>JADMIO012831853.1_pt1 | contig 119755 bp, 99 predicted proteins | sample 8958161 | NCBI WGS metagenome assembly JADMIO01 (sample SAMN16585339, study PRJNA669376) | soil metagenome | isolation source: Crop rotation soil | place: USA: Cullars Rotation, Alabama | collected 2011 | reverse complement strand
ACCACGGTCCCACTCGTATCGTCGGTCTGATTATTAGTCTGGGACCACGGTCCCACTCGTATCGTCGGTCTGATTATTAGTCTGGAACCACGGTCCCACTCGTATCGTCGGTCTGATTATTAGTCTGGGACCACGGTCCCACTCGTATCGTCGGTCTGATTATTAGTCTGGGACCACGATCCCACTCGTGTTGTCGGTCTGATTATCGGTCTGGGACCACGGTCCCACTTGTATTGTCGATCAGACTATCAGCGTGAGACTACGATTCCATCAATGCCTGTCAAGGGCAAGTATTGACATTCGTCGTAACCTGTAGAACGGAGTAACCTCGGTGTGCGGTTGTATGCCTGCTGTGGATTGCTGCTGTGTCCTGCTTATCCACAACATTTTGCGCACGGTTATGTGGACAAAATACCTGGTTACCCAGGCCGTGCCGGCACGTTAACCGGGCTGCATCCGATGCAAGTGTGTCGCTGTCGACGAGCTCGCGAGCTCGGACATGAGGTTGCCCCGTATTCAGTGTCGCTGATTTGTATTGTCTGAAGTTGCTTTTACGTTAAGTTGATGCAGATCAATTAATACGATACCTGCGTCATAATTGATTATTTGACGTGGTTTGATGGCCTCCACGCACGTTGTGATATGTAGATGATAATCATTATCACTTTACGGGTCCTTTCCGGTGATCCGACAGGTTACGGGGCGGCGACCTCGCGGGTTTTCGCTATTTATGAAAATTTTCCGGTTTAAGGCGTTTCCGTTCTTCTTCGTCATAACTTAATGTTTTTATTTAAAATACCCTCTGAAAAGAAAGGAAACGACAGGTGCTGAAAGCGAGCTTTTTGGCCTCTGTCGTTTCCTTTCTCTGTTTTTGTCCGTGGAATGAACAATGGAAGTCCGAGCTCATCGCTAATAACTTCGTATAGCATACATTATACGAAGTTATATTCGATGCGGCCGATCTAGCAGAAAGTCAAAAGCCTCCGACCGGAGGCTTTTAACTTCTGTCACCTAGGTTACGCCCCGCCCTGCCACTCATCGCAGTACTGTTGTAATTCATTAAGCATTCTGCCGACATGGAAGCCATCACAAACGGCATGATGAACCTGAATCGCCAGCGGCATCAGCACCTTGTCGCCTTGCGTATAATATTTGCCCATGGTGAAAACGGGGGCGAAGAAGTTGTCCATATTGGCCACGTTTAAATCAAAACTGGTGAAACTCACCCAGGGATTGGCTGAGACGAAAAACATATTCTCAATAAACCCTTTAGGGAAATAGGCCAGGTTTTCACCGTAACACGCCACATCTTGCGAATATATGTGTAGAAACTGCCGGAAATCGTCGTGGTATTCACTCCAGAGCGATGAAAACGTTTCAGTTTGCTCATGGAAAACGGTGTAACAAGGGTGAACACTATCCCATATCACCAGCTCACCGTCTTTCATTGCCATACGAAATTCCGGATGAGCATTCATCAGGCGGGCAAGAATGTGAATAAAGGCCGGATAAAACTTGTGCTTATTTTTCTTTACGGTCTTTAAAAAGGCCGTAATATCCAGCTGAACGGTCTGGTTATAGGTACATTGAGCAACTGACTGAAATGCCTCAAAATGTTCTTTACGATGCCATTGGGATATATCAACGGTGGTATATCCAGTGATTTTTTTCTCCATTTTAGCTTCCTTAGCTCCTGAAAATCTCGATAACTCAAAAAATACGCCCGGTAGTGATCTTATTTCATTATGGTGAAAGTTGGAACCTCTTACGTGCCGATCAGATTAAAACGAAAGGCCCAGTCTTTCGACTGAGCCTTTCGTTTTATTTGACCATGTTGGTATGATTTAAATTAATACGACTCACTATAGGGTCAGTGCGGCCGCGACTTCAAGTCACGTGAATTCCAAGCTTCGGATCCCACTGTGCTGGAAAGCTACGGCGCGCCGCTCAAGCTCTGATGCCGTTCCGCCGATGGCATATTCCTTGCAGCGCGATCGTGCAAGGACAGCGCTAAGCAACGCCTTGTCCACCACAACCCGGATTCGTCGCCGAGTATCCGCAGCCGCAAGCTCGTGCCTCGAGAGATCTATGCAATGGAAGCGCGCAATCTAACCGTAACGACCGAGGATCTCCGTCTGGGGATGTTCGTGGCCGAGCTCGACCTGCCGTGGCTCGGAATGCCGTTCCCTCTCGAGGGGGTGCTGATCGACCATCCGAGGCAGGTCGAGGCCCTTCGCAACCGGTGCCACGAAGTCGTCATCGACATCGACCGCTCCCACCCGGAGTCGATCCGGCATCTGCCGATACTTTCGCTCGACCGTTTCGATGCGCGCAGTCGTGACGGACGCGGCAGTATCACGCGGCGCATGCGGACCTGGTGGGAAAGCCTCGTCGCGGCGATGTTCAGTCGTCGCCGCGCGATGTCCGAGCCATCGCGCCGACTGGCCGACATTCCCGCAGACGTCGAGCTCGTCGTGCACCGTGATACTGCGAGCTTCGATCAGGCCATCGGTTCGGCGCGTGCGGTCTACCGCGACATCGAAGTGACGATGCGCAAGGTGATGGACGGCCTCGCCGCGAAACGCGAGATCTCCGTGGAAGCGATCGCCGGGGCGGCAGCCGAGCTCGTCGAAAGCCTCGCCGTCAATCACGAGGCGATGATGTGGCTGGTGCGCATGCGCCAGCGCAACGTCCGGACTTATATGCACAGCGTCGAAGTCGCTGTCTACATGGTGACGTTGGGGCGCCATCTGGGGTTTCCACGCGAACATCTGCTCAAGTTCTGCGCAATCGGCCTGCTGCTCGACGTCGGGATGACACGGATCGACAACGCGCTGCTCGAAAGAGCCGGCTCACTGTCCGACACCGAGTTGGCCGAAATACGCAAGCACGTCGAATATGGTCTGGAGATCCTGGCCAAGTCGCCCGGAGTCGATCAGGACGTGCTCGAGGCGATCGCGCAGCACCATGAGCGCATCGACGGTAGCGGATACCCGCGCGGACTGCGCGGCCACGAGATGAGTTTCGCCGGCCGAATGGCAGCGATCGCCGACTCGTTTGCCGCGCTCACCGCACAGCGGCCGCATGCCGAGCCGCTGTCGGCGTTCAACGCGATGAAGGTGTTGTTCAGCTGTGCCGACCGGCTGTATCCGGAGCCGCTCGTCGAGCAGTTCGTACAGGCGATCGGCCTGTTTCCGGTTGGGTCACTGGTCGAGCTATCGACCGGCGAGGTGGCCGCCGTGGTGAGCCACAACAACGTGCGTCGCCTCAAGCCGCGCGTGCTGATCCTGACCAACGTCGAAAAGGAACCGCTGGTGACGCCCTGCGGGATCAACCTGATGCTCGAACCGAAGGATGCCGACGGCAAGCCCGTCCATATCCTGCGCGGATTGCCGATCGGCGCGTACGGCGTCAATACCCGCGACTACTTCCTCGCGTAGACCGGCCGCACCACGTATGACGCTAATCAACCTCGCGCGCGCACGCCGCGCCGACCTCCACGCCGACGCGGGTGCGCACGCACCGGTTGTGGCGAACGAGCTCGCGCGCGCGGCCTTCATGCGGTGGCTCGCAACCTCGGTGCATGGCGAGGGTGGCCCACGGTCCGCACTGGCGTTGCTCGTCGTCAACCTCCGCCGATCCGATCGCACCGCGGCATTGATGGGACAGCCACGGGCTGGGGTAGCCGATGCCGAGGCCGCGCGTCGGATAGCCGTGGCGCTGCGGCCGCAGGATCGCTTCACGCGTCTCGGACCGGAACACGTCGTGATCGCGTTGCCGAGGATCACCGAGGTCGACATGGTGGCGCTCGCGGTGAACCGACTCTTCGGCGCCTTCCACGCGCCCATCGACACCGGCAACGAATGGGTCCGCATGCGGCCGTGCGCCGGGTGTGCATTGTCGCTGCCGAGCGAAGCCGTCGACGCCGAGGCATTGCTGAGCGCCGCCGACGGCGCGTGCACCGACGCGCAATCTGCGGAAGACGGCCTCGCGTACGCAGTGCCGGAGAGTGGCGGCGCGCGCGATAGCGGAGACATGCTGGACGAATTTCAGGCTGCGCTTCGCAACAACGAGCTCGAAGTGTGGTTCCAGCCACAGCGTCATATCGCCTCCGGCGCATGCCGTGCGATGGAGGCGCTATTGCGCTGGCGCAACCGGCAGCGCGGCCAGATGATCGTCCCGACGCAAATCATCGAAATGGCCGAGACGTACGGAATGATGGCCGCGCTGACCAAGTTCGTGCTCAATGCGGGCTTGCGCCAGCTTGCCGAGCTCCAGCATGCGGGAATCGACGTGAAAGTCGCTGTCAATGTTTCGGCATCGTCGCTGCGCGATAGCGAGTTGCCCGAGTTGATTGCCCGCGCGCTCGGCACGTGGAGCATTTCGCCGGATCGGTTGACGCTCGAAGTCACCGAAAGCGCGATCATGCTCGACGTCGAACGCTCGCTCGAGGTCATGCAGGAGCTCAAACGCCTGCAAGTCCGCCTGTCGGTCGACGACTTCGGGACCGGATACTCGTCGCTCGCCTATCTTCGACGCATGCCGCTCGACGAACTGAAGATCGACAAGACGTTTGTGGCCAACATGCTCGACAACACCGGCGACGTGCAGATCGTGCGCTCGGTGATCGACCTCGCGCACAACTTCGAGCTCGAGGCCGTTGCCGAGGGGGTCGAGGACGCGGCGACGCTCGACAAGCTGGCGAGCCTCGGCTGCGATGTGGTCCAGGGTTACCATTATGCGCGACCGATGCCGATGGCGGAGATGCCGGCATGGTGGGCTGCGCATACACGCTGAACGCGCTGGGCTGCCGCGCGCGCATTTCGATTCCTTTGCGCTGATCCCGGGTTGACGGCTGCAGCTAGCGAGCCGCACGCCGCTGTGGCCGCGGCGCGATCGGGTACGCTACGCCGGACGGCGCCCGCCGAGGCGCCCGAACCGGAGGAATCCGATGAGCACGTATCCGCCGCTCAAGCTGCACGTTCCCGAGCCGCCCGGGCGTCCGGGCCGCGAGACGGATTTCTCGTACCTGCAGGTTTCACCCGCAGGTGCGGTTCGGCGTCCGCCGGTCGACGCGCGACCTGCCGACACCGACGACATCGTCGCCGCGCTGATACGCGTGCTCGACGACGACGGCCGCCCCGTCGGACCGTGGGACCCGCAGGCCGACCCCGACCTCTTGATCGACGGGATGCGCGCGATGCTCACGACGCGCATCTTCGACGCGCGGATGCTGACGGCGCAGCGGCAGAAGAAGCTCTCGTTCTACATGCAGAGCCTCGGTGAGGAGGCGATCGCCGCCGGGCAGGCGCTTGCCCTGGAGAAAGACGACATGTGCTTCCCGACGTATCGCCAGCAGGGAATCCTGATCGCGCGCGGGTACAGCCTCGTCGACATGATGTGCCAGCTCTTTTCGAACGAGCGCGATCCACTGAAGGGTCGCCAGCTCCCGGTGATGTACTCCTCGCGTCAGCATGCGTTCTTTTCGGTCTCTGGCAACCTCGGCACGCAGTACATCCAGGCGGTCGGATGGGCGATGGCCTCGGCAATCAAGAACGACACCCGAATCGCATCGGCATGGATCGGCGACGGCTCGACCGCGGAAGCCGACTTCCACAACGCGCTGACCTTCGCGTCCGTCTATCGCGCGCCGGTGATCCTGAACGTCGTCAATAATCAATGGGCGATTTCGTCGTTCCAGGCGATCGCGGGTGGCGAGGCGGCGACCTTCGCCGCGCGCGGCGTCGGCATGGGAATCGCATCGCTGCGCGTCGACGGCAACGATCTGCTCGCGGTGATCGCGACGTCGCGCTGGGCGGCCGAGCGCGCGCGTCGCGGACTTGGTCCGACACTGATCGAATGGATCACATATCGCGCAGGCGCGCATTCGACGTCCGACGATCCGACCAAATATCGTCCCGCCGACGAGTGGAAACGCTTTCCTCTCGGCGATCCCGTTGCGCGACTGAAGCAGCATTTGATCGCCATCGGCGCCTGGTCGGAGGAAAAGCAAACGCAGATGCAGGCGGAGATCGAAGAGAAGATCATCGCCGCGCAAAAGGACGCGGAGAGCCACGGCACGCTCGCCTCCGGCCAGGTGCACGATGCGACGACGATGTTCGACGACGTCTACAAAGTGCTGCCGCCGCACCTGCGCCGGCAGCGCGAGCAGCTGGAATCCTGATCATGCCGTCGATGACGATGATCCAGGCGATCCGCTCGGCGATGGATGTGATGCTGCGGCGCGACGGCAATGTCGTCGTGTTCGGCGAGGACGTCGGCTATTTCGGCGGTGTATTCCGCTGCACCGAGGGCTTGCAGGCGAAGTACGGCGCATCGCGCGTGTTCGACACGCCGATCGCCGAAGGCGGCATCGTGGGCATCGCGATCGGCATGGGCGCTTACGGCCTGCGACCCGTCGCGGAGATCCAGTTCGCCGATTATTTCTATCCTGCGTACGATCAGATCGTCTCGGAGGCCGCGCGGCTCCGCTATCGCTCGGCCGGAGACTTCACCGCGCCGCTCACGATTCGCATGCCGTGCGGCGGCGGGATCTACGGCGGGCAGACCCACAGTCAGAGTCCGGAGGCGCTCTTCACGCACGTTTGCGGGTTGCGCACGGTCATGCCGTCGAATCCGCGCGACGCGAAGGGCCTGCTGATCTCCTCGATCGAATCCGACGATCCGGTGATCTTCCTCGAGCCGAAACGTTTGTACAACGGCCCGTTCGACGGTCACCACGATCGGCCGGTGATGCCTTGGGCCGGACATCCGCTCGCGGAAGTGCCCGATGATCACTACACCGTTCCGCTCGAGTCCGCGTCGGTGTTTCGCCAGGGCAGCGCATTGACGGTGCTCACCTACGGCACGATGGTCTGGGTGTCCGAAGCCGCCGCACAGGAGACGGGCATCGACGCCGAGATCATCGACCTGCGCAGCTTGTGGCCGCTCGATCTCGACACGCTCGTGCGCTCGGTGCAGAAGACGGGCCGCTGCGTGATCGTCCACGAAGCGACGCGCACCAGCGGCTTCGGCGCCGAGCTCGCCGCGCTGGTGCAGGAGCACTGCTTCTTCCACCTCGAAGCGCCGATCGAGCGCGTGACGGGCTGGGACACGCCGTATCCGCACGCACAGGAGTGGGCGTATTTTCCGGGTCCGGACCGCGTCGGTGCGGCGCTTAGACGCGCGCTGGAGACGCGATGACGCTCCACGTGATCAAGGTGCCCGACATCGGCGAGGGGATCGCCGAAGTCGAAGTGGTGGAGTGGTACGTCCAGCCCGGAGATACGATCGGCGCCGATCAGACGATCGCCGATGTGATGACCGACAAGGCGACCGTGGATGTGCCGTCGCCGGTCGCAGGACGCGTCGTCACGCTGGGTGGCGCACCGGGCGACAAGTTGCGCGTCGGAAGCGAGCTCGCGACGATCGAGGTTGGCGCAGGCGCAGCGATGGCGAAAGGCGAAGCGTCGACGAGCAAGGCGCCGGCGCAACCTGCAGCGCCAAGCTCGGGTGCATTACGAGCGCCGACCGCCGCTCCAACGTCCGCGTCGCCACGACCTGTGTCGACCTCGGCCGCCGTCGCAGCGCCCCCGGCCGCCGCCGCCGCAGCGCCCTCGGCTGCCGCCGCCGCAGCGCCCTCGGCTGCCGCCGCCGCAGCGCCCTCGACTGCCGCCGCAGCGCCGCCGCCGTCATTGCCAACGACTCGTCCGCCATCGGTATCGTTCGCGAAGGCGCTGGCTTCGCCGTCCGTGCGCCGTCACGCCCGCGAGCTCGACGTCGACTTGAACAAGGTGCGCGGCACGGGTCCCGACGGACGCGTGCTGCACGAAGACCTCGTCCAGCACGCCGGGCGCGGCGCCCCGCCGCCCTCGGTAGCGCGGTATGCGGAGCGCGAGGGTGAACAGGCGGTGCAGGTGATCGGCCTCCGCCGCCAGATCGCGCAGCGGATGTCGGCGTCGCTGCGCATCCCGCATTTCACGTACGTCGAAGAGATCGATGTCACCGAGCTCGAGTCGATGCGCGCGAAGCTCAACGACAAGTGGGGAGCCGAGCGCGGGCGCCTGACCGTGCTTCCATTGCTGATGCGCGCGATCGTGCTCGCGTTGCCCGCGTTCCCCCAGATCAACGCGCGCTTCGACGACGAGAAGGGGATCGTCACGCGCTACGCGGCCGTCCACCTCGGCATCGCAACGCAAACCGACCGCGGGCTCATCGTGCCCGTCGTTCGCCACGCCGAGGCGCGCGACGTCTGGGCGAATGCGCGCGAAGTGGCTCGCCTGGCCGAGGCTGCGCGCAGCGGCAAGGCGACGCGCGACGAGCTTAGCGGGTCGACGATCACGATCACGAGTCTTGGCGCGCTCGGCGGCATCGTCACAACGCCGGTGATCAACGCGCCCGAAGTTGCCATCGTCGGTGTCAATCGCATCGTCGAGCGGCCGATGATCGTTTCCGGCGCAACCGTACCGCGGCGCATGATGAATCTATCGTCTTCGTTCGACCATCGCGTCGTCGACGGCAAGGACGCCGCCGAGTTCGTCCAGGCGCTGCGCGGCTATCTCGAGTGCCCCGCGCTGCTGTTCGTGGAGTAGTACGATCACCGTTCGGTGCCTCGATGCCATGCCCGCCCGCACCGGATGAAACGTCCCGCCGAGCCGACGAGCGGCGCGTCGTCGCGATTTGTGCGGGCGGAACGGTTGACCGCATCGAGCCGTCCCGAAATACTGGCGGGCACGTGTGCGTCTCCTTTCCGTGACGCCCACTGTTAGCCGCTGCCTATCACCTCGTTAACCCCTGCCTATCATGCTTTCACGCTCACGTCATGGTTCGACCCACGGCGGCTGGCTTGGAGAAGATCCCGACGCTGGGCGTGCCCACCCTTCGAACCGCCGACGCGTCGCCGTCTTCCTGGGAACGCTTGTGATCGCGCTTGCCGTGAGCCTCGCGTACGTATGGTCGCGCCCGCCCGAGTACCGCGCGACCGCGCGCGTCGAGATCACGCCTGGCAGCACCGCCGCGCCGAGCGCGCCGACGGCCACCCACGAACCTGAATCGGCGCGTCCGTTCCTCACCGAAGTGCAAATCCTCACGAGCCGCCCGGTGCTGGAGGAGGTCGTGACGCGGCTTGCGCGCCTCGGCCAGAACACGTCGCAATTCGGATCGGATCCGATCGCCGGCATGCAAACGCGCCTCGTTGCGGCTCCGGTGCCGCAGACCAATGTCGTCGAGCTGACCGCAACAGGACCGGACGCCGACGCGCTGGCGCCGCTCGTCAACACGACGATCGACGTCTATCGTGAGCGGCTCGCGCAGACGTATCAGGCTTCGGCGAGCGAGTCGCTCGCGCAGGCCGACGACGAAGTGCACCGGCTGCAGGCGACGGTAGAGGCGAAGCGGCGCGACCTCGAAGCGTTTCGCCTTCGGCACAACATCGTCTCGCTCGAACGTGAAGAAAATGCGGCGCTGGCGCAGGTGCGTAATCTGAGCACGAACCTGAGCGCCGCGAACGAGAAAGTCGCGGCAGCGGAGGGGAGGCTCCGCGCGCTCACCGAGTCGGCGGCCGCTGGAAACCCCATCACCAAGAAAGGCGACGACGCGACGCTCACGAACCTCGAGCAGCGCGCGTCGCAGGCGCGGGAGGATTTGCGCGACCTCGAACGCACGTACACGCAGGACTACCTGGCGAAGGAACCGAAAGCGATTGCGCTGCGCGCGCGGCTCGCGGAGCTCGAGCGGCAGCTCACCGCGCAGCGCGAAGCGAGCAAGAAGGCGGCGCTCGTCGAAGCGCAGGATGAGCTCGCGAGTGCGACAGGTGCAGCGGCACGCATTCAAAGCCAGATCGCGAGCGGTCGCGTCGAAGTCGGACAGTTCACCGCACGCTTCAACGAATACAAGGCACGGCAGGACGACTTGACCGAGCTCGAAAAGACGTTTCGCGAGGCGACTCAGAAGCGCGCGAGGCTCGAGGCGAGCGAGCGTTCACGAATGCCGGCAGCGAAATTCATCGAGGTGGCAAGCACGCCGCGCGAGCCGTGGCGACCGCTGTACTGGCGCGATACGGCGATCGCCGCGGGTGCGTCGCTCGTGCTCGCTCTGCTCGTGATGTGGATTGTCGAGCTCTTCAACCGTACCGAGCCACGCCCCGCCGTGGTGCTTGTTCGGCCGCAACCGGGCGGAATGTCGTATGACGGCAGTGTCGCTGGCCTGGCACAGCCCAGCGTACCGCTCGTCGGGCATGGCCACGCCGAGCGCGCGCTCCTCGCGCCGCAGCCGAGATTGCCGCGCGAGTTGAGCCGCGACGAGGTGACGGCGCTGCTGCAGGCGTCCGACGATTCAACGCGGCGTGTCGCGCTGTTGCTGTTGAACGGCGTGACCGCGGATGAAGCGCTGGCACTGCGCGGAGGCAACGTCGATATCGAGCGCGGCGTCGTTCGTGTGGGCGACGGAGCCGCACGTGAAATCGCGCTCGGTGAATCGCTGCGCGCCGAGCTGGCGGCGCACCGTCCCGCCGCGGCGTCGGATCCGCTGCTTGCTCAGAACGGGCGTGCGGCCACGCGCGAGAGCATCGATGCGCAGCTCCTTTGCGCCGCCCACGATGCGGGACTCGAAGATCCAGCGAACGTCAACGCAGATTCCCTGCGCCACACCTACGTCGCCTATCTCGTCCGCCAGGGGATTCGGTTCGCCGATCTCACGTCACTCGTCGGCGAGCTGCCCGCAGATGTTCTCGGCGCTTACACGACGTTCGCGCCGCAGGGGCCGCGCGTCGCGCGCGAGCGTATCGAGACCAGCTATCCGGTACTGCGAGCGAACGTCGCGAGCTGAGCGGCGCAGATTGAGCGGCGCGCATGTATTGGACCGCGCCCTCGCAGACACGACGTCAACCGTCGGGCTTAGACGGCCGCAACCGGCCCTCCTGACGGGTCCCGGTACGGCAGCGGGCGGCCACACACGGCCGCCGGGCCGCCGTACCACCCGCGACGGATGGCCGCGGCCGATGCGCCCGTCCGGCTGATCGTCGTGTCCGCGCTGCTGCAGTCTCGGCGGTGCGCCTAAGCCCGTCGGCGGTCGTCGTGTCCGCGCGCTTACGCGACCTGCACGATCCGCTTCTCGCGCCACGACGTCGTCGCCGCTTCGGCGAGCTCGAGCGCCTTCAATCCGTCGTCGATCGTCGTGCGCAGCTTGTCCTTGCCGGCAAGCACGGCGAAGAAATGCGCGAGCTCGTTCGCGTACGCCGCACGATAGCGTTCGAGGAAGAAGTGGAGCGGCAGATCGCCCGACACTGCCTTCGTCGTGCTCACCACCACCTCCGTCGGCGTATGGTTGCCGGCCTGCAGCATGCCGCCGCTGCCGAGCACTTCGAAGCGCTGGTCATAGCCATACGCGGCGCGCCGGCTCGTATTGATCTGGCACAGACGCCCGCGCTTCGTGCGGATCGTCACCGCAGTCGAGTCGGCATCGCCCGCCTCCGCGATCGCCGGATCCACGAGGCACGAGGCGCTCGCGTGTACCGTCTCCGCGTCGTCATCGAGAATCCAGCGGAAGATGTCGAAGTCGTGGATCAGCATGTCCTTGAAAATGCCGCCCGAGCTCTTGATGTAGGGAATCGGCGGCGCACCCGGATCGCGGCTCGTCACGATCAGCATCTCGGGCACGCCGATGGCGCCGGCGTCGAGCCGTGACTTTAGCGTTGCGAACGTCGGATCGAAGCGCCGCTGGAAGCCGATCATGCATGTGACACCGGCGCGCCGGACGGCTTCGGCGCAACTGCGCGCGCGACCGATCGCGAGATCCACCGGCTTTTCGCAAAAGATCTGCTTGCGGGCGTTCGCCGCCGCGAGGATGAGATCCGCGTGCGTGTCCGTCGAGGAACAGATCAACACCGCACCGACCTCGCGGTCGTCGAACACCTGGGCGACATTCGCCGCCTGCGCGCCGTGTTGGGCGGCGAGCTTTTGCGCGGCGTCTGCGTTCACATCCACGACGTACTTGAGCCGCACACCATCCTGGCGCGCAGCGTTGCCCGCGTGAATATTGCCGATGCGCCCGGCACCGAAGAGCGCGACATCGATCATGTTTTTCTCCGCGTCCGGATTGCGGCAGCGCAGGATTGCGCCGCCTGGTGAGTTATCCTATGTTACCGGAATTGCATCGACACGAACGCGCGAGACTCGAAGCGCGGAAACCACTTCCTGCGATGAAGAACGACACGCGATTTGCCGCCGCCCGGCGCTTTGACGTTGTGTGCCTCGGCCGCATTGCCGTCGACTTCTACGCACAACAGATCGGCGCACGCCTCGAGGACGTCGCAAGCTTCGCCAAGTATCTGGGCGGGTCGTCGGCGAACACCGCGTTCGGCTGCGCTCGGCTCGGGCTCAAGGCTGCGATGGCCGGCCGCGTCGGCGACGACGCGATGGGCCGCTTCCTGACCGAGACGCTTGCTCGCGAAGGCTGCGACGTCTCGCACGTGAGCGTCGATCCGCAACGGCTCACCGGCGCAGTCGTGCTCGGAATCAAGGATCGCGACACGTTCCCGCTGATCTTCCTGCGCGAGAATTGCGCGGACATGGCGGTGACCGACGACGATGTCGCCGAAGATTTCCTCGCGCAGTCGAGGGCGCTGCTCATCACGGGCACGCATTTCTCGACGCCGCATGTGCATCGCGTGAGCTCGGTTGCGCTCGAGCGCGCGCGGCGAAACGACGTGCGCACGGTGCTCGACATCGACTATCGACCCGTGCTGTGGGGGCTGACGAAACGCGGCGACGGCGAGACGCGCTTCATCGCGAGCGACACGGTGACCGCGCACCTGCAGGCGATCCTACCGCAGTTCGATCTCGTGATCGGCACCGAGGAGGAGTTTGCGATCGCAGGGGGAAGCACCGACATCATTTCGGCGCTCACGAGCATCCGCAAGGTCACGAAAGCGACGCTCGTCGTCAAGCGCGGGCCGCTTGGCTGCGCGGTGATCGACGGCGCCATTCCTCGCTCGCTCGACGAGGCGTTCAATGGCCGCGGCGTCACCGTCGAAGTCTTGAACGTGCTGGGGGCGGGCGACGCGTTCTCGGCGGGCTTTCTGTCAGGCTGGGTACGCGGAGAAGACATCGACGCGTGCTGTCGATACGCGAACGCGTGCGGTGCGCTCGTCGTCTCGCGGCATGGTTGCGCACCTGCAATGCCCACGCGCGTCGAGCTCGATCATTACATCGCGAACGCGGACACCATTCCGCGTCCCGATCGCGACGTCCTGCTGACGCGCCTGCATCGGCGGACCGCTCCCCGCATGCCGCGATCGGAGCTCTTCATCTTCGCGTTCGACCATCGCGACCTGTTCTTCGAGCTCGCCCGTGCAGCACGTGCGGCGGAAGACCGCATTCCTGCGTTGAAGCAGCTTTTCGTCCGCGCGGTCGCCGAGACCGAAGTCGCATCCAGGCTCCAGGGCAGCGTCGGCATTCTCTGCGACGACCGGTACGGGCAGGATGCGCTCAACGCGGCGACGAGCCGCGGTTGGTGGATCGGCCGGCCCGTCGAATGGCCGGCGTCGAATCCCGTCGTCTTCGAGCATGGCCGATCCATCGGAACGACGCTCGTCGCGTGGCCGGTCGAGCATGTCGTCAAGTGCCTCGTTCCGTTTCATCCCGATGACGAGGTCGGCAACCGCCTCGAGAACGAAGCACAGCTCCAGGCGCTCTACGACGCTGTGCAGGCCAGCGGGCACGAGCTTCTCATCGAGATCGTTCCGCCGAAGAATCTGCCGCAGGGCAACGATGTGCTGGTTCGCGCGTTGAAACGGCTCTACAACCTCGGCATCTTCCCGGAATGGTGGAAGCTGCCACCGCCGCCGGCGCAAACGTGGCCGGCCATCGATGCATTGATTGCGGAACGCGATCCCTATTGCCGCGGCGTCGTCCTCCTCGGATTGAATGCGCCGATCGATGCGCTGGCGCGCGGATTCGCGGATGCTGCGGCAAGCAAGATCTCCAAAGGCTTCGCCGTGGGACGCACGATCTTCCACGACGCGTCGCGCGCATGGCTTGCGGGCGCGCTCGACGATGCGGGGCTCGTCGCCGCGGTACGCCAGAATTTCGAGGCGTTGATCGGCGCGTGGTCCGCTGCGCGCGGCATAGGAGAGCGTAGATGAGCACGATCCGCATGACGATGGCGCAGGCCCTCGTGCGCTTTCTTGCCGCCCAACGAACCGTTGTCGATGGCCGCGAACTGCCGCTCTTCGCCGGCGTCTGGGCGATCTTCGGCCACGGCAACGTCGCAGGCCTCGGCGAGGCGCTCTATCGACATCGGGCGGAGCTGCCGACCTATCGCGCGCACAACGAACAAGCGATGGCGCATGCGGCGATCGCCTTCGCGAAGGCAACGTTCCGCCGCCGGATGATGGCGTGCACGACGTCGATCGGCCCCGGCGCGACAAATCTCATCACCGCGGCGGCGACCGCACACGTCAATCGGCTGCCCGTCCTCTTGCTGCCTGGGGACATCTTCGTTTCGCGCGCGCCCGATCCGGTGCTGCAGCAGATCGAGGATTTTCACGACGGCGGCGTTTCCGCCAACGATTGCTTCAAGCCAGTGTCGCGTTACTTCGATCGGATCATTGCGCCGTCGCAGCTCCTCACTGCGCTGCCGCGTGCGATCGCCGTGCTGACCGACGCTGCTCTTGCCGGACCGGTGACGCTTGCGCTGCCGCAGGACGTGCAGGCCGAGGCGTACGACTATCCGGAAGCCTTCTTTGCGCCGAGCGTCGTTCGTATTCGCGTCCGACCGCCTGAAGCGATTGAAATCGACGCAGCAGCGGAGACGCTGCGGGCAGCGAAACAGCCGCTGATCGTCGCGGGGGGCGGCGTTCTCTACAGCGCCAGCGGATGCGAATCGCTGCGCCGGTTCGTCGACACCCATCGGGTGCCCGTTGCCGAAACGCAGGCCGGCAAGAGCGCGCTACCGTGGGACCATCCGCTGCAGGCGGGTCCGATCGGCGTCACCGGTGGCACCGCGGCGAACGCGCTCGCGCAAGCCGCCGACGTCGTGCTCGCGATCGGAACACGGCTGCAGGACTTCACGACAGGCTCGCATTCGCTCTTCCCGAACGCGAAGCTCGTCGCAATCAACGTCAACACGTTCGATGCGCTCAAGTGGCACGCAAGCTCGGTCGTGGCGGATGCCGCGAGCGCGCTGGGTGCGCTGTCCGCACGGCTAGGCAAATGGACAAGCAGCAGCGGATGGCAGGAGAAGGCTCGCTCGGAGGCGCAGTCGTGGCGCGAAACCGTCACGAAAATCGTCGACTACGTGCGCAACGTCCCAACGACGGCGCTTCCCTATGACGGTGAAGTGATCGGCGCGGTGCAGCGTTCGCGTGAGAATTCGGCGGCGAACGACATCGTCGTATGCGCGGCGGGAACGCTTCCCGGCGAGCTGCACAAGCTGTGGCGCGCCGCAACGCCGGGGGGCTATCACGTCGAATACGGCTATTCGTGCATGGGCTACGAGATCGCCGGCGGCGTCGGCGTCAAGATGGCGCGTCCCGATCGCGAAGTCGTCGTCATGGTCGGTGACGGCAGCTATCTGATGCTCAATTCCGAGATCGCGACTTCGGTGATGCTCGGAACGAAGCTGGTCATCGTGGTTCTCGACAACCGAGGCTACGGCTGCATCCACCGTTTGCAGGTCGCTTCCGGCGGCGAGGGCTTCAACAACCTGTTCGACGACTGCGTCCAAGGCTCGTCCGGCGCACCGGAGATCGATTACGCTGCTCATGCGCGCTCGCTCGGCGCGCTCGCAGAGCACGTCGACTCGATCACGGCGCTCGAGGCGGCCCTCGTTCGCGCGAGAGGCTCCGACCGCACTTCGGTCGTCGTAATCGACACCGATCCGCTGCGCTCGACCGCCGCCGGCGGCTGGTGGTGGGAGGTCGGCATCCCTGAAGTCTCGGAGTCCGACAAGGTTCGCGCGGCGCGCGCCGAGTACGAACACGGCAAAAGCAAGCAGAGGCCGTGATGCACATCGGCATCAATCCAATCTCCTGGACGAACGACGATCTACCGGCGCTCGGCGGCGAGACGCCGCTCGAAACCGCGCTCGCGGAAGGCAAGGCCATCGGCTACGAAGGCTTCGAGCTCGGGAACAAGTTTCCCCGCGAGCCCGAGGCGTTGCGAGCGGTCCTTGCGCGACATGGTCTCGCCTGCGTATCGGCGTGGTACTCCGGCCGTCTTGCACGCGGCAGCGTCGCCGACGAGATCGCCGGCGTAGAAAAGCACCTCGCGCTTCTCGCCGCGAACGGCGCAAAAGTCATGGTCTACGGCGAAGTCGCGGATTCGATACAGGGGGCGGCGCAACCCCTATCGCGGCGACCGCGTTTCCAAACCGATGCCGACTGGCGAGCGTACGCCGAGCGGGTCACGGCATTTGCGAAGCACACGCTCGCCCGCGGCGTGCGACTCGCGTACCATCATCACATGGGCGCGTATGTCGAAACCGCGGAAGACGTCGACCGTTTGATGAATCTCACCGGTTCGGAGGTCGGATTGTTGCACGACACCGGACACGTCACGTTCGCCGGCGGCGACGCACCAACCGAACTGCGCAAGCACATCGCGCGCGTCGTTCACGTGCACTGCAAGGACGTGCGGCCGGCGGTCGCGCGGATGGCGCGCAATCGCGGCTGGAGCTTCCTGCAGTCGGTGTTGAATGGCGCGTTCAGCACGCCCGGCGAGGGCTGCGTCGACTTCGCAGCCGTGATCGCGATCCTGCGCGAAGCGACCTACAAAGGCTGGCTCGTCGTCGAAGGCGAGCAGGATCCGGCAGTCGCGCCGGCGTATCGCTACGCGGAAACGGGATACAAGCTTTTGTCTGCGCTCGTCGCCGGGAAAGCCGATGGCTATGCGCGTGCTGCAGCGGGATTGCCTAGCGCGAGGGCAGTGGCATGACACCTGATCTGCTCGTCAAAGCGGCGCGCACAGGACGCACCATCGTGCGTGTTACGCCGGAATCCGCGCGCTGGCGCTACGTGGGCTTCGAAGCGATCTGGCTCGCGCCGGAGGAAGTTTACGTCGCCACGACGGGGGATCGCGAGCTTTGCATCGTCGTCGTCGCGGGTCGAGTATCGGTCGAATGCGGCGAGTTCGTGTGGCGCGACATCGGCGAGCGCGCGAGTCCGTTCGAGGATATCGGGCCGCACGCAGTCTATCTTCCGCCCAACCGCAACTTCCGTGTCGTCGCGCACATCGACGCGGAGATCGCACTGTGCTCGGCGCCGGCGCGCGAGGGCGTGACGCCGCGGCACATCACGCCCGGCGACGTGCGGCGGACGATCCGCGGTCAGGGAACGAACACGCGCTACGTCCGCGACATCCTGCCGCAGGACGAGCCGGCCGAATCGCTGCTCGTCGTCGAAGTGATCACGCCGCCTGGCCACTCGTCGAGCTACCCGCCGCACAAGCACGACACCGACGCGCTTCCCTCCGAGAGCTCGCTCGAGGAGACGTACTACCATCGCCTCGATCCACCGCAGGGGTTTGTCTTTCAACGCGTCTACACCGACGATCGAAGCCTCGACGAAGCGATGACCGTCGAGAACCACGATGTCGTGATGGTCCCGCGCGGCTACCATCCGGTTGTCGTTCCGCACGGCTACACGTCGTATTACCTGAACGTGATGGCGGGACCGCAACGCGCGTGGCATTTCCACAACGATCCCGCGCACGCATGGATGCTGAAGCCGGCGGGGTGAGCGGTTAATAGGGTCAGAGACGATTTTCCCGTAATAGGGTCAGAGACGATTTTCCGTCCAGCGACCGCATAGGTCCTGGACGAGCGTAGCTGCGGTGCCCGGCAAATCGTCCTGACCTACTTTTGGGCGATGGCGCGCGTGCAGCAAGGGGCGCATTCTCGCGCGGATGCCCCGGCAGCCGCGCTTCTACTACCCCAACGCGGTGCTCCACCTCATCCAGCGCGGCAATGACCGCGCGCCGGTCTTCGCCGACGCTGACGATCGCCGGTTCTATCTGCACTTCCTGGAGTATGCGGCGCGCGAACACGGCGTGGCGATTCACGCCTATGTGCTAATGGACAATCACGTGCATCTGCTCGTGTCGCCGGATCATCTTATGGCGGTGCCTCGGATGATGCAGAGTCTCGGCCGCCGTTATGTCGGCCGGTTCAATTTTCTCCATGAACGGAGCGGCACGCTTTGGGAAGGCCGTTACAAAGCGGCGCTGGTGGACAGCGAAACCTACCTTTTCACATGTCACCGATACATCGAGCTCAATCCCGTTCGGGCCGGCATGGTCGCATCACCGAGGGACTATCGCTGGTCGAGTTACCGCGCCAACGCCTACGGGGCGCATGATTCAATCGTCACTCCGCATTCCATGTTTCTCGATCTCGCACCATGTGGAGAGGAGCGTCACAATTTATATCGGCGGCTCTTTGGCGAGCCCATCGCTGAGGACGCAATGCAGGCGATACGGGACGCCACGCAATTCGAGTGGATGCTCGGAAGCGACAGCTTCAAGCGGCGTATGGGGAAATTGACGGGCCGGCGCGCCGAGCGGCTTGCAAAGGGTCGAAGAAAGAGCGGAAGCGCGCCGACGACGCCCTCGGAGCTACGCGAAAAGTCGCCGCTGCTTCTCTTTTAGGTGCCAGACGCTATCCGGTCGTCGAATTTCACGAAATCGTCTCTGACCCTATTTGCAGGACGCGAAATCGTCTCTGACCCTATTTTCAGGACGGTTCCGGATATCCCGCTTCGTGCGCCGCGCGATCGAGATCGCCAAGAACTGCGTAATCGGCGCGCGCCACCGGCGCAAAACGGCGAACGCCCAGCGCTTCGAGATGAATCGCCGCCTCACGGTTCGTGTCGATCTGCTGTAGCGCATCGGCGAGCGCGGCTGCGAGTGACGAAGCGAGCGGTGCTGCACAGACGAGCGGCGGCATCGGTGCGGGACCCGTCTCGCCGATCACGCGGAAGGGCGCCGCGGCCGCCGTAGCGTGCTTTTGCAGCAGCCACCACCAATACGCGTCGATCGCAACGATGTCGATCCGGCCCGCATCGAGTGCCTGCAACGCAGAGCGGAGGTCGCCGAGCGGACCCACCGATTCGCGATACAGCAACCGACGCGACGGCGATCGATATGCGAGGAGCGCATGCCGCGGCGCGTTGAAGCTGGAATGCGAATGTGCGACCGTCCACCCGATCCGGTGTCCGAAGGTGGACTCAAGCGTATCGAACGTGCTATCGGCGCGAACGACCCACACCGAGCGATAGGTCGGCCGATCAGCTTCCGATATCGGAGTTACCGGTGCAGCAAGCGGCTCGACCTCGGGATAGCGCGTTGCGAGCGGCAGACCGCACATGAACGCAAGGACGAGATCGTCGCGCGCCCAGAGCTCGGTGAGCGGCGCCGGCGGCGAATGATCGACGCACTCGATGGCGACTCCGGCGGAAGCGCCGGCGATCTTCATCAGCGCGTGCCAATGGCGCCGCACTTCGGGCGTCACGTCGTACATCCGCGTGCATGCGACGAAGCTCACTGGAACGGAAGCGTGCGACCGATGCCTAGGCGCTTGGCCTTGTCGAGCATCGCACAGCCCAGCGCGATGTCGGACAGCGAAAGCCCGCGATGCCAGAAAAGATTCGTCTCCTCGTCGCTCTCGCGTCCGGGCTTCGACCCCGCGATGATCTGTCCGAGCTCGGCGTGCAGGTTGTCCTCGTTAAGCTTTCCTTCGTCGACGTGGCGGCGCAATGCGCCGAACGGCAATCCCTTCTTGCACTGACCCCAGTCGTCGACGACGACCTTGTTCATTATGTCGGTCAGCGTGATCTCGACTGCGCTCATCGTGCCGTAGGGAACGACGAGCGCGCCGCGCTTGATCCATTCGGTACGCAATAAGGGTGTCGGCTCGGGCAGACGGGATGCCTCGACGACGATGTCGGCATCGCGCACGCACGATTCCCAATCGTCGGTCGCAACGACGCGCTTGCCGAGATCGCGCGTGAGCCGCTCGGCGAACTCATTGCGGCTTTCCGGCCGGCGCGAATGCACGCGAATCTCGTCGAATGCGAACAGGCGATCGAGGAGCCGTACGTTCCAGTAAGCGGTCCCACGAGCGCCAATGTGGCCAAGCACGTGCGAGTTCTTGCGCGCTAGATGCTTGGCGCCAAGCGCGGTCATCGCGCCCGTGCGCATGTCGGTGAGCGACGACGCGTCGAGAATCGCCCGAGGTGCGCCGGTCACGGGATCGAAGAGATTGAGCACGGCGAGCTCGGAGGGCAGGCCGCGCTTCCAGTTGTCGACGAAGTCACCGACGATCTTGACACCGGCGACGCCAAGCGGAGCCACCACGCCGCGCAGCACGTTGAAATGGCCCTTGGCGGAGCTCTCGGGGACGAGGTGCACGCGGGGCTCGATCACCGTCTGACCGAGGCCCTGCGCGCGCAGTCCACCTTCGACCGCGCCCAGAATTTCGTCGTCCGTCAGCGCCAGGGCTTCGACGTCAGGACCGTTGAGGTAGACCAAGTCGATCGCGGGCATTCCGGAAATCCATGGCGCAGCGTGAACTGCGATAGTAAACTGCCGACCGGTTCTCATCCACGGGGGGCAAGCCATGCGCAAGGCAGGGGGGTGGCGATGGGCGATCGCGTTGCTCGCGTTCGCGACGGGTGCGGCGTTCGCGCAGACGGTGAAAGTCGGCTCGAAGAACTTCACCGAACAGTTCGTGCTTGCGGAAATCTACGCACAGGCGCTCGAGGCCGCGGGCATCAAGGTCGAGCGCAAGATCAACCTCGGCGGCACGCTGATCGCGCACAAGGCGCTCGAGGAAAAGGAGATCGACTTCTATCCCGAGTACACGGGCACGATCCTCGTCGCCGTGCTGAAGCAGGACGCGATGACCGACCGCAAGGCCGTCTACGACAAGGTCAAGTCGGATTACGCAGCGAAGGGCCTCGTCGTGCTGAACGAGACGCCGTTCCAGAACACCTACAACATGGTCGTGCGTCCCGACACGGCGGAGAAGTACAAGCTCGAGACGCTCACGGATCTCGCGAAGGTATCGAAGGACCTGAAGCTCGGCGCCGGCCCCGAGTTCCGCGACCGCAAGGACGGAATCCCCGGCCTCAAGGCGAAATACGGGATGGAGTTCAAGGAAGACTTGCAGCTCGCGATCGGATTGCGCTATCAGGCGCTCAAGAACGACCAGATCCAGGTGGTGAACGGCTACTCGACCGACGGCATGATCTCGGCGATGAAGCTGAAGCGGCTCAAGGACGACAAGAACCTGTGGCCTCCGTATTACGTCGTGCCCGTCGTGCGCAAGGAAGTGCTCGACGCGAATCCGAAGATCGCGGAAGTGCTCAACCGCACGAGCGCAATGCTCGACGAGGCTTCGATGGCCGAGATGAACTACAAGGTCGACGGCGAGAAGATGGAGCCGAAGGACGTCGCGCGTGAATTCCTGAAGGCGAAAGGTGTCGTGAAGTAGTTCGGATCGATTGCGTTGCAACTTCGGGCCCGCGCCAGCGGGTGACGAAAAGTCGACCCTGACCCTATTTCTCCCGGCGTCGAACGCATCGGCATCGCCGATGTGATCGCCGTTTCCCGTGGTGCGCCGGTCGGAATCGCGCCCGTCGTCATCGATCGTCTCGAGCGCGCACGGGCGATCGTCGATGCCGCTGCCGAGTCCGATCAGCCGATCTACGGGCTGACGTCGGCGCTCGGCGCGAACACCGGCAAGGCGCTCGCGCGCGAGGAGCGCACGCGCTACCAGGTGAACACCGTGCGCGCACGCGCCGTCGGCGTCGGGCCGCTGATGGACGAAGAGCGCGTTCGCGCGATCATGTTCGCGCGTGTCGCCGGGATGGCCCAGGGCGGCTCGGGTGTCTCGGTCGCGGTGTTTCGCGCGCTCGTCGACGCGTTGAATCGTCGAATCGTCCCAGTGGTTCCGTCGTGGGGAACGATCAGCGTCGCCGATCTGCCTCCGCTCTCGCATATTGCGCTCGTGCTGATCGGCGAGGGAGAGGCATTTGTCGACGGCCAGCGCGCATCCGGGCGCGACGCACTCACTCGCGCGGGTCTCGCGCCCGTCGAGCTCGCGCCCAAGGATGGGCTCGTGCTGGTCAGCGCAAACGCCGCGACCGTGGGTAGCGCGTGTCTCGTGCTCGACCGTGTCGCGCGGTTCCTCGATCGGCTCGACGACGTCATCGCGCTCTCGTTCGAAGGCTATCGCGCGAATCTATCGCCGCTCGCGCAGACCGCACAGACGGCGCGGCCCGCGCCGGGGCAGGCGAAGGCCGCGCGGCGCCTTGCGCACGCGCTTGCCGGCAGCGCGCTCGAGCGCGAGGGTGAAGCGCGGCGCGTACAGGATCCGATCTCGTATCGCTGCGTTGCGCAAGTGCATGGCACCGCACTCGATGCGCTCGAGCACGCGGTCGAGCATGTCGAGATCGAGCTCAATGCTGCAGCCGACAGTCCGCGCGTGGATATCGACGCGGCCTCGATCGCGTCGAACGGAAATTTTCACATTCCGGGTCTAGGGATTGCCCACGAAGCCCTCGGACTCGGTCTCGCTCAGGTCGCGGCCCTCATCGTGGAACGCTGCATCAAGATGCTCGGGCCTGAAACGTCGGGACTGCCGTTGCAGCTGACGCGTCACGGTCCGCAGCAGTCGGGATTCGCGACGGTGCAGAAGACGCTGACGGCACTGGCCAACGACATCCGCCATCTTGCGAATCCCGCATGCCTCGATTTCCTGCCGGTTTCCGCGGGAATCGAAGATCACGCGCCGATGGCGATGCGCAGTGTGACGAAGCTCGGCGAAATGACCGAGCGCCTCGAGTATCTTGCGGCGATCGAGGCGATGATCGCGGCGCAGGCCGTCGATTTGCGCGTGCCTGACCTCCGCGCCACGCTCGGTGCGGGCGCGCGTCGCGCGTACGACGAGGTGCGGCGCCGCGTGCCCATCCTCGACGAAGATCGGCCGCTCGGGCCCGACATCGACGTCGTCGCGGCGTGGGTTGGCGGGCGCTGACAGATGACGTGGTTCCTGCATAACTGGGACCAGGTCGCAATCGCGCTGGGCGAGCATCTGCTGATTGCAGGCACGGCGCTTGCGGTCGCGTTCGTCCTGTCGCTCGCCATCGGGATCGCGGCGGCACGCAGCCAGCGCGTGTTCGACGCTGCGTTGGCGGTAAGTGGCATCCTCTACACGATCCCGACGCTCGCCTTTCTCGCGCTGCTCATACCGCTGGTCGGCCTGGGGAAGATAAACGCGATCATCTGCATGGTCGCGTTTTCGCTGATGATCCTCGTGCGGAACATCGCGACGGGAATCCGCGAAGTTCCGGCTGAAGTCACCGATGCGGCGCGGGGCATGGGAATGAGCCGGCGCGAGATCCTGTGGAAGGTCGAGTTGCCGCTCGCGATGCCGGTGATCGTCGCCGGTCTGCGCATCTCGGCGGTCACCGTGATCAGCGTGACGGTCGTCGCCGCGTACGTGAACGCCGGAGGGCTGGGCACGATCATCTTCAACGGGATCGCGAGCGACCATCCGCCGAAGATCGTCACCGGCGCCGTTGCCGCCTGTTTGCTCGCGATCGCGGTAGACCTTTCCCTGGCCGCGCTCGAACGGCGGCTCAAGGCAAGTCGCGCCGTCGCCTGACAACCAACGCATATGCTTGCGAGCGCGTGGCAATACATCGTCGAGCATCCGGACCGCTTCGGCGCCGCGTTGTGGCGGCACATTTCGTTGTCCGTCGCGGCGCTGCTGATCGCAACAGCGATCGCCATTCCGCTTGGCATCTGGCTCGCGCGGCGCGCACATGTCGCACTCTTTGCGATCAATGCCGCCAATGTCGGCCGGACGCTACCCTCGCTCGCCGTGCTCGCGCTGATGATGCCGCTCCTCGGGACGGGCTTCACGCCGGCGCTCTTCGCGCTGACGCTGCTTGCGCTGCCGCCGATCCTGATCAACACCTACGCAGCGGTGCGCCAGGTCGATCCGGACGTCATCGATGCGGCACGCGGAATGGGAATGACGCAACGCGAGATCACGCGCGGCATCATAGTGCCGCTTGCCGTGCCGGTCATCGCCGCCGGCGTGCGCATTGCCGCGATCCAGGTGATTTCGGGTGCCGTGCTCGCCGCGTACATCGGCGGCGGCGGACTCGGTGACTTCATCACGGCAGGCATCGCGATGATGCAGATTTCGCTGTTGCTCGTCGGCGCGATCCCGGCGACGCTGCTCGCCATCGGCACCGACTTGCTGTTCGGTCGATTACAGCGCGCACTCACGCCGCGGGGCGTCGGTTGATCAAGCTCAAGGGCCTCGTCAAGCAGTTCGCGGGAGCGCCGCGTCCGGCGGTCGACCATCTCGATCTCGATGTCGCCGCGGGCGAAGTGTGCGTGCTGATCGGACCGTCCGGGTGTGGCAAGACGACGACGATGCGCATGGTGAACCGGCTGATCGAGCCCACGAGCGGAACGATCGAGGTCAACGGCCAGGATGTCACGCATATGAATCCGGTCGAGCTTCGGCGCGGAATCGGTTATGTGATCCAGCAGGTCGGACTGTTTCCGCACATGACGATCGCCGCGAATATCGCGACAGTGCCGCATCTTCTCGGCTGGGACGAGACGAAGGTCGTGCGACGCGTGGACGAGCTGCTGCAGTTGATCGGCATGGAGCCCGAGTCGTTTCGCGATCGTTATCCGCGCGAGCTCTCCGGCGGTCAGCGCCAACGGATCGGCGTCGCACGCGCGCTTGCAGCGGATCCGCCCGTGCTGCTCATGGACGAGCCGTTCGGCGCGATCGATCCGATCAATCGCGCGCGCGTGCAGGATGAGTTCCTGAAGATCCAGCGGCAGTTGAAGAAGACGGTGGTGTTCGTCACGCACGACATCGACGAGGCGATCAAGATGGGCGACCGGATCGCGTTGCTGCGCGATGGTCGTCTCGTCCAGCAGGCCCCGCCCGCGGAAATGCTCGCGCGTCCCGCAAACGGCTTCGTCGAAGATTTCGTCGGCGCGGATCGTGCACTGAAACGATTGTCGCTGATCACGTGCGTGTCGCTCGCGAATCCCGGCTCCGTGATCGGCGCGCCCGAGGTGAGGGCGGACACGAGCGCGCGCGACGGCCTCGCGGTGATGCTCGAGAGCGGCGCGCGCGCAATCAATCTCGCGGGCGGCGGCGTCGTGCGGCTCGAGGACTTTTTCGCGCGGACCGGCTGAGCGACGGGCGGCCGTCGCCAGTATCCAACAACGGGCGCGAAGCGCCCAGTCGCCTGCCGCCGAGGGTCGGATCGGGATGTTGGACGGCAATACTCGCGCCGTCCTACGCGCGACTCGGACGCGTCCTCACTGTCCGTAGCGATCAGTCAGGGCACATTTGCGGGTCGCCGCGCGGAGCCGCTCAGACTGTGAAGATTTGGCACGCGGGACAGGCTACAAAGGAGAGATCGATGAGGATCGTCGAAAAAGCGAGATGGCACAAAATCGGGAGAGCGGCATGACAGCGACGATGATTGCGGTTGCAATCGGGGTCGTCATCGGCGCCGTCTGCCTCGCCGCTACGCTTGGCGCTGCGCTTCTACTCAGGCGCCGCTTGCCAAGCAATAACGACGCTTGGGTCTTTTGGTAGCGGCGCGGGTTTGCATTGAGGAGGCGACTCAGCGGCGGCGATTCTTAGCCGAGGGGTTGACAGCGCGGGCGGCGCGTTGGAAGCCACCTGATCCGGCGCCTACAGACAAGCGCCTCGATAACGTGTAGAAGTTCATTCCCCTGTCGGGATGAACGATGGAATCCGCGCGCCCTATCGACGACCAATTGGCGGCCCTTGCTTCGTACCTGGGCTCACGGCGCGAGACGATCCTCCGCACATGGCGCAAGGCCATCGACCGCGATCCGGAAATGACGACCGGCGCATCGCTCCCGCGCGCCCAGTTGAATGATCACATTCCGGCTCTGCTTGACGCCTTCGAGAAAAGACTGCAACTGCTGACGGTCGAAAACACCGCGGTATCAAAGGAAGAGGGCAAACGCGACGCGTCGGCGCACGGCCTGCAACGCTGGCAGCAAGGCTACGACTTGCGCGAAGTGACGCGTGAATGGGGCAAATTGCAACTGTGCGTGGCCGACGAACTCGAGCGTTATGCGTCGTCGCATCCCGAGGTCGATCCCCGAGTGATGTCCGCCGCACGGCGCGTATGGGCCGAGCTGTGTACCGGAGGCGCGAGCGAGAGCGTGTCGAAATACTTCGATCTGCAGCAGATCGAAGCGAAGGGGCACGTTGGCGACCTCGCGCAAGCGCTCGAGCAGGTCCGGGAGCTGGAACGTAGCCGCGCGGAGCTATGGCGGCAGGCAGCACACGACTTGCGCGGCAACGTCGGAGTCGTCATGACCGCGGCCGCTGGGCTGGCGGCGCAAGGTGTCGCGACGGCTCCCGGCGACAAGTTCCTCCGCATATTGCAAAAGAACCTTTCGTCGCTGCTTTCGCTGCTCGAGGACGTGATGGACCTGGCGCGACTGCAAGCGGGACACGAGCATCGGCAGGTGAAAGCCTTCGATGCCGCGCCCATCCTTCGCGACCTGTGCGAGCGAATGCAACCTCTGGCGGAAGAACGCGGCCTGTACCTGAAGGCGGAAGGCCCGGCGACGTTGCCGGTAGAAGGCGATGCGGTGAAAACGCAGCGTATCGCGCAAAACCTGCTATTCAACGCGTTGAAATACACGCCAAGCGGTGGTGTCACGGTGACTTGGGGCGACAGTCGCCAAAACGATGCGCACCGCTGGATGCTTTGCGTCGAAGACACGGGGCCCGGTTTTCACGCCGGCCCCGGCGCACCTATGGCGGGCGCTCTCGGAGACGCCACCGAGGAAGCTCGCCAAGTCGAAAAAACGGCGCGCACGGGTATCAAGGGAACTGCAACTGCAGCCGAGGCCGCGGCGTCGGACGCTGCACCGGTAGACGACCGTCCGGTCCATCAGGAGCGAGGCGAAGGCATTGGCCTGTCGATCGTCAAGCGTCTGTGCGAGCTGCTCGGCGCTACGATGGAAATGGACTCCACTGCCGGCGTGGGCACTTCCCTCAGGATCATCTTCCCCAGGCGCTACGATCCCGTCGAGCGGAGTTGAGCAGGACGACGGAATTTCCGTTGCCCGGGGCCGGTCGTACGCGCTACTTCGTCGTCGGCATGTGGAATTCGGCGCCACCGCGCACGCTCGCGGGCCAGCGCTGCGTCACTGCCTTCTGCCGCGTGTAGAAGCGGACGCTTTCCGGTCCGTAGATGTGGTGATCGCCGAACAGCGACGACTTCCATCCGCCGAAACTGTGGAACGCGACCGGAACCGGAATCGGCACGTTGACGCCGACCATGCCGATCTGCACGCGCTGAACGAAATCGCGCGCCGCGTTGCCGTCGCGCGTGAAGATGGCCGCGCCGTTGCCGAACTCGTGCGCGTTGACGAGACTGAGCGCCTCGTCGTACGACTTTGCACGCACCGACGAGAGCACTGGGCCGAAGATCTCGTCCTTGTAGATCTTCATCTGTGGCGTCACGCGGTCGAAGAGCGTCGGTCCCACGAAGTAGCCTTCTTCATGACCGGGCACCTCGAGCCCGCGGCCGTCGACGACGAGTGATGCGCCTTCGGCGGCGCCGCTGTCGATGTAGCCTTTGACCTTGTCGCGATGCGCCGCGGTGACGAGCGGACCCATCTCCGCATTCTTGTCGTCGGACGCGCCGACCTTCATCGCGGCAATCTTCTTCTGCACGCGGCCGAGAACATCGTCGGCAATCTTGTCGCCGACGAACACGGCGACCGAGATCGCCATGCAGCGCTCGCCCGCCGAACCGTACGCGGCGCCGACCAGCGCATCGGCGGCAAGCTCGGGATCGGCATCGGGCATCACGACCGCGTGGTTCTTCGCGCCGCCCAAAGCCTGCACCCGCTTGCCATGCGCTGTGCCTGTCGTATAGATGTAGCGCGCGATCGGCGTCGAACCGACGAAGGAGATCGCTTGCACGTCGGAATGCGCAAGCAGCGCGTCGACGGCTTCCTTGTCGCCGTTCACGACATTGAACACGCCGTCCGGCAATCCCGCTTCCTTCAGGAGCTGCGCGAGGATCAACGACGCCGATGGATCGCGCTCCGAGGGTTTCAGCACGAACGCGTTGCCGCATACGATCGCCATCGGGAACATCCACAACGGCACCATTGCCGGAAAGTTGAACGGCGTGATGCCGGCGACGACACCCAGCGGCTGGCGCAGCGTGTAGGCATCGATGCTGGTGCCGACGCCTTCGCTGAACTCGGTCTTCAGAAATTGCGGTGCGCCGCATGCGTACTCGACGATCTCGATGCCGCGCGAGAGCTCGCCCGCCGCATCCGAGAGCACCTTGCCGTGCTCGCGCGAGACGACGCTGACGATCTCGTCTGCGTGCTGCTCGAGCAGCGTCTTGAAGCGAAACATCGTGCGGGCACGGGTCACGGGCGTTGTCGCCGCCCAGCCAGGAAACGCGGCCTTCGCGGTTTCGACGGCTCGAGCGACTTCGGCTGCGGAGGCGAACGGGACGCGGGAACCGAGCTCGCCGTTCGCAGGCGTGAACACGTCGCCGAAGCGCCCCGATGTCCCAGGCGTGCGCTTGCCGCCGATCCAGTGGGAGAGCGTGGAAACATCGGCTTGGCGCAGGGCAGGGGTGGCGTTCATGATGCGGCTCCGAAGAGTTCGCGGCGATCGAGCGCTCGCGAATGGAAGAGAATTCGCGGCCATTGCCGCGCGGCGAACGGGAAATGAATAGTTTAGTCCTTCGAGCGCACGGCGGGGAACGTGCGCTGAACACGGTAAAATGATCGTCTTTGTGGCCGAGCGGGCCGCCGGGCCGTGTTGCTCTAAAAGATGAACGATCCGGTCCGCGCCAACCAGGAAAAACCGATGCAGCGCAAGGTTCTGGTCGCAGGGGTCGGCCTCGTTCCGTTTACGAAACCCGGCGCGAGCGACACCTACGACGTCATGGGCGCCGGTGCCGCGGCAGCCGCGCTCGCCGATGCGGGTGTCGCGTATATCGACGTCGAGCAGGCGTTCGTCGGCTATGTCTACGGTGATTCGACCGCGGGCCAGAAAGCGCTGTATCGCGTCGGCATGACGGGCATCCCGATCTTCAACGTCAACAACAACTGCTCGACCGGATCGACGGCGCTGTACCTCGCGCGCCAGGCGGTCGAGAGCGGCGTCGCCGAATGCGCGCTTGCCGTCGGCTTCGAGCAGATGGCGCCGGGCGCCCTCACCACGCAGTTCAACGACCGGCCAACGCCGTTCGACGAGTTCAACCGTGCAACGGACGCGCTCGTCGGTGCGCCGGACGTCCCGCTGGCGATTCGCTACTTTGGCGGCGCAGGTCTCGCGCACATGGAGAGATACGGCACAAAGCTCGAGACGTTCGCGAAGATTCGCGCCAAGGCAAGCCGGCACGGGGCGCGCAATCCGATGGCGTTGCTGCGCAAGGAACTGTCGGTCGAGGAAGTCCTCGCCTCGCCCGTGCTGATGCAGGGCGTGATGACGCGGTTGATGGCGTGTCCACCGACGTGCGGCGCTGCCGCCGCAGTGCTCGTTTCGGAAAGCTTCGCTCGTCGCCACCACCTCGACCGCACGGTATCGATCGCCGCGCAGGCGATGACCACCGACACGCCGCGCACCTTCACTGCGCACGACATGATGACGCTCGTCGGCTACGAAATGACGCGCGACGCAGCGCGGCAGGTCTATGAGACGGCGGGCGTTGGGCCCTCCGATATCGACGTCGTCGAGCTTCACGATTGCTTCGCACAGAACGAGCTCCTCGCCTACGAATCGCTCGGTCTCGTCGCCGAGGGCGAGGGCGAGAAGCTCGTCGAGGACGGCGACAACACTTACGGTGGCAAATTCGTCACCAATCCATCCGGCGGATTGTTGTCGAAGGGGCATCCGTTGGGTGCCACCGGTCTCGCGCAGTGTTTCGAGCTCACGCAACAATTGCGAGGCACCGCCGACGAGCGCCAGGTCGAAGGCGCGCGAATCGGGCTGCAGCACAACCTCGGACTCGGCGGCGCTTGCGTCGTCACGCTGTATCGCGCTGAATGAAAGCGTACGATGGTCGACGCTAGCTATATCGGCCATGCGTTCGCTCCCTATACAGCCGACGTGCCGGTGGAGCGAGTGCGGCGCTTCGCTGAGGCGACCGGAGAAACGCGGCCCCAGTATCTGGACGATGCGGCGGCGCGCGCCGCCGGTTATCCCTCGCTTCCTGCGCCGCCCACCTATCTCGCATCCATCTTCGCCGACGAGGCGGATCCCTTTGCCTGGATGCGCGACATCGGCATCGATATCGCGCATGTGTTGCACGCGGCGCAGGCGTTTCGCTACTTTGCGCCGATCTACGCCGGGGACCGCTTGCTCCTCGAGTCGCGAATCACCAACGTGCTCAAGAAAAGCCGCTCGCGCACGTTCGTCGTCAAGCTCTCCGACGTGACGAACCAGGATGGCGTCCGCGTTGCAGAAATGCGTGCGACGATCATCGTGCGCGAACAGGCCGAGTGAAAGCATGAACAAGGCCTCGACGGCCACGCCCACCTTCGATACGGTCACGGTCGGCGACGAGCTGTCGACGCTCGTGCTGCCCGCGCTCACACGCGAGACGCTACTCCTCTATGCCGAAGCGTCCGGCGATCGCAATCCGATCCATACCGACGTCGATTACGCGCGCGCCGCCGGCATGGACGATGTCGTCGCGCACGGAATGTTGTCGATGGCGTGGCTGGGGAGGCTCGTCACCCACTGGGCGCCGCAACCGCAGCTGCGCGAGTTCAACGTGCGCTTCTCCGCGCTGACACGAGTCGGCGAGCGGATCGTCTGCACCGGGCGCGTGGCTGAGAAGCTCGAGCGCGACGGCGAGCGGCTCGTGCGCGTCGCAGTCGAGACCGCGAACGAGGCCGGCGAGATCAAGGTCTCTGGCGACGCTTACGTCGCATTGCCCTGACGCGCGCGGCCGATGTCCGCGTCGCGGTACCCGCATCTGCTTGCCCCGCTCGATCTCGGCTTTGTCACGCTGCCGAATCGGGTGCTGATGGGCTCGATGCACACCGGCCTCGAGGAGGCGCCCGACGGCTTCGCGCGGATGGCGGCGTTCTATGCCGCGCGCGCCCGGGGCGGCGTAGGCTTGATCGTCACCGGCGGCATTGCGCCGAACTTCGCGGGCCGCGTCGAGCCGCGCGCCTCACAGCTCTCGTCCGGCTGGCAGGTCGCGAAGCACCGACTCATCACCGATGCCGTGCATGCCGCGGGCGGCCGCATCGCGATGCAGATCCTGCATGCGGGTCGTTATGCGTATCACCCGCTTGCAGTCGCGCCTTCGGCGCTGCGCTCGCCGATCACGCCGTTCAAGCCGCGCGCGCTGACGCGCTGGGGAATCGGCAGAACGATCGCTGCCTACGTTCGCTGCGCAGCGCTCGCGCAGCGCGCCGGTTACGACGGCGTCGAGATCATGGGCTCGGAAGGTTACCTGATCAACGAATTCGTCGCGCCGAAGACGAACCATCGTGACGACGATTGGGGCGGATCGCTTGCCAGCCGAATCCGCTTTCCCGTGGAGATCGTTCGGCGGACGCGCGAGCGCGTCGGGCCCAAGTTCATCATCATCTATCGTCTGTCGATGCTCGACCTGGTCGAGGGCGGCAGCACCTGGGACGAAGTCGAAGCGCTCGCGCAGGCGGTCGAGGCCGCCGGTGCGACGATCATCAACACCGGGATTGGCTGGCACGAAGCACGCGTGCCCACCATCGCCACGATGGTGCCACGTGCGGCGTTTGCGTGGGTCACGCGGCGCCTCAAAGGCCGTGTTCGCATTGCGCTGATCGCGACCAACCGGATCAACGATCCTGACGTTGCGGAATCCGTGCTCGCGCGTGGCGACGGCGACATGGTCTCGATGGCGCGCCCGTTCCTCGCCGATGCCGAGTTCGTCGTGAAAGCCGCCGAGGGCCGGGCGGACGAGATCAATACGTGCATCGGCTGCAACCAGGCGTGTCTCGATCAGATTTTCGCGCGCGAGGTCGCTTCATGCCTCGTCAATCCGCGCGCCTGCCACGAGACGAAGCTCGTCGTGAAGCCGGCGGAGCGCAGCAAACGTATCGCCGTCGTTGGCGCAGGACCCGCCGGGCTCGCGTGCGCGACGACTGCCGCCGAAGCCGGCCATCGCGTGACGCTGTTCGACGCCGACGGCGAGATCGGCGGACAGTTCAACCTCGCGCGGCGCATTCCGGGCAAGGACGAGTTTGCCGAGACGTTGCGCTATTACGGGCGGATGATCGAGCGCAACCGCGTCGAGCTCGTGCTCGACCGTCGCGTGGCCGCTGCGAGTCTCGGTGGATACGACCATGTCGTGCTTGCCACCGGCGTGCTGCCTCGAGTTCCGGCGATCCCCGGCATCGATCATCCCAGCGTTGCCGGCTACGCCGACATCGTGATGGGCCGGCGAGAAGCGGGCGCGCGCGTGGCGATCATCGGCGCCGGTGGCATCGGCTTCGACATCGGCGAGTTCCTCACGCATCACGGTGGTCACGACGAAACCGACGAATACTGTTCCGAATGGGGAATCGACGTCGATTATCGCGAGCGCGGCGGCATCAAGGCGCCCGCGGACCGCGCGCCGCCGCGGGAGGTATGGTTACTTCAGAGAAAGCCGGGAAAGGTGGGCGAAGGCCTCGCGAAGACCACGGGGTGGATCCGGCGAACGCTTCTCAAGAAGCGCGGCGTGACGATGTTGCCGGGCGTTCTGTACGAGCGCATCGACGACGACGGGCTCCACATCCGCGTCGACGGCACGACGCGTGTGCTCGCTGTCGACACGATCGTCATATGCGCGGGCCAGGAGCCGAGGCGCGAGCTCGTCGATCCGCTGCGGGCAGCCGGTACGCCGTTCACGCTGATTGGCGGCGCCGACGTCGCCATCGAGCTCGACGCGAAGCGCGCGATCGCGCAGGGCACGCGACTGGCGTTGGCGATCTAGCCCGCGGCGCCGCAGTGCTGCGATGTAGGAGTAACGCCGACGCGATTCTCGGAAACATGGCAAAACGGCGAGCGTAGAATGACCTCGGCTCCGGGCCGCCGGTAACGAAGCACGCGCGACTCGGTTCCCCGCACTGAAACAAACAGGAGTGAATCCATGGGCATGCTCGATTTCGTTAGAGAGGCAGGCGAGAAGCTGTTCGGCACGGGCAAGGCGAAGGCTGCGGCGCAGGAGGCCGAAGCAGCGCCCTCCGACCCGGGCAAGGTCAAGGCAGCCAACGATGCAGCCGCCGACGCGATCCTCGCCTACATCAAGTCGCAGAACCTTTCTGCGACAGGCCTGACCGTGACATACGACGGTGCGGCTGCCACCGTCACACTCTATGGCGTCGCTCCGGACCAGGCGACGATGGAGAAGATCGTGCTGTGCGCCGGCAATGTTTCGGGCGTCGCGAAGGTCAACAACAGGATGACCGTCGACAAGAGCGAGCCCGAGGCGAAGTACTACACGGTCGTCGCCGGCGACAACCTGTCGAAGATATCGAAGGCGCAGTATGGCGACGCGAACAAGTACATGAAGATCTTCGAAGCGAACAAGCCGATGCTCAAGGATCCGGACAAGATCTACCCGGGACAGGTACTGCGTATTCCGCCGCTCTAGAGCGAACGGCGGTCGGAGACGGCCATGGACACGGGTCCGGGCGATGACGACGACGATGACGATCAGCCAGCGCGCGGCGGGGTCGACGGCGGCAACATCGACCCCGAGGACGAGGAGTTCGGCGACGACGACGATGAGGACGAGGAGGACGACGATCCGCTGCAGGCGTGAGTCAAGCGCCTAGCGTCCGACGCCTCACAGTCGTCCGTGCCGCGCCTCGAACGCGGCCAATGCGACCTTGGTCCGCTCGAGGAAGTCGTCCGCGTGCGCTCGATAATCGACACCTGGCACGTCGAGATGGATCTGCGACACCATCGCCCAGGTGGCTTCGCGTAGCGCGCTTGCCACCTTCATCGCGTCGAACGAACGCTGCAGGCCAGCGCTGACCGGCTCGCCGAAATAGGCTTCGAGGAGGAGCCGGTCGTCGGCAGCGGTGAAGCGGCCGTTCGCCGAGAGATTGGCGAGATCGAACATCGCGGTGCCGAAGCCGCCGTATTCCCAATCGACGAGCCACAGGCGCGCGCCATCGTCGATGAAGTTTGCCGGCAGCACGTCGTGATGACCGAAGACGATCGGCAACGGCACTTGCGCTTTCTCGAGCGCGTCGGCGAGCTCCGCCCAAGTTGCAAGATCGGCGGCAGGGCGGGCGCCTTCGTCGCGCAGCGCGCGCACGTAGCCACGGATGACATGGAATACCCAGAACAGGTTCGCCGGACCCTCGACGCGGTGTGCGACCTCTGTGTGACACCTACGCATGAGCGGGACGAGCCGAGCGAGGTTCGCCGCGAGGTCGGATTCCACGAACGTGCGCCCCGCGATGTGGCGAATGACCAGGATCCCCGGTTCCGAGTAAACGAGCTCGGGCGAAAGACCTGCCGCGTGCGCGGCAATGATTGCGGCGCGCTCCCGGTCTCGGAACACGTGATGGATGGGAATGTCGTCGCCGCAGCGAACGACGAAGCGTTCGCTGCCATCGTCGACGACGAAAGCGAGGTTCGACAGGCCGCCGGTGAGCGGCGCGATCGTCACCTTCGAACGCCAGCATGGCAAGGACACGACTCGCCCCGCAAGGGCGGAGGCGGCCGGGGACGAGCTTGTCATCGGGTAGGTTGCTTCTCGTTCCACCCGGCTCGATGCTCGGTGTCGAAGTGCGCCTGGTCGCGCGCGAAGAATTCGCGCAACTCCTCGCGTCCGGCCTGTGCCGCTGACATGACCTTCGCCTCGTCACTGAACACTCCAATGCGCTCCTCGAGCGTCGCGAGGTTGTGCCGGCGGAAGTTGTCGGCGATCTCGCGCGCGCGAAACGGGTCGACGCCGAGCGTCTCCAGCGCGTGGCGGCCCGCGCGCAGCGCCGACTCGAACGTCTCGCGCTCGATGACGGCGACGCCGCGCGTCCGTAGTTCGACATAGTGCGTGACGTTGCGTGCTCGCGCGACGATCGGAAGCTCCGGAAAATTCTCGCGCACGACATTGGTCAGCGCGAGGCTTTCGTCGACGTCGTCGATCGCGTTGATCAGAAGGCATGCCTTCTCCGCGCCGGCGGCGCGAAGGATGTCGAGCCGCGTCGCGTCGCCGTAGAAGACCTTGTAGCCGAACTTGCGCAGGATATCGACCTGCTCGGGATCGTGATCGAGCACGATCGCACGGATTCCGTTCGCGAAGAGCACACGGCCGACGATCTGCCCGAAGCGACCGAAGCCGGCGATGATGACCGGATTGCCGGCTTCATCGATGGTATCGGGTTCCCGCTTTTCCGCGGATGCGCGCCACGCGAGCAGCTTGTCGAGGAGAAAGAGGATGAAGGGCGTGGCGGCCATCGAGAGTGCGACCGCGATCGTCAGTCGTCCGACCCAGTCGTCGGACAGGATGCCTGCGGTGCGTGCGGCGCCGAACACCACGAACGCGAACTCGCCGCCTTGCGAGAGCAATGCAGCGAAGAGCAGCCGCTGCCGCCTTTCGATGCCCATCACGCGCGCGACGACGAGCAGCGTGACGATCTTCAGCACGAGCAAGCCGACGAGCACTCCCGCGATCATTGCGGGCTCGCGCTGCAACAGGCTGAAATCCATCGACATGCCGACCGAGATGAAGAAGAGGCCGAGCAGCAGGCCCTTGAACGGTTCGATGTCGGTCATGAGCGCGTGGCGGTACTCGGAGCTTGCGAGCAGCACGCCGGCGAGGAACGCGCCGAGCGCCATCGAGATGCCGGCAAGCGTCATCAGCTGCGCGATGGCGATCACCAGAAGGAGCGCGAACGCCGTGAATACCTCACGGATGTTCGCGGCGGCCACGATCCGCAGCAGCGGGCGCGTGAGGTAGCGGCCGACGACGAGCACGCCGGCGATCGCGGCCGCCGCCTCGAGCGCGTCTCGCCACAGCGTTTCGTCGACGGCAGCGCGGCCGGCGGCCAGCAGCGAAATCGCCGCAAGCAGCGGAATCGCGGCGATGTCCTGAAAGAGGAGAACCGCGAATGCATCGCGGCCCATCGGCGTGGCGGTCAGATTGCGTTCGCCCATCGTTTGCATCGCGATCGCGGTCGACGAGAGCGCCATCGCCAATCCCGCGATGAGCGCCGATCGCCATGGCATGCCCAGAGCCAGCCCGCCTGCGGCGAGCGCGGCACCGGATAGAGCGAGCTGCAGCCCGCCACCGCCGAAGACCGCCTTGCGCATCTCACGCAAGTGCCTGCCCTCGAGCTCGAGCCCGATCACGAACAGCATCAGCACGACGCCGAACTCGGCGAAATGCAGGATCGTTTCGACGTCTCCGACCAAGCCCAATCCCCACGGACCGATCACGGCGCCGGCGATCAGGTAGCCGAGCACCGAGCCGAGTCCCATCCAGCGCGCGAGCGGCACGCACAGCACCGCCGCCGTCAGATAGACGAGCGCATTGATCATCATTGCGATGTCTCCCGGGGCTTCGCCGCGGGCTCGCGCCAGGGAACGAGCCGCTGCATGAAATCGGTCACGTGCTGCGACAGCTGCCTCTCGTCGAGCTCGTCTGCTTCGAGCACCACATGCGGCACTTCCCAGCCCATCGCGCAGAAGCGCGCCGTCTGCTCGATCGGCGCAGCGAAGCTCGCGAAAGGATGGGCATGCAGTCCCTGCGCCGTGTAAGCGGCCTCGCCGCCTCCTGCCGTCGGCACCCAGAGACACGATTTGCCGGCGAGCGCGCGCGCACCGTTACCGTATGCCCATCCGAATGCGAGGACTTTGTCGAACCAATGTTTCAGCAGCGCCGGCACGCTGTACCAGTAGAGCGGATGCATCCAGACGACGAGCCGTGCCTGGTCGAGCGCTCTCTGCTCGGCCGCGACGTCGATGTCGAAGTCCGGGTAGAGCTGGTAAAGCGATCGCACATCGACATCAGCGAGCGCGTGCAGCGCGTCGGCGAATGCGCGATTGACGCGCGACCGGCTCGGGTAGGGGTGCGCGTGGATGACGCAGATCATCGTCGCGCATTCGTGCGGTTACCCTGCCGCAGCGACGACGGCCGGGTCAGCGCGGCGGAAGGAGCCGCGGGAGCCGTTGTCGACTGCCGCCCGCTCACGCGAGCTTGATCTCTCGCCCGGATTCGGACGAAGCATGCACGGCGTCGAGCACCTGTTGACAGCGAAAACCGTCGTCGAAGTTCGGCGCGGGCGATGTGTGCCGATCGATGCCGACCCCGAATTCGCGAACGAGCGCACGGAAAGCGGCGAGGCGGTGGTCGCGGTCGTCCTTCGGAAGCGAATATTTCGCCGGCGTCTCGAGGGGCTGCAGCGGCGAGCCGTCGCGGCTCGCGATCACCACACCGTCGGAGTACGGGTTGGGTCCTGCCTGCTCCGCGATCAGCGTGCCCCGGTTGCCCATCACTGCAATCTTCGCGCCTCGCGTCGGCGTTGTCGCGAACGACGCGATCATCGTCGCGATGCCGCCGCCGGCGAAGGTCAGCGTGAACTGGAACGTGTCGTCGGTCTCGGCGCGAACGGCGCGGTTCGTCTTCGGATCGATCAGATCGGGACGAAGGCTGTCGAGACGACCGCTCACCGTGGCGACGTCGCCGAACCAGTGGCGCAGCGCATCGATGTAATGCGAGCCGAGCGCGCCCAGCAGCCCGCCGCCTTCGGCTTTCGAAGCGAGCCATGTCCACGGCCGCGGCGTCGGCGTCACATAACGGTCGAGGAAAAGCTCCATGGTGCACAGTTGGAACGTGCCGATGTAGTCGTCGGCGAGCAGGTCCTTGATGAACGAGCGTTGCGCTGCGAACCTGAACTCGTGGCCAACCATCGCGGTGCGTCCGCTCTTGTTCGCGGCGTCGCGCATTTCCGCTGCCTGTTTCGCGTCGAGCGCGAACGGCTTCTCGCACAACACGTGCTTGCCGGCGCGAAACGCCTCGAGAGCAAGGGGATGATGGCCGGCGGGCGGAGAAGCGATCGCGACGGCGTCCAGATCGTCGCGCGCAATCAGTTCGAGCGGGTCCGTGTGCACTGAACCGATCCCGGCGTCGCTCGCCGCTTTGGTCGCCTTGTCCCGATTGCGGCTGCAGATCGCGGTCACTTCCCAGCCCTCGGAGCGGAACGCCGGCACGTACACCACCGCACCGAAGCCGACTCCAATGACGCCAACCTTGCGTGAGGATTCTGACATGGCAACTCCATCGGCGGCGATGCCGATCGACTATTTTGCAAAACGCAAACCGGCGCCAATTATGCCGCGAACAAAAGAAAACGGCAGCCGAGGCTGCCGTTGTCCTGTTTCGCGCGAAACCGGTCGCTCGTTAGTCCTGGCCTGGAGGCTTGCCACCGCCTTGCGGGGCTCCACGCGACGGTCCTCCCGTCGGCGCCGGATGACCGGGTGATGGGAACGCCTGCGGGCGTTGGCCACCTTGCTCGTGACGGGTCTGAGCCTGTTGCTGGTAGTCGTAGTGCTGGCGCACATTCGGATCGCGCGGCTGATAACGGTAGTACTGATTGTTCAGAGCATGCTGCTGATCGTACTGCGGATAACGGTTGCCCGAGTACTGCCGCTGATAGTGCGGGATCGGCGCAGGGGCCGGCGCAGCTCTGCGGTCCCAGTGATCCCAGCCGGCGTGGTTACGCTCCCACGAATGGCCCCAGTGCTCGCCCCAACGCGGCGCGTAGTCGGCCCGCCAGCTACGGAAGTACACGGGCGGCGCACGGTAATAGCGAACCGGGACGCGCAGGATGAACGCCGGCACGTAATCCGGTGCTACCAGCGTCCACGGGCCGTTGTACCAGGAGCTCGTATACCAGTTGTCACCGGCATAGACCCAGTACATGCCGTCGTAGAAGAACAGATTGGTGTTGACGTTCGGCGCGTAATACACCGGATAACCCGGCACGCGAACGAGCTGCGGGTACGTCGGCACGTTGACGCCGATGCTCAATCCCGGCACCGACGCGGCGAAGCTCACCTGAGCGGCCGCCGGGACTGCGATGCTGGCGCCCGCCAACATAGCCAACGCAAGCAATTTGGTTCGATATCGCATCTCTTTTCTCCTTGCCCACCACCGTGTTCGGGCTTGGGCCACGTTTGCAAGAACGAACAGGAGCGTCGTTCGGTTGACCGCCGCATCGCGGACACACCGGGGACGCGTTCTTTCGTGTCGATACGTGAGACTAACGATCGGCACAGGCGCGACGCTGACCAACAACCTCCCATATTCGCGTAGGAGAAAGCATGACGCACACGGCGAACGCGTCCGATTGCGCGACAAAGCCGAACGCATTCCGTTGCAATACAAAGTGCGAAGTTTTGTGTCGAGATGTTTCACTGCACAAGGTGTGAGTTGTTCACTTCAAGATTCAATTTCGCGGAAGCCCGTCTCGCGGCACGTCGACTGCGCTCACGACTCGAGGCCGCCGAAGCGCTGATAGAAGTCCGGCGACGCGGGCGGAAGCGTGCCGTGCTCGTTGCGCAGCGTTGCGACGAGATGCCGTTCGGCCGCGCGATGCGTGAGTCGATAAAAATCGCGGCAAAGGGCGTACGCTGCGGCACCGGGCCAATCGAGCGGCAACAGCTCTGCGGGAAGTTGCGGGTCGCGCAGCAACACGCGGCGATATTCGTGAATCAACAATGTGCGGACGATGAACGATTGCGCGGGATCGTGCGTCTCGCTGGCGCGGAAGCGCTGGATGACGCCCCCGAACCGCGCAAGAAAGCGCCGGTAATCGGTGGCCACCCCGGCGAGATCCCATGCGCGCGGCACGGCCGAGGACAGGCGTTGCCCGCCGAGCGCCGCGTCGTCGTAAGCGCGCGCGATGACGACCTCGTCGCCCAGTTCGAGCGCCGCAACGATCCGCGCCACTGTCGAAGGTCCCTGGGCAGGGCGTGCATACACGCCCGGGACGAACGTGCCGAAGCCTTCCCAATTGAGCTCCTGCTGCAGCTTCCTCCGCTGGTCGGCCGTCGAGCCGTTGGCGATGACGATCTCCCAGGACTGGTCCCAGGCGTCGACGGGTGCCGCATAGATCCTTCGATACGCCTGCTCGAAGCGCCGCGCGCCATTGCGTGTCAGCCGGTACAGACTCTCTCTCCCAACGGGCGATGTCGCGAGCCAGCCTTCGCGGGCGAGACGGAAAACGCTGGTACGAACCAGGCGCTCGTTGATGTCGAAAGCCGCAAGCAGCTCGATCAATCCGGCGAGCATCACGGCGCCGGCGTGCGGAGCAATGGCATCGCCCCAGACGGTGATGATCAGCGATGGCGCGCGCGGCGGCGCGTTGGCGAGCTCGCGGCGGATCCAGCGTCCGACGTGCGGATTGGCGAGCGCGTTGCGATCGGGTTTGCGCATGGCAGCGGAATGGGAGGCGAACATGATACATAATTTGCAATATCTCGCAAATAGGTGTATCGTTTTAAGGACGGCGTGACCGAGCACGTGCCGATGCTGCAGCCGGAAGTCGTGCAAGCCCGCCGAGCGAGGAATCAAGCCATGTACGCACAGTTGGTGGACACCGGAGTCAAGGCGGTCAAGACGGCCGCCGACATGTCGCTCGAAGAGCAGGCGTTCCAGGCACGCGTCGATGCCGACGTCAAGGTCGAACCGAAGGAATGGATGCCGGAGGCCTACCGGAAGACGCTCGTCCGGCAGATCTCGCAGCACGCGCACTCGGAGATCGTGGGCATGCTGCCTGAAGGCAACTGGATCACGCGCGCACCGACGCTCAAGCGCAAGGCGATCCTGATGGCCAAGGTGCAGGACGAGGCCGGCCACGGCCTCTACCTGTATTCGGCCGCGGAAACGCTCGGTGTTTCGCGCGATCAGATGGTCGACGACCTGCACGCGGGGCGCGCGAAGTACTCGTCGATCTTCAACTACCCGACGCTTACATGGGCCGACATCGGCACGATCGGCTGGCTCGTCGACGGCGCCGCGATCATGAACCAGATCCCACTCTGTCGCTGCTCGTACGGTCCCTATGCACGCGCAATGGTGCGCATCTGCAAGGAAGAGAGCTTTCACCAGCGGCAGGGCTACGACATCGTGATGACGCTCGCGCGCGGAACGGATGAACAGAAGGCGATGGCACAGGATTCGCTCAATCGCTGGTGGTGGCCCTCGCTGATGATGTTCGGCCCGCCGGATGCCGAGAGCGTGCACAGCGCGCAATCGGCGGCGTGGAAGATCAAGATCCTGTCGAACGACGAGCTGCGCCAGCGTTTCGTCGACCAGACCGTGCCGCAGGCGGATTATCTCGGGCTCGCGATTCCGGATCCGGATCTGAAATGGAACGCCGAGCGCGGCCACTACGACTTCGGCGCGATCGACTGGAACGAGTTCCACAATGTGATCAAAGGCAACGGACCCTGCAACCGCGACCGGATGCGCGTCCGCGTAGCGGCATGGGAGGAAGGCGGATGGGTGCGCGAGGCGGCGATGGCGCATGCGCACAAGCGGGCAGAGCGCGCTGCCGGCAAGGCCGCGTAGAGAGGAGGAGGCCGCGATGAAAAGCGAATGGCCGCTTTGGGAAATCTTCATCCGCTCGCAGCACGGGCTCGCGCACCGTCACGTGGGCAGTCTGCATGCAGCCGATGCGCAAATGGCGATCAAGAATGCGCGCGACGTCTACACCCGTCGCAACGAGGGCGTGTCGATCTGGGCGGTTCGCTCGGCGGATGTCGTCGCGTCCGCGCCCGGTGACAAGGACGCGCTCTTCGAGCCCGCGAACGACAAGGTCTATCGGCATCCGACGTTCTTCCCGATGCCCGATGAGGTGAAACACCTGTGAGTCACGACGAACGTCTATTTCAATACCTGTTGCGTCTCGGCGATTCGCCGCTCATCCTCGCGCAGAGACTCGGCGAGTGGGTGGGTCATGGCCCGGTGCTCGAAGAGGACATCGCTCAGGCCAACGTCGGACTCGATCTCCTGGGCCAGGCGCGGCTATGGTTGAGCTATGCAGGCGAAGTCGAGGCGCGGTTCTCGACTGCCGGCCGTGACGAGGACCAGCTCGCGTTCCTGCGCGACTCTGCGCAATTCCGCAACCTCCTGCTCGTCGAGCAGCCGAACGGGAACTTTGCCGATACGATCGCACGGCAGTTCCTCTTCGACGCGTGGCATGCCTTGTTGCTTCCCGCGCTCGCCCAATCGCGCGACGCGCGGATTGCGGGAATTGCGGCCAAGGCGGCAAAAGAGGTCGCGTACCACGTCGAGCGCTCCGGCGATTGGGTGATCCGCCTTGGCGACGGAACCGATGAATCGCATGCGCGTATGCAGCACGCGATCGACGGTTTGTGGATGTATACGGGCGAGATGTTCATGCCCGACGCGCCCGAGCTCGACCTGATCCAAGGCGGTGTTGCAGCCGATGTCAGGACCGTGGCCGAGCCGTGGCGGGCGCACGTCGACGCGGTTTTCACCGAGGCCACGCTTCAGGCACCTCACGGCGCGTTCATGCAGCAGGGCGGCAAGCGCGGCGTCCACACCGAGCACCTGGGACATCTGCTCGCAGAGATGCAGGTGTTGCAACGTTCGCATCCGGGAGCACGCTGGTGAACGCGGCGCCGATGTCGACCGAACAAACCGCGCGCATGGACGCCATCGCCCAGCCGTCGCTTGCCGATGCATGGACCGCGCTCGCCGGCGTCGCCGACCCCGAAATCCCCGTCGTGTCCGTCATCGAGCTCGGTATCGTCCGCGATGTTCGTCACGATACGAGCGATCCGGCGTCGGTCGCCGTCACCGTGACGCCGACGTATTCGGGCTGTCCCGCGACCGAACTGATCGCAGCGTCGATCCGCGCGGCTCTGGGCGTGGCAGGATTCGATCGCGTGCGTATCGAGACCTCGCTCGCGCCCGCATGGACGACGGACTGGATCACGCCGGAAGGACGGCGCAAGTTGCGCGAGTTCGGCATCGCGCCGCCCGCGGGCACGCGCTCCGCGGCGCCAACAACCCCGGTCGACTCCGCAACGCGCGCCATGCCAATCGACGTCGCCGGCATCAGTCCGCTCCGCCGCGCGAGCATCGACATCGCGTGTCCGCGCTGCGCGTCGAAGCGCACCCAGCTCATCTCGCAGTTCGGCTCGACCGCGTGCAAGGCGCATTACCGCTGCCTCGATTGCCTCGAGCCGTTCGACTATTTCAAGCCGCACTGAACGTGAGCAAATTCCACCGCCTGCAGGTTGCGAAGGTCGAGCGCGAGACGCGCGACGCCGTCGCGATCACATTCGCCGTTCCTGAGGCCCTCGCCGAGCCGTTTCGGTTCATCGCCGGTCAGCATCTGACGCTGAAGGCCGACATCGAAGGCCAGGACGTGCGCCGCTCGTACTCGATCTGCTCGGGTGCTCACGAGGGGCAGTTGCGCATCGCCGTCAAACGAAATCCGGGCGGCGTCTTTTCCGAGTGGGCGAATCGATCGCTGCAAGCGGGGCACACGTTCGAGGTGTTGCCTCCGGCCGGCCATTTCAACGTGCCGCTTGCCGCAGAGAATCGGCGGCACTACGTAGGGTTCGCGGCCGGGAGCGGCATCACGCCGCTCCTGTCGTTGATCAAGACAGGGCTCGCGTCGGAGCCGGGCAGCCGCTTCACGCTCTTTTACGGCAACCGCGCCTCCAGCACCGTGATGTTCAAGGAAGAGCTCGCCGCGCTCAAGGACACGTACCTCACGCGTTTCAATCTCGTTCACGTGCTCTCGCGCGAGACGCAGGACATCGATCTGCTGCACGGTCGCATCGACCGTGCGAAGGCCGACGCGCTGATCGACAACTGGCTCGACCTCGAGGATGTTCACACCGTTTTCGTCTGCGGTCCCGATGGCATGATGCGCGGCGTGGCCGAGGCGCTGAAGGCGGGCGGATTTCCTGATACGAAAATCAAGATCGAACGCTTTGCGACGAGCATTCCGAAGCACGAGCACCGGCCGTCGAAGATTGCCGAGCCCGGCCACACCGAGTGCGAAGTCACCGCGGTGCTCGACGGCGTGACCCGGACATTCACGCTGGAAAAAGGCAAGGAGAGCATTCTCGAAGCCGGGCTCAAGGCCGGAGTCGAGTTGCCCTATTCCTGCAAGAGCGGCGCCTGCTCGACATGCCGCGCGAAATTGACGAGCGGCGAGGTCGACATGGACGTCAATTTCGCACTCGAGGATTACGAGCTCGCGCGCCGCTTCGTGCTGACGTGCCAGAGCCATCCTGTCAGCGATCGCGTGACCGTCGACTACGACCAGACAGCCTGAGCTCTCGCGCCGGGCCCGTGCTAGAGTTTTGCCAACCACACCGGCGAAGGAGGAAGCTTCCGTGCCGCATCCATTGTTCGAACGCCACGCCGCGACTCTCGAGCGCGCGCTCGGCGCGATCGCCGACCGCGGCTACTGGAGCGCGTTTTCCGAGTCGCCGAGCCCGAAGGTATACGGCGAAGGCGCAGCAGAGGCCGGCAAGGCCGCATTCGACGCGCTTCGCGACAAGCCGTTTCCACTCGAGCAGCCGGGAACCGTAGGCAGCGTCGGTGGCGAGAGATCGCCGTTCGGCTTTCCGCTCGGGATCACGTATCCGAAAGTCGATCTCGATGCGCTGCTCGGCGCAGTCGCCAAGGCTCAAGCCGAATGGCGTAAAGCCGGACCGGAAGCGTGGGTCGGCGTGAGCGCAGAAATCCTGCATCGGATCAACCAGCAAAGCTTTCTGTTCGCGAACGCGGTGATGCACACCACCGGTCAGGCGTTCATGATGGCGTTCCAGGCAGGAGGACCGCACGCGCAGGACCGCGGTCTCGAAGCGATTGCCTACGCGTGGGCGGAAATGAAGCGGATCCCCGCACGCGCTTATTGGGAAAAGCCGCAGGGCAAGAACGAGCCGCTCAAGATGGAAAAGCATTTCCGGATCGTGCCGCGCGGCGTCGGGCTCGTGATCGGATGCTGCACGTTTCCCACATGGAACGGCTTCCCCGGGTTTTTCGCGGATCTCGCAACGGGGAACGCTGTCGTGGTCAAGCCGCATCCTGCGGCGATCCTGCCACTCGCGCTTCTCGTCAAGATTGCCCGGGAAGTGTTGAGCGAAGCGGGCTTCGACCCGAACGTTGTCACGCTCGTCGCGCACGAGTCCGGTGACCAGCTCGCGCAAACGCTCGCGTTGCGGCCCGAGGTCCGGCTCATCGATTTCACCGGCAGCTCGGCGAACGGCAACTGGCTCGAGGCGAACGCGCGGCAGGCGCAGGTCTACACGGAGAAGTCCGGCGTCAATCAGATCGTCATCGACTCGGCGACCGACTTCAAGTCGGTCGCGCGCAACATTGCGTTCTCGCTCGCGCTCTATACCGGCCAGATGTGCACGGCGCCGCAGAATATCTACGTGCCCCGCAGCGGAATCGACACTGCGGATGGGCGCTTGAGCTTCGACGCGGTCGCGGCCGGCATCGCCGAAGCGGTGCAGAAACTCCTTGGCGATCCCGCTCGCGCAGTCGAGATCCTTGGCGCGGTCGTCAACGACGGCGTGATGCAGCGGCTCGAAGCGGCGCGCAAGCTCGGTCCAATTGCGCTCGATACGCAGGCCATTGCGCACCCGGCATTCCCCGAGGCCCGCATCCGCACGCCGCTCGTCGTCAAGCTCGATGCAGCCGATCGTGACAAATACCTGTCCGAATGGTTTGGGCCGATCGCGTTCGTGATCGCGACCGAGTCGACTGCGCAGAGCCTTGCGATTGCCACGGCTGCGGTGAAGGAGCATGGCGCGCTCACGCTCTCCGTGTACTCGCGCAGTCAGGACGTGATCGATGACGCGATCGAGGTCGCGGAGGAGGGCGGTGTTGCACTGTCGATCAATCTGACAGGCGGCGTATTCGTCAATCAGTCCGCGGCGTTCTCCGATTTCCACGGCACCGGCGCGAATCCGGCGGCGAACGCTTCGCTCACCGATTCGGCGTTCGTCGCTTCGCGCTTCCGCGTGGTCCAGCATCGGGCGCACGTTTGATTGCCCGGCGATAGGATTCGCGCGCGGGTTTATGGTAAAGCGTGCGCCCTCTGCGCAAACCCTATCGCCGGGCCGCGTGGAGGGCGGACTTCGCACGCCGGCTCATGATGAGGCGTGCGCCTCCATGCGAAACCCGCGCTGGACTGTGGTGCACACGCGCCGCGACCTTTGCGAACTCTAGCGCGATGCCGCGGTCCTAGTGCGCAACGGCAATGACGACGCATAATGTCGCATTGCGGATCTGAACGGGGCAGCCATGAACTACGAAAACATCCTGTTCTCGACCGAAGACGGCATCGCGCGCCTTACGCTCAATCGGCCGGATCGGCTGAACAGCTTCAACGACGCGATGCACGCGGAGGTTCGCGACGCGCTCGAGCGGGTCAAAGCCGACACCACGGCGCGCGTGCTGCTGCTCACCGGCGCTGGACGGGGGTTTTGCGCGGGTCAGGACTTGTCCGACCGTGCCGTGTCGCCGGGCGAAGCGCCGGTCGATCTCGGGGCGTCGATCGAGCGCAACTACAAGCCGCTGATTCTTGGCCTTCGCGCACTTCCGCTTCCGGTGATCTGCGCGGTCAATGGCGTCGCGGCCGGCGCCGGCGCGAACATCGCGCTCGCGTGCGACGTCGTGATCGCCGCACGATCCGCTTCGTTCATACAGGCGTTTGCGAAGATCGGCCTGATTCCCGATTCCGGCGGCACGTATTTCCTCCCGCGTCTGGTAGGCAGTGCGCGCGCGATGGGACTCGCACTGTTCGGCGACAAGCTCTCCGCCGAGGATGCGGCGCAATGGGGCCTCATCTGGCAATGTGTCGACGATGGGCAGCTGCAAAGCGTCGTCGACAAGCTGCTCGAGCAGTTCGCGCGCGCGCCCACACGCGGGCTCGCCGCGATCAAGCATGCGCTCCAGGCCTCGAGCGCCAACACGCTTGCGGAGCAGCTCGACCTCGAACGCGACCTGCAGCGCGCGCTTGGAGCCAGCGACGATTACCGCGAAGGCGTCGCTGCGTTCATGGCCAAGCGGCCGCCGAATTTCACCGGTCGCTGAATCGGCTCGCGCGCCGATGCCCGCCGCGGTGCCCCGGGACGCGACCGTCGCCGTCATCGGCGCGGGGACGATGGGCTCGGGCATCGCGCAGGTTGCCGCGCTGTACGGACATCGCGTCCAGCTCCACGACGCGCGCTTCGGCGCCGCAGACGCGGCGAAGAAGGCCATGGCCGAAGCGCTCGCCGGCCGTGTCGCAAAGGGCAAGCTGAGCGCCGCCGACGCGCAAGCCGCGATCGCGCGCATCACGACCGTCGTCACGCTCGCCGACGTCTGCGTTGCGCAGCTCGTCATCGAGGCGATCGTCGAGGATCTCGCGGCGAAACGCGAGCTCTTCGCGCGCATCGAGAATGTCGCTACCCCCGAGTGCATTCTCGCTTCCAACACGTCGTCGTTCTCGATCACTGCGCTCGCCGCGGGCCTGAAGCGACCCGAGCGCGTCGTGGGAATGCATTTCTTCAATCCGGCGCCATTGATGCCGCTCGTCGAAGTCGTCAGCGGGCTCGCGACCTCGCCCGAGGCGCTCGAAGCGACGTACGCAACGGCGCTCGCGTGGGGAAAGACGCCGGTGCGCGCGTCGTCTACGCCCGGATTCATCGTCAATCGTTGCGCGCGGCCGTTCTACGCCGAAGGTCTTCGACTTCTTGCCGAGCGCGCGGCTGATGCTGCGACACTCGATGCGGTGATTCGGGATGCCGGCGGCTTCAGGATGGGGCCGTTCGAGCTGATCGACCTGATCGGTCTCGATGTGAATCTCGCGGTGACGACGAGCGTATGGGACGCGTACTTCCACGATCCGCGATACGCACCGTCGGTGCTGCAGCAGGAGCGCGTTGCCGCCGGTTTTCTCGGGCGCAAGGCCGGGCGCGGATTCTACGATTACGCGCCGGGCATGCAGAAGCCTGAGCCGCATGCCGAGCCGAAGCAACCCTCGCCGGCGCGGGTGAGCGTCCATGGCGACATCGGCCGCGCCGCGGCACTCGTCGAGCGGATGAGCAAAGGCGGCGTTGCAGTCGAGCGCGTACGCGTCGATTCCCGGTTTCCTGCCGGCGCACTGCACGTCGCGGGCGAGGGCGGCGGCGCGTGGCTCGCGCTCACGGACGGGCGTACAGCGACCGCACGCGTGCTTGCAACCGGGATTCGCGATCTGGTGCTGCACGACTACGCGATCGATTACGCGGCCACGACGCGCCTCGCGGTGGCGCGTGCCGACACCTGCAGCGATGCAGCGTACGCGTCGGTCGCAGGCGCGCTACAGGCTGCCGGCATCGCTGTGTCGCGGCTCGACGACGTTGCAGGGCTTGCCGTGATGCGCATTGTCGCGATGCTCGCGAACGAAGCGGCGGATGCAGTCGTTCAGGGTGTAAGCGATGCCGGCGCGATCGATCTCGCGATGCAAAAGGGCGTCAACTATCCACGCGGACCGCTCGCATGGGCCGATGCAATCGGCGCTCCCGTCATCCGCGAAGTGCTCGCGAACCTCGCGCTGCACTATGGCGAGGATCGATACCGGATCTCGCCGCTCATGGCACGCAGGGCAGCGACGGGAGGCCGCCTGGGTGGCTGAGCATCATCCGGCGATGAACGCTGCCTCCGCGCAGGCGCTCGCCGAGCGCGTTGCCGCATCGATGTACGCGCGCGACCCTGCGACGCAGGCGCTCGGGATCCGCGTCGAACGCGTCGAGCCTGGATTCGCCGAGCTCGCGATGACGGTACGCAACGACATGCTCAACGGTCACGAGATCTGCCACGGCGGCTTCATCTTCACGCTTGCCGACAGTGCATTCGCCTACGCGTGCAACAGCTACAATTTGAACACCGTGGCGTCCGGATGCGCGATCGAGTTCATGGCGCCGGCGCGCTGCGGCGAGACGCTCAAGGCGCGCGCGCACGAGCGCCAGCTCGCCGGCCGCACCGGCGTCTACGATGTCGAAGTCGCGAACGAGCGCGGCGAGATCGTCGCGCTCTTCCGTGGCAAGAGCTACCGGATCAAGGGCCACCTGATCGAAGAGACGTAGCGGTGGGACTGCGCGCGCGTGCCTCTCGCGGCACCAGCGCGGTCGGAAGAGGAGCGCGGACATGCCCGTCAAGCAACCCAATGCTGCCGATCTCGAGCCGATCGAAACGGCGAGCCGCGACGAGCTCAGCGCACTGCAATTGGAAAGACTCAAGCAGACGCTTGCCCACGCATACGATCATGTGCCGCACTATCGCCGCAAGTTCGATGCGGCGCGCGTCAAGCCGGGCGATCTCGCGTCGCTTGCCGATCTGGGCAGGTTTCCGTTCACGGCCAAGCAGGACCTCCGCGACAACTACCCCTTCGGCATGTTCGCCGTGCCGCGCGAAAAGGTCGTGCGCATCCACGCATCGTCGGGCACGACCGGCAAGCCGACGGTCGTCGGCTATACGGCGAAGGACATCGACACCTGGGCGACGGTGATGGCGCGCTCCATCCGCGCGGCAGGCGGCCGCGCCGGCGACATCATTCACGTCGCCTACGGTTACGGCCTGTTCACCGGCGGTCTCGGTGCTCATTACGGCGCCGAGAAGCTGGGCGCCACCGTGATTCCGATGTCCGGCGGCATGACGGAGCGCCAGGTTCAGCTCATCGCGGATTTCAGGCCTGACATCATCATGGTGACGCCGTCGTACATGCTCGCGATCGCCGAGGAGATGGAGCGTCAGGGCTTCGATCCGCGGCTTTCATCGCTCAAGGTCGGCATCTTCGGCGCGGAGCCGTGGACGCCGGCAATGCGCGCGGCGATCGAGGCGAAAGTCGACATGGATGCGATCGACATCTATGGGCTCTCGGAAATCATCGGCCCGGGCGTCGCGCAGGAGTGCATCGAGACCAAGGACGGCCTCACCGTTTGGGAGGATCACTTCTACCCGGAGGTGATCGACCCGGAGAGCGGGCGTGTATTGGCGGACGGCGAGCAGGGCGAGCTCGTCTTCACGACGCTCACCAAGGAAGCGCTGCCGATGATCCGCTATCGCACGCGCGATCTGACGCGGCTGCTGCCGCCGACCGCGCGCTCGATGCGGCGGATCGAGAAGATCACCGGTCGCAGCGACGACATGCTGATCATCCGCGGCGTCAACGTTTTCCCGACGCAGGTCGAGGAGTTGATCCTCAAGCAGCCGGCGCTCGTGCCGCACTATCAGCTCGAGATCACACGACCCGGCAACCTCGACGAGATGGTCGTCGTCGTCGAGCGTTCACCGACGTTCGGCTCCGCGGAAGGCGACGCGGCGGGCGCGAAGCTTGCGCATCTGGTGAAAGCGATGATCGGCGTGACGGCAGAGGTGCGCGTCGTCACGCCGGGAAGCATCGAGCGCTCGCTCGGCAAGGCGAAGCGGGTGATCGACAAGCGGCCGAAGGGGTAGCCCGCGGTCGCAAGGCGGCCTGCCGCATATGCCTCCGGGCTTCACGAGGACCGGGCGTCCTTCGGCACACGCGGCACGCTGCCGTTCGGCCCTCAAAGCTCGTATAGCGCGCCGTACTTCTCGTTGAGGTAAGCGAGATACGGCGCGATCGACAGCGGCGCTCCCGTCGCGCGCTCGACGATCTCCGGCGCCGTGAACTTGCGGCCGTGCCGATAGATGTGCTCGGTGAGCCAGGTCCGTAGCGGCGTGAACTGCGCGCCGCGGATCTGCTCGTCGAGATCGGAGATGTCGCGCCGCACCGCGGCGAAGAATTGCGCGCTCATGATGTTGCCGAGCGTGTAGCTCTGAAATGCCCCGCCGACGGTGCCGCCAAACCAGTGCACGTCCTGCATTGCGCCGTCGCGGTCGTCGGATGGAGCGACACCCAGGTCCGCGCGAATGCGCTCGCGCCACGCATCGGGCAGGTCGGCGACCTTCAGCGTCCCTTCGAGAAGCGCAAGCTCGAGATCGAAGCGCAGCATCACATGCAGGTTGTAGGTCACTTCGTCCGCTTCGGTGCGAATCAATGACGGGGCGACCTTGTTGATCGCGCGGTAGAACGCGTCGACATCGACGTGGCGCAGCGCATCGGGGAATGCAACCTGCAGCGGAGCGTACCAATGGTCCCAGAACGCGCGGCTGCGGCCGACCAGGTTCTCCCACAGGCGGGACTGGCTTTCATGCACGCCGGCCGTCGTGCCGCCGAAGAGCGGCGTGCCGTCGAGCGTATCCGCGATGCCCTGCTCGTACATCGCGTGGCCCGTCTCGTGCATCGTCGAGAAGAGGCCGTCTGCAACGTCGTCGTCGCGGTAACGCGTCGTGATCCTCACGTCGCCGAGGCCCAGCTTGATCATGAACGGATGCGCGGTCTTGTCCTGCCGCCCGCGCTCGAAGTCGTAGCCGAATGCGCGCGCGATCTTTTCGCCGAACGCCATCTGCGCAGCTTCCGGAAAATTCCCGTTGAGACAGCGATCGTCGAGCGGCGGGCGCTGCCGGATCTTGTCGATCAGCGGGACGAGACCGGTCCGCAACTCGGCGAACAGCTTGCGCACCGCATGGACCGTCATGCCGTCCTCGGCGTGATCGATCAACGGATCGTACGGATTGTCGTAGCCTGGGAAGAACGCGGCGTATTCGCGCGAAAGTTCGACCGTTGTTTCGAGCAGAGGTTGGACCGCAGCGAAGTCGTTCGCAGGTCGCGCGCTCTCCCACACCGAATACGACTTTGCCGTATGCTCGGAGAAGCGTTGGATGAACGCGTTCGGCACTCGCGTCGCGCGGTCGTAATCGCGGCGCGTCACGCGTATGAGCGCCGCCTCGTCGGAGTCGGCGGCCTGCGCCTCTGCCCATGGCGTGAGCGTCTCGAGCAACCGGCCGATGTCGGCGTCGGTCATGCGCTCGTGCGCCAGCCCGGAAAGCAGCGCAAGCTGCCGCCCTCGCGCCGCGGCGCCGCCCGTGGGCATGTGGGTTGCCTGATCCCAGCTCAACACCGCGCGCGCGCCGTGCAGATCGCTGATCGCTTGCAGCCGTTGCTTGAGTTCGGCGAGAGCGGCGTCGTGGCTCATTGTGAGGTCAACCTTTCGAACGGGTGTCGAATGCCGCTCCGACGATTCGGAGAAGCCTCGCCGATGCACACATCGGCCGCCGCGATTCTATCCGTCGGGACCCGCGTGTGCCCAGCGCGACGATCACCGACGGTCCAATCGATAGATCCGCGACTCGCCGTAGCCTTTGGCGAGCGGCAACTCGCCGATGTATTCGAGCACGAAACTGTCGCGATCGGACGCTGCGAGCGTCGCCGCAAACGCTTCGCTCGCGTACGCCATGCCGGGCGGCGTTACCGGCTCGATGCGCGCGGCCCTCGTCACGCTCGATCCGAAATAGTTGTCGCGACCCATGATCGGATCGAACCCGCAAAACACCGGTCCCGCGTGCAATGCGATGCGGATCTGGCTGGAGTTCGATAGCCCCGCCGCAGTCCAATCGACGTCGCGCATGCGCTCGAGAAGCCGCAGCGCGAATTCGGCGCCGGCATTCGGAGAATCGAACACGGCGTAGATCGCATCGCCCCATGAGTTCGTCATCACGGGTTTCAGCGGCGAGGCGGCGAGCTCGCCCGCGACGATTTCCCAGAACTTTCCCTGGAAGAGCGGCGCGTACGCATCGTGCAGCCGACTGTAGCCCGCGAAGTCCGCGAAGAGCAGCGTTTTCAGCGTGCGCCGCGGACGGTCGGCGGGCGCATTCGCGCCGGCATCGGCGAACGAAGACGATCGCGTCGCGCCGGCCGGCAACGTGCCGGCATCGGCGAGTATCGGGCGCCCGTCATGTGCGACCGTATTGCGCAGCGCGGCGAGATCGATGACGTCCGGTGGACCGAACCGCGCACTCCAACGCTCATAGGAGCGCCTCGTCCCGCCCACTTGGCCATGCTCGACCGCATCGAGCACGCAGAGAAGCCGCGGCGCCGTTTCGAGCTGCGCCGCGCGCAGCGCAGTCAGGCCCTCGACGAGCATCGCCGCGTGCTCGAACAGCACGTCATCACCGAGATGGCTCTCCTGCGTGGCGGCGACGACGCGGGTCGCGCGCGCGAGCGCTGCATCGAACCGTTCGATCCAGCCAACGCCGCCAACCGCGACGCTGGTGCGTACGAAATCGTCGCGATTGAACGGAAGCAAGACGTTGACCTCCGTCCCCAGCTCGAGCGCAACCTCGATCGCGATCAAATCGGCGCCGCAGGCCGCGGACGTGTAAAGAATCGGCCGATGCATCCGCGCAAGGCGATCACGGATCGCGGCCGTTACCGCGGGCTCCAATGCGGCAGGGAATCGGGGCATCGGGCGTTGCGGCGCGTCGATCATATGACCGGCGAATGCAGTGACGGTGGGCGCGGGAAGGACGTCCAGCAGTGCGAGCGCCGCGGGAGCGACGCGCGCGATGAGTCGAACCTGACGGCGCATCGAGGCGACGCTGCCGGCGTCGCCGGGAGCACTCGCGTATGCGGTGGCATAACTTTCCCGAGCGCGATCGAGCTCGCCAAGCAGCAGATGCGCTTCGCCGAGCGTCGCGTGATCCCAGCAGGTGAGGGATTCCTGCTGTGTCATGAGTCGCGTAATGATCTCGCGCGAGAGCTGCCGCGCGGTGGACTGCTCACCGAGGATCAGCGCCAGCGTTGCCGCGTTGATGCCGGGATAAGGCTCATGGTTGAGCGCGTACGCCGCAATGTATTCCTTCCGTGCGGTCGACGCCGACTCGCGCGCCATCGCCGCGTCGCGCTCGCGATGCAGCCGGTCCTTCCACAACCGGCCGCGCAGGCTCAGGATCTCGGTAAGCAGGCCGGGATCGCTCGCGACGAGCGGCTGCGCGCGATCGAGAAGCGCGTGCGCCTCGCGCGCTGCGCCTGCGCGCGCATGCGCGAGCGCGCCGCAATAGAGCAATTCGGCGTCATCAGAAGCCTGGCCAACAGCATCGCGAAAGACGTCGCACGCAGCCCACGGCGCGCCTTGCGCGAGATGCGCACGGATCGAGGCGATGACCTTCGAGGTGCCGCGATCCTTTGGGCGTCGATCGGCGGACGTCTGCTCCACGTCGACCGCTATCCGGCGCGCCGCCGTGACTTTTCCTCGGCGATGCGTTCGCGCAAAACCGTCACGTTCCGTGCGCGCTGGAACTCCAGCGGCAGCTTGTCGAGCAGCGCGCTCGCTTCTGCAAGCTGCGCGGAACGGTCACCCACGCCGACGGCAGCGGCGACGAAAAGGGCAACGGCCAGCTCGAAGCGCTGGCCCGCATCGTCGTGGTTGCGGGCGGCGAGCCCACGCTCGAATTTGAGCGTCTTGTCGATCAGCTTCAACGCCTCGTCGTGCTTGCCGCGACGTTCGAGAATGAGCGCTGCGATCGCCTGTTCGTACGCGGTTTCGCGCAACTCGTCCGGCTCGACGGCCAGCGCGGGCGTCGCCTGCCGTACCTCCAGCGAGCGCAGGATCGCGCGCTCGGCCGTCTCGAAATCGCCGATCGCGTAGGCGGAATCGGCCACCGGAGTGTAAATCCAGCTGAGCCACCGCGCCTTGTCGTAGCGGCCCGCGTCGCCTGGCGCGTCGAGCGGCTCGAGCTTCGCCGCGGACGCGCGGCCGATTTCGATTGCCCGGCGATAGTCACCCGAAAGGTAAGCGACAACCGTCCGCCAGAATCCCGCGGCCGCGTCGCGCGCACTGCGCTCATAGCTGCCCGAAGGCAGACGCTCGACGGTCCAGGCGCGAAAACGCTCGCTAAGCACGAGCGCTTCCTCGGCCTGCGGCCGGTTGCCACGAAGCGTCTCGAGCACGGCGAGGCGCCCCGCGTGGATCATGAGGTTCGTGCGCAGCAAGGTATTCGGCGGGGCTTGATGATCGAGCTCGAGCGCCGCTCGGCTTGCAGCCGCAGCCTCGCCGAGCCGCCCCATCGCTTCGAGGATGAAGCCTTTGTTGACGTAGGCGACCCCGAGGTTGCTCCATGAGATCGTGTTGCCGGGGTCGAGGCGCACGAACTCGCGCCAGGCGCGCTCGGTCGTTTCGACCGCCGCCAGCGCTTCGGCGAGGCGCATATCACTCTTGAGCGCGCTGGATAGCGGCGAGGTCGCCAAAGCCTGCGCGCGCAGCGCCTGCATGTGGCCGGGCCGCTTCTCGAGTATCCCACCGGTTACCGCGACGACTTCATCCGCGCCGCGCACCGCGCCGTCGACATCGCCGCGATCAGCGTTGGCGGCAACCTGCCATGCCGTCGCCTCGGCGTAGCCGGCGGCCGCAGATGGATCCGATAGCGCGAGATCGGCGATCGAGCGGTACGCAGCGCGCGATTCGTCGAGTGCGGCAATCGCAGCGTCCTGGTTACGCGCAACCATCTGCAGGTAACCGTACACATTTAGCACGTCCCCTGCCGTGCGACGCAGCGCCGTCGAAGCGTTGGGCGTCGCTGCGAGCGGCCGGATCGTCTCGACAGCGCGTGCACTCGCCTGAAGAGCCTCCGCGTCGAGTTTCAGGCTGGACATGAGCCGCGATTGCGTTATGAGTCCCAGCGCAAGCCCGATCGTCGTCGGCTCGCTCTCGTCGCCTTGCTCGCGCATCTTCCCCAGGACCATGACCGCCTCGTCGATCGCCTTGCGGCCCTCGTCGATCTGTCCCAGCGAGCGCAGCGCGGCACCGTAACGCACGAGCGCGAGCGCGCGGTTGCGCTCGGTTTGCGGTGTGCGCAGCGGCTCGGGCAAACCGTTGTAGTAGTCGAGACCCCGCTTGGCGAGACTGGCAACGATGTCGAGCCGGCCGACCGGCGCGAGCTCGAGGTAGAAATCGTCGAGCAGGAAGACCACGAGCTTCTCGGCTTCGCCGCGCGCGGTCTCCGCGAGTTGTTGCGTCTGTTGTGCCCTCGACTCGGCCTCCTGCGCGCGCTTCATGCTGACGTAGCCGAAGATCGCGCCGGCGACCGCGACAATCGCCAGCACCCCACAAACCGCTGCGATCTGCCGCGCGCGGATCAGCGCCTTGCGCGTCGCGCGCTCGCGCTCGCGCTGGGCGGCAAGCTTGCGCTCCGCCTCGTCGCGCGCTTCACGTTCGAGCCGCAGATCGCGGCTCGCCTTGACGACGCCGCACAGCACATCGTGCGTGAGCTCGACGCGGCGCATGTCGAGGCGCTCTTCGATGCGCAGGAGGCGCCGGTCGACGAGCTTCGCCAAGGTGTCGGGTGGCGCGCCGACTGCCGTGAACGCCTTGCGCACGCGCTCCTCCGCGAGGCTCTCGCGAAAGCCCGACTCGGTCAGCATCTCGTCTTCGATGAACTTGCGCACCCCGGCCGCCTGATCGGCGAGCGCACGCTCGTAGAACTCGGTGAGAATCGTGTCGCGCGAGCCCGCCAGCAGGTCGGCGGAGATCTCGCTTCGGCCCTGCGCGATTCGCGCGTTGTTCAACTCGCGGCAGATGAGCGACAGGAGCGACGGCTCGACCTCGGCGTTGCGAAGCTCCGACCCCCCAGCGGTGAAGCGTACGATCGCCTCGGCGACTTCCTCGGAGACGAGCCTGCCCCCCGGCTTGAGCACGGCGGCGAGCGCCTGCTCGCCCGTCATCCGCGCAAGCCGCATCCGGTTCTGCGTGATCGACGGCATGATCGCCTTCACGCTTTCGAGATGCGCGAGATAGTCCTCGCGGAGCGCAATGAGGATCCGGTAATCCTCGCGCGTGAAATCGAAGCGCTCGACGATCGTTTCGTCGCTGTCGATCCGCGCTTCGAGTGCCTTCGGCGCGCGGTTCTCGACGAGATCGGCGAGGTCGTCGAGGAATTGCGCCGCGCGCTTCCGACCGAAGTCGTCGTTCTGCGCGAGCGTGAAGATCTCTTCGAACTGGTCGAAGATGAGGAGCGGAATCAGCGTCTTGCCCGAAGCGTCGCGCAGGACATCGTCGCGATGGTGGAGAAATTCCCACAGCGATTCGCCGGCGACGGCGACGCCGGTCTGCGTCCACGTACCCGAAGCCTCGGTCGCGCGATAGACCGCCTGCTTGATCTGCTCGGAGGGCTCGGGAGATTCGCGCGCGTAGTCGATCCGCACGTAGACGGGGCAGTAGCCTTCCGGGCGGAGCTTCGGGACGATCCCCGCGCGGAGAATCGATGTCTTGCCCAGACCCGACTGCCCGAAGAGGATCGTCAGCAGCTTGCGTTGCACGCGCCGCGCGAGCTCCGCGACCTCCTCTTCGCGCCCGTAGAAATACCCGCGCGTTTCTTCGGTGAACGACGCGAGACCGAGCCACGGGTGTTGCCCATCGACGGTCGCTGCCGCAGCGCTCGGGGCGTTGTCCGTCGCGCCGTGCGAGGTCCCGGTCGTCCCGACATCCTTCGGCGGATCGCCGGCGTCGGTGCGCGGCGTCAACGGCGGACGAACGACGCTCTCATCCATGGCGTGTTGCGAGCAGTTCTTTCAGCCGCGCAGCGAACTCGGGTGTGACTTCCCCACCCGGAAGCCGCGTGAAATGCACGGCTTTGAACTTGTCGGGCACGTGCGCACTGCCGCCATCGGTAGCGTCGATCGTCACCGGCATGATGAAGAGCGCCCCCTCGGCGATATTGCGCGCGCGGTCGATCGCATAGCTCCACTCACGGCGGAAATAGCCTTCCAGGCGGCGGTCCGTCGTCGCCGATACGATCGGAATGAAGTATGAGCAGCGCGCGACGTTGCGCTGGATCTTGCGATCGTAATCGTCGCCGCCCTCGAGCCGCTCGAGATCGAACCAGGTCTTCACGCCGGCGGCATCGAGACCGGCCTTGAGCTTCTGGACAGCCGCGAGATCCTCGCGCGCGTAGCTGATGAAAACCGCGTTGTCGGGCATCTCGCGCTCGGGCGGCAGGAAACGCTGCGGTGTCGCGCCCAGCTCGATGACTTCGCCGGACCCGCGGCGCGTCTTCCAGCGGCGATGAAGCTCGTCGACGAACTTCTCGGCGCCGCTGTAGATCCGCGTGCGCACGCTCACCTGCTGCAGGAACGCGAGCAACCGCTGATCCTTGCTGGAATGATTGTCGGCCAGCACTTCGCCCACGTCGCGCGGATCGGAAAGGCGATGTCGCTTCGCCATCCGCAGGAAAAGGCGCGCGAGCCAGTTCGTGAAGTTGCTGCCGATGAACAGCAGATGGTTGTGCTCGAGCTCGTGGAAGAGCTTTTCCGGCGTGAGGTGCTCGCTTTGCAGCGCGCAGACGAATTCCAGCGTGTCCTCGTCGGAGATCACGTACGTCGGCGATGCGGACAGCCGGCCGAGCAGGTGATAGATCACCGGCCGCTGCATTCGATCGCGTTCGGTCGTCAGATCGGCGACACGATTCGGCGCGTAGGCGATCACCTCGGTCGATTGCGCGCCGTGAAAGCGCTCGTCGTTGATCGCCTGTTCGAGCAGCGGATCGAACGTCGTGGTGACGTATAAATCGAAGTCGGTGATCTGTGCGAGCTGGCGCAGCGCGTGCGGAGGCACGAAGTTCGCCTCGCGCAGGATGGTGCGCAGCCGCGTGTAGGTTTCCTCGCGGCGGCCGCGCGACGACAGAAACCAGCAGACGACGTCGTTCAGCGTGTACGGCTGCGGCAGCTTGCTTGCATCGACGCCCAGCTTGGCGGCGAGCTTTTCGGCGATCCAGTCGTAGAGGAGCCGCGGGCCGCTTTCCGTCTCGACCTTGAGGAGCTCCGGCCCGATGATCGGGATGACGCGGCGCTCCTCGATGTAATTGAGCAGATCCTCCCAACCGTCCTCGTCGAGCGTGGGAACGGGCGTTTGCAGTTGGAGCAGCGTGCTCATTGTCGTTGTCGGCTACCGCACGGAGAAACAGGCTCAGAGACGATTTTTACGCTTGGGATGGTCGCGGAATGAAAGTCGTCCTGGCCCCCAAATCCCCGGGAAAATCGTCTCTCACCCTGTTTCCCCGGCGCGCGGCAAGTGTCCCTGATTCCATCAGGGTGGTCAACGCGGGCGCCGGCGCATCAGCGCACAGTTGCCTCGCGTCAGCCGTCAGTCAGTTACCATCTCATTCCCCCACTGCGGAAGAGTCCGGAGATCGGCTCTTCGGGCGCAGCATAGGAACCACGATGACCGACAAAGCCTTCGCGTCGCAAGCCGACCTCGTCGAAAAGACCGTAAGCTTCGACAAGCTCTCCGAGCATGCGTACGCGTATACCGCGGAAGGCGACCCGAATACCGGCGTCGTCGTCGGTGATAACGCCGTGATGGTGATCGACACGCAGGCGACCCCGGTAATGGCGCAGGACGTCATCCGGCGCATTCGCAGCGTGACCGACAAACCGATTCGCTATGTGACCCTGTCGCACTATCACGCCGTCCGCGTTCTCGGCGCCTCCGCGTACGGACCCGACCACATCATCGCGAGCCGCGATACGTACGATCTGATCGGCGAGCGCGGCGAGGCGGACATGAAAAGCGAGATCGAGCGCTTTCCGCGCCTGTTTCGCGCCGTCGAATCGGTGCCGGGGCTAACATGGCCCACGCTCGTGTTCGAGCAGCGCCTGACGCTTTGGCTCGGCAGGCTCCAGGTTGAAATCATGCAGCTGGGCCGCGGCCACACGAAGGGCGACACCGTCGTCTGGTTGCCGCAGGAGAAGATCCTGTTCTCGGGCGATCTCGTCGAATTCGACGCGACGCCCTATACGGGGGATGCTTATCTCGGCGACTGGCCGGCAACGCTCGACGCCGTCGCAGCGCTCGGTCCGGAAAAGCTCGTGCCGGGCCGCGGCGCTGCGCTTTCGACGCCGGCGCAAGTGAAGTCCGGCCTCGACGGCACGCGTGCGTTCGTCACCGAAATGTTCGCAGCGGTGAAGCGGGGCGCCGCAGCTGGCGCGGATTTACGCAGCGTCTACAGGGAGACGTATGCGACGCTCAAGCCAAAGTTCGGCCACTGGGTGATCTTCGATCATTGCCTGCCGTTCGATGTGTCGCGCGCGTATGACGAAGCGACCGCCTACCGCGATCCGCGCATCTGGACAGCGCAACGCGACAAGGAGTTGTGGGAAGCGCTCGAAGGCTGAGGGCCATCGAAGGCCGTGGGTTCGCTCCGCGAAGTCATGGACGGAGGGCTCGGTGGAGACCGAGCTTGCGCGCGTCGGGATGAAGACGTACACGAATCCGATCTATCCGTACGTTCGACCCACTGAGCTCGATTGTCCGGGTCCCGCGCGGCAAGTGGTCGTCGTCGGAGCCGGGCCCGTCGGGCTCACCGCCGCGATCGACTTGGCGCAGCACGGCATCCCGGTGCTCGTTCTCGACGACGATTGCACCGTATCGGTCGGCTCGCGCGCGATCTGCTACGCGAAGCGCACGCTCGAGATCCTCGATCGTCTCGGTTGTGGACAGCCGATCGTCGACAAGGGAATCGGCTGGAATGTCGGCAAGGTCTTCTTTCGCGACGAGCTCGTCTATCGGTTCGATCTTCTTCCCGAGCCCGGCCATCGGCGGCCCGCGTTCGTCAACCTCCAGCAATACTGGCTGGAGGAATACCTGGTGAAGCGTGCCGGAGAACTCGACGGCGTCGAGTTGCGCTGGGAGAGCAAGGTCGTCGGCGTTTCCTCGCACGACGATCGCGTCGCGGTCACTGTATCGACAGCCGATGGCGAATATTCGCTCGAGTGCGACTGGTTGGTCGTCGCCGACGGATCGCGAAGTCCGGTGCGACAGATGCTCGGGCTCGATTGGGAAGGGCAGGCGTTCCGCGACCGCTTCCTGATTGCCGACATCCATATGAAATCCGACTTTCCAACGGAGCGCTGGTTCTGGTTCGATCCGCCGTTCCACCCGAACCAGTCGGCGTTGCTGCACCGGCAGGCCGATGATGTCTGGCGCATCGACTTTCAGCTCGGCTGGGACGCCGATCCGGAGCTCGAGAAGAAACCGGAGCGGATCGTGCCGCGGCTCCGCGCGATGCTCGGCAACGACGCGGATTTCGAGATCGAGTGGGCGAGCGTCTATACGTTCCAGTGCCGGCGGATGCCGCGCTTTCGGCACGGCCGCGTGCTTTTCGCGGGCGACGCCGCGCATGTCGTGTCGCCGTTCGGCGCGCGCGGGGCGAACAGCGGGATCCAGGATATCGATAACCTCGCGTGGAAGCTCGCGCTGGTGCTCCGCGGCCTCGCTCCGGAGCGATTGCTCGACAGCTACGACATCGAACGCGTCTCCGCGGCGGACGAGAACATCCTCAACTCGACGCGCTCGACTGACTTCATCACGCCGAAGAGCGCCGTGTCGCGAACGTTTCGAGACGCGGTGCTGTCGCTCGCGAAAAAGCATCCGTTCGCGCGTCGACTGGTGAACAGCGGCAGGCTATCCGTTCCGGCGATACTCGCCTCGTCGCCGCTCAACACCGACGATCGCGACGCCGACTTCGCGAGCATCGCGGGAGCGATGGTGCCTGGCGCTCCGGCAGCCGACGCGCCCGTCGAGGGGCCGAGAGGCGAGTGGCTGCTGGGCTACCTCGGCGGTGCGTTCACGCTGCTCTTGTTCGATCCCGGCATCGAGGCAGCGGATGTCGTCGAACTCGGCCGCGACCGCATTGCGTGTCGCGCCGTTCAGATCGGCGGGTCGAGTATCCGCGGCACCGAGCAACTTGCCGACATTCAGGGCCTTGCGCATCGCCGCTACGATGCGCGCGCAGGCACCGTCTATTTGTTTCGCCCCGATCAGCACGTGTGCGCGCGCTGGCGCGCATACGACCCGGGGCGCGTCCGTGCGGCGATCGCACTCGCCACCTGCAATCGCTGAGTCGAAGAAGGCAGATTCCGATGACGATGCTCATTACCGAACCGAACATTGCGGCCTCCGATGATTTCTACGAGCGGCTGATCGCGACGCATCGCGGCCTCACCGATGGTGAGAGCGCGCTCGTCAACGCGAAGCTCGTTCTTCTCCTTGCCAACCACATCGGCGATGTCGACGTTCTCGCACAGGCGCTCGAGGCGGCGCGCGAAGGTGTCGGAGCGGCGTCGAGCGACGCGGCGCAGTAGACAGCGATCGACTGCGTTCAACGACTTTCATTCCGCGCCCCCGAATCGCCGCGCCGTTCACGTATCATTGATTGGTCGAGGTGATCGCGTCACGGACGGGACTGTTTCGACTGCGTTCAAGGTCGTACCGCGATGAAAGACACTCCCGATGCGTAAATTCGCCAGCCATGCCGCCGCTGTCATTGGAGCCCTCGTCGTTGCAGCATGCGCATCGACGACGCTGCAAAGCCAGTGGCGGGATCCCGCGTACACGGGCGGGCCGTTCAAGAAGATCTTCGTGATCGGCCTCTCGGCACGCGACGTCACCGCGCGCCGCATCTTCGAAGACGTCATGGTCGCCAAGCTCGCGGCAGCAGGTGCGCAGGGCGTGCCCGAGTGGCAATACCTGCAGGGCGAAGGTCCCGCAGCCGAGGGCGCGGTCGCGGCCGCTGTCGAGAAGACGGGCGCGGACGGTGTGCTGATGGCGCGGCTCGTGGCCATCGACCGGCAGGTTACCGTGAGCCCGGGTGTCTATCCCGGTCCCGCATTCGGCTGGTACGGCCCTTATGCCGGCTGGTACTCGAGTTGGTACGCCGCGCCCATGGTCACGCAGTACGACGTCGTGATCGTCGAGACGACGTTGTTCGACACCAGGACGAAGCGGCTCGTCTGGAGCGCGACCTCGCAGACGGTCGAACCCGCGAGCGTTCAGCAGGAAGCGCCTGCGTTCGCCGACACGATCATCGGCGCGCTGCAAAAAGCCGGATTGCTGCCGGCACCAAAGTCATAGCAAGCAACGACAGGCCGCCGGCACCGCGTCGCGCCGGCGCCTCGCACGCGCCGCCGCTCCGTCTGCGGTGGATCATTAGCGCGCTCGGCATCGCGCAGATCATCTCCTGGGGAAGCCTCTATTACCCGATTGCAGTTCTCGGCGCGGCGATCCGCGAGGACCTGCATATCGGCAACATTGCGCTCTTCGGCAGCTTCACCGTCGGACTGTTCGTTTCGGGCTTTGCGGCGCCGACGGTGGGCCGCCTGATCGATGCGCACGGCGGGCGGACCGTCCTTGCGACTGGATCTGCATGCGGTGCCGCGGCGCTTGCAGTGCTCGCGCTTGCGCAGGGAACGCTGTCGCTGATGGTCGGCTTTGTGCTGGCAGGACTGGCGATGGCGGGTTGCCTCTACGATCCGGCGTTCGCGACGCTGCATGGGATTTCGGGGAGCGCCTATCGCAAAGCCGTCACCGTGCTGACACTCTTTGGAGGATTCGCAAGCACGGTGTTCTGGCCGCTCTCGCAGCTCCTCCTCGGCGTTGTCGGCTGGCGCATGACGTTCGCTGTATTCGCCGCGCTCAATCTTCTCGTGTGCCTGCCGGTGCATTTGCTGGTGGTGCCGCGTGGTCGCGGTGCGGCGGCGCATGTCGACACGGCGGGGGCGCAAGCGGTTCAGCCCGCCCGTCATCCCGCGGTCTTCGCCTGGCTTGCCACGGCACTCGCGCTCGGGGCATTTCTGCCCTCTGCGCTGTCGGCGCACGTGATCGGATTGCTGACGAGCTCGGGACTTTCGGCGCGCGACGCGGTATTCGCGTCGTCGCTGATCGGCGCGATGCAGGTCGCGGGGCGTGTTGTCGAATTCACGTTCAGCCGACACATGCGAGCTACGACGGCCGGGACGCTCGCCTTCGTGCTGCTCGCGCTTTCCATCGCGCTGCTCACCCAAGTGCACGGCGTCTGGCTCACCGCGCTCGCGTTCGCGGTGCTCTACGGTTGGAGCAACGGCGTGATGACGATCGTTCGCGGCACCGTGCCGGCCGAGATCCTTGGGCACGCCGGCTATGGCGCGCTGCTCGGCCGGCTCGCGCAACCGCAGTTCATCGCAAGAGCGATCGCACCGCTTGCGCTGACGTTGATCTTCGCGATCGACCCGACGCGACGCATTTCACTGTACGCGCTCGCTGCGATCGGCATCCTTGCGCTCGGCGCGTATCAATTGGCGCTGCGTGCGCGCCAGCGCTTCCACAGCCGGTAGATGTAGATCGGGATTCCGACCAAAAGAAGCGTTCCCCAGATCGCCGCCGCATAAGCCGACGCCGGACGCACGGGTGCGCGAAGGTCGGCGTCGCGCAAGTTTTCTGGAAACGGCCGCTCGGGCACGGGGACGATTTGCGGGACGGACGGCAACCTCGACCGATACTCCCATGCGTTGATGACCGGCGCATCGCCGAATGCGCGGCTCGACGGAAGCTGCGGAAAGCGCACGAAGAGAATCGCTTCGAGGTCTTCGCCGATCATTCGCGCGAGGCCCGCACCGTTCGCGGTTCTCGCCGCTTCGACCGTTGCGAGTTGCAGGAGGCTGCCGCCGATCTCCTCGAACGCCGCCGCCGGCATCAGCCGCGTCTGGTCCTCCCACAGGTAGTCGAATTGCGTGCACGCCTTGGCGATCGAGCGTTGGCTCACTGCAAGCCACGGAAACGCAACAGACGCGAGTAGTCGATTGGTCAGTCCGCGAGCCGGGATGTTCCAGCCCAGCAAGCGGAGCACGTCGATGCTGATGCTTGCGCAGTTCATCGTCGCGTGACGGTAGACGAGCTGATGCCGCCAGAACTGGATGTAGACGCGATTGAGCGCGGCCTGCAGCAGCGCGGGAGCGCGCGCATCGCGCAACACCGCGACGATCATGTGCGAAGGCCGATACCATGCCTGACCGCTGTTCAGGTCGGCGAGATAATTGTCGAGCGGAACGGGGGCCGCAATGATTCCCTTTTCGGACTCGATATCGAGCGGATAGAAGTTGTTGGTGAGCCAGTCGCCGATCGCTCCATCGTCCTGCATGCGGCCGGTGACGAGCGCGAAGTGTCCGCCGTGCGCCTCGTCGTCGTCCCCCTGCGCGCCGTTCACCATGATGCCGAGCGCCGCACGTCCCGGAACCAGCGGATTCGCGGCACGATTGCGCTGCCATAGCGACCACACGCCGAAAGGGCTCTGCGCGCCGCCGCGTGCGTCGCTGCGGATCAGCGCCCGGAGAGCGAGCGCGGGCGGCAAGCCGGGTGCGAGGTCTCGCGGAGCCGGTGCGCGATCGAGCCGGAAGTCTTCGGGCCATAAGGTGCGGGCGACGATGGTGTCACCGTTCACCGTCCCGCGGATCTTTGCGCTGCGCCCGGCAAAGAACCGCGCCGATGAGACGTCGAAGTACGAGCGATTGAGCGCGATCTTCGGAACGGTCTCGAACCGCAATGGCGCGTTCGCGCTCGTGACCGTCGTCGCAGCGCCGTCGAGATGAGCGCCGGCTAGGACGTGCGGCGCAGCGAGCCAGACGAGCTGCGGATATTCGAGGGGAGTCGCGGACGTCCGCGACGCGAGCCATCCGCGCAAATCGGCGGCTGCGTCGAGGCCGGGTGTGACGCTGGCGACTCGAACGCCCGGCTTCGGAACCGCGATCGTCTCGCGCTCGAAATACCAGAGCGCCTGCGGGATCGTCGGGCAATCACGGCAGCGGCCGTCGGTCACCCGGAAATCGGATTGCGGATAAAGGCCGAGCAGGGGAGCCGTCAAAGCGACTCGCGGTGTCGGTGCGTCAGCGGACCGCCACGCGCGCAGCATCCGCCGTGATGCTGCCGATCATCGCTGCGCGATCGAAGCCTTCGTCGCGAAAGACTTCGAGCACCGCATCGACAGCGTCCGGGGCACACGCGACGAGCAGGCCACCGGAAGTCTGCGGATCGGTGAGTAGCGCACGCACTGCATCGCGATTCGCCTCGGGAAGCTCGACGTCGCACCCGTATCCGGCCCAGTTGCGCGCCGACGCTCCGGTTGCGATGCCGGCGCGAATCAGCTCGTCGACGCCCGGCAGCACTGGAATGCGCGCGAGCTCGAGAGTCGCGCCGGCCTCCGATGCGCGGCACATCTCGAGCAGATGGCCGAGGAGACCGAATCCGGTGACGTCGGTGAGCGCATGGATGGCATTCATTCGAGCGAACGCGATTCCGGGCGTGTTGAGCTTCGTCGTGCTGGCGAGCATCGCTGCATATCCTGCCGGCGAAAGCCGTTCTTTCTTGAGCGCGGCGCTGTAGATACCGACACCGAGCGGCTTGCCGAGGACGAGCCGGTCGCCGGGCTTCGCGCCGGCGTTTCGCTTGAGAAGCTTCGGATCGACGAGGCCGATGACGACGAGACCGTAGATCGGCTCGACCGAATCGATCGTGTGACCGCCGGCAATGGGAATGCCGGCCGTTGCACACACGGCCTCGCCGCCGGCGAGGATCGCGCGAATCGTCTCGACCGGAAGCTTGTCGATCGGCATCCCGACGAGCGCAAGCGCAAAGAGCGGCGTGCCGCCCATCGCATAGACGTCCGAAATCGCATTGGTCGCAGCGATCGCTCCGAAATCGTGCGGATCATCGACGATCGGCATGAAGAAATCCGTCGTCGCGACGATGGCCTGATCATCGTTCAGCCGGTAGACCGCCGCATCGTCGGAGGTCTCGATCCCGACCAGCAACGCGGCCGGCAGCGGCGCCGTACCGGCTTTCGCAACGATCTGCTGCAAAAGCGCAGGGGCGATCTTGCATCCGCAGCCACCGCCGTGACTGAACTGCGTGAGCCGGATGGGGGCGGGTTCGGGAGCGTTCATCGAAACGGCGTCAACGAGGTTTGCCTTCGGCAGAGCGGATAATGTCAACGCCTGCGATGGCCTTCGCATTTTACCCATGGCGCCGGCGTGGGCCGTCGAAAACCACCCTCCGTGCGGCGCGGCAAGGGTAGAACCTGCGGGATGCGCAGAGGTCCAAGCAGCCCGTGCGGGTTGTCGGAGGGCGCAGCGGTCCTGCCGAGCACGGTCTCCCGCCAGGCGAGCGCCTTTCCTCTCGCCTCGCGCTGGCGTAGCATCGAGGCCGCCGCACGGATGGCCGGGCGCGTTTCGTGCTTGGACGCCCGCGCGGCAGGGCAACAAGGGCAACAAGGAGAGGTTGCCCACGGAGAACATGTCTTGAAACCGACGGATATCGCGAATCCCGACTATTTTCACAAAGTCGTCGATTGTCAGTGGGCATGCCCCGCCCATACCGCTGTTCCCGAGTACATTCGCCTGATTGCCGCGGGCCGCTACAGCGACGCGTATCTCGTCAACTGGCGGTCGAACGTCTTTCCCGGGATTCTCGGTCGCACGTGCGATCGACCGTGCGAGCCCGCCTGCCGGCGCGGCCGCGTCGAGGAAGGCGGCGACACCGCGAAGATCAAGCCCGAGCCCGTCGCGATCTGTCGCTTGAAGCGCGTCGCCGCGGATTACAAGGACGATATCCGCGATCGCCTTCCCGAGCGTGCCGCCGCGCGAAACGGCAAGCGGATCGCGCTCGTCGGCGCCGGCCCCGCATCGCTCACCGTCGCGCGCGACCTCGCGCCGCTCGGCTATCACTGCGTCATGTTCGACAGCGACGAGCTTGCCGGCGGGATGATGCGCACGCAGATTCCGAAATTCCGCTTGCCGGTGCCGGTGATCGACGAGGAGGTCGGCTATGTCCTCGATCTCGGCGTCGAGTTTCGTCCGGGCAAGCGGATCGAGAGCATGCGCGCCCTGCTTGCCGAAGGATGGGATGCCGTCTTTGTCGGCAGCGGCGCGCCGCGTGGGCGCGAGATCGACATCCCAGGTCGCAGGGAAGCCGCGGCCAACATCCATATCGGGATCGACTGGCTCTCCAGCGTGTCGTTCGGACACACGACGAAGATCGGCAAGCGCGTCGTCGTGCTGGGCGGCGGCAACACGGCAATGGACTGCTGCCGCAGCGCCCGCCGGCTCGGGGGAGAAGACGTCCAGGTCGTCGTGCGCTCGGGCTTCGACGAGATGAAGGCCTCGCCGTGGGAGAAGGAGGATGCGCAGCACGAAGGCATCCCGATCCACAACTTCCTCGTTCCCAAGGCCTTCACGCACGAAGCAGGGCGGCTGACCGGAGTGACGTTCGAAAAGGTTGCGGCGAAGCGCGACGACAAGGGCCGCCGCCAACTGCTGCCGACCGGCGAGCCCGACGTCCATTTTCCGTGCGACGACGTCCTGGTTGCGATCGGGCAGGAGAACGGCTTCCCGTGGATCGAGCGCGACATCGGCATCGAGTTCGATCAATGGGGGATGCCGGTAGTCGACAAGGTGACGATGGCCTCGACGCGGCGCGGCGTCTTCTTCGGTGGCGACGCGGCGTTCGGTCCGAAGAACATCATCTGGGCGGTCGCGCACGGTCACGAAGCGGCCATTTCCATCGACAACCTTTGCCAGGGAGCGGACGTCGAGAAGCGCCTGCCGCCGCACACCAACCTCATCTCGCAAAAGATGGGCATCCACGAGTGGAGCTACGACAACGCGATCACCCCGCATGTGCGCCACAAGGTGCCGCTCAAGGACAAGGTGATCGCGCTTGCCGACATTCGCGTTGAGGTCGAGCTCGGATTCGATCTGAAGCTCGCGTACGCGGAGACGCAGCGGTGCTTGAACTGCGACGTGCAGACGGTTTTCAACGACAAGCTCTGCATCGAGTGCGATGCCTGCGTCGACATCTGCCCGATGGACTGCATCACGTTCACCGCGGACGGCGACGAAGCGGAGCTGCGTCCGCGGTTGTCCGCGCCAGCGCTCAATACGACGCAGGACCTCTACATATCGACGCCGCTCAAGACCGGCCGGATCATGGCGAAGGACGAGGACGTCTGCCTGCACTGCGGATTGTGCGCGGAGCGCTGCCCGACCGGCGCTTGGGACATGCACAAGTTCCTGCTCGAGATGGCGCATGCGGGCGAGGCGCCGGGACTCGGTCCGTCGCCCGCGCCCGCGCGACCGGAGCTGCCGCAGGCGGCGGACTAGGGATAATCAGTAGATGAAGCCGATTTCGAGCACCAACGATTTCGTCGTCAAGTTCGCGAACGTCAACGGCTCGGGCTCGGCGTCCGCGAACGGCCTTTTCGCCAAGGCCGTGCTCAAGATGGGCGTGCCGGTTGCCGCGCGCAACATCTTCCCGTCGAACATTCAGGGGTTGCCGACCTGGTACGAGGTGCGCGTCGTCGAAGCGGGTTGGCGCGGACGGCGCGGCGGCGTCGATCTGATGGTCGCGATGAACCCCGAGACGTGGGACGAGGATGTTCTCGAGATCGAGCCCGGTGGCTATCTCTTCTACGATTCGACCAAGCCGTTGCCACCGTCGAAGTTCCGCGACGACATCACCGTAATCGCGATGCCGCTGATGGAAATCTGCAACGCGACCTATAGCGATCCGCGCGAGCGGCAGCTCTTCAAGAACATCATCTATCTGGGTGCGCTCTCGGGATTGCTCGGTATCGAGGCGGCGGTCGTGGAGGGACTTCTCGACGCGCAGTACAAGCGCAAGGAGCAGCTGCGCGAATCGAACCGCAAGGCGTTTCGCATTGGCCTCGAGTACGCGGCCGCGAACTTCAAGCCGATCGGCATCAGGATCGAGCGACGCGACAACGTCGGCAAGCGAATCTTCGTCGACGGCAACAGCGCTGCGGCGCTGGGTGCCGTCTATGGCGGCGCGACGCTGTGCGCGTGGTATCCGATCACGCCGTCCTCGTCGCTCGCCGAGGCGTTTTCCGCGCATTGTCTGAAATACCGCGTCGACAAGGAAAGCGGCCGCCATCTCTTCGCGATCATTCAAGCGGAGGACGAGCTCGCATCGATCGGCATGGTGATCGGCGGGGCGTGGAACGGTGCGCGCTCGTTCACTGCGACGGCGGGCCCTGGCGTTTCGCTGATGCAGGAGTTCATCGGGCTCGCGTACTTCGCCGAAATTCCCGCGGTGATCTTCGACGTGCAGCGCGGCAGTCCATCGACGGGCATGCCGACCAAGACGCAGCAGGCGGATCTGCTGATCTGCGCGTACGCCTCGCATGGCGACACGAAGCACGTGCTGCTCTTCCCCGAAGATCCCAGGGAATGCTTCGAGATGGGCGCGCAGGCGTTCGATCTCGCGGATCGGCTGCAGACGCCGGTGTTCGTGATGATGGATCTCGACATCGGCATGCAGGATTGGCTTTGCGAGCCGCTTACGTGGGACGACACGCGGCAGCTCGATCGCGGCAAGGTGATGACGGCGGAGATGCTCGAGGCGGGCAGGGATTTCGGCCGCTATCTCGACGTCGACGGCGACGGCGTTCCGTACAGGACGTACCCCGGCACGCATCCGAAGCGCGGGGGCTATTTCACGCGCGGCACATCGAAGGACCGCTACGCGCGCTACACCGAGGACGGCAACGCGTACGTCGACAACATGCAGCGGCTGCTGCGCAAGTTCGAGACGGCGAAGTCGATGGTGCCCCCGCCGGTGATCACACGCGCAGCGCAGCCGACGAAGAACGCGGCGATCTGGTTCGGCTCGACCGGCGCGGCGATGGCCGAGTCGCTCGCTGCGCTCGCCGACGAGGACATTCACCTCGATCGGATGCGCATTCGCGCGTTTCCGTTCGCCGATGCGGTGGCGGACTTCATCGCCGAGCATGATCACGTGTTCGTCGTCGAGCAGAACCGGGATGCTCAGCTCAAGATGATGCTGGTCAACGAATGCGGAATCGATCCGGAGAAGCTGATCCCGATCCTGCACTACGACGGCAACCCTATTACCGAGCGTTTCGTCACGCGCGAGATCGCCGAGAAGGCGCGCCTCTTCAACGTGTTGCCACTGCGCAAGGTTGCTCGATGACTTACCTGACCAAGCCGAAGCTCCATCATCCCGGTCTGCAGAAGAACGCGCTCGGGCTTACGCGGCGCGATTACGAGGGCGCGGTCTCGACGCTGTGCGCGGGCTGCGGCCACGACTCGATTTCCGCGGCCATCGTCCAGGCGTTCTACGAGCTGGCGATTCCGCCGCATCGCGTCGCGAAGCTCTCGGGCATCGGCTGCTCGTCCAAGACGCCGACCTACTTTCTCTCCGCCGGCCACGGCTTCAACAGCGTGCACGGGCGAATGCCGTCGGTCGTAACGGGCGCGGCGCTCGCGAATCGCGACTTGATCTATCTCGGGGTGTCCGGCGACGGCGATTCCGCGTCGATCGGGCTCGGGCAGTTCGCGCACATCATGCGGCGCGGCGTCAACATGGTCTACATCGTCGAGAACAACGGCGTGTACGGGCTCACCAAGGGGCAGTTCTCGGCGACCGCCGACAAGGGCTCGAAGGCAAAGCGCGGCGCCGTGAACCGCGACGAGCCGATCGATCTGGTGCAGCTCGCGCTCGTTCTCGGCGCGACGTTCGTCGCGCGCGGGTTTTCCGGCGACAAGGCTCAGCTCGTTCCGCTGATCAAGGCGGGAGTCGAGCACAAGGGCGTCGCGTTCATCGACGTCGTGTCGCCTTGCGTCGCGTTCAACAACCATCCTGGCTCGACGAAGAGCTACGACTACGTGCGTGCGCATAACGAGGCCGTCAATCGCCTCGACTTCATGCCTCAGCGCGAGCCGATCACCGCCGAGGTGCCGGCGGGCGGGGTGCAGAACGTGATGTTGCACGACGGCGGCACGATCCGGCTGCGCAAGCTTCACCCCGACTATGACGCCCACGACAAGGTCGCCGCGCTCGCGTATCTCGAGGCCCGGCGCGCCGCAGGCGAGGTCGTCACCGGGCTTCTCTTCGTCGACGACGATCCGAACGACCTGCACGACGCGCAGAATCTGGTCGCAACGCCGCTCAACGCGCTGGGCAGCGCCGAGCTCGTCCCGGGAAGCGCGGCGCTCGCAGCGTTCAACGCGTCGCTCGCGTAGCCGGCCTCTGCGGCGCTTTCGCCGCCAGGGCTCCAGCGCGCGGATGGCGCGCGAGACGCTCTCGATTTGGGTGTTCCAGTCGACTAAAATCCCGCGATGCGCGTTGGGCTGACGATCCTCGCAATCGCCGGCGGCGTTGTGCTGCTGGTGCTCCTCGGTGTGGCGATCGCCGTATGGACCGTCGACCCGAACCAGTTCATCGGTCCGATCCAGGCGCGCATCAAGGCCGCAACCGGTCGTGACGTGGCGATCGGCGGCGGAATCGAGTTGAATCTCGGCCTCACGCCCAAGCTGGTCGCGAAGGACGTTCGCTTCGGGAACGCGCCATGGGCAAGGACGCCGGACATGCTTTCGGCGAAGTCGGTCGAGGCGCAGGTCGCATTGCTGCCGCTGCTGAGACGCGAGTTCGACCTCGTCCGTCTCAATCTCGTCGATCCGGTGATCGCGCTCGAGACCAACGCCGAGGGGCGGGGGAATTGGGAGCTGGGATCGCCCAAGGAAGGCGCGGCAAAGAGCGAAGCGACCAACGAGACGACGAACCAGATGTTCGCAATCGGCAACCTCGCGATCACGAAGGGAACGCTCTCCTATCGCGATGGCGCGACCGGCAACGAGACGCACATTGCCATCGACACGCTCACTCTCGAAGCGCGCGACGCGCAGGCGCCGGTCAATGCCGAATTCCGCGGAACGATCGACGGCATCGCTGTGGCGCTCACCGGAAATCTCGGACCGCTTGCGACACTTGCGCAGCGGCGCCTGCCCTATCCGGTCGCCGTAAAGGGCGACATCGCAGGCAGGAAGACTTCCATCGCGCTGAAGGTCCAGCGCTCCGACGGGCTGGTCGAGCTGCAGGACATCGACGGCAGCGTCGGAAACAGCAATCTGAAGGGCAAGGTTGCGATCCGCCATGCCGGCGCGCAGAACGTCTACACGATGGATTTTTCGTCGCAGACGCTCGCGCTGGCCGACATCGCGCTTCCCGTCTCGACGCCTGCTCCGGCGAAGCACGCACCTCCGGGTCCGCATTACATGTTTCCGGACACGCCGTTCCCGCTCGATGCGCTGCGTACCGGAACGGCAACCGGCGGTATCGCGATCGGCCGCCTGCTGCTCGCCGATGGTCGCGTGCTCGAGAACGTTCGCATCCTGTTCGCGCTGCGCGACGGCAAGTTGAGCGTCCCCACGCTGAGCGCGACGGCCTTCGGCGGCACATTCGCTGGCAAGGTTTCGGTCGACGCGAAAGCGCAGGGCGCACCGGTGGTCGCGCTCGTGCTCGACGCTCACCAGCTCGATCTCGATGCGTTGCTCGCCGCGGGCGGTGTGAAACGCGACGTTCGCGGCGGCAAAACCGACATCGCGATCGATATCGCAATGCGCGGCGATTCGCCGCACAAGTGGGCGGCGAGCGCCAACGGTCGCGCGCGCGCGGTGGTGGGTCCCGCAACGCTCGTCAATACCAAGCTCGACCCGGGACTCTCGTTCGATAAGATCGTCCAGGTCGTCAATCCCTTCCGCGAAGCTCAACCATCGACGGAGCTTCGCTGTGCGGTCATCCGCTTGCCGCTGTCGGGTGGCGTTGCGCGCGTCGATCGCTCGATCGCGGTCGAGACGCGGGAGCTCGACGTCAGCGCGAGCGGCACGCTCGACTTCAGGAACGAGACGCTCGATCTGTCGATCAAGCCGCGCGTGCGGCAGGGCATCCCGATCAACATCCCGCAGATCGCGGAGCTCGTGCGCTTCCACGGTCCGTTCGCATCGCCCACCGTCGGGGTCGACGCGATGGCCTCGGCTGCGACGATCGCGCGAATCGGCGCGGCCGTCGGGACAGGCGGCCTGTCGATCCTCGGCGAAACGCTGCTCGGATCGGCGTCAGCGGCCAACGACGCAAGTGGCGGCGGCGCCTGTGCCGTTGCGCTCGGCAAGGCGGCGCCAGCTCCGTCGGCGTCCGAGCGCGGCGCCGCGAAAGCGGCTGCGCCGAACCCCATGCAGGATCTCGGCAACGCGGTGGGCAAGCTCCTCGGAAGGTGACTCGCGATAGGCGTTGTTCGACGGCGTCGAGCGCACGCGCTGGACGCGGAATCCAATTCGCGCAGGCTTCGAGCGCCGGAGCCTTGGCGGGGCGTATCGCAGGCGGTGTCCGGTTCGCGCAGCGGCGCCTAAGCCGCGCATCGGAGGCGGTGTCCGGGTGGCGCGGCGAGGAAGTCGGTCGGTCGACGACGAAGCCGCCGGGTACCCGTCAGCGGGCACGATTGCGGCGCTCGAAGCCGCTGCGCGAACCAGACACCGCCCCGCGGATCAGAACAGCGACTCCTGTTCCGGCGTCTTCGGTGGCGGCTCCTCGTCGAACAGCGACTCCTGCTCCGGCGTATGCGGAGGCGGTTCAGCCTCGGCCGCGTCGATTTCGCTCGGCGCCGCCGGCTCGATCAGCGACGCATCGTCGTGCCTCACGCTGTTGACGCGCGTCGAAACCGGGTGATAGGCCATCGCCTCCGACGGATAGGGCGCGATCAGATCGGCGACTTCTGCGTTGGTCGGATCCAGCCAGCGCGCGTAGTCGTCGGCCGCGATGATTACCGGCATCCGGTCGTGAAGCGGCGCGAGCAGCGCGTTCGCGCCGGTGGTCACGATCGCGCAGGTATCGAGCACTTCACCCTCTTCGCTCAGCCAGCGCTCGAAGATGCCCGCGATGCCGAACAGAGCCCCGTCCGCCATTCCGATGTGTTGCGGCAACCGCCGAGGATGGTCGCCGCCGCCCTGCGCCGGCGCACGCCATTCGTAGAAGCCATTGGCAGGAAGCAGGCAGCGATGGCGGCGATACGCGGTACGAAACGACTGCTTCTCGGCGAGCGTCTCGCCCCGCGCATTGATCATCCGCGCACCGATCGATGGATCCTTCGCCCACCGCGGGACGAGACCCCAGCGCATGTGCACGAGCTCGCGCTCGCCATCGTTGCCGACGCGAACGAGCGGCACTTCATTCGTCGGAGCGATGTTGTAATGCGGGGCGACTTCCGGCGTATGCGCAAGGCCGAATGCGAGTGCGATGGCTGCCGGATTGCTGTGCAGCTCGTAGCGGCCGCACATCGTCAGGCGCGCGCGCTCGATGCGCCGACCGGTTCGCTGGTCGCGGGTTCCTTCGCCGGCGAGGCAACCACGCGGCGCGCGGTCTTTGCGACTTGCAGCGTGTCCCAGTACGCATAGGCACCCACGGCAGCGGCGCCGGCAAGCGGAATCCAGCGGCTCGCCGAAGTGCCCAGGACGCGCTGCGCAACGGTGACGCCCAGCGAGCCGACGACGTTCGAGAGCGCCGTCGACGAAAGCTGCCTCACGATCGCCCGTTCGCCGGCCCGAACGACGACGTCGCGCAGCACCTGGCTCGCCATATGGCGGAAGAGGCAATAAAGCATGTGCGTAGCGGTGAGCTCGGCGGTACGTCCGTGCAGCGCGAAGATGTCGGCGACCATCTGCCGCTGGATCTTCCAGATCAGATAGAGATCCGGCAGCACGGTGAGCATCCCGAGCGGGCCGGGCGGCAGCGCGAGCGAACCGGAAACCAGCGCAGCCTGGCGAGCGGCGCTTCGCGCGACCTCGTCAGCGGCCGGTCCGGGATCGTCGCTCGGAGCGACGCGAGGCGCGGGCACCTCGGAAATAACGCGCTCGATGACGCCCGAGACCGAGGCGGCAGAGCCGTTCGCGGGAATGGGAAGATCGGATTGGGTCATCGCGAATGCGGTCCCCCGGGAGCACTCAGGCGCGCACGCCGGAGTCCTCCAAGCTTAGCGGTGTGCGGGGCTCGTGTCGACTTCTCACGCGTCACGCATCGCTACAATGCGAGGAAACCCCGTATCCACGAAGAGCTGACAAAGCGAAAGCCGCAATGCGCACGTTCGGATTCGCCGGCTGGTCGGGCAGCGGCAAAACGACACTGATCGAACGGGTCGTGCCGCGCCTCGTCGCGCGCGGTCTTACCGTATCGCTCGTGAAGCATGCGCACCATGATCTTCAAATCGATCAACCGGGCAAGGATTCGTTCCGTCATCGCGAAGCAGGCTGCACGGAGGTGCTCGTCACATCGTCTTCGCGGTGGGCGCTGATCCACGAGCTGCGCGGCGAGCCCGAGCTCACGCTCGAGCGCGCGCTCGCGAGGCTGTCGCCGTGTGATATCGCGCTCGTTGAAGGATACAAGATGTATCCGATTCCGAAGCTCGAGGTTTGGCGTGCACAAGTCGGCAAACCGCTGCTGCATCCGCGCGATTCACACATCGTGGCGGTCGCGACGGACAGCGCCGATCGGCTTCCCGATGGCTTTCAGCAACGTCTTCGCGTGTTCGCGCTCGACGACGTCGACGCAATCGCAACGTTGGTGGTAAACGAGGCTGCCGCTGGTCCGATTGGCGATTGACTTCGCCCAACGCCGCAGGTAGCTTGAACTCAAACAGGGCGGTGTTGCCGAAAGCTTGTTCAGCGACGGTTTTCCGTCGGCGCGCTCTTTCGGAAAGTATGATGATTCAACGCATTGCGGCGCTTTTCTCGATTTTACTTGCAATGGGGCTTGCAACTCCAGCGCAGGCGGACGAGCGCTCGACGCCAAGCACGTCCGGATTCTACGGTGGCGTGTCCCTGCGCGACCGCGCGCAGGACGGACCGGGGCTCACCATCGGGGTTGCGAGCTCCGTGTGGAACCGCTATGCGACGCCGACTCTCGAGGATACGTCTCAGCGGACACTGGTGTTCGGTGGATATCGCTTCAGCAACGACATCTCTGTCGAGGCCTCGTTCAACGCGATCGACAAGTACGCACTGAAGCCTGCCGAGCCATTCGCGACGGCACGCGGGGTGGGCTTGAGCTTCGGCTCGGGTAACGGGTTTGGCGATGCGCCGAATCGCGCGTGGAACCTCGACGTCTACACGAGCTGGAATTTCTATCGCAACTTCGCGCTCTATGGTCGCGTCGGCTATGCACAGAGCGACGCGCCGCGCGAGATTGGCACGGTCAGTGTGTTGACGCCCGAGGTTCGCAGGACGGCGCGCGATGGCGTCAACTATGGACTTGGTGTGCGCTATGACATGAATTCGGCGCTCGGGCTGCGGCTCGAGTACGGCCGTTTCGGCCGTTTCGCCGGCGAGATGGGCGCGGGCCTTCTCCCCGAGAGCGACCAGGTCACGTTCGGCGTGCAGTTGCGCTTCTGAAGACTCGCGCCGGCGGTTGTCGATCGGCGGTAGACTCCCTCGCTACAGCCCCCGGCTCGTTTTCCCCGGTCGCCTATCTGCGATGCGCGACGTCGATACCTTCACTGTCTCTCTCGTCTATCTCGCGCGGCTTCGCGAAGCGTTCGGTGTCGCTTCCGAGCGCACCGAGGTTCCCGCGAGCGTCACCTCGGTCGCGGCGCTCCGAGGCTGGCTCGTGGCACGTGGCGGAGCGTGGGCGAGCGAGCTCGCTCCCGGACGCGCCGTGCGCATCGCTGTCAATCACGAGCTCGCGCAGCCGGATACGCCGGTCCATCCCGGCGACGAAGTCGCGCTGTTTCCGCCCGTGACGGGCGGGTGAAGCCGCTGTCCACGCGCGATGCCGGTACGCGTCCAGTCCGCGGATTTCGACGTCTCGCACGAGCTCGCGCAATTGCGCGGCGCCAATCGCGCCGTCGGCGCGGTGGCGGCCTTCATCGGCACGGTGCGCGATGTGAATGATGATGCGCGCGTTGCATCGATGACGCTCGAGCACTATCCCGGCATGACCGAGAAGGCGCTCGCCGCGATCGTCGATGCGGCGAAGTCGCGCTGGGACATCATCGATGCGCTGGTCATCCATCGCGTCGGCGCGCTGGCGCCGTCCGATCAGATCGTGCTGGTCGGCGTCACGAGCGCACACCGCGGCGAAGCGTTCTCTGCGTGCGAATTCATCGTCGATTATCTGAAGACGCAGGCGCCGTTCTGGAAGAAGGAGCAGACCTCGGCGGGCGCGCGCTGGGTTGAGTCGCGAGCAGCCGACGATGAAGCCGCCGCGCGCTGGGAAAAATAGGGTCAGAGACGATTTCGCGACCCAAAGGCCGATCATTCGACGCGTGTGGCCGAGAAGTCGTCTCTGACCCTATTTTTCCATGACCGAAGCTCACCGCTGTGCGTTGATCGCGATCGACTGGGGAACGACGTCGGCGCGCGCGTATCGGGTCGACGACGCCGGCGCCGTCATCGATGTCAAGAGCGCGCCGCTCGGCATCCAGGCTGTCACCGATCGGCAATTCGACGTTGCGCTCGACGCGTTGCTCGAGGGCTGGCGCGAGGAGGCCGTTCCGCGTATCGCATGTGGAATGATCGGAAGTCGCCAGGGCTGGACGGAAGCGCCGTATTTGAATTGCCCTGTCGATCTTGCGGGCCTTGGCCGCCATCTTGCGCGCACACCGGGGGGCGAGCTCGCAATTGTCCCTGGGGCGCAGTGCATCGACGCTTCCGGCATTCCGGACGTCATGCGCGGCGAGGAGACGCAGATCGTCGGTGCGCTCGACCCATCGGCTCACCGAATGCTCGCCGTGCTGCCGGGAACGCACAGCAAGTGGGCGATCGTCGACGACGGACAACTCAGATCATTTGCAACGTTCATGACCGGTGAGCTCTTCGCCGTGCTTCTCGCCCACAGCATCCTCGGACGCATGGCCGATCGTACGGAACCTGCGTCCGCGACAGGCGAAGCGTTCGAGTCGGGAGTCATGAAGGGACTTGCAGGTGCGGGCTTCTCGCACGTGATCTTCGGCGCGCGCACGCTTGCGCTGACCGGCGAGCTCGCGCCAAGAGACGTCGCCGAATGGCTGTCGGGGGCACTCATCGGACAGGAGATTCAAGCGGCGCGCGCATGGGTGCAGGCAGAACGCGGCGACATCGATGCGGTCACCGTGATCGGCGGCGAAGGGCTCGGTGCACGATACGTGAACGCGCTGACGCACGCCGGCATCGCCGCACACCTCGGCCCTGCGGATGCCGCCGCAACGGGACTCTTTCGTATCGCGCAGCGCGCGCGCATTGTCGTGTGAGCGGGAGTTAACGCAAGGGTGCGGCCCGACGTCGAAATCGCTGGCAATTGCCGGCGCAGCGGATAGAATCCGCGCAACGCCGGAAAAAAGGCGGGTCGGATGAAGGAGGGGGAATGCGCGTAGCACCGATCGTCAAGGCAGTGAAGCACCTCGAGGCGGGCGAATGGAAGGCGGCGCACGAGCTGGTGCAGAAGGACGCATCATCGCTCGGCTGCTGGGCACACGGCATCGTGCATCTGATCGAGGGCGACCTCGACAACGCGAAATATTGGTATCGGCGAGCGCATCGGCCGCTTCCGCACGGCAACACCGCGACGGCGGAAATCGCCGCGCTGAAGGCGTCGCTGTCCGAATCGCCGCCGCCATCGCCGTCATCCCCGCCATCGCCGTCACCATCGCCATCGCCGCGTTCGGACAATTCGTCCTGATCGTTGCCGCCGTCGCGAGCGGTCGATGGCGATCCGTATAATCGGACGATGGTCGGGGCTCTGGTCGCCGTCGGATTCGGTGCCGCGCTCGGCGCGTGGTTGCGCTGGGGACTCTCGGCGTGGCTCAATCCCCGCGCGCCCCATTTTCCGCTCGGCACGCTCGCAGCGAACCTGATCGGCGGCTATCTCGTCGGCTTCGCGGTCGCGTTTTTCGCCGCGCGGCACGATTTGTCTCCGGATGTCCGGCTCTTCGCCATCACGGGCTTCCTCGGCGGCTTGACGACGTTTTCGACATTCTCGGCGGAGGTGGTGCAACTGCTGCTGGCCGGCGAATACTGGAATGGCGGTGGACTCGCGATTGCGCATCTCTGCGGCTCGCTTGCGCTGACCGTTGCGGGCATTGCAACGTTCCGCGTTCTGGCGGCGTGAACGGAAATAGGGTCGGAGACGCATTCCACCCCGCAACGTCGCTGCTCCTCGCCCCAATCACTTCGGGTCGAATGCGTCTCTGACCCTACTTCTGGAACGAATCCATGACTCATGCCATTCGAATTCACGAGCAAGGCGGTCCCGAGGTGCTGCGGTACGAGGAAGTCACGGTCGGCGCACCCGGTCCGGGGGAAGCACGCGTCCGTCACACGGCGATCGGCCTCAATTACATCGACACCTATCACCGGAGCGGCGTATACAAGCTCGCGCTGCCGAGCGGCATCGGAATGGAAGCGGCGGCGGTGGTCGAGGCTGTCGGGGCCGGTGTCGATGCGGTCGCCGTCGGCGATCGCGTGGCGTATTGCAGTGGACCGTTAGGCGCGTACAGCGAAGAGCGCGTGATCCCCGCCGATCGCCTGATCAAGCTTCCCGACGGCGTCGCCGATCGTGTCGCCGCAACGCTGATGCTCAAGGGTCTCACCGTTCAGTATCTGTTCCGCCAGACGTGCAAGCTCAAGGCGGGTGACACGATCCTCTTTCATGCCGCGGCCGGCGGCGTCGGCCTGATCGCCTGCCAGTGGGCGCGTGCCCTTGGCGTGACGATGATCGGCACGGTGGGATCCGATGAGAAAGCGAGCCTCGCAAAAGCGAACGGATGCACGCATACGATCGTCTACACGCGCGAGAACTTCGTCGAGCGCGTGAAGGCGCTCACCGGCAGCAAAGGCGTGCCCGTGGTCTACGACAGCGTCGGCAAGGACACGTTTCCCGCTTCGCTCGACTGTCTTTCGCCGCGTGGCACGTGGGTGTGCTTCGGCGCATCGTCCGGCGCGGTGCCGGCGTTCGACATCATGCTGCTCGCGCAAAAGGGGTCGCTGTACGCAACGCGGCCCACACTGCAGAACTACTCGGCGAAGCGTGAGGACCTCCTCGCGATGGCCGCCGACGTGTTCGAGCTGGTTCGCGCGGGCAAGATCGTGAGCGAGCCGAGGCAGCAGTTCGCGCTGAAGGACGCTGTCGCAGCGCATCGCGCGCTGCAGTCGCGCTCGACGACAGGCGCAACGATCCTCGTGCCCTGATCAGCCGCGGTATATCGCGTCGCGTAAAGCGATGCGGTGAGCCGTCGCCGACGCGCGCATCATCATAAGGAGGCGGCGGATCGCCGCAGCGCTCTCAGCGTGCGTTGAGCAGCGAGCGGGCTGTCGTGATGATCTCGCTCGCAACGAGCCCGAGCGGGCCGTTGCCTGCTGCGACACACGCATCCGCGGCGGCACCGTGCACGCAGACGCTGATGCGTAGCGCGGACTTCGCATCGACGCCCTGAGCGAGCAGCGCGCCGGCGAAGCCCGCCAGCACATCGCCCGTGCCCGCGCTTGCGAGACCCGGATTGCCGCTCGCGTTGATGTCCCAGGTTTCGTCGGGATACGCGAGGACGCTTCCGGCGCCCTTGACGACGACTGCGGCCTTCAGCTTCGCGGCGATCACGAGCGCCGCAGCGAGCCGGTCCTTTTGCACTTCCGCGGCGCTCGAGCCGAGGAGGCGCGCCGCCTCGGCGGGATGCGGTGTCGCGATCGTGGGTGCGCCGCGCGCGGCGACCGCGTTGCAGAGCGTCGGATCGGCGGCGATGATGTTGAGCGCATCGGCGTCGAGAACCAGCGGAACCGGGCTGGCAACGGATTGCGCGACGATCGTCCTCGACACGGGCTGCGTGCCGAGACCGGGTCCGCACACGATCGCGTCGGGTGCGCTCTTCAGCACTTCCGCCGCGCGTCGCAGCATGAGCTCCGGTTGTTGCCAATGCACCGGGGGATGCGGATCGGCGACGAAGCCGACCCACACTTTGCCGGCACCTGCGTGCAGGGCGGCTGCACCCGCCAGCAGCGGTGCACCGACCATGCCTTCGGCACCGCCGACGATGCCGAGCGTTCCGAACGTTCCCTTGTGGACATTGCGGGCGCTGCGTGCGAGCACTGCGGGAAGCGCTCCAGCAAGCGCACTCCAATCGAGACGGTGGCCGCGCGCCGGCGCGATCGCTTCCGCATCGAGACCGAGCGAATGAACGCTCACGCTGCCGCACAGATCGACGCCGTCGGCGGTCAGCAAGCCAGGCTTGAGCGCGATGAATGTCGCGGTCGCGCGCGCGCAGATGGCGGGTCCCATGGCGACCCCCGTGTCGGCATTGACGCCGGTGGGAATGTCGAGCGCGAGAATCGGCATCCCCGACGCGTTGGCCTGCGCGACGAGCACGCCTTCCGCAGCGCCGAGCGCTCGCGCAAGGCCGATTCCGAAGAGTCCGTCCACGATGAGCGAGCCGTCGAAGCGCTCGGGATAGACGGACACCGTTTCGCCGCCGCCGGCGACGAATGAGCGATACGCTGCGGCAGCGTCGCGCGGAAGCTTGGCAGTATCGCCGCGAAAGACGACGACGACGTCGAAGAACGATTCGCGCAGTAGACGCGCCACGACGAACGCGTCGCCGCCGTTGTTGCCCGGCCCTGCCAGCACGAGTACACGACCGGCGCGCTCGCCGGCCAGCGTTCGCGCGACCTCCGCTGCTGCAGCACCGGCGCGCTCCATCAGCGGAGCGTCTGCCGCTGCGGCCTCGATCTGGCGGAGTTCGCCGACGCGATACACGGGTGCAAGCGCGGACGCGTTCCCCATGCATCGATTATAGGGGGCCGACAACGAAACGACGGACGTCTATGAAACAGAGGCGGAGGCCGAGCGGCCCCGGCGTCATGGACAAATCCGCGCTCCGACCGGTACACTACGCGCGCTTCAGGCGGGGGGTTTGCACGCCCGCACCGCCCGTATCAGTTGCCAATCTATTCCATGCGGCCCCACGGCCCGTCCCTGAGGAGATTTCCGATGCGTTCGATCAACAATGCTGCTGTGGCGTTTGCCGTCGCCGCCGTCGCCGTCGCATTTTCCGTGCAGGCGCAAGAGCTCACCGGCACGCTGAAAAAGATCAAGGAGACCGGCGCGATCACGCTCGGCTATCGCGAATCGTCGATCCCGTTCAGCTACCTCGACGACAAGCAGCAGCCGATCGGATACGCGATGGACCTCTGCATGAAGGTCGTCGACGCGGTCAAGACCGAGCTCAAGTTGCCGAACTTGAAGGTCAACCTGCAGCCCGTCACGTCGGGCAACCGGATCCCGCAGCTTCAGGCCGGCAACATCGACATGGAGTGCGGCTCGACGACCAACAGCGTCGAGCGGCAAAAGCAGGTCGCGTTCGGCCCGACGTATTTCGTAATCAACGTCTCTGCTGCCGTGAAGAAGAACTCGGGGATCAAGAGCCTCGCCGACCTGAACGGTAAGACGATCTCGACGACTTCGGGCACGACCGCGGTACCGCTGCTCAAGAAATACGAAAAGACGAAATCCGCGGACATCAAGGAGATCTACGGAAAGGATCATGCGGAATCGTTCCTGCTGCTCGCGCAGGACAGAACGTCGGCGTTCGTGATGGACGACATCCTGCTCGCCGGCCAGATCGCGAACAGCTCGAATCCGGGCGACTACATGATCATCGGCGAGTCGTTGCGCCAGGAGCCCTACAGCATGATGATCCGCAAGGACGACCCGCAATTCAAAGCGCTCGTCGACAAGACGATCGGCGGCGTGATGAAGTCCGGCGAGATCGACAAGATCTATGCAAAGTGGTTCACGACCTCGATTCCGCCGAAGAACATCAACATGAACTTCGCGGCGACGCCCGCGATCAAGGAAGCGTTCAAGAATCCGAACGACAAGGGCGTAGAGTAGCCGGCGGGGGACGACAACCGGGAATGCGGCCGGGGGCTGTTGCGCCCATCCGGCCGCTCGCGCGTCAAAGAGCTCGTTGCCCGGGAGCGGAGCGGCGCGAGCGGGAGGGTGAGGGATGAAGTTCAACCTCGACTGGGGCATTTTCTTTCAGGAAATCCCCGGCGGCGGCGATCGCTATATCGACCTGCTGATTTCCGGGCTGTGGTGGACGCTCGGCGTGTCCGCGGCCGCGTGGGTGATCGCGCTCGTCGTCGGATCGGTGATCGGCACCATCCGTACGACGCAGTCCCCGTGGCTCGTGCGCGCGGGCAACGCATGGGTCGAGCTCTTCCGCAACATCCCGCTGCTCGTGCAGATGTTTCTTTGGTATTTCGTCATTCCGGAGTTCATCCCGCCGCTCAAGAGCTGGATCGTCAAGACCGACCCGGCACACGCGCAGTTCGTCTCGGCAGTGATCTGTCTCGGTCTGTTCACCTCCGCGCGCGTGGCCGAGCAGGTGCGCGCGGGAATCCAGTCGCTGCCTCGCGGCCAGCGCAACGCGGGCATGGCGGTCGGGCTCACCACGACGCAGGTCTATCGCTTCGTGCTGCTGCCTATGGCGTTTCGGATCGTGATTCCGCCGCTCACGAGCGAGACGATGAACCTGATCAAGAACTCGTCCATCGCGCTGACGATCGGCCTCGCCGAGCTCACGTTCCGCTCGCGTGAGATGGGCGAGTACACGTTTCACTTCTTCGAGGCATTTTCCGCCGCCACGCTCGTCTACATCGTGATCTCGATGACCGCGAACCGCGTGATGGCCGTCGTCGAGCGCAGGGTCGCGGTTCCCGGATTCATCGTGGGCGGCGGCAAATGAGGTCGTCTCGATCATGAATCTCGATTTCGACGTCATCAGCCGCTCGCTTCCCTACCTGTGGTACGGCTTCCTGTACACGGTGCAGCTGACCGCGATCGCGTCGATCGGCGGCCTCTTCTTCGGCACGCTCCTCGCGCTCGCGCGGCTCTCGCCTATCAAGCCGCTCGCGCTGTTCGCGGCAGGCTATGTGAACCTGATGCGCTCGATTCCGCTGGTCCTCGTGCTCTTCTGGTTCTTCTTCCTGATGCCGCAGGTGCTGCAGCTCGTCACGGGCGGCGAACGGCCGCCCCAGATCGGCGCCGAACGGACCGCGATCATTACGTTCATCATGTTCGAGGCCGCTTATTTCTGCGAGATCATGCGCGCCGGCATCCAGTCGATCGCGAAGGGTCAGGTGTACTCGGCATACGCGCTCGGCCTCACGTACGGGCAATCGATGCGTCTGGTGATCCTGCCGCAGGCGTTCCGCAACATGATTCCGATCCTGCTCACGCAGACGATCATCCTGTTCCAGGACACGTCGCTCGTCTACGTGATCTCGGCGACGGATTTCACCGGCGCGGCGTCGAAGATCGCGCAGCGCGACGGCAGGCTGATCGAGATGTACCTGTTCGTCGCCATCGTCTATTTCGTTCTGTGCTACACGCTGTCGTACGGCGTGAAGCACCTGCAGAAGAGAATCGCAGTAATTCGCTGAGGAAATGCCCATGCCGATGATCACGATGGACAATGTCTCGAAGTGGTACGGGCAGTTCCAGGTGCTGACCGACTGCACGACCAAGGTCGAGAAGGGCGAGGTGATCGTGGTCTGCGGACCATCGGGTTCCGGGAAGTCGACGCTCATCAAATGCGTGAATGCGCTGGAGCCGTTTCAGAAGGGCCAGATCACCGTCGATGGCGTCCCCGTTCACGACCCGAAGACGAACCTGCCGAAACTGCGTTCGCGCGTAGGCATGGTGTTCCAGCACTTCGAGCTCTTCCCGCACCTGTCGATTACCGAGAACCTGTCGATGGCGCAGATCAAGGTGCTGAACCGCAGCCGCGACGAAGCGATCCAGCGCGGGCTCAAGCTTCTCGACCGCGTCGGTCTGATCGCCCAGAAGGACAAGTTCCCCGGCCAGCTTTCGGGCGGCCAGCAGCAGCGCGTCGCGATCGCGCGGGCGCTCTCGATGGATCCGATCTGCATGCTGTTCGACGAGCCCACCTCTGCGCTCGATCCCGAGATGATCAACGAGGTGCTCGATGTGATGGTGCAGCTTGCCAAGGAAGGCATGACGATGATGGTCGTCACCCATGAGATGGGCTTCGCGCGCAAGGTCGCGCATCGCGTGATCTTCATGGACAAGGGGTCGATCGTCGAGGACGCGACCAAGGACGATTTCTTCGGCAAGCCGCGCTCGGAACGCGCACAGCAGTTCCTCGCGAAGATCCTGTCGCACTAGAGCGCCGCTGCCGGTGCCGGTCCCCGACCTGGCCGCGATCGAAGCGCGCATCCGCGCGTTCGAGGGCCGCACCGGCGTCGAGGCGATCGCCGCGGTCGTCGAGCGCTCCGACCGCTATCACGGGTTGCGCTGGCGCGCGTTCGCGACCGGCGCGTCCCTCGCTGCGCTTCTCGTCGTCGCCGCCGATCTCGTGCGGCCTGACTGGACCGGCGCGCACGCGTCGATCATCACCGCTGTCGTCATTCTGGCGACCGCGCTGACGTTCGCGCTCGTCGCGACATTGTCGCGGCGCTTCGAGCGCCTTTTCCTGCAGCGTGAGCGTGCCGAGGCCGAGGCCCGTCAGCGCGCGAAGGCGCTGTTCCTCGAGCGCGAGCTCTTCGCGACGCCCGAACGCACCGCGGTGCTGCTCTTCGCGAGCCGTTACGAGCGCGTCGTCGTCGTGATGGGCGATCGTGGGTTCGATGGTCGCGTCTCGGCCGCCGAATGGCAGACCGTCGTCGCGGCGATGACGGCGCCGTTTCGCGACGGAGACGCTGCCGCTGCGTTTGCGACGGGGCTCGATGCGCTCGAGGCGCTGCTCGCGGAGAAGGGATTCCGGAGTCAAAACGGCGCGCGCAACGTGCTGCCCGATCGCCCGCTCGAGCCCGAGGACGACCGATGACGCGCAATCTCGTTCGCGCATGCGCGTGGCTCGTCGCAGGCGTGCTGTTTCTCGGTACGGCACTCGCCGTTGCGGCCACCGACGTGCCCTATCTTACGGGAAGGGTCGTCGACAACGCCGAGATCCTGAAACCCGCGACGCGCGAACGCATCGCAGCGCTCGCCAAGGCGCACGAGGACAAGACGACCGACCAGATCGCGGTGTTGACGATTCCCACGCTCGGCGGCGACAGCGTCGAGGACTTCGCGAATCGCGTGTTTGCAGCGTGGAAACTCGGACAGAAAGGCAAGGACAACGGCGTGCTCGTCGTCGTCGCACCGCAGGATCGACGCATGCGCATCGAGGTGGGCTACGGCCTCGAAGGTACGCTCACCGACGTCGCCGCGAGCCGGATCATCCGCAATGTGATGACACCGGCATTCAAGAATGGCGACTTCGATCGCGGAATCGAAGACGGCGTGAAGGCGATCGTTGCGCAGCTCGAAGGCGACGCGGCGGCGGCGGGAACGAGCGCGACATTCGCCGACACGTCCTCGGAAAGCGGCTCGCAATCGGCCTTCAGGTTCGAGGGGCCGGACATCCCATGGTATATGCGAATCCTGCTCGGGTGCTTCATCTTCGGCGTCATCGGCGTCTTCACCGTCGTCGGCGTGATGACGCCCGGAATGGGCTGGTTTCTCTATCTGTTCCTGATCCCGTTCTGGGCGATGTTTCCCATCATCGTCATCGGGCCGAAGCCGACCGTCGGCTTGCTCGCGGTGTACTTGCTGGGCTATCCCGCCGCGAAGCTGTGGGCCGCTCGCCAGCCGTGGTACGCGAAGGCGGCTGCCGATCTGAAAGCCAAGGGAACCACGACGATCGGCGGTATGGTGATCTCGTCGGGCGGATCATCGTCGTCCAGCAGCAGCAGCGGCGGCGGATTCTCCGGCGGAGGCGGCAGCTCGGGCGGCGGCGGCGCATCGGGAAGCTGGTAGCAACTCCGGTAACATGCCGGAACATTCCACAGGCGGCGAGAGCACGACATGCGCATCGAGTACGACGTCAAGCTCGATTTCCGCGACGTCCTGATTCGTCCGAAGCGCTCGACGCTCACGACGCGATCGGACGTCGACATCTCGCGCGAGTTCACGTTCAAGCATACGGGTACGAAATATCACGGCATCCCGATCGTCGCGTCGAACATGGACACGACCGGCACGTTTGATATGGCGCGCGCGCTCGACGGCTTCAAGCTGTCGACTGCGCTGCACAAGCATTACGCGGTGTCCGAGGTCGCCGCGTTCTTCGCTTCGCTCGAGCGCAAGAGCGCGGCGTTCTACTCGATGGGCATCGCACGCTCAGATGAGGACAAGTTCGAGGAAGTGATGCGCGCGAGCACCGGCGCAGATCATTCGGTGCGCTATGTCTGCATCGACGTCGCCAATGGTTATACCGAGAGCTTCGTGCGCTTCGTCAAGAAGATCCGCGAACGGCATCCGCATCTCGTGATCATGGCCGGCAATGTCGTAACCGGCGAAATGACCGAAGAGCTGATCCTCTCGGGTGCCGACATCGTCAAGGTGGGGATCGGGCCGGGCTCCGTGTGCACGACGCGCAAAGTGACGGGCGTGGGTTATCCGCAACTCTCGGCGATCATCGAATGCGCCGACGCTGCGCACGGACTCGAGGGCCACATCTGCGCCGATGGCGGCTGCGCGTCGGTCGGTGACATCGCCAAGGCATTCGGCGGCGGCGCCGACTTCGTGATGCTCGGAGGAATGTTTGCCGGACACGCGGAATCGGGCGGCGAGGTGATCGAGCGCGATGGACGCAAGTTTCAGCGCTTCTACGGGATGAGCAGCAAGACGGCGATGGAGCGCTACTCCGGAGGTGTCGCGAAATACCGCGCACCGGAGGGACGCGAGGTGCTCGTGCCGTTTCGCGGCCCCGTTGCCGACACGCTCCAGGAGATCCTCGGCGGCGTGCGGTCCGCATGCACGTATGTCGGCGCGCGGCGGCTGCGCGAGCTCTCGAAGCGCACGACGTTCGTCCGCGTGGCACAGCACGGCAACGAGATGTTCGCGAAGGAGTGAGCGACCCGCGCAGCCGGATCGCGCGCGGCCTCGCATGCATCGCAGCGGCGGTCGTTCTAGCCGATGATTGCGGGACGCGCAAGGTCAGTCGATCATCGCTTTCGCGCAAGCGTCTGCTCGATCGGCGCGACCAGGTCGGACGCGTTCTTGAAGCGCTTGAGATAGGTTCGCCACGCTTCTAGTTGCGGCGTAAGGGCTCCCCCGGCATCCTGGATCCGGGTCGCAGCACGAATGATGTCGCGGACATCGTCATGGGAGCGCTCGCTCAGTTGATTGGAGGCGGGATCCAGTTCCGAGATTCGCGTGAGCGCCAGATCGGATCTGCGAGCGAAGGCTGAGGCGAGCACCGGGCCCGGGGCCGGGTGAAACTCGCCGATGTAACGCGTCGCTTCGTGCGCGAGGATTTCGTCGCCGAGGTACTCGATCAGCCGCACATCGCGATCAGGGCGCGACGCGATGATCTCCAGGCACTCGGTGCGAATCTGCTGATTCGAGTTGTACATGTAACCAAAATATTTCCACAGCGGTGCTTCCTTGCCGAGCGCGCGGAACTCTGCTTCGAGTTGTTCCTGAAACTCGCGATCATGGGCGATCCCGCTCTCTACCGCCTGCTGTTTCGCTTCGAAGTATCCAGTCAGCCAGGCCGCACCCTGGAGCCAGCCGGCCGCAGCGCCGACGCCGAGCGTTGCGATGACGACCGCTCTTGCGGCGGTCGACGACGTCGCGTTCACCGCAACGAACCAACCCCCGAGCAGCAACCACCCGGACCAGGCAGCGACGTGCTCGAGTGCGGTTTTGGGATCGTCCATCGCGTAGTAGCCCGAGACCCCGAACGCAATCAGGACGCCGATTGCCAATGCAACAGAGGTCGCGCGACCGCCGGGCAGCCACGCAAAGCTGCCTCGGGCAACGACGGTGCCGACCACCGCAGCCGCGATGCCCAAATAAGGAACCAGAAGAAGAAGGCCGCCGACGGGGCCTTCGGGACCCCAATGCGCGTGCCGTGCCCAGAAGAGCAGCGCGAGATTCAATCCCGCGAGGCCGAGAGCGGCGTTCAGGAGAAAGACAATCATGGAGGCCGCATGACGATATCACCGCCTGTGGGTCGAATAGCGAACGCTCCATCCGTGCGCCTTGCGGTCTATCATTGCCTCCGTGGATCGCTTGCGTCGTGGAATCGTGACGACGATGTCAAGCGGCGTTCGACGTTGAAGAGGCGCAATGCCTTCAGTGGCTCCCGAAACCCGATACGTTCGGAGCGGTCGTCTAAACATCGCCTATCAAGTCGTCGGCGACGGCCCTCTGGATCTCGTGTTCGTTCCTGGCTGGGTGTCCCACGTGGAACTTGGGTGGGAGCTGCCACCCCTGGCTCGATTCCTCCATCGTCTCGCTTCGTTCGCACGGCTCATCGTATTCGATAAGCGGGGCACGGGCCTGTCGGACCGTGTTGCCGACGCTGAGCTTCCGGGGCTCGATGAGCGCATGGACGACTTGCGTGCCGTGATGGATGCGACGGACACGAAGTCCGCCGCGCTGTTCGGATTCTCGGAGGGCGGCAACCTGGCAATGACGTTCGCGGCTGCGCATCCGTCGCGCGTGCGCGCACTGGTTACGTTTGGGGTGTTCGCCAAGCGGATCTGGAGCCCGGACTATCCGTGGGCCCCTACGCCGGAGGCGCGTGCTGCCGAATGCGAGTACATCGAACGCGAATGGGGTGGCATGATGGACCTGTCTCGCATCATGCCCTCGATGATGAATGACGCCGAATATTGCAAGCGAGTCGCAACCTATCTTCGGCGCTCGGCGAGTCCGGGCGCCGCCGCCAGCCTGCTCAGAATGAACACGCAGATCGATGTGCGGCATCTGCTGCCGATCATCAAGGCGCCGACGCTCGTCATGCATCGGGTTGGAGATCGCGACGCCAATATCGAGGAGGGGCGCTACATCGCCGCGCGGATCCCGGGCGCCCGGCTGGTCGAGCTCCCGGGCGATGATCACGTGCCGTGGGCGGGCGACGGCGATGCCGTGGCCGACGAAATCGCCGAGTTCCTCACGGGTGCGCGCTTGCCACACGATGTCGATCGCGTGCTCGCGACTGTCCTGTTCACCGACATCGTCGGTTCGACCGAACGCGCCGCGCAGATGGGTGATCGCGCGTGGCGCGAGCGTCTCGCTGAACATCACACGATGGCGCGCCAGGAAATTGCGCGATGGCGCGGCCGCGAGATCAATACGGCGGGAGATGGCTTCTTTGCAGTGTTCGATGGCCCGGCGCGCGCGATTCGTTGTGGGCTGGCGCTGCATCAGCGCCTTTCCCGGATCAGCATTTCGATCCGTGCCGGGCTGCACACCGGCGAAGTCACGATGTCGGACGATGATGTCAGCGGTCTAGCCGTGCACATCGGCGCGCGGATCGCCGCCTGCGCTGTCGCCGGCGAGACACTGGTGTCGAGCACCGTCAAGGACCTCGTCGTTGGCGCGGACCTCGCTTTCGCCGATCGTGGAATCATTCCGTTGAAGGGCGTACCCGGCGAGTGGCGACTTTACGCAGCAAGTGCGCGCCTAGCATCCTCTGCCTCTCGTAGCTCCTAGACGATCACGCGGCTGCGTTGAATCGCAAGGCGGATCGCCGCAATCATGGGATAATTACGCTTTGAGACCCCGTGCCGCGCATGCCGCAAATCCTCACGCTTCGCGGGCGCCACGCGCTGTCGCCGTTCCGCGTAGCCAAGCTCGAAGCCGCGCTCGCCGCCTCCCGTCCTGACCACGCCGTTTCCCGGATCTCGTCGATTTACTGGCATTTTGTCGAGGTCGCGCGGAGCTTGACGACCGATGAGCTCGCAACGCTCGATCGGCTGCTGACCTACGGAGCGCACGACCGCGACGACACGTCGAATGGCGAGTCGCTCATCGTCGTACCCAGGCCGGGAACGGTCTCGCCATGGTCGTCGAAAGCGACCGACATCGCGCGCAATTGCGGACTCGATGCTGTGGCGCGAATCGAACGCGGCATCGCATTCGGAATTGTCTCGCGGGATGGGCAGCCGCTGTCGCCCGCCGATCGCGCCGTGCTGCTGCCCTTGCTGCACGATCGGATGACCGAAGCGGTTTTGCCGCGGCTCGAAGATGCGCACACGCTGTTCGCGCACTTTGCGCCGCGTCCGATGTCGACGATCCCGTTGCTCGCGCGCGGCCGCGCCGCGATCGTCGAAGCGAACGTCGCGCTCGGTCTTGCGCTCGCCGAGGACGAGATCGACTACCTCGAGGCGAACTTCCATCGTCTTGGGCGCGATCCGACCGACGTCGAGCTCACCATGTTCGCGCAGGCGAATTCCGAGCACTGCCGGCACAAGATCTTCAACGCCGATTGGTGGATCAACGGCGTGCAACAGCCGCGCAGTCTCTTCGCGATGATCCGCCACACGCACGCAGCGAGCCCGCAGCACACCATCGTCGCCTACGCGGACAATGCCGCGGTGATGGAGGGCGCGACCGTCCGCCGATTCTATGCCGACGCTTCCGGGCGCTATGCGGCGCGCAGCGAGCTCACGCACACGCTGATGAAGGTGGAGACGCACAATCATCCGACCGCGATCGCGCCGTTTCCGGGCGCGGCGACAGGCTCCGGCGGCGAGATTCGCGACGAAGGTGCGACGGGACGCGGCGGGAAGCCGAAGGCCGGGCTTACCGGCTTCACGACGTCGCACCTGCGTCTTCCCGATCTGCCGCAACCGTGGGAAAAGCCGTTCGGCAAGCCGGAGCGCATCGCGTCTGCGGTCGACATCATGCTTCAAGGGCCGATTGGCGGCGCATCGTTCAACAACGAATTCGGACGGCCGAATCTTCTCGGCTATTTCCGCACGTTCGAGCAGGAAGTCGACGGCGAAGTGCGCGGGTATCACAAGCCGATCATGATCGCCGGCGGACTCGGCAACATTCGCGCCGATCACACCGAAAAGCGGCCGCTTGGCGGCGGAACGCTGCTCGTGCATCTCGGCGGGCCTGGAATGCTGATCGGAATGGGCGGCGGTGCCGCATCGTCAATGGCGACCGGCGCCAATACGGCGGAGCTCGACTTCGATTCGGTGCAGCGCGCGAACGCCGAGATCCAGCGTCGCGCACAAGAGGTGATCGACCGGTGCTGGCAGCTCGGCGCGGCGAATCCGATCCTCTCGATTCACGACGTTGGCGCCGGCGGGCTGTCGAACGCGCTTCCCGAGCTCGTTCACGGCGGCCACGCGGGCGGGCGATTCGACATGCGTGCGATCCCTTCGCTGGAGCCGGGAATGACGCCGCGCGAGATCTGGTGCAACGAGGCGCAGGAGCGTTACGTCGTCGCGATTGCGCCGGCCGATCTCGATCGCTTTCGCGCAATCTGTGAACGCGAGCGCTGTCCGTTCGCAGTCGTCGGCACTGCGACGGCAGAGACGCGACTCGTCGTGCGCGATCCGCAATATCGAAACGCTCCCGTCGACATGGACCTCGACGTGCTGCTCGGAAAGCCGCCGAAGATGGTGCGCGAGGCGGTACACGCTCCGCGTGCGCTGCGTTCGCTCGATCTCTCCGGCATCGCAGTCAAGGACGCGGCATATCGGGTGCTGCAGCTTCCAGCGGTTGCCGACAAGACATTCCTGGTCACGATCGGCGATCGCACGGTCGGCGGGCTTTGCGCGCGCGATCCGATGGTCGGCCCATGGCAGGTTCCCGTTGCCGATGTCGCGGCGACGCTTCTCGACTACGATGGGTATGGGGGCGAGGCGATGTCGATGGGCGAGCGCACGCCGCTCGCGTTGATCGACGCGCCAGCGTCAGGCCGAATGGCTGTGGCGGAAGCCATCACCAACATCGCCGCCGCGGGGATCGCGAGCCTCTCGGACGTCAAGCTCTCGGCGAACTGGATGGCACCGGCCGGGCATGGGGGTGAAGATGCGGCGCTTTACGACACCGTGCGCGCGGTTGCGATGCAGCTCTGCCCGGCACTCGGCGTGAGCATCCCCGTCGGCAAGGATTCGATGTCGATGCGCACGACGTGGCGCGATCACGGGGTCGAGCGCGCCGTCACGGCGCCGCTCTCGCTCATCGTGAGTGCGTTCGCACCGCTTGCCGACGTGCGCCGCGTACTGACGCCGCTGCTCGCGCGCGAGCACGGCGAGACGTCGCTCCTCTGGATCGATGTCGGCGCCGGACGCCGCCGACTCGGCGGCTCGGCGCTCGCACAGGTCTACGGTCAGCTCGGCGACGTCGCGCCGGATGTCGACGATCCTGCAGCGCTCAAAGCCTTCTTTGCGACGATCCAGGCGCTCGCGGCGTCGGGCCGGCTGCTCGCCTATCACGACGTGAGCGATGGCGGCCTGTTCGTGACGCTTGCCGAGATGGCCTTCGCGTCGCGGTGCGGCCTCGATATCGCGATCGATCATGTCGGAGGCGATGCACGTGGCGCAATGTTCGCGGAGGAGCTGGGTGCTGTGATCCAGACACGGGCTGACGAAGCCGCGGCGGTGCACGCGCAACTCGAAGCCGCGGGGCTTACGCACCACCTGATCGGCAGCCCTGCGGCGCACGAACGGATCCGCATCCGCATCGACGGCGCGAATGTGCTCGACGAAGCGCGCGTCGATCTGCATCGCGCGTGGTCGGCGACGACGCGAGAGCTGCAGCGGATGCGCGACGATCCGACCGTCGTCGAGCAGGAATATGCGCGCATCATGGACACCGCGGACCGGGGCCTTGTGCCGGCGCTCACCTTCGAGCCGAGCGCGGACATCGCCGCACCCTTTATCGCGACGGGCGCGCGTCCGAAGGTCGCGATTCTGCGCGAGCAGGGCGTCAACGGTCAGGTCGAGATGGCAGCGGCGTTCGATCGCGCCGGGTTCGACGCGTTCGACGTGCACATGACGGACATCCTCGCCGGCCGGCGTTCGCTCGCGGCCTTTCGCGGCTTTGTCGCCTGCGGCGGCTTTTCATACGGTGATGTGCTCGGCGCCGGCGAAGGCTGGGCGAAATCGATCCTGTTCAATTCGCGCGCACGCGACGATTTCAGAGCGTTCTTCGATCGCCGCGACAGCTTCGCGCTCGGCGTGTGTAACGGCTGCCAGATGATGAGCAACCTTTCGGAGCTGATTCCGGGGACCGATCATTGGCCGCATTTCGTGCGCAATCGCTCGGAGCAGTTCGAGGCACGCTTCGTCATGGGGGAGGTGCCGCGATCGGCGTCGTTGTTCTTCGCCGGAATGGAAGGAAGCCGCATCCCGATCGCCACTGCGCACGGCGAAGGCTTTGCCGAGTTTCGAGATTCCGCGCAGCTTGCTGCAGCGTTGCCCCACGTTGCGCTGCGCTTCGTCGACAACGACGGGCAGCCCACGGAAAAGTACCCGTTCAACGTCAACGGCTCTCCACAAGGGATCACCGGCCTTACCACAGCCGACGGGCGTTACACGATTCTGATGCCGCATCCCGAACGCGTGTTTCGCACGGTGCAGATGTCATGGCATCCGCAGGAGTGGGGCGAGGATTCACCGTGGATGCGGATGTTTCGCAATGCGCGCGCGTGGGCCGGATGATCCTGAAAGTAAGTTCCGCGTTGTCTGACTGACTAAACATCGACTCGGCCGTCGAGGCCGCGGCGGCAGTTGACCCGAACCGCGGGTCCGTCGATTATGCGACTCGGAAGGAGCTCGCCAATGTCGCAGATGGGACGTCAAGTTCGCCATCGTTTCGCGTGGCTCGCCGTCCTTACGATCGCGTTCTGTCATGCGCTCGCCGGCTGGGCAAAGGACCCGCCGGCGGTGGCGGCCGTGCCGTCGCTCCCCGAGCCGTTGACGAAGGAGTCGATACGCGAGCTCGTCTCGCGGCTCTCCGACGACGACGTGCGCAAGCTGCTGCTCGACCAGCTCGATCGGGCTGCCGCCTCGAGCTCTGCGACGCCCAAACCGGGAATGGCGATGTCGGGCGTCGTCGACGAGCATGCAGGCGCGATGCGCACGACGCTCGGCTCGCTCGAGGCCGCGTACTACGCGCTTCCGGAGACGCTGCGGCAGACTCGCGCGAAGCTCGCGGATTCCGCGGGGGGATCGAGCCCCGCCGCCGCCGCCGAGCTTCTCGTCGCGGTCATCCTCGCCGGCTTTCTACTCGAATGGGTGTACACGCGCGCGCTGCGTCGCTTCCGTACGCGGCTCGATCAGGAAGCCGCGCCGACCTTTTCCGCACGCGTCTTCAAGAACGGCGTCGGATTGCTGATCGATCTCGGCGGAATCCTCGTGTGGACCATCGCGGCGATCTCGACGTTCTTCCTGCTGTGGCACGCCGACGAGCTGAGGCGCACCGCCATCATCGCGACGATGATCGCGATCATCATCGTTCGCACGACGATGCTGCTGGCGCGCTTCCTGCTCGCCCCGCGCGCACCTTCGCATCGGCTGCTGCCGTTCGATGACCGGCCTGCACTCACGCTGTATTGGTTCGCCGTGATTCTCGCGACGATCTACGCGATCGAGATGGTGATCGTTACGCTGCTGCGGATAACGGGCGCAAACAATGCGACGATCGACCTGGTCGCGATTCCTCCGCTCGCGCTGGGCATTGCGGTCACCATCTGGACGGTGTGGCGCGTGCGGGCACCGATCGCCGCGTTGATTCGCGGACACGATGGGCACCGTACGATCAGACGCTGGCTTGCCGAGCTTTGGCCGATCGCCGCAACGCTTTATTTCCTGGGCATCCTGTTCGCCCGCGTATTCGACCTGCTCGCTGGCGAGCAGGTGCTCTCGGGCGATGGGATCTTCAGCATTCTGCTCGTGGTCGCGCTCCCGATCATTGATATGGCGCTGTGCCGTGCGCTCGCCGCCGCCGGCGGCACCGATGTCGCCGGCCGCGGCGCTCGCGTGCGCAGCATCATCGCCGAGTACGAAAACGTCTTTCGGCGCGCGATACACATCATCGTCGTCGTCGCCGGACTCGTGGTTTTTTCCCGGCTCTGGGGGCTCGACCTCTTCGCTCTCGCGCAGCACAGCATGGGCGGCAAGATTTCGAGCTCGCTTCTCGGCATTTGCATCGTGCTGCTGCTCGCGTACATGATCTGGGAAGCGGCGAAGAGCGCGATCGATCGCAGGCTGGAAGCCGAGGGCGAGCTCGATCCGGAGGTCCCGGCGTCGCGGCTGCGCACGGTGTTGCCTCTGGTTCGCGCGCTGATCGCCGTCACGGTGTTCGTGATGGCGATGATGTCCGTTCTCGCCGCGCTCGGCGTCGATATCCTGCCGCTCATTGCCGGTGCGAGCGTCGTCGGCGTCGCGATCGGTTTCGGGTCGCAGACGCTGGTACGCGACATCGTGTCCGGCGCGTTCTTCCTGATGGATGACGCGTTCCGGCTCGGTGAGTACATCGAGGTCGGGGACGCGAAGGGCCGGGTCGAGAAGATCAACGTGCGTACGCTCTTCCTGCGTCACCATCGCGGTGCGCTCAACATCCTCCCGTACGGCGAGATCAAGCGGTTGCGCAACACCAACCGCGACTGGATGATCATGGTCATGGATTTCCGCCTTACCTACGACACGAACCTCGCGCAGGTGAAGAAGATCCTGAAGCAGGTCGGCGAAGAGATCGCCGCGGATCCGGAGCTCAAGCCCGATCTGCTGCAGCCGTTGAAGCTCGGCGGCGTGCAGGCGACCGAGGACAGCGCTATCGTCGTGCGCGCGAAGTTCACTGCGCGCCCGGAAGGCGAGCCGTACTTGATCCGCAAGGCTGCATACACGAAGATCATCAAGGCGTTTCGCGAGGCCGGCGTGAAGTTCGCGCACAGGCAGGTGACTGTCAACGTGCCCGCGTCGGCGATGAGCGACGAGGTGATGGCGGCGGCAGCCGGAGCGGCCGCGCTCGCCGCGGCGTCGGCGGCCGATGCGAAAGGCGAGGCGTCCAGGGCCGGACCCTGACAAACGGAGTAGTTCGTCGATGACTCTCACCGTCTACTCGATCAACGGCATCACGCCGGTCGTCGATCCGAGCGCATACGTACATCCGAGCGCCGTCCTGATCGGCGACGTCATCATCGGCGCCGGCTGCTACGTCGGTCCAACCGCCTGTCTGCGGGGCGACTTCGGCCGGCTCGAAATGCGTGCCGGCGCCAACGTCCAGGACTCGTGCATCCTTCACGCTTACCCGGGCGTAGGAACGATCGTCGAGGAAGACGGTCACGTCGGACACGGCGCGATCCTTCACGGGTGTATCGTCAAGCGCAACGCGCTCGTCGGAATGAACGCCGTGGTCAATGACAACGCCGTGATCGGTGAATCGGCAGTCGTAGCGGCGCTCGCGTTCGTGAAGGCGGGTATGGTCGTGCCCCCGCGGTCGCTCGTTGCGGGCGTGCCGGCGCGCATCCTTCGCGAGCTGACCGACGAAGAGATCGCCTGGAAAGCAGAGGGTACGCAGAGCTACCAGGAGCTCACGCGTCGAAGCCTCGCGACAATGAGCGCAACGACACCGCTTGCGGCGCCCGAGGCCGACCGCAAACGAATCGAGCTCCCGGAATTGCTGCCCTTGTCCGAGCGCAAGGCGCGAGGCGGCTAGCGGAAGTCGAAACGTCGCTCCGAAGAATTCGATGACGACATTTGCCAACGCGCTGGCCGAGGAAATCTGGCGGACCCGCTATCGTTTCGAGCCGGCGACGGGTGCGCCGGAGTCGTCGATCGAGGCGACATGGACGCGCGTCGCGCGCGCGCTCGCGGCCGTCGAGCCCAACGATCGCGCGGCATGGGAGCGCAAGTTCACCGATGCGCTCGCCGATTTTCGCTTTCTGCCGGGCGGGCGGATTCTCGCGGGTGCGGGCACGCGCCGCCGCGTCACGCTGTTCAACTGTTTCGTGATGGGGCAGATCGACGATTCGATGGACGGCATTTTCGGCGCATTGCGCGAAGGTGCCCTCACGTTGCAGCAGGGCGGCGGCATCGGATACGACTTCTCGCCGCTGCGTCCTGCCGGCGCACCCGCAGATGCGGCGGGAGGCACCGCGTCGGGTCCCGTATCGTTCATGCACGTCTGGGATGCGATGTGTGCGACGGTCCAGTCCGCGGGCGCGCGTCGCGGCGCGATGATGGCGACACTGCGCTGCGATCATCCCGACATCGAAACATTCGTTGCCGCGAAGCGACAGGCGGGCGCGCTGACGCGCTTCAACCTGTCGGTGCTCGTGACCGATGGCTTTCTCCACGCGATCGATGCTGGTACCGAATGGCCGCTCGTCTTTCCCGCCGAAGGCTCCGAGCGGCACATGGTGCGTGCGGTGCGCGCGCGCGACTTGTGGGAGAGCATCGTGCACACGGCGTACGAGTGCGCCGAGCCCGGCGTCATCTTCATCGACCGCGTCCGCGCACTCGACAACCTGGGTTATGCCGAGCGGATCGGAGCGACGAATCCGTGCGGCGAGATACCGCTGCCGCCCTACGGTGCGTGCGACCTCGGCTCGATCAATCTGACACGCTTCGTCACCCATCCCTTCACGTCGCATGCGCAGCTCGACACGGCGGCACTCGCGGCCACCGCGCGTGTCGCTGCACGGATGCTGGACGATGTTTATGATGTCTCGGGGTTCCCGCTTCCGCAGCAAGGGCAGGCGGCGCGCGCGTCGCGCCGCATCGGACTTGGCATCACCGGACTTGCCGACGCGCTGATCATGCTCGGTCTGGCGTACGACGATGAGCGCGCGCGGCGCGTGGCCGGCAACGCAATGCAGACGGTAACCGAAGCCGCATATTGGGCCTCCGTCGAGACCGCACGCGAAAAGGGCGCCTTTCCGCTCTACGATACCGAGCGCTATCTCGCAGCGCCGTTCATCCAGACGCTGCCTCCCGATCTCATCGCGGCAATCGAGCGCCACGGCATACGCAACAGCCATCTGACGGCGATTGCGCCGGCCGGCACGATCAGTCTCCTCGCGGGCAACGTGTCGAGCGGACTCGAGCCCGTCTATGCGCTTCAGTACGACCGCGGTGTGCGCGAGCCCGACGGCATGATCGTCCGCGTGCCCGTCGAATGCTACGCGCTCGCCGAGTATGTACGGCTCAAGGGCGAAGATGCGCCGTTGACGGAAGCGTTCGTCACGATGGCCGATGTGGGTCCGGATGCGCAGCTGCGAATGCAGGCGGCGTTGCAGGCGCACATCGACAATGCGATCGCAAAGACGGTCAATGTCCCGTCCGACATTCCGTTCGTCGATTTCGCCGCGACTTATCGCAGGGCGTATGCGCTTGGGTTGAAAGGCTGCACCGTCTATCGACCCAACCCCGTGACCGGGGCGATACTGACGGCATCGCCGACGGCGCTGTCAGCGTCGCCGACGGCCGAGCGCTGCTGCGAGCTGCCAGGTGCGTAGGCCGAAGAGGCTCAGAACCCGGCAGCCTGACCGTCGCGCCGCGGATCCGAGCCCGCTGCATAGCCGCTGTCGGTGCGGATGATCATCTGTCCCGCGCCATAATCCATGTACGAATCAGGCACCGCCTTGATCTCGTGACCGAGCGCTGTCAGGCCGTCGCGCAGCTCGCTTGAAGCTGCCGCCTCGAGATCGACAGAGATTCCGCCATTGAGCTTCCACCGTGGGGCGTCGATTGCCGCCTGCGGATTCATGTTGTAGACGAGCAAGCGTACGAGCGTCTGCACGTGCCCCGGTGGTTGAATTGCGCCGCCCATGACGCCGAAGGCTCCGAGCGGCGCGCCGTTCCGCGTGAGAAAACCGGGAATGATCGTGTGGAATGGCCGCTTGCCGCCGCCGATCTCGTTCGGATGACCCGGCTTCAGCGAGAAGCCGGCGCCCCGGTTCTGCAAGCTGATTCCGGTGCCGGGGACGACAACGCTCGAACCGAACCCCTGGTAATTCGACTGAATGAGCGACACGATCATCCCGCGCTCGTCGGCGGCACAAAGATAAACGGTACCCCCGCGCGGCGGCTCGCCGGGACCGAAGTCCTGCGCGCGCTTGCGATCGATGAGCGCTGCGCGGCGTGACAGGTAATCGGTGTCGAGAAGATCGGCTGGCGAGCACTCCATCGTTCGCGGATCGCTGACGTAGCGATACGTGTCGGCGAACGCGAGCTTCATCGCCTCGATCTGCAAATGCTGGCTTTCGATCGAATCGGGCGGCAACGATGCGAGATCGAACGCACGCAAGATACCGAGCGCCATCAGCGCGGCGATGCCCTGACCGTTCGGCGGAATTTCGTGCACCGTCGCGCCGGCGTAGTCGAGCGCGAGCGGCATCACCCAATCGATCGTGTGCGCGGCAAAGTCCTCCATCGTGTGCAAAGCGAGGTTCGCTTTCGCGTTCGCGACCATCGCTTCGGCGAGCTCGCCGCGGTAGAAAGCGTGACCGTGCGTCGCCGCGATCCGCTCGAGCGTGCGCGCCATCGGTTCGCAGCGGAAAAGCTCGCCTGCGCGCAGTGCGCGGCCTTGCGGCATGAAGTGCTCGGCGAAACCGAGCTCGTGGGGCAGCGCATCGACCGCTGCAGCCCATTTCTCCGCAACCACGGGTGACACGGCATAGCCGTCGTGCGCGTATCGGATCGCCGGGACGAAGAGGTCGGCGAACGGTATCGAGCCAAAGCGCTGCGAGAGCGCGGCCCAGCCCGAGATGGCGCCCGGGATCGTCACGGCTTCCCAGCTGCGCTCCGGAATCTTCTCGAGGCCTGCATAACGCGCCGGTGTCACTGCCGCGGGCGCGCGGCCCGAGGCGTTGAGTCCGACCAGCTCCTGACCGTCCCACACAATTGCGAACAGATCGCTGCCGATACCGTTGCTGCACGGCTCGACGACGGTCAGCGCGATCGCCGCTGCGAGTGCCGCGTCTACCGCGCTGCCGCCGCGCTGGAGCATCGCAATCCCGGCCTGGACCGCGAGCGGCTGCGACGTGGCGACAACGTTTCGCGCGAGGATCGGCTGGCGCCGCGACGCGTACGGAAGCTGCCAGTCGAATCCCATCGTCTTACACTTCCTCGACGAACGCCTCTTCGCGCGTCTTGCGGAAGTTCGGCAGGACGATCAGCACGATGAGCCCGGCAGCCAGCAGCAGCATCACCAGCGACAGCGGCCGCGTAACGAATACCGATGGATCACCGCGCGAGAGCAGCAACGCGCGGCGCAGGTTCTCTTCCATCATCGGGCCGAGCACGAACCCCAGCAGCAGCGGCGCCGGCTCGCACTCGAGCTTGACGAAGATGACGCCCAGCAATCCAAACGCAGCCGTCTGCATCACGTCGAAGTTCGTGTTGTTGGTGCTATAGACGCCGATCGCGCAGAACAGCAGGATCGCGGGATAGAGCAGACGGTACGGGACCTGCAGCAGCTTGATCCAGATGCCGATCAGCGGAAGATTCAGCACGACCAGCATCAGGTTGCCGATCCACATCGACGCGATGAGCCCCCAGAACAGTGACGGGTTCGACGTCATCACCTGCGGGCCGGGCTGGATGTTGTGGATCGTCATCGCGCCCACCATCAGCGCCATCACCGCGTTCTCGGGAATGCCGAGCGTGAGCAGCGGAATGAACGATGCCTGCGCACCGGCATTGTTCGCGGACTCGGGAGCGGCGACGCCTTCGATGATTCCGGTGCCGAACTTCTCGGGATGCTTCGAGACCTTCTTCTCGATGGCGTAGGAAGCGAACGACGACAGCATCGCACCGCCGCCGGGGAGCAGGCCGAGAATCGACCCGATGCCGGTGCCGCGCAGAACCGCCGGCCACGCGCGCTTGAACTGCTCGCCGGTGATCCACAGCCCCTTGATCTTGCTCGTGACGAGCTCGCGTTTTTCGGTGCTTTCCAGGTTGATGATGATTTCGGCGAAACCGAACAGTCCCATCGCGACGCTCACCACACCAAGGCCGTCGGTCAGCTCCGGAACTCCGAACGCGAACCGTGCCATGCCCGAATTCACGTCGGTGCCGACGATGCCCAGCAGCAAGCCGAGGACGATCATCGTGATCGCCTTCAGCACCGATCCGTGCGCAAGGACGACCGCGCCGATCAACCCGAGCACCATCAGCGAAAAATACTCGGCGGGTCCGAATTTCAGCGCAAATTCGGACAGCGGCGTCGCGACTGTCGCCACGAAAACCGTTGCAACCGAGCCCGCGAAGAACGACGCGAGCGCCGCTGTGGCGAGCGCTGCGCCCGCCTGTCCCTTGCGCGCCATCTTGTAGCCGTCGAGGCACGTGACGGCGGAGGAGGTCTCTCCCGGCATGTTGAGCAGGATCGACGTCGTCGAGCCGCCGTACTGGGCGCCGTAGTAGATGCCGGCGAGCATGATGAGCGCCGAGACCGGCTGCAGACCGTAGGTCGTCGGCAGAAGCATCGCGATCGTCGCGACGGGACCGATTCCAGGCAACACACCAATCAGCGTGCCGACCAGCGAACCGATCAGCGCATAGAGCAGATTCACCGGCGTCAGCGCGGTGGCGAAGCCAAGTGCGAGATGCTGGAGGAGTTCCATTGCGCGCTCCTCAGTCGAACGACGGCCAGATCGGTAGCTGCAGCTTGAGCGCGAGCACGAAGACGGAAATGCAAAGGATGGCCAGCAAGATCCCGCTCACCGCGGATTCGAGCGGACGGAATTCGCGCGATGCCGCGCTCGCCAGCACGATCAGGATGACGGTGGAGATCGCAAGTCCGAGTTTGATGAGGATGAACCCGAACAACACGACGCTGCCAAGAACAATGATGACGGGCCTCCAGTACCATCGCGGCAATGGCGCGCCTTTGAGCTTCAACGCGCGCAGCGCAAGCGCGCCGCCGAGAACGATCAGCAGGATTCCGAGGATGCGCGGGAAGTAGCCTGGTCCCATCCGCGCCGCGGTGCCGAGCGGATAGTTGGATGCGATGACGATTGCAAGGATGCCTACCACGGCGAACAAGAGTCCCGCGACGAAGTCCTTTGGATGGCGGATCATCCTCATGTGCTCCTCCTGCGGTTGGCTGGGCCCTGCGGACTGGTGGCGTGATCGTTGTTTTCGCGCGGCGACGGCGCCGGCGCCGGCGCGGCCGGCGTGCGCCGCGATTCTGTCCGGTGCCGGCAATAGAATAGCATCGAAGCCGGACGCAATAGGCCGGCGCGTGGCGACGCCGAGAACTCCAGAAATGCGAAGGGCAGGCGTTTAGCCTGCCCTTCGAGTGCGTTCGGCTGGCGGCGCTCGACGCGCCGCAACTTGCCGATTCCTTACAGGCCGTTCTTCGAGCGAAGCTCGCGGAAGTACATGTCGAGCGCCTGTCCCTGCAAGCGCTGCTGCAGCTGGGGTTTGACTTCCTCGAAGCTTGGAATCTTGGCGTCGCGGACGTCCTCGACGAGGATGACGTGCCAGCCGAACTGCGTCTGAACAGGCGCCGTCGTGAACTTGCCCTTCGGCAGCTTCACCATCGCATCGGAAAAGGGTTTCACGAAATTGCCCGGAGCGTTCCAATCGAGGTCGCCGCCGTTGGCCTTCGAACCCGGGTCCTTCGAGCGCTCGGCAAGCTTTTCGAACTTTTCACCCTTCTGCAGCGCGGTGATGATGTCCTTCGCCTCGTCCTCTTTTTCGACCAGGATGTGCTTGACCTTGTATTCCTTGTCACCCATCTGCGCTTTGATCGCGTCGTATTCCTTGTGCATCTGCGCGTCGGTAATCGGATTCGCCTTGAGCCAATCGCCGACGTAGGCGCGCACGAGCACCGTCTGTCCGGAGAGGTCCATCTGATTCTTGACGTCGGGATTCTTCTCGAGGCCCTTCTTCTTCGCCTCGCGAACCAGAAGCTCGCGGGTATTGAGCTCTTCGCGCACTGCGGCGCGAAGCTCTGGCGAATCGGGCTGCCCTTGTGCAAGCCGCTCCTTGAGGAGGTAATCGAAGTACTGCTTGGGATAGAGCTCCTTGGTCGCGCTCGTCGACGCGGCCGCGGCTGCCGTCTGGGTCTTGGCCGGAGGCGCCGCCTTTTCGGGCGCGGCCTTCTCCGGCGCCTTGTCCTGCGCCAGGACGGGCAGGCTCGCCAGCGCAGCGACGACGGTGAGAGCAGCGAGGTTGAGCATGACGGGTTTCATCGGTAACGATCCTTTAAGGTTGGGAAGCGAACTCTTCGGGGGTCAGCGCCTTGATCGACAGCGCGTGGACCGGGGTGGGGAGGAGGTCGGCGACTTCGCGCAGCACCCGCTGGTGCCGCTGGAGGCGGGGCAGACCGGCGAACACCTCTGACACGATCAGCAGCGAAAAGTGCCCACCACCGCCGGCGGCGCCGGCATGACCGACGTGCGCGGCACTGTCGTCGCGAATCTCGAGCACCGAAGGCGCAAGACCGGTCAGGCGTTCACGCAGCGTCGCCGCAGTGTCGGCATGGGTCACCCGATCATTCAGCGGACGCGCGCTTCGCGTTTTCGCTCGCATACGCTCGCCCGCCTCGCTCATGCTGTCTCCTCAGGCATATGACGCGACAGCCACACCCCTTGCACGATCGCGAACACGAAAAACAGTCCGATCCCGCCCCAGACCTTGTAGAGGACCCACGTCTGTTCCGAGAAGTGGAAAGCGACGTACCAGTTGGCGAACGCCATGAAGGCGAAGAATGCAACCCATGCCCACGTGAGGCGCGTCCACACGCGCGCCGGCAGCGTGACGCCCTTCATCACGTACGCGAGGAGGTCGCGCCCCAAGGCGAGCTTGCCCGCCGCGAGGATGACGCCGAAGAGCGCATAGAGCACCGTCGGCTTCCACATGATGAAGGTCTTGTCCTGCAACAGCAGCGTCGCGCCGCCGAAGACCACGATGATTCCGAGCGAAAGCCAGTGCGTGAGGCCCGCGCGGCCGTGCTTCCAGTGGATCCAGGCGATCTGAATGATCGATGCGACTATGGCGACCCCGGTCGCGACGAAAATTCCCTGCCACAGGTAGGCGACAAAGAAGAGGAGGAGCGGGAAGAAATCGACGAGAAATTGCATAAACCGTCGATTATACCATGGCAGAAGCGGCCTGTAGAATCAGCATGTTAGGCCGCGACTTCTGGTGGCGATGGCGCTGGGCTCCAATCCCTCGTCGCTGGCGGGTGCCGGCGGCGTTTCAGGGCGGGAGACCGCGATCCCGGCTAGCCGGCGCGCGACGCCGTGAGCCGTGCGAGACGCGGCCAATCGAAAGCGGCGCCCGGGTCCGTTTTGCGGCCCGGCGCAACATCGCTGTGACCGACCACGTCGACGATCGGATACGCGCGCCTGAGCGCGCGCAGCAGCCGGGCGAGCATCGTGTACTGTGCCGCGGCATACGGCACGTCGTCGGTGCCCTCGAGCTCGATGCCGATCGAAAAATCGTTGCACCGGTCGCGCCCCTTCCACGACGAAGCGCCTGCATGCCACGCGCGCTCGTTGCAGCCGACGAACTGGACGAGCTCGCCGTCGCGTCGGATCAGGAAGTGTGACGAGACGCGCAGCGCAACGATCGATTCGAAGTACGGATGCCGCCGTGAATCGAGCGTATTGGTGAAGAGTTGCGCGATCGCATCGCCGCCGAATTCGCCGGGCGGCAGCGAGATGCCGTGTACGACGATGAGGTCGATCGGCATTCCGGGCGGGCGAGCGTCGCGATTGGGCGAGCGTATCTGCCGGGCCGTGGTTGCGTAGCCGGCGGCGTCGATCGCAAGGCGGCGGCGGATGCGGGAAGTCGCAGGTTTCAACAAGGCGGTGGCTGCCGCGCACGAAACAGAGGGTGCTTCGAAGCGAATTCTCGCATGAGCGAGTCACGGCACCGCTTCGCGAACCGAGCGGTTCCGGCACTACATCAAAGGGTTGGACGCTCAGGCCAGATCGCCCTGGCACGGTCGTTGCTGCATAATTCGACCTGCTGGTGTCGCGCTTGCTCCGCGTACCACGCCCGCGAAGGCGGGCCCGTCGGGCCAAGGGAGGTCCAGGATTGCCGAATTTCGATACCGTCCAAGGTCGCGACGCGCCCGCAATCGATCGCGGAATTCCCGGAACGGCGGCTGAAAGCGATGTCGTTGTTGCGTCGTTCGCCCAACAGCGAATGTGGCTCCTCGATCGGCTGCTGCCGATCGGATCGATTTATGTCGAGCCGAAAGCTTTTCGGCTTCACGGTCCGCTGAACCTCGAAGCGCTGCGTCTGGCATTCGACGATCTCGTGCAGCGGCACGAGTCGCTGCGCACGCGCTTCGGACTCGAGGAGAGCGGTCCGGTGCAGATCATCGCGGCAGAGATGCGAACTGCGCTAGAGATCGAGGACCTTACGAGCCTTGCAGCGGCGGAGCGCGAAGAGGAGGCGCGGCGACGCGCGCAGCAGGAAGGGCAAGCGCCGTTCGATCTGCAGCGCGGACCGCTCTTTCGCGTGCGGCTCCTGCGGCTGAGCGAGCGCGAGCATTGGCTGCTGCTGACGCTGCATCACATCATCACCGACGGATGGTCGTCGGGGGTGTTGCAGCGCGAGCTCTCTGCGCTCTACGCGGCAAGGTGTCGAGGGGAGAGCGCGGGGTTGCCGGCGTTGCCGGTGCAGTACGCGGATTACGCGGTGTGGCAGCGGGAGTGGTTGCAGGGGGACGTGCTGGAGCAGCAGCTGGGCTACTGGAAGCAGGCGCTGGCGGAATTGCCTGCGCTCGATTTGCCGACGGATCGGCCGCGTCCCGCAATCGCGAGCTTTCGCGGCGATCAGTGTTCGCTCGAGCTTGGCGCAGAGCTCTCGCACGCGCTGCGCAACCTCGCCCGGCGCGAGAGTGCGACGTTGTTCATGACGCTGCTCGCGGCATTCCAGGTGCTGCTGTACCGATACAGCGGCCAGGAAGACATCGCTGTGGGCGTGCCGATCGCCGGACGCACGCGCGTCGAGCTCGAGGGGCTGATCGGATTCTTCGTCAACACGCTGGTGCTGCGCGGCGACTTGTCGGGCGAGCCGACCTTCACCGACTACCTCGTGCGCGTGCGCTCGCGCGCGCTGGAAGCTTATGCGCACCAGGACGTGCCCTTCGAGAAGCTGGTCGAGGAGCTGCATCCGAAGCGCGATTTGTCGCGCAATCCGCTGTTCCAGGTTTCGCTGATGTTGCGCAACGTTCCAACCGAATCGCTGCAGCTCCCAGGGGTCCACGTCGATCCCGTCGACGGAAAACCGCAGCAGAGCGCGAAGTTCGACCTCTCGGTTACGATAAACGAGCAGAGCGAACGGATCTCGGTCCAGGCGGTCTTCGCAACGGATCTCTTCGATCGCGCCACGATCGAGCGGATGCTTGCGCATTGGCGCGTGCTGCTCACGGGCATCGTAGCCGGTCCCGCTCATCCCATCTCGCGGTTGCCGTTGCTCACGGCGCACGAGCGCGACGAGCTCACGCAGAGCGATATCACGCCGGCCGACTTTCCGCGGGAGCGTCGTGCGCACGAATTCTTCGAGGAGCACGCCGGGCGCATGCCGCACGCGGTGGCGGTAAGCATCGGCGAGCAGCAGCTCACGTATGGCGAGCTCAACGCACGGGCAAACCAGCTCGCGCACTACCTGCGCACGTGCGGAGTACGCTCAGAGGTCTTGGTCGGATTGTGCGTCGAGCGCTCGCCGGAGCTGGTAGTGGCGCTGCTGGCGATCTGGAAGGCGGGCGGCGTGTATGTGCCGCTCGATCCAGGCTACCCGCCGCAGAGGCTCGCGCACATGCTCGAGGACGCACGGCCCGCGGTGCTGCTGACGAGCGCGGCAGTTTCGCCGCGTCTTCCGCAATCGACGGCACCGCGCCTGTGTCTGGACAGCGAATGGGCGAAGGTCGAGGCACAGCCGAGAGTCAATGTGGCGGGCAGCGCGCACTCGCGCGACCTGGCGTACGTCGTCTACACGTCCGGTTCGACAGGTGCGCCGAAGGGCGTGATGATCGAGCACCGCCAGCTCGTCAATCACGTTGGCGCAATGCTTCGTCGTCTTGCGCTTGGGCCCGACGATTGCGTCGTGCAATCGTCTCCAATCGGTTTCGACCAGTCGATCTGGCAAATCCTCGTCCCCCTCGCCGCGGGAGGCCGCGTCGCACTGCTCGATTCCGATGCGCACCGCTCTCCCGAGAGCATCATCGAGACGGTCGTGCGCTCGCGGGCGACGGTCTTGCGCACTGTGCCGACAATGCTCGCGGCACTTGTCTGCACGCGCGGCCTCGAGCGATGTACGACGTTACGGATCGTGATTTGCGCCGGCGAGGTCCTCCAGCCGCGCATCGCCGCGCAATTCGCGGCGCGCTGCCGCGCGGTGCTCTTCAACGCGTACGGTCCTACGGAGACGACGTTCGTATCGACGTTCTGGACGTGCGATCACGATCGCGAACGGCGATCGATCCCCATCGGCACTGCGATCGACAACGTGACGACATACGTCGTCGACCGCTACGGCGAGCCGGTGCCCGTCGGCGTGCAAGGCGAGCTGTGCATCGGCGGCGCCGGTGTGGGCCGCGGCTACTGGCGGCAGCCGGCGCTTTCTGCGGCGGCGTTCGTCGCTGACCCGTTTCGAGCCGAAGCGGATGCTCGGATGTATCGGACCGGGGACCTCGCGTTTCGTCGCGCGGAGGGCACGCTCGAATTCTGCGGACGCCGCGATTCGCAGATCAAGCTTCGCGGTGTTCGCGTCGAGTTGGGTGAGATCGAAGCGGCGCTCGCGCGGCATCCGAACGTCGCGACCGCCGCGGTCGTCACCCGTGACGATGAGACGGAGGAACATCGCATCGTCGCGTATTTCGTCGCACGTCGGCAGCCCTCGCCCAATGCGCACGCGCTGCGTGAATTCCTGAGCGCTACGCTCCATGACGGCATGCTGCCGGCAGCGTTCGTGGAGCTCGGCGCAATCCCCGTCACCGCTCATGGCAAGATCGACCGGGTGCGACTGCCCGAACCGGACGGGCGGAGCCTTTCCAGCACATTGGGATCCTAAGCTTAGAATTCCACGTGGACAAGTTGTCGCGGCCGCTTCTATAGTGTCACCTAAATACTAGTGACTCCAGCGTAACTGGACTGGCCACAGTTAGGCCGCAAATGTAATCACACTGGCTCACCTTCGGGTGGGCCTTTCTGCGTTCGCGAGTGGACCCGATAAGCTCATGGAGCGGCGTAACCGTCGCACAGGAAGGACAGAGAAAGCGCGGATCTGGGAAGTGACGGACAGAACGGTCAGGACCTGGATTGGGGAGGCGGTTGCCGCCGCTGCTGCTGACGGTGTGACGTTCTCTGTTCCGGTCACACCACATACGTTCCGCCATTCCTATGCGATGCACATGCTGTATGCCGGTATACCGCTGAAAGTTCTGCAAAGCCTGATGGGACATAAGTCCATCAGTTCAACGGAAGTCTACACGAAGGTTTTTGCGCTGGATGTGGCTGCCCGGCACCGGGTGCAGTTTGCGATGCCGGAGTCTGATGCGGTTGCGATGCTGAAACAATTATCCTGAGAATAAATGCCTTGGCCTTTATATGGAAATGTGGAACTGAGTGGATATGCTGTTTTTGTCTGTTAAACAGAGAAGCTGGCTGTTATCCACTGAGAAGCGAACGAAACAGTCGGGAAAATCTCCCATTATCGTAGAGATCCGCATTATTAATCTCAGGAGCCTGTGTAGCGTTTATAGGAAGTAGTGTTCTGTCATGATGCCTGCAAGCGGTAACGAAAACGATTTGAATATGCCTTCAGGAACAATAGAAATCTTCGTGCGGTGTTACGTTGAAGTGGAGCGGATTATGTCAGCAATGGACAGAACAACCTAATGAACACAGAACCATGATGTGGTCTGTCCTTTTACAGCCAGTAGTGCTCGCCGCAGTCGAGCGACAGGGCGAAGCCCTCGGCTGGTTGCCCTCGCCGCTGGGCTGGCGGCCGTCTATGGCCCTGCAAACGCGCCAGAAACGCCGTCGAAGCCGTGTGCGAGACACCGCGGCCGGCCGCCGGCGTTGTGGATACCTCGCGGAAAACTTGGCCCTCACTGACAGATGAGGGGCGGACGTTGACACTTGAGGGGCCGACTCACCCGGCGCGGCGTTGACAGATGAGGGGCAGGCTCGATTTCGGCCGGCGACGTGGAGCTGGCCAGCCTCGCAAATCGGCGAAAACGCCTGATTTTACGCGAGTTTCCCACAGATGATGTGGACAAGCCTGGGGATAAGTGCCCTGCGGTATTGACACTTGAGGGGCGCGACTACTGACAGATGAGGGGCGCGATCCTTGACACTTGAGGGGCAGAGTGCTGACAGATGAGGGGCGCACCTATTGACATTTGAGGGGCTGTCCACAGGCAGAAAATCCAGCATTTGCAAGGGTTTCCGCCCGTTTTTCGGCCACCGCTAACCTGTCTTTTAACCTGCTTTTAAACCAATATTTATAAACCTTGTTTTTAACCAGGGCTGCGCCCTGTGCGCGTGACCGCGCACGCCGAAGGGGGGTGCCCCCCCTTCTCGAACCCTCCCGGTCGAGTGAGCGAGGAAGCACCAGGGAACAGCACTTATATATTCTGCTTACACACGATGCCTGAAAAAACTTCCCTTGGGGTTATCCACTTATCCACGGGGATATTTTTATAATTATTTTTTTTATAGTTTTTAGATCTTCTTTTTTAGAGCGCCTTGTAGGCCTTTATCCATGCTGGTTCTAGAGAAGGTGTTGTGACAAATTGCCCTTTCAGTGTGACAAATCACCCTCAAATGACAGTCCTGTCTGTGACAAATTGCCCTTAACCCTGTGACAAATTGCCCTCAGAAGAAGCTGTTTTTTCACAAAGTTATCCCTGCTTATTGACTCTTTTTTATTTAGTGTGACAATCTAAAAACTTGTCACACTTCACATGGATCTGTCATGGCGGAAACAGCGGTTATCAATCACAAGAAACGTAAAAATAGCCCGCGAATCGTCCAGTCAAACGACCTCACTGAGGCGGCATATAGTCTCTCCCGGGATCAAAAACGTATGCTGTATCTGTTCGTTGACCAGATCAGAAAATCTGATGGCACCCTACAGGAACATGACGGTATCTGCGAGATCCATGTTGCTAAATATGCTGAAATATTCGGATTGACCTCTGCGGAAGCCAGTAAGGATATACGGCAGGCATTGAAGAGTTTCGCGGGGAAGGAAGTGGTTTTTTATCGCCCTGAAGAGGATGCCGGCGATGAAAAAGGCTATGAATCTTTTCCTTGGTTTATCAAACGTGCGCACAGTCCATCCAGAGGGCTTTACAGTGTACATATCAACCCATATCTCATTCCCTTCTTTATCGGGTTACAGAACCGGTTTACGCAGTTTCGGCTTAGTGAAACAAAAGAAATCACCAATCCGTATGCCATGCGTTTATACGAATCCCTGTGTCAGTATCGTAAGCCGGATGGCTCAGGCATCGTCTCTCTGAAAATCGACTGGATCATAGAGCGTTACCAGCTGCCTCAAAGTTACCAGCGTATGCCTGACTTCCGCCGCCGCTTCCTGCAGGTCTGTGTTAATGAGATCAACAGCAGAACTCCAATGCGCCTCTCATACATTGAGAAAAAGAAAGGCCGCCAGACGACTCATATCGTATTTTCCTTCCGCGATATCACTTCCATGACGACAGGATAGTCTGAGGGTTATCTGTCACAGATTTGAGGGTGGTTCGTCACATTTGTTCTGACCTACTGAGGGTAATTTGTCACAGTTTTGCTGTTTCCTTCAGCCTGCATGGATTTTCTCATACTTTTTGAACTGTAATTTTTAAGGAAGCCAAATTTGAGGGCAGTTTGTCACAGTTGATTTCCTTCTCTTTCCCTTCGTCATGTGACTTGATATCGGGGGTTAGTTCGTCATCATTGATGAGGGTTGATTATCACAGTTTATTACTCTGAATTGGCTATCCGCGTGTGTACCTCTACCTGGAGTTTTTCCCACGGTGGATATTTCTTCTTGCGCTGAGCGTAAGAGCTATCTGACAGAACAGTTCTTCTTTGCTTCCTCGCCAGTTCGCTCGCTATGCTCGGTTACACGGCTGCGGCGAGCGCTAGTGATAATAAGTGACTGAGGTATGTGCTCTTCTTATCTCCTTTTGTAGTGTTGCTCTTATTTTAAACAACTTTGCGGTTTTTTGATGACTTTGCGATTTTGTTGTTGCTTTGCAGTAAATTGCAAGATTTAATAAAAAAACGCAAAGCAATGATTAAAGGATGTTCAGAATGAAACTCATGGAAACACTTAACCAGTGCATAAACGCTGGTCATGAAATGACGAAGGCTATCGCCATTGCACAGTTTAATGATGACAGCCCGGAAGCGAGGAAAATAACCCGGCGCTGGAGAATAGGTGAAGCAGCGGATTTAGTTGGGGTTTCTTCTCAGGCTATCAGAGATGCCGAGAAAGCAGGGCGACTACCGCACCCGGATATGGAAATTCGAGGACGGGTTGAGCAACGTGTTGGTTATACAATTGAACAAATTAATCATATGCGTGATGTGTTTGGTACGCGATTGCGACGTGCTGAAGACGTATTTCCACCGGTGATCGGGGTTGCTGCCCATAAAGGAGGCGTTTACAAAACCTCAGTTTCTGTTCATCTTGCTCAGGATCTGGCTCTGAAGGGGCTACGTGTTTTGCTCGTGGAAGGTAACGACCCCCAGGGAACAGCCTCAATGTATCACGGATGGGTACCAGATCTTCATATTCATGCAGAAGACACTCTCCTGCCTTTCTATCTTGGGGAAAAGGACGATGTCACTTATGCAATAAAGCCCACTTGCTGGCCGGGGCTTGACATTATTCCTTCCTGTCTGGCTCTGCACCGTATTGAAACTGAGTTAATGGGCAAATTTGATGAAGGTAAACTGCCCACCGATCCACACCTGATGCTCCGACTGGCCATTGAAACTGTTGCTCATGACTATGATGTCATAGTTATTGACAGCGCGCCTAACCTGGGTATCGGCACGATTAATGTCGTATGTGCTGCTGATGTGCTGATTGTTCCCACGCCTGCTGAGTTGTTTGACTACACCTCCGCACTGCAGTTTTTCGATATGCTTCGTGATCTGCTCAAGAACGTTGATCTTAAAGGGTTCGAGCCTGATGTACGTATTTTGCTTACCAAATACAGCAATAGTAATGGCTCTCAGTCCCCGTGGATGGAGGAGCAAATTCGGGATGCCTGGGGAAGCATGGTTCTAAAAAATGTTGTACGTGAAACGGATGAAGTTGGTAAAGGTCAGATCCGGATGAGAACTGTTTTTGAACAGGCCATTGATCAACGCTCTTCAACTGGTGCCTGGAGAAATGCTCTTTCTATTTGGGAACCTGTCTGCAATGAAATTTTCGATCGTCTGATTAAACCACGCTGGGAGATTAGATAATGAAGCGTGCGCCTGTTATTCCAAAACATACGCTCAATACTCAACCGGTTGAAGATACTTCGTTATCGACACCAGCTGCCCCGATGGTGGATTCGTTAATTGCGCGCGTAGGAGTAATGGCTCGCGGTAATGCCATTACTTTGCCTGTATGTGGTCGGGATGTGAAGTTTACTCTTGAAGTGCTCCGGGGTGATAGTGTTGAGAAGACCTCTCGGGTATGGTCAGGTAATGAACGTGACCAGGAGCTGCTTACTGAGGACGCACTGGATGATCTCATCCCTTCTTTTCTACTGACTGGTCAACAGACACCGGCGTTCGGTCGAAGAGTATCTGGTGTCATAGAAATTGCCGATGGGAGTCGCCGTCGTAAAGCTGCTGCACTTACCGAAAGTGATTATCGTGTTCTGGTTGGCGAGCTGGATGATGAGCAGATGGCTGCATTATCCAGATTGGGTAACGATTATCGCCCAACAAGTGCTTATGAACGTGGTCAGCGTTATGCAAGCCGATTGCAGAATGAATTTGCTGGAAATATTTCTGCGCTGGCTGATGCGGAAAATATTTCACGTAAGATTATTACCCGCTGTATCAACACCGCCAAATTGCCTAAATCAGTTGTTGCTCTTTTTTCTCACCCCGGTGAACTATCTGCCCGGTCAGGTGATGCACTTCAAAAAGCCTTTACAGATAAAGAGGAATTACTTAAGCAGCAGGCATCTAACCTTCATGAGCAGAAAAAAGCTGGGGTGATATTTGAAGCTGAAGAAGTTATCACTCTTTTAACTTCTGTGCTTAAAACGTCATCTGCATCAAGAACTAGTTTAAGCTCACGACATCAGTTTGCTCCTGGAGCGACAGTATTGTATAAGGGCGATAAAATGGTGCTTAACCTGGACAGGTCTCGTGTTCCAACTGAGTGTATAGAGAAAATTGAGGCCATTCTTAAGGAACTTGAAAAGCCAGCACCCTGATGCGACCACGTTTTAGTCTACGTTTATCTGTCTTTACTTAATGTCCTTTGTTACAGGCCAGAAAGCATAACTGGCCTGAATATTCTCTCTCGGCCGCCGCCGCCTTTTCCTCAATCGCTCTTCGTTCGTCTGGAAGGCAGTACACCTTGATAGGTGGGCTGCCCTTCCTGGTTGGCTTGGTTTCATCAGCCATCCGCTTGCCCTCATCTGTTACGCCGGCGGTAGCCGGCCAGCCTCGCAGAGCAGGATTCCCGTTGAGCACCGCCAGGTGCGAATAAGGGACAGTGAAGAAGGAACACCCGCTCGCGGGTGGGCCTACTTCACCTATCCTGCCCGGCTGACGCCGTTGGATACACCAAGGAAAGTCTACACGAACCCTTTGGCAAAATCCTGTATATCGTGCGAAAAAGGATGGATATACCGAAAAAATCGCTATAATGACCCCGAAGCAGGGTTATGCAGCGGAAAAGATCCGTCGACCTGCAGCTCACGGTAACTGATGCCGTATTTGCAGTACCAGCGTACGGCCCACAGAATGATGTCACGCTGAAAATGCCGGCCTTTGAATGGGTTCATGTGCAGCTCCATCAGCAAAAGGGGATGATAAGTTTATCACCACCGACTATTTGCAACAGTGCCGTTGATCGTGCTATGATCGACTGATGTCATCAGCGGTGGAGTGCAATGTCGTGCAATACGAATGGCGAAAAGCCGAGCTCATCGGTCAGCTTCTCAACCTTGGGGTTACCCCCGGCGGTGTGCTGCTGGTCCACAGCTCCTTCCGTAGCGTCCGGCCCCTCGAAGATGGGCCACTTGGACTGATCGAGGCCCTGCGTGCTGCGCTGGGTCCGGGAGGGACGCTCGTCATGCCCTCGTGGTCAGGTCTGGACGACGAGCCGTTCGATCCTGCCACGTCGCCCGTTACACCGGACCTTGGAGTTGTCTCTGACACATTCTGGCGCCTGCCAAATGTAAAGCGCAGCGCCCATCCATTTGCCTTTGCGGCAGCGGGGCCACAGGCAGAGCAGATCATCTCTGATCCATTGCCCCTGCCACCTCACTCGCCTGCAAGCCCGGTCGCCCGTGTCCATGAACTCGATGGGCAGGTACTTCTCCTCGGCGTGGGACACGATGCCAACACGACGCTGCATCTTGCCGAGTTGATGGCAAAGGTTCCCTATGGGGTGCCGAGACACTGCACCATTCTTCAGGATGGCAAGTTGGTACGCGTCGATTATCTCGAGAATGACCACTGCTGTGAGCGCTTTGCCTTGGCGGACAGGTGGCTCAAGGAGAAGAGCCTTCAGAAGGAAGGTCCAGTCGGTCATGCCTTTGCTCGGTTGATCCGCTCCCGCGACATTGTGGCGACAGCCCTGGGTCAACTGGGCCGAGATCCGTTGATCTTCCTGCATCCGCCAGAGGCGGGATGCGAAGAATGCGATGCCGCTCGCCAGTGGCTGAGCTCATGAGCGGAGAACGAGATGACGTTGGAGGGGCAAGGTCGCGCTGATTGCTGGGGCAACACGTGGAGCGGATCGGGGATTGTCTTTCTTCAGCTCGCTGATGATATGCTGACGCTCAATGCCGTTTGGCCTCCGACTAACGAAAATCCCGCATTTGGACGGCTGATCCGATTGGCACGGCGGACGGCGAATGGCGGAGCAGACGCTCGTCCGGGGGCAATGAGATATGAAAAAGCCTGAACTCACCGCGACGTCCCGAAGGCGTGGCGCGGCTTCCCCGTGCCGGAGCAATCGCCCTGGGTGGGTTACACGACGCCCCTCTATGGCCCGTACTGACGGACACACCGAAGCCCCGGCGGCAACCCTCAGCGGATGCCCCGGGGCTTCACGTTTTCCCAGGTCAGAAGCGGTTTTCGGGAGTAGTGCCCCAACTGGGGTAACCTTTGAGTTCTCTCAGTTGGGGGCGTAGGGTCGCCGACATGACACAAGGGGTTGTGACCGGGGTGGACACGTACGCGGGTGCTTACGACCGTCAGTCGCGCGAGCGCGAGAATTCGAGCGCAGCAAGCCCAGCGACACAGCGTAGCGCCAACGAAGACAAGGCGGCCGACCTTCAGCGCGAAGTCGAGCGCGACGGGGGCCGGTTCAGGTTCGTCGGGCATTTCAGCGAAGCGCCGGGCACGTCGGCGTTCGGGACGGCGGAGCGCCCGGAGTTCGAACGCATCCTGAACGAATGCCGCGCCGGGCGGCTCAACATGATCATTGTCTATGACGTGTCGCGCTTCTCGCGCCTGAAGGTCATGGACGCGATTCCGATTGTCTCGGAATTGCTCGCCCTGGGCGTGACGATTGTTTCCACTCAGGAAGGCGTCTTCCGGCAGGGAAACGTCATGGACCTGATTCACCTGATTATGCGGCTCGACGCGTCGCACAAAGAATCTTCGCTGAAGTCGGCGAAGATTCTCGACACGAAGAACCTTCAGCGCGAATTGGGCGGGTACGTCGGCGGGAAGGCGCCTTACGGCTTCGAGCTTGTTTCGGAGACGAAGGAGATCACGCGCAACGGCCGAATGGTCAATGTCGTCATCAACAAGCTTGCGCACTCGACCACTCCCCTTACCGGACCCTTCGAGTTCGAGCCCGACGTAATCCGGTGGTGGTGGCGTGAGATCAAGACGCACAAACACCTTCCCTTCAAGCCGGGCAGTCAAGCCGCCATTCACCCGGGCAGCATCACGGGGCTTTGTAAGCGCATGGACGCTGACGCCGTGCCGACCCGGGGCGAGACGATTGGGAAGAAGACCGCTTCAAGCGCCTGGGACCCGGCAACCGTTATGCGAATCCTTCGGGACCCGCGTATTGCGGGCTTCGCCGCTGAGGTGATCTACAAGAAGAAGCCGGACGGCACGCCGACCACGAAGATTGAGGGTTACCGCATTCAGCGCGACCCGATCACGCTCCGGCCGGTCGAGCTTGATTGCGGACCGATCATCGAGCCCGCTGAGTGGTATGAGCTTCAGGCGTGGTTGGACGGCAGGGGGCGCGGCAAGGGGCTTTCCCGGGGGCAAGCCATTCTGTCCGCCATGGACAAGCTGTACTGCGAGTGTGGCGCCGTCATGACTTCGAAGCGCGGGGAAGAATCGATCAAGGACTCTTACCGCTGCCGTCGCCGGAAGGTGGTCGACCCGTCCGCACCTGGGCAGCACGAAGGCACGTGCAACGTCAGCATGGCGGCACTCGACAAGTTCGTTGCGGAACGCATCTTCAACAAGATCAGGCACGCCGAAGGCGACGAAGAGACGTTGGCGCTTCTGTGGGAAGCCGCCCGACGCTTCGGCAAGCTCACTGAGGCGCCTGAGAAGAGCGGCGAACGGGCGAACCTTGTTGCGGAGCGCGCCGACGCCCTGAACGCCCTTGAAGAGCTGTACGAAGACCGCGCGGCAGGCGCGTACGACGGACCCGTTGGCAGGAAGCACTTCCGGAAGCAACAGGCAGCGCTGACGCTCCGGCAGCAAGGGGCGGAAGAGCGGCTTGCCGAACTTGAAGCCGCCGAAGCCCCGAAGCTTCCCCTTGACCAATGGTTCCCCGAAGACGCCGACGCTGACCCGACCGGCCCTAAGTCGTGGTGGGGGCGCGCGTCAGTAGACGACAAGCGCGTGTTCGTCGGGCTCTTCGTAGACAAGATCGTTGTCACGAAGTCGACTACGGGCAGGGGGCAGGGAACGCCCATCGAGAAGCGCGCTTCGATCACGTGGGCGAAGCCGCCGACCGACGACGACGAAGACGACGCCCAGGACGGCACGGAAGACGTAGCGGCGTAGCGAGACACCCGGGAAGCCTGTTAGGCGCTGAGACGGGCGCACAGCGGGCTTCCTGGGGCAGCGGGAAGGGTCGGCCGGTCCCCCGGTCGGCCCATTTCTCTTGTCTCGGTTTAGTTAGTTAGCCTAAGTAACAGTGACTCCGTCACCACAGCACAGCGGGGCGAGCCGTTGACCTGGGGGAAGTGATGCTGTGACGGAATGACTCGAAACACACATTCCTAATGACTTCTCATTGGGTAATCCAGACTTCACGCCACTTCATCACAGCGTCACCCGGGCGCCCTTCGCTGTGACCCCGAATCAGGTTGCCGACAACCTTCATATAGGTAGAGGGGTTTACGCGCCACGCATCAAGCACCGCTAAGGAACGGCGTCGAGCGCTACCCACTCAGGCCGGTCACTCCCCTGATCTCTCCCAGGGTTGAGCGACCGGCGTTGCCTCCCTAGCTCAGTTCGGTTAGAGCGCCTGTTTCGTAATCAGGGGGTCGGCGGTTCGAATCCGTCGGGGGGCTCAATGAGCGGATACACAATCGCTTGGCTCGCATGGCTTGCCGCGTTCGGCGTCATTGAGGGTCGAGCGCTCTTCAATAAGAAGCCGGGCGACACGCTGAGCGAACACGTCTGGTCATGGTTCGCCACGCAAAGCGGCAGTACAGGCAAGCCTTCGGGTTGGGTGCGTGCTCGACGCTTTGCGCTACTGGCCTTCATGGGTTGGCTCACTGCCCACTTCATGACGGGCGGTCGCTTCTAGCGCTGCCGCGCCCAGCCTACTCACGTGAGTAGGTAGGGGGGTGTCGACGGATAGGGGGGTGTCCCCGGAAGGGGGGGGGGGTGCCCTATGCGTACCCGGTGTCTCGACTGTAGGGACTGGGCTACTCATGGTGGGCGCTGTGCTCAGCACCACGCCACCTATCAGGCACAGCGCAGTGTGAAGAGCCATGCGAAGCGGCGTGCTGCTATCGCCCGTGGGAACAACGCTGCGGCGAAGATGCGTCGTGCTATCCGTAAGGCAGTGGGCGCGCACTGTGCTACCTGCCTGGGTTGGTACCACTAGAAAGCTTCTCGAGCGGATCGATCCTGCAGGAATTCCCGGGCATAACTGTTCCACTTGTATCGTCGGTCTGATAATCAGACTGGGACCACGGTCCCACTCGTATCGTCGGTCTGATTATTAGTCTGGGACCACGGTCCCACTCGTATCGTCGGTCTGAT
>JADMIO011482747.1_pt1 | contig 119803 bp, 116 predicted proteins | sample 8958161 | NCBI WGS metagenome assembly JADMIO01 (sample SAMN16585339, study PRJNA669376) | soil metagenome | isolation source: Crop rotation soil | place: USA: Cullars Rotation, Alabama | collected 2011 | reverse complement strand
GCCGCGACTTCAAGTCACGTGAATTCCAAGCTTCGGATCCCACTGTGCTGGAAAGTAAATTGTCATTACCAAACCGTCAGATTTGAACAATGTTCACCGGCACTTTAGTCGCCGTCATGGGAGAACTCCATCGTGGATGATGTCTGCATCGTTCCCACCGGGGAGCAGTACGTGGAAACATTCCGGAGCGCGGTGGATGCCGTCGCCCGGGAGCGCAAATACATCGGGTTTCTCGAGGCGCCCCCGCTCGACAACGTCCGTGCCTTCGTACAACACCTCCTCGGCGGCGCCGGCGTCCAGATGCTCGCCATCGCGCCCGGCGACATCGTCGTCGGATGGTGCGACATCGTGAGAAACCCACATGAAGGATTCCGTCATGCCGGGCGGTTAGGAATGGGCCTGCTTCCCCGCTTTCGCGGACGCGGACTGGGAAGGATGCTCGCGCTGCGTACGATCCGCGAAGCCCGCCAGGCCGGCATGGAACGCATCGAACTGGAGGTCTTCGGCTCCAACGCCGCCGCGATCGCGTTATACGAGGCGCTCGGTTTCATTACGGAAGGACTGAAGCAGTCGGCCCGCAAGCTCGACGGCGAGTACGACGACATGCTGTGCATGGCGCTGCTCAGCGAGCCGCTCGATCGGCACCATTGAGATGCCGGCTACTTGTAGCCGAGCTGACGAGCGGCGCGTTCGTTGCGGCGCCACTGCCGCAGGTGGCCGACTGAGGACGAGTAGCTGAAGAACGAAGCGCCCGCAAATCTCGCGGCTCGTCCAGCCACGGTGATGAGCGTCCGCCGATTGTCGAAACGGTCGCGCAGAAGTTTTTCCACTGTCCGTTCGGCGATATTCCCCGTCGCCCACCATCCCAGCAGGATTCCGGCCTGGATTGCGACCCGGCGGTTGCCGGCTGCGTAGCTCACCGGCCTGTCGACGGATCGGCCACTAACGGTGAACCGCTGGTTGCGCTCGAGAAACCCGTTCCTGAAAAAAATCTGCGAGCTGCTCCAGTCGAGCTGCATCGCCGTGTATTTCGCAGCCGCGGGCGCGTAGACGGACGGATCGCGCACCACGCTGCCGACGATGGACCGGAACGAGGATGGCGTTGCGGGATCCTGAGCGGCGGCATCGCCTGCTAGGAGCAACACGAGGCATCCAAGGACCGCGGATCGGCAACCCATGCCGCGGTGGCTACAAAAGGGGTACCTTCAGAGCCGCGTGTTATTCAGGTTTTAATAACTCGGGACGGCCCGGAAGGTCGCCGCCAGCGCGACTAATGGCTCCGTCACCAATCTTTTCGCAAGAGCAGCTCCTCGATGCGATAGGCATGCAGAAAATCGTGCAACGCCGCGTGACGGAACATGATGAAGACCGAGTATTGCTTGTATTCGCCGTGCTCGGCCGCGCGGTTCCAATCGGCCAAGCTCAGCGCCCGCAGCCTGGCCACCAATCGCTCCCGTTCTCGAACGAAGGACTCGAGAGACGATTCCAGATCCATGTTCATCAGCATGGCCGGATCGTCGGCCTGATCGGGGAGATACGGACTAATGACCGGTGCCGGTTCGGCCAGCATCTGCTCGAGCCGGGCGAAGAACAGCCCGTGCACGACGGCGAGATGGCAGGCGTGCTCGTGAGCCGACCACTTCTCAGGCAGCGGACGGCGCTTGAGGATGGCACTTGGCACCTCGCGCACGAGCGGCACCACGATCGCGGGCGCACGCTCGAGCGCGCTCACCACGGCGTCGACATCCCGATTCGTCATCAGCGATCGTCCTCCCCGAGAGCACGCGCATCTTCCCGAACGACCTCACGCGGATCCTTGTCGTCGCGCAGACCGACGAACGCCGAATGGCGCAGGTTGCCGTCGCGCGTCCACTCCGTAAACGCAATCTCGGCCACCAGCTTCGGCCGGACCCATTTGAGGATCTTCATGTCTTCCTCCGTGACCCCTTCGCCCCAGTGACTCGTCTTGCTCGACGGGAGATCGACGAAGGGACACTTCGCCGTTGCTATCGGTTTGATGCGCGCGAACACGGCCGCTCGCTGAGCGGCGGAAAACCCGGCGCGCACCCGCGCCGCAAAGCGCAAGCCGTCGCGATCGTAGTAGCCCACGACGAGCGATTGAAAACCTTGATTCTCCGGCTTGTACCCGCCGATCACGAACTCCTGGCGCCGCTGCACCTTGAACTTCTGCCACGCACCGGTGCGCTTCCCGGCTTCGTACCGCGAATCGCGGCGCTTGGCGACAACCCCCTCGAGCCCGACCGCGGCCACCGCCTGGACGACTGCGTCGGGAGACCCAGCAAGCTCATCAGAAAATTCGACGCCGGTGTTGCGCAGAAGCTTCTGCAGTGTGGCGCGACGCTCTTCCAGTGGAACGTCGCGCAGATCGCGTCCCTCGAGCTCGAGCAGATCGAACGCGAAGAACCGGATCGCCGTGCCCTTTGCCGTGCGATGCTGCAGCTGCTGAAACGAGGGCCTTCCCTGGGTATCGAACGCCACGATTTCGCCGTCGATCACCGCGCGCGCGGCCTTCACGCGCCGCACCGTCGCCTGCACATGCGGGTAGTCCGCGGTCAAGTCGTTGCCCTTGCGGGAAAGAATCCGAACGGCCTGATCATCCTTGAAGACGATGGCGCGGTAGCCGTCGAGCTTGGCCTCGTAGAGCCATTCCTTGCCGGCGGGAAGGCGATCGACGAGCAGGGCCGCCATCGGCGGAACGAAGCGTTGAGCCACTCAGTGCCCGCCGAACACCACGTAGCCGCGTTTACGAAGGCTCTCGGCGAGCACGACCTCCATCTCGACCGCTTTCGCATAAGGCATTGGATTGAGATGCGCGAAAAGCTTCGGCACGAGCCTGACGCCGTATTTCTTCACGACGGACGCCGCCTTCACGCCCGCCTTATGGTTCCTGAACCGTTCCTCCGGCCTCAGCCCCGTCATGCCCACGTAATAACCCGCACGGCCGTCGCCTTTCGGATTTTTCAGATACACGACGTAAACAGAATGATGGTCTTTTGCCACGGTTCTGCTCGACCCGCATCTCTCAGGGCGTCGGCATCAGGGTCGGCGGCTGCTTGAGCACATCCACCGTGATCGGCTGCCAGGTGCCCTGCCTCTGGATGGCCGTCAACGCCACAGGGACGACGTGATTGAGCTCAACGGCAAGCGGTTGCCGATTGCTCACGTTCACCTGGAGCCCGTTCGCCGTGCTGACCACTTTGTTCTGCTCGTCGACGATCAGAACGCGCGTCGGCGCCGGAAACTTGTCCTGCGCCGCAGCGGCCGGGGACAACCCGTAGGCACAGATCCACACTAAAGACGCAGCGATCACCGTCAGAACGATCCGGGTATACAGATCCACTTTCATGATGCCTCCTTCGTGACCGATCTGTAATGTAGCCCACCCGGCCGCCCGGCGCGTCCTAAAGAGGACAGCCGCGGCACAACTGCGATATTCCGGCCCAATTCAGCGATTTTTTAACGGCACACCGGTTGCACTAAGTGCCGGTACCATGACCAGGAGGCGATCCATGAAACGTCAACTCGCAGTGGCCGTCGCGTTGTGCCTCAGTATCGGCATCCCGCTGTCGGCCCAGTCGCGCCGGTACAACAACGGCATCACGGTTTATAGCGATCCGAATTTCCGGGGTCAGAGCGCCACGTTCCGCGACGACACGCCCGATCTTCGCGGCTACAACCTCAACGACAAAATCACGAGCATCGACATTCCCAGCGGCGAATCCTGGGAAATCTGCCAGGACATCAACTACGGGAACCGGTGTCAGGTGCTGTCGGGAAGCATCCCGGATCTTCGCGAGATGGGATGGAACGATCGGGTGTCATCGCTTCGCCGCGTGAACGGCCGCGTCGGCAGCAACCAGGGCTGGGGAGGCGTATTCAACCGGCGTTCGAACAACAACTACACCGAGTCGCTGCGGTTCTTCGATAACACCAACTTCCGCGGCTCGGCGACCGTCGTCACGAGCGATAGGGGCGATCTCAGCTTCATGGGCCGGCCGCGCAGCGTCCAGGTGAGCGGCGGCACGTGGGAGCTCTGCGACCGCTCGGGCCGCTGCGCCACGGTCAACCGCGACGTCTCGGACCTGTCGCAGCTCGGGCTCCGCGCCCAGCTCCGCTCGGCGTATCTCGTGAACGACCGCGGGAACATCCGCGGGAACGGGAACGGCAGGGCGAACGGACGAAATCGCTGGCAGTACTAGGCCAGAAGAATTCAGAGACACGGATCCTCTCGCGCGAGGCTCCGTGTCTCTGAACGTTTCAGTGAATCGACTTGGCGGGCGCAATCAGCGTGGCTTGTTGCGCAATGGCGCGGGTAATCATCTGCTCGAGATGCGTCTTGTCGATATCGAAGGGGCCAGAGACGGCCGCTCCCGCCTGAATTTCGATCGCCACGACCACTCCCCCGTCCTCGAACGGGTTCACGATCCAGCTGAATCCCCGCAGGAACACGGCAGTCTCTGACGTCCCCGGGTTCTTCGCGCGATGGATGGCGAGCAGCATCGCCTTCAGCAGCGTCGAGACGTCTTCGTCGGTCCAGGCACCCGGATTCCCCTGTACGCCGTCGAGCTTCTGCGTTTTCGCGAAGTCGGTGCCGCGCAGCCAGACGTCGACGTTCAACTCGGGTGATGTCATGACGTGGACGCGATTATAGCCCGAAGCTCTTCAGCGTCCGTCACCGGCGTACTGCACGTGAAGTCGCGGCAGACATACGCAGCGGCCTGACCGTCGCGCAGCCCCATCGACGCCACAAACGGGAGCACGCTCGCCACCTCCGCCTGCTGCGTTGCCGAGATAATCGGAATCGACAGCGCGAATGGTTGATAGGACCGAGACAGCTCCGAGCGCAAGGCCGCGGCGTTTCCGGCGTCGCCGACGATGACGATCTGCCTGATGCCGGCGTGGTACGTGGAGAGCGCCGCCATCAGCATCGGCACGGCGCGCGCGATCTTCACCAGATTCGGACCGAACATCGTCAGCGTCCTCTCGATCTTCTTGATATGCGCCGGATCAGCTGTGAGGTGCGACAGAAGCAGCAGATTCATCACGCCCATCGAGCTCGGCGCCGGTTCGGCACCGTCGTAGTCCTCCTTGAGTCTCAGAATGACGCTGGGATCCTGTCCCGTCGTGTTGAACCAGCCTCCGTTGGCGGCGTCCCAGAACAGCGCGTCCTGACGCGCCTGCAGCGTGAGCGCGAACTGCAGCCACCGCGCCTCGCCGCTCGCTTGAAACAGCTCCAGCAACCCGAAGATGAGAAAGGCGTAATCTTCGGCGTAGGCGTCGATTGCGGCGTCGCCGTCGCGATATCGGCGCCGCAGGACCTGGCGGGACGGGTCCCACAGCGTGCTCTGCAGGAACGCGGCATTGCGTGCCGCCGCCTCGAGATAGCGCGAGCGCATGCTCGCGTCCGGCAGGACCCGCGCGGCACGGGCAAACGCCGCGAGCATCAGGCCATTCCACCCAGTGAGCACCTTATCGTCGAGATGCGGGCGCGGGCGCGCGAGCCTCAACTTGAACATGGCCATGCGCGATCGATGGATCGCGGCTTCGACGTCGGCCGTCGACTTGCCGGTCTTCGCGGCGATTTCCTCGATCGAGTTCGCCACGTATAGGAGATTCTTCCCGGTGAATTCGCCCTGCGGATCTTCGGGAGCGTTGCCGTCCGGCCTGATGCCGAAGCGCAGTCGGACGATTTCGGCATCGGCGCCGAGCTCTCGGGCGATCTCTTCATGCGTCCAGAGATAAAAGGCGCCTTCTTTCTTATGGGCCGAGGGGTGCGCGGCGTCCTCGGGCGGCAGGCTGTCGGCATCTTCCGCCGAGAAAAAGCCTCCGTCGCTGTTCGTCATCTCGCGAAGAACGTACTCGAGCGTGTCTTGCGCGACGTCCGAGAAGAACTCGTCGCGCGCCGCCTGATACGCCTCGAGCATCGCCAGCGTGATTTGTGCCTGGTCGTAAAGCATCTTCTCGAAGTGCGGAACCCGCCAGTTGCCGTCGACCGAATAGCGGTGAAAGCCACCGCCGACGTGATCGCGCATGCCGCCGAGCGCCATCGCCTGCAGTGTTCGCGCGACCATGAATGCGGGCGTGAAGTCGCCCACGCGCGCCGTCTCGCGCAGCAGGAACAGCAGCTCGCTCGGGCGGGGAAATTTCGGGGCGTCGCCAAAGCCGCCGCGGGCCTTGTCGAAGGTCTGGGCGAATTGCGCGACGCCCTCGGCCAACGTGTCCGGGCCCGGCACGGCCTCGCCACCCGCGACGGTCTTCAGCCCCTGAATCTGCCCCGTCAGCGTCTCGGCGGACGCCACGACCTTGGTTCGCTCGTCCTTCCACACGCGCACGATCTCGCGCAGGATCTCCGAGAATCCCGGTCTGCCCCATCTGCCTTCTGGCGGGAAATACGTGCCGCCGTAGAACGGTTTCAGATCGGGCGTCAGCCAGACGCTCATCGGCCAGCCACCGGAACCGGTCGTCGCCTGCACGAACGTCATGTAGACGCGATCCACGTCGGGCCGCTCTTCGCGATCGACCTTGATGCAGACGAAATCGCGGTTCAGAATCTCGGCGATCGCCTGGCCCTCGAACGATTCGTGGGCCATTACGTGGCACCAGTGACACGTCGAATATCCAATCGACAGGAAGATCGGCTTATCCTCCCGCCTTGCGGCATCGAAGGCCTCGCGTCCCCACGGGTACCAGTCCACCGGGTTGTCGGCATGCTGCAGAAGATAGGGGCTCCGCTCCTCGGCCAGCCGGTTTCTCCCTTTCCCGTCAGCCCTCAGCCCTCCGCCCTCAGCCCTCGAATTGCCCTCAGCCATTCAGTTGCGCCCCCGCTGCGCGTATATCCCGGCGGAACTTCCCATAGGAGGCGGTGAATTCCACGCCCCACAGGAGAATGACCGCCGACACATACACCCAGATCATGAACACGATAATCGTCGCGATCGATCCGTGAATGCGGCTGAACCGCGACGGGTCTTTCACGAACCACGAAAATCCCTTGAAGCCGGCGTTCCATACAAAGCCCGTAATGATCGCTCCCAGCCAGACATCCTTCAGGATCACCTTCACGTTCGGGACGAAGTAATAGATCAGCCCGAACACCAACGACGGCAGAAGGAACAGCGACGATCGGATCAGATAGCCCTTGAACATGTCGATCGCGGGATAGGCGAGGTGATACCGCGCGAACCAGCGCGCTTCGGCAATCTGCACAACCGTCAGCGCCAGCAGGCCGACGAACAACAGCAGACCCGCCGTGGCGAGCATCAGAAAGGAAAACGCGCGGTGACTCCAGAAATTGCGCGTCTTCTCGACGCCCCATGCGTGATTCACCGCGGTGCTGATCGCACCGAACACGCCGAGCGCCGCCCAGACGAGACCGATGCCGCCCCCCACCCCGATTTTGATTGGTGACTGGCGGAACGCGTCGAGCTGCGCAATGATGAAATCGAAGTGGCCCGGGAAATACCGCAGGACGAACAGCAGCACTTTCTGCCGTGCCGCGTCCTCGGCGGTAACGCTGCCTAGAATGGAAATCGCGATGAGGATGAACGGAAAGAGCGAGAGCAGACCGTAATAGGCGATTGAGGCGGCGTAGGTCAGGTCGTCGCTTTCGTACATCTCGACAACCGCCCGCCACGCCGAAAGCCGAGTGATCCGCCAGGTTTCGCGGAGCTCTGCCGGAATGTCACGACCACGCCACGACACGTCTCCCCTATAATGCCCCCAATGCCCGAAGAGCCCAAAGCCGCCGCCGACGCCCGGCCGATTACTCCCGTGCGCTCCGCCCTCTCCCCGCAGAGCTGCGAGACCTCGGACAAGATGATTTGCGAGCGCTGCGGGGCCGAGATGTACCGCATGCACGCGGTATGGCGGTGTCCGGCGTGCCGATTCAAGACTGATTGCTGCGGCTGGTAAGGCCGGCCGCAGTTCTCAGTTTTCGGTTGTCAGTTGCCAGCTATGCGGATTTCTCGGACGACTCGATCATCTTCACGACGTCCTCGAACGGCATCATGTTGATGGCGTCGTAGTCCGGCGGGCAGCCGAATTCGCGCACCTGAGGCGCGGTGGGATTCCCCAGCGTCACGCACAGACCGCAGCCGATGCAGAGGTCGGCGCGAACGGCGCAGACCATGCGCCCGTCACGATCCCGCTCCTCGACGATGCAGCCGGCGACGGGGCATGCGGCCTGACAGATCGAGCAGGCAAAGGCGCCAAAGCATCGATCCGGATCGATGACCGCAATCGTTTTCGGGGCCTTTTTCCGAGGCCCGGACATCATCTTCGTCCACATTGTGGAGAGATTATACCTTGAAAGGGCTGAGGGCTCAGGGCTGAGCCCTTTTTTGAAGGGTTAGAGTTGCGCGCTCAGTCCTTCGGTCTCGACGTCGCGCGGCGTGTGCTCGAGCCAGCGCTCGGCGTCGATCGCGGCCATGCAGCCCGATCCGGCTGCGGTAATGGCCTGGCGATAGATGTGGTCCTGCACATCGCCGGCGGCGAACACCCCGGGCACGCTGGTGCACGTGCCCTTGGTCGTGACGATGTACCCGTTGCGATCCATCTCGAGCTGGCCGGCGAACAATCCGGTATTCGGTGTGTGGCCGATCGCCACGAACACGCCCTCGACCGGCAGCTCCGTGCGATCGCCGTTCACCGTGTCACGGAGCACCACGCCCGTGACGACGCCCTTGCCGACGTCGAGGACTTCCTCGATCTCGCTGTTCCACGCGAACTCGATCTTCTCGTTCGCGAATGCCTTGTCCTGCATGATCTTCGATCCGCGCAAAGTATCGCGCCGATGAACGATCGTCACCTTCGACGCGAACTTCGTCAGGAAGGTCGCTTCCTCGAGCGCCGAGTCTCCGCCGCCGACGACCGCGATCGGTTTACCACGGAAAAAAAATCCGTCGCACGTTGCGCATGTGGAGACCCCGTGGCCGAGGAGCGTCCGCTCCGACGGCAGTCCAAGCAGCCGCGCCGAGGCGCCGGTCGCGATAATCAGGGTCTCGGTGTACATCACCCGATCGTTCACCTCGAGCTTGAACGGCCGGCGAGACAGGTCTACCTTGGCGACGTTGCCCTGGATGATCTCAGCACCGAACCGCTCGGCCTGCGCGCGCATGTCGCCCATCAGCTCGGGCCCCAGGATTCCTTCCCGGAATCCCGGAAAATTCTCGACCATCGTCGTCAGCATGAGCTGACCGCCCGCTTCCAGGCCTTCGATGACGAGCGGCTTGAGGTTCGCGCGGGCGGCGTAGAGTGCGGCGGTCAGGCCGGCGGGACCTGACCCGATAATGGTGACGTTTCTGTGCGGGCTCACGTTACACGTGTTTGTCGATGAGCTTCTTGAGGTGATCTTTATCGGCGAGGCCCACGATCGACTCGACGATTTCGCCGCCCTTGAAGATCAGGATGGTCGGAATGCCGCGGATGCTGAAGCGCGCCGACGTGTTTGGATTTTCGTCGACGTTCAGCTTGCCGACGGTCACTTTCCCGTCGTAGTCGTTCGCGAGCGCGTCCACCGTGGGCGCCAGACGCCGGCACGGTCCGCACCACTCCGCCCAGAAATCGACCAGGACCGGCTTGTCGGCCTTCACCACCGTGGTATCAAAGTTTCCGTCCGTAAATATCTGTATCTTCTCCGAAGCCATTGTCTCTCCTTAGCTTTGCCCTCAGCCCTCAGCCCTCAGCCCTCTGTCCTGCTCTCTGTCCGGCCCTCTGCCATGGCCCGTTCATATAGTTTGACGTACTCCCTGGCCGATCGGTCCCAGGAAAAGTCCTGGCGCATGCCGGCGAGCTGCAAATTCTTCCAGGTGTTCGGGTTACTGAACGCCTCTCGCGCTCGCTGCAGCGTCTCGAGAAGCGCAGTGGCCGTGTACGGCGAAAACTTGAACCCCGTGCCGCTTCCGGTCCGCGGATTGTAGTCCACGACCGTGTCTTCGAGACCGCCGGTGGCCCGCACAACCGGCACCGTGCCGTAACGCATCGAGTACATCTGGTTGAGACCACACGGTTCGAAACGCGAGGGCATCATGAACATGTCCGCGCCTGCCTCGATCAGGTGAGCGGTGCGTTCGTCAAACCCAATTCTGACGGCAAACAAGTCAGGCCGCTTCGCCGCAAGCGCGCGCCACATGCCCTCGTACCGCGTATCGCCCGTCCCGATTACCGAAAAGCTCAGACCGAGCGAGGCCAATGTCGGAGCCAGCTCCGCAACCAGGTCGAACCCTTTTTGATCGACCAGCCTCGATACCACGCCGACGAGCGGACGCTTGAGTGCTTCGGCGTTGGTTCGCGACCCGAGCACCTGCAGGAGCTCCGCGCGCGACGCCGCCTTTGCCTCGAGGCTCGACTCGTCGTAAGGCCTCGGAAGGTAAGGATCCTTCGCCGGGTTCCAGGCCTCGACGTCGATGCCGTTCAGCACTCCGCACAGGCGATCGGCGCGAGCCGAGAGAATGCCCTCGAATCCAGCGCCGTTCTCCTTCGTCTGGATTTCTTTCGCATAAGTCGGACTGACGGTCGTAATCAGCTGCGAGTAGGTGATGCCACCCTTCAGAAAACTGAGCCGTCCCCAGAATTCGAGGCCGTCGATCGACAGCACGTCGGGGGGAAGGTCGAGCAACCCAAGCCAGTCGGGCGCAAATGTGCCCTGGTAAGCCAAATTGTGAATGGTGAAGACCGTGGCCATGTTGCCGATGACCGGATGGCCCGCGTAACGGGTTTTCAGGTAGACGGGTGCCAGGCCGGCTTGCCAGTCGTGGGCATGAAGGACGTCAAACGGCTGATTCGTCTGGATCGCGTATTCGAGCGCGGCCCGACAGAGGAAGGCGAACCGGCGGGGGTTGTCGGGATAGTCGCTGCCCATCCCGTAAATCGACGCCCGGTCGTAGAGCTCGGGGCGGTCGACGAGCACGACACGCACCCCCTCGGCAATCGGCTGCTCGATAAGCGTCGTCTCCCCGCCGCCGCGGAGAGGCACCTGGATGGAAATGGAGGACCCGTGGGCCTGGGTATAGCGATATTTCGGAATGACCAGCGTGACGCGATGGCCCAGCCGGCCTAACGCGAGCGGGAGCGCACCGAGGACGTCCGCCAGCCCCCCTGTCTTCGAAAAGGGGATTGCTTCGGACCCGACCATCAAAACCGAGACACTCATCCAGTGAACGCCGTACGACGGATACTATTGCATCACTCTGTCCGGTGCGTCAGAATCATACAGTGGACGCTCCCGAGAAAGCGGCGCCGGTTCGCACGGGCCGCTCCGAGCCCCGCGACATCATCGAGCTTCGTCAGCTGAAAAGCGACCAGCCGGACCTGGCGTCGGCGGCCGACATGCAGATCGAGCTGCTGGGCGCCCAACGGCGGATCCAGTCCCGTGTACCGCTGCCTTCGGCCACCTTCGACCGCCGCAAGCCCGACAACCAGCACCGCAGGCCGGTGCTCGAATTCAAGGACATCCCGATCGACTGGACCGATTTCCGGCTGATGGTGCGTCAAACCGCCGACATCCTCCGCCGGTTCGACACGCTCGAGCCAGCCGATTACGACAATATCCAGACGCTCGCCCGGGACGGCCAGGTCGAAGCCGTGGTCGCCAGCTGGTACGAAAGCGCCATGGCCCCGTCTCGACGGAGCACCGATCCGAAAACGCACGAACGGGAGTTGCTGGACCAGGTGCTTCTGCTGTCGATGCGCCCGTTCCTTGCGCGGTGCGCCGAGGCGCTTCTCCCGAGGATGGAGCTCGGCGAGTGGCGCCAGCCCTGCTGCCCGCTCTGCGGCGGAGAGCCCGAATTCGCCTATATCAACCCCGCCGCCGAGCGCCTGCTCATCTGCAGCCGCTGCACCGGTCAGTGGCGGTACGACCCGATTACGTGCCCCTACTGCGAGAACTCCGACCGCGGCCAAATCACGTCGTTCACCAGCCGCGATCAACGTTATCGGATCTACGCGTGCGATGTCTGCCACCGATATCTGAAAGCCTACGATGGGCGCGATGGCGGCCGCCCGGCCATGCTGGCCGTCGACTCCATCGCGACGCTCCCGCTCGACGCCGCCGCTATTCAGCGCGGCTACCAGTCGTAGATTTCTATTTCCGGGTTTCCGGTGTACGGTGCTCGCCAGCGACACCCGTCGCAAGCGACGGCAATGGTCAACGCACGCTGAAGGGGAATTATTTGGCGGTGGAAACCGCAGGCGTGGCCAGACCGAACAGCTGGGCGCGGTCGGAGAGCCACGACAGCAGGTGGCGCGTCTCCCAGAAGCGGCCGAGGTTCGAGTTCGCGCCAAGGACGACCACCGCGAGCGATGGGCCGCCCTGCGGAAGTTTCAGCAGCGTCGCGAGGCAATAGCCGGCTTTGCTGATGAATCCGGTCTTGCCGCCGCGGACGTCGAGGTCGCCGTTCCGGAGAATCTGATTCGTGCTGCGGACCGCAATCGGGCGGCCGCCGCGCGGACCCAGCGTGCGGAACGAATACTCAGGCGTGCGCATGATCGGCCCGATGCGATCGTCTTCGCCCGCGAACGCGATGAGGCGGGCCATATCGTAGGCCGACGAGATGTTGTCGGAGAGCAGACCCGAGGGATCGACATAGGCCGTGTGGTCGAGCCCGAGATCCTCGGCCTTCTGGTTCATTCGAGCGATAAATCCGTCGTAGCCGAGCGGCGACACGCGCGCGAGCGCGCGCGCGGCGGCATTGTCGGACGGCAGCAACAACAGGTGCAGCAGGTCGCCAACCTTCACGCGATCGTTCGTGCGCAGATAGGTGGTCGACGCGCGAAGCGTGTCGGCGCGCGTGATGAGCACTTCCTGTTCGAGATCGGTCGCGCCTTCGAGAAAAACAATGGCCGTCATCACCTTGGTGATGCTGGCGATCGACCGCTCGTCCTGCGAATTCTCTTCCCAGAGGACCTTGCCGGAGGATGGGTCGTAAATGATGGCAGCCGCCGCACGGATGTCCGGCACCACGTTGCCGTTGGCATCGGTGCGATACCGCGGCGTGCTGGCTTCGGCGAGCGCCCTGGCTGTCCGGGCGCGGGTGGCACGGATGCGCGCAACGCGGGCTCTGGCCTTGGCAGCACCAGTCGATTTGGACCCTGCAGACCTGGCCCTCGTCGCGGCCGACTTCGTCGACCGGGCCGTGGTCTGGGCGCCGACCCCGACCGTGCCTGCGACGGAAAGTCCCAGCCACAGGGCTGTGATACGCAGAATCGCGAACTTGTAAGTCCTGAAATAGTACACGTTTAGCAGACTCTCTTAGGGTTCATCGGTATTCTAGCAAGCCCCCGATAGACCTTCCAAGAAAAAAATGTTGGAAGAGGCTGTAAAAAGACAAGATAGCGTTCGATACGCTACTCAGGCAAGTATGACAGACCTCAGCGAGTTCGAATACCGGTCGTTGCGGGCGACCATCCGGGAACGCGGCACCGCCAGAATATGTGCAATCCTGATTGGTTTCGCCACCTGGGGCGCGCTTGCCCTGACGCTGCAGATCGGCGACCTTGCGGGTGCCGCCAGCATGGTGCCCTTCGTAATGCTGGTGGCGACCTTCGAAATCAGCCTCTTCATTCACACCGGGGTCGAGAGAATCGGCCGCTACCTGCAGGTGTTTTACGAGGAAGCGAAAAACGTAATCGCCTGGGAGACGACGGCGATGAACTACGGGCGGTCGTTTCCGGGCGGGCTGGACCCGCTGTTCATCACCCTCTTCGGCGGCGCCGCCGCGATCAACTTCCTGAGCTCCTTCGCATTCACCACCCGGCGACCCGGCTGGATCGTGGTGTCGCTCGCCGCCCACTGCGTGTTCGCGTGGCGGCTGACCTGGGCGCGGCGCGTCTGCGCCGCCCAGCGCGCGACGGATTTGGAGCGGTATCGCAAATTACAGTCAATGGTCGAGGGTCAATAGTCAATGGGCCTTGTCGACGGTCGATAGTCTTGTCGACGGTCGATGGTCTCGTCGACGGTCGATCGTCTTGTCGAGGGTCGATGGTCTCGTCGACGGTCGATCGTCTTGTCGAGGGTCGATGGGCTTGTCGACGGTCGATGGGCTTGTCGACGGTCGATGGGCTTGTCGACGGTCGATGGGCTTGTCGACGGTCGATGGGCTTGTCGACGGTCGATGGGCTTGTCGACGGTCGATGGGCTTGTCGACGGTCGATGGGCGGCGGCGGCGGGGCTTGCGATGCAATGGGGCGATCGGGATTGTCGCGCACATGGTCGTCCTGACCGAGTGACACGCCTGCTGCGGTCAAGTGACATCGCCGTCCATCGACGACGAGGACGATGAACGATGGACGAGGACGATGGACGATGGACGATAGAGAGACGATCCATCGTTTTGGACACGGCGTCAAAAATCCTGCATTCGGGCGTCTTTAAAAACTCTTTCACGCCTCCGACGCCAGAATTCAATTTTGAACTTTACGCAAAATTCTCGGAAAAACGTTCGCAAACGTCACACCGCGCGTTGATCCTGAAGACGCGCAACCTCGAATTTCGCGGTACGCTATTTGCTGATGCGCTGGCACGGAGGCCTTATGGGAAGTGTTGTTCGCCTTCTCGGATTCACGACGTTGGGATGCGGCTGCCTCGTCGGTCGTTACCGCGAGCTGGCTACCAACCGCGACGTGAACTACGTCGAGGAGAAGGGCGAGAGCTGCAGAACGCATTCACACCGGCGAAACCACACGATCGCCGAGCGTGTAAGCGGGACGACCGTGCTCAGCGCCGTCAGAACTGCCTGATTGATCCGATCAACTATCCCTTCGGCCTGGCGGCCGTGGGGATGGGTTTCAGCGTGTACTCGCGCCGGTACGTTACGTCGAGATTCCCGCCGTCGGCATCCTTCTTCTTTACACGAATTTCAACCTGGCGCCGCCGCTGCGTCGGATCGGGGTTGGTTGAATAGTAGCCAAGCACGTAATAGTCGCTCGTTTCGGCGTCGATACGCTTCAGCGCTTTGCTGAAGTCGTTCGTGTTCACGACCGCAATGCCGCCGGTCTGCTCGGCAAGCACCCGCATACTGTCCTGCTGCTTGCGCAAGTGCGTTTCCCACTCGACCGGGTCGACCGGCTGGTCGAGGTCCTGCCCCGCAATCAGCCCGCGCGGGTCGATCGTATAGAACGTGGCGTTCGCCCGGTTCGCCTGCCGGATCAGCTCGTTCAGCTCGATTGCCAGGTCGGTGTCGCTGAACTGCTGGCCCTGCGTAAAGAGCGAGTTCGACGGATCGTTCGGATCGATGTTGCGGTTGTTCAAAAACCCTGCACCGGCCGTTCCCGCGCGCGACGAAGCGAACGGGTTGAAGTCGTAGCCGTTGCTCAACATGATCACGGCTTTCCGGCGATTGTGAGTCTGCTCGAGATTGTGCAGCAGGTCGTAAATCGTCGAAAACGCGACGTGCGCCCGGTGCATCACTTCCTGGGGCGTCTCGCCCGCGGCCGATTGCTCGATGATTTCGTCGGGTTTCAGCCCGCCGCCCGTAATCCGATTGGCCGCCTCTTCCATGCGGGTGCGGTCGTAGGTCAGGTCGATAGCGATCGACGATGTGCCCGTCGACACGATGCCGAAGAGATCGCCCTCGTGAATCAGCTCCTTCCCAAGGTCGCGAAACACCTTGCGGACGCGGTGCGTGTCGCGGAAATCCATGTGGAGATCGTCGACGACGAACAGGATGACTCGCCCCGCGGTGTCGTTCGTCGGGCGCGCCGCCGGCAGGATGATGCCCTCGCGAATCGGCGTTGGCGCCGCAGCCACCGTTGAATAGGCGCGGCCGCCGTGAATCATGACGAACGACGTGAGTTCCTGTTTGACGCCGTCCTCGAAGAGCTCGAAATCGTCCTTCGTGAGATCCGACTGAAACTGCCCGCGGCGGTTCCGGACGATGACGTCGGAGTTGACGAGATCGACCGACACGCGGAACGTGGGCGCGGGTCCCTGCGCGGGCACCGGCTGCGGCGGCTGCTGCGCCGTCGGCGAATCGGTCTGCAGAGCGACGAATCCGGCGACGAGACAGAGCGCCAATTTCAGTTTTCTCATGGAGACTCCAGTATACGGCGAACGCCGGCGTGCGAGGTGCGGAGGTGGGGCGCTACGAGTCCTCGCTATCCCCGTCGTCGCCATCTGAGTCATCGTCGTCTTGATCCGCACCGGTCGTTGTTGCGCCCTCGGCGGCTGCCGCGTCATCGTAGGGGCCTTCCGCAGGATGAGACGCTTCCGGCGCCGCGTTGGCCTGCCCTGCCTCGCGTCCGCGGTGGCGCCGCCGCCCGCCGCGACGCGAGCGCCTCCGCCGCCGCAATCCAAGCGCCGCTCGAAGCGCACGGATGCGCGGCTCGAACTCCTCCACCCCTTTGCGGACCTCGTCTGCGGTCACCCAGGTGTCCGGATTCAGCGGCTCCGCCTGTTGCCGGAGATCCTCAATCCGGCCCGCCTCCCCTCCACGCTCGGTAATGCGCGCTTGCAGCTCCGCATACCGGGCACGCATCCGTGTCAACAGTTCCTTGTCCACCGCCTCGACGGGCACTTGTGAAGGCGGCAACATCTCTTCCGTATCAGGATGCGTAATCTGTTCGAGCGCCTCGGCGAGCTCCACAGGCGCGTCCCCAGGAACCGCGTCGAGCGTGGACGCACCGGCAAGTTCGAGCGGCGCCGATTCAGCCGCTGCGCCGGACTCCGTCCCGCGCTCGGTGTCGCGCGCCTCGCGTTCCCGTTCGCGTGCCGGCTCGGGCGTCTGTTCTCTTCGCGGCGGCTGTTGCTGCTGCCGGCGTCTGCCGTCGCGTGAACCGCGATCCTGTCCGCGTTCTCGATCTGTCCGTTCGCGGTCGCTCCGCTCCCGGCCTTCACGTCGCGGCCGCCGTCCGCGCGCATCCTCGGCGGGGGGAGGCGGCGGCGGGTGCGCTTCGAGAATTTTCGGCCAGTTGAATTCAACGTCGGGATTGTGTTCTTCGATCCAGCGGATCGCATCTTCGTCGAGGGCGGGCCGGCCGACTTTGACGCCGGGCGGAGTACGGAACCAGTACAAGATGCGCTGCCGTGCGCGACCGCGCTGGCGGCTGGAGTGTACGAGCGCCGTTGTTTCGTACCCGCGCTTATCGCGAGTGAACCGCAGAAATGGCACTGCTATTTACGTTTTGCGGAACGAGCCGCCGGTTTGCGGACCGGCTTGCGCTTGACGGCTTTACGGGCGGCCGGCTTCGGCTTCGGCGCTTTGGGTTTCTTCGCCGCGGCAGCTTTCGGTGCGGCGGCTTTCGGCGCTGGGAGAGGGGGTAGCAGCTTGCGTCCGTCCGGCGGCGCTTTGTGAACCGACACGAACCGCATTTCTTCGCCGATCCAGTGATAGCTGAAAATCTCCGACACCAGAATGTTGCCGTCGGTGCACAGACGCTTCGCGACGTCCGCCATCGACGCGGGAACATACAGATGGAACGCGGGCCGCAGACGGCTGTACGGCACCCACTCGGCGAGCGATTCGAGGTTGTTGACCGACTCCACCGTTTCCACTTCGATAACGGTTTCGATTCGCCGTCCGCGATCCTGCGAGGTGAGCACGACATCGGGGAAGACCGCCGACGGACCATTTCCCACCGGTGCGTTCTGTTCCGTACCGGGATTGATGCCGACATCGAAGCGACGGCGAAACTTGGCTTGAAGAAAACGGATGATCCGGTCGTGCTCCAACTGCTCGCGGACCGGCCGAACGAGGATGGGGCTCACGAAATCGCGACTATAACATGGATGAAGCCGCTGTAAACGGGCGTCTTTGGGTCTGTTGAAGTCCTATGGATCCAAACCTGACCGGCCGATAAGAGCGAGGACAGGTTAGAATGAGCCCCCAGAAACCCAACAACGAATCGGCAGTGGCAGTTTCCACCCCCGCGGCGACGCGCACCATTCTCATCGTCGACGACGACCCGAGCGTCACGGAAACGTTCGAGCGGATGCTGCGGCTCGAGGGCTATCATGTAGTCACCGCGCTGTCAGCCGAAGCCGGACTGAACCAGGCGGAGCGGTCGCAGCCCCACGCCATCATCCTCGATTTACGGATGCCGCTGGTCGACGGGCTCCAATTCCTCCGGACGCTCCGCTCAAAGCAGGAACTCTCGAAAATGCCGGTTGCCATCGTCACAGGAGACTATTTCCTCGACGATGCCGTGTCGCGCGAATTGCGCGGGCTGGGCGCCGAGGTGCGGTTCAAACCGCTCTGGCTCGAAGACCTGCTCGCCCTCGCCCGGAATCTTCTGAAAGCCTAAAGCGTAATAAGATCGGCGGTCGATGAACGATCGCTTTCTGCGTGCGTGCAGGCGCGAGCCTGTGGACCGGACCCCTGTCTGGTTTATGAGGCAGGCCGGCCGGTACATGCCCGAATACCGCGAAATTCGGGCCCGCCATTCCCTGCTCGATATCTGCCGGTCACCCGAGCTGGCGACCATGGTCACCCTGCAGCCGGTCCGGCGTATCGACGTCGACGCGGCGATTCTCTTCTCGGATTTGCTCCTGCCGCTCGAGCCGATGGGAATTCCGTTCGATTTCGTCCGGGGCGAAGGCCCGGCGATCGAGGATCCGATCCGGACCGAAGCCGATATCGACCGGCTGAAATGCTTCGAACCGCGGGAGGCGCTCTCGCACGTGCTCGAGGCGATTCACATGATTCGGCGCGAGCTGGACGGCGCCGTGCCGCTCATCGGCTTCGGCGGCGCCCCTTTCACGCTCGCGTCATACGCAATCGAAGGCGGCCACTCGAATAACTTCGCGCTGACGAAATCGCTGATGTACTCGAACTCGAAGGCGTGGCATCGCTTCTGCGACTTGCTCGCGTCGCTCGTGGGCGAGTACATGAAGGCGCAGATCGAGGCGGGCGTTCAGTGCGTGCAGATCTTCGACTCGTGGGTCGGGACGCTGAATTCCGCCGACTACCGCGAGTTCGTGTTTCCGCACACCAAAAAGATCTTCGACACCATCGCGGGGCTTGGCGTGCCGACGATTCATTTCGGCACCGGCACGGCTGCGATTCTCCCGGATCAGCGCGATGCCGGCGGCGACGTGATCGGCGCCGACTGGCGGATTCCTCTGGACGACGCGTGGGCGCGCATCGGTCACGACCGCGCCATTCAGGGAAATCTGGATCCGACGCTCCTGCTCGCTCCTCTCGACCGCATGCTCGCAGCGGCCGACGACGTGCTTCAGCGCGCGGGCGGGCGCCCGGGCCATATCTTCAATCTCGGTCACGGCATTCTGCCGACGACGCCGGTCGAGCATGTACAGGCGTTGGCCCATCACGTTCATCGCTATCGGCTCGCTCATGCATAGACACGACTTCGGCGTGTTGTTGATGGCCCACGGGACCCCGGATTCCGTCGATCAGATGGCCGAGTATCTCAGGCTGGTCCGCGGCGGGCGCGAACCGTCGACCGAGCTCGTGGAGGAGATGACCCACAACTGGCAGGCGATTGGCGGAAAATCGCCCCTGACTGCCATCACACTCGACCAGGGCGCCGCGCTCAAAGCCGAGCTTGCAGGCAACGGAATCGACGTCCCGGTCGCGGTCGGCATGCGCAACTGGAAGCCGTTCATCGCCGACGCGATCAAGACCTTGACCGACGCGGGCGTCGGCAGGGTCATCGGTATTCCGCTCGCGCCTCAGTTTTCCACCTTGAGTGTCCAGAAGTACATGGAGGCCGCCAGGGCGGCGTTGCCGGCTTCGATCGAGTTCACGTGCGTGCGATCGTTCCATGATCACCCGCAGCTGATCGAGGCGTTCGCCGAAAAGCTCGTGGCCGAGCGCCCGGCCGAAGGCGAGGAAGTGATCTTCACGGCGCACAGCCTTCCACAGCGGGTTGCGGCGGCCGGCGATCCCTATCCCGACGAAGTCTCGACGACAGCCAGGCTCGTAGCGCAACGGGCGGGGATCGACGCGTATCTCCGCGCCTATCAGAGCGCAGGCCGAACGCCGGAGCCGTGGCTCGGACCCGACCTCTCGGAGTTGATCCGGGCGCGGGCTGGTGCAGGCGTGTCGCGTGTGCTCGTGGCGCCGATCGGTTTCGTGTGCGATCACACCGAGATCCTGTTCGACATCGATGTCCAGGCGAGCGAGGCCGCACGCGACGTCGGAATCGCGCTTCGGCGCACGAAATCGCTCAATACCTCCGCCACGTTCATCAAAGCGCTCGGCTCGCTGGTGACCGCGCAACGGACGCTGGCGGCGAACTAGGCCCGACGACCGAGAACGAAGTGGATAGCGTTGATGTGGCCATCGTAGGAGGAGGCATCTCCGGCCTGGCGGCCGCCTACGAACTGAAGAAACGGAAACGCAGCGTCGCGGTCTTCGAGCGATCCGGCCGCGCCGGCGGTGTCATTCAGACCGAACGCGTCGGCGGTTTCGTGATCGACGCCGGTCCCGACGCGCTGCTGATTCAGAAGCCGGCCGCGGTGGTGCTCTGCAACGAACTGGGCATCGCGGACCGTCTGGTCCCGACCAAGCTTCCGCGAACGGCCTATATCTTGCGCGGCGGCATCCTGCATCCCCTTCCGGGCGCATCGATTCTCGGATTTCCGACAAAGATCGTCCCGATGGCGACGAGCCGGCTGCTCTCTTTCCCGGGGCGACTCAGGATGGGGCTGGAGTTGCTCCTGCCGAAAGGCGCCGGGCGTCGCCGCGAAGACGAGTCGATCGCGGAGTTCGTCGGCAGACGGTTTGGATCGGAAGCCGTCACGTACATTGCGGAGCCGCTGCTCGCCGGGATTCATGCCGGCGACGTGGAGCGGCTCTCGATGACCTCGCTGTTCCCGCGGCTGGTGGAAGCCGAGGCGAGGTCGGGCAGCGTCATTCGGTTCTTCAGAAGCCAGCGAACGCCGTCGAACAGCGACGGCGTGTTTCGATCGTTTCCAGACGGGCTCGCCGCCCTTGTCGATGCCTTGGCGGCCGCGGTGCCCAAGGAATCGGTGCGGCTTCACTGCCCGGTCACCCGCATCGAGAAGACGTCGGGCGGCTACGTCGTTCACGCGGACGAGCGCCCTGCCATCGAGGCGCAATCCGTGATCATCGCGGTTCCAGGGTTCGCGGCGGCTTCCCTGCTCGCGGGAATCGACCGCGAGCTCGCGGCGGTGTGCGAGTCGATCCGTTATCTCTCGACTGCAACCGTTGCGTTTGGATTTCGGCAGTCGGCAATCGATCACCCGCTGCGCGGCACGGGATTCGTGGTGCCGAAAACCGAAGGCATCAACATCACGGCGGGTGCCTGGGTCTCGTCGAAATGGCCGCAGCGCGCGCCCGAAGGTCACGTGCTGCTGCGCGCGTTTCTCGGAGGTGCGCGTAATCCCGATCTCCTGCAGAAATCGGACGACGAGCTGTCGGCCTTGGCCCTGGACGATTTGCGCGCCATTTTGCGCATCAGCGGCGCGCCGGCGTTGACGCGGGTTTACAGGTGGGAGCGGTCGACGCCTCAGCAAGAGGTGGGGCACGGCGCCTTGATGAAGAAACTCGATGGCCTGCTCGCCGTCCATCCAGGACTGTTCATTTCTGCTGCCGGTTTTCGGACCGTCGGCATCCCCGACTGTATCGCCGACGCACGCGCCACCGCTGGTGTCGCCGCGGAGCATGTAAGAAGATAGTGTTCCTCAAATGCGCATACGTTTCCTGATTCCATTAGTGATGATGACCGCCCTTCTTCCTGCGCCCGCTCGGGCGCAGGAAGTGCCGCCGCATGTCGCGGACGTTCTTAAACAGATTCGCGCGGCCGATAAGGATCTGCTGGCCGTTTCCGAAGAGGACGGCCGGTTCATGCGGGCGATGGTGCTGGCCACGAAGACCAAACGGGCGCTGGAGATCGGTGCGGCGAGCGGGTACAGCGCCATCTGGATCGCGCTGGGACTGCGCGAGACGGGCGGCCATCTGGTGACGATCGAGTACGACAAAGCCCGTGCCGCCGAAGCGGCGGCGAACATCAAGAAGGCGGGCCTCTCGGACATCGTCACCCTTGTGCAGGGAGACGCGCTGACGGAGATTCCGAAGATTTCGGCGTCGTTCGATTTCGTGTTCTGCGACGCGTGGAAGCGCGATTATCAGAAGTACTTCACGATGGTGTTTCCCGCGCTCAACAAGGGCGGCGTGTTCCTGGCGCACAACGTCATCAACAAGGGCAGCGAGATGGCCGACTTTCTCAAGACCATCCGCACCGATCCGCGCGTCGTCACCTCGATCGTCTCTCCCGGCAGCGAGGGCATCTCCATCAGCGTCAAACGTTAGCCGATGTAGAATTGTGGTTCGCGTTTGGGACCGGGTAGCTCAGTGGTAGAGCAGTGCACTTTTAATGCACGGGCCGCGGGTTCAATCCCCGCCCCGGTCACTTTTCACCGTGGATCTCTCCATCAACGAAGGCACTCTCGTCGTCACGGGCGGGCTGGGCGATTCGATCGCGAACGCGATCGTCATCAAGAAGACACCAAAAGGCCTGAGCGCGGCCGGTGCCGAGATGCTACTCCTCGAGCAGCGGCTCGGCCCGCGCGGCGAGCGCTGGCAGATCAAGGGAATGTCCTCCGAGCAGATTTCCAGCCGCACTTACGACGTGTATGCGATTCGGCTGTCCGACGGCACCGAACGGGCGATTATCTTCGACGTGACGGAATGGCTCAGCCGGGCGGCACGAATTTGAGATGGGAAGGACTCAGGCTCTCCAATCGTCGGCGTCCAGCATCTCTTTCAGGTTCTCGACCAGCATCAGCAGCGAATACGGTTTCTGCACCAGGCGCGTGCGCGGGCGAAGGCGTTCGAGCTCGGCGGACTCGGCGGGCACGCCCGAAAAAATAATGACGGGCGCGGTTGCGGGCATCGAAATGACGACGTCGCGGCCCGATCCGCGCGCCAGCCGAAGATCGACGATGGCGGCGACCGGGCGGTGCTGCTGAATCGCGGCGATGGCTCCCTCGGCCGTATCGGCGGTGACGACACAGAACTGCTTCAGGCGCAGAAATTTTTCGAGCGGCTGGCGGACGCCCGGATCGTCTTCTGCCACGAGCACGACCTGGGACGCCTGAATAGCCACTCGAGCGATTTATCGGAGGCTGACTCTGTCGGCTTCAGTCCGACAGTGTGGTAGAAAGGGGCAAATGTTCTCGCGACTGGTGCGTCGATCGCACATGTACCTCGCCCTGTTCTTGACGCCGTGGATGATCGGCTACGCCGCCAGCACGCTGCTGATGAACCACGAGGCCGGGCGTCCGGTGGTGTACGAACCGGAACGCGCGCAGCGTTACGACGTGAAATTCGAGCCGGGCACGCCGCCGCGCGTGGTGGCCGCGCAGGTTCTGTCGGATCTCGATCTCGATGGCACGTTCAACGTGGCGCCGGCGCCACCCGACGGGAAGCTGACTATCACGCGCCAGGACATCGTGACGCCGCGGCGCGTCACGTTTTATCCCGCCGAACAGCGGGTCACGGTCGAGCGCGCGAAAGTGGACAGCGTCGGATATCTCTACCGGTTTCATCGCCGGAGAGGATACGAGCCGCCGTACGCCGCGGATCGCGCGATGGCCATCAGCGTCGATCTCGTCATTGCCGCGATGGTGTTCTGGGCGCTGTCGGGGTTGTGGATGTGGTGGGAAATGCGCGCGACGCGGCTCTGGGGTCTCGCGTGCGCGTTGACCGGCGCCGGCATCTTCGTCTTCTTCGCGCTCACCATATGAGTTTTCTGCACCTCGTCCGCCGGACACATTTGTATCTCGGGCTGTTCCTGCTTCCGTGGGTCATCATGTTCGGGGTCAGCTCGATTCCGATCAATCACAACACCCCGGGCGCTCCCCCGCCGACATGGACGAAAGTTGCCGAAGTTCCGTTTTCCGCCGAGGTGCCCAGCACGAACGAGCCTGCGTCGCTTCGAGGGATCGGGCGTCAGATGATGAACGCGGCCGGCTTCACCGGCGGCTTCTACGTGAACCGGCCGAACGCGCGGCAAATCAACATCAACCACCCGAATTTCCTCGGGCCGACCCGCGCGATTTATTACATCGAAGACAAGAAGCTCGTCGCCGAACGCCGCGAGTTCGTGCCGCGGATGTTTCTCACGGGGCTGCACACGCGCGGGGGCTATCGACTTGGCGGGTTCTGGGACTGGATCTGGGCGCTCTTCGTGGATCTCACGTCGGTCGGACTGCTGCTCTGGATCGCGAGCGGCGTCATCATGTGGTGGAAGATTCCGGGAACGGGACCACGGCGCTGGGGTTGGCTCGCGCTCGGCGGGGGCGCCGTCTGCTTCGTGTTGATTATGTTGCGGCTCTGACGCTGGGCGGCTTGGGGCCCTGCACGGCGTACAGCTCCCGGCCGTCCGCCGCCTCGATCAGATCCATGTCGAGCGCCGATTTCAAATAGTCCACGACGTCCGGCGAGACGGCTCTCGTGTCGAGCACGAGATAGCGGAACGGGACTGCCGCCGCGGGCGGATCCTCCGCTCGCGGCTCGCCGCTCGACAGCCTCAGGAGATTTCCGACCACCGGCATCGCCGCGTATGCGGGCGCCACGCCCGGAGGCATACGGCCGATGAACCCGCCGACGAGAGGATGGCCGTGAATCGTCGCGTAGTACAGAATCCGGCGATTCTGGTCGCCGACGCCCGGGGACAACCCGTCACCGATGCCGAACGGTACCTCGATGACCGCTCCTCCATCGTCGATTTGGGCCAGACGCTCGTAGACTTTGGGCCTATCGAGCAGCGTCAGCGGCATCGGCGCGTTCAGATAATCGACGAAGAGCAGCGCAGCGAGGCCCCAGTGCCAGACAGGCGATCCGAAGCGTGAGGTCGATTTCCCGGTGAGGCCGGCGAGTCGAAGCGCCATCAGCACGCCCATCCCCAGATAGACACCGACCATCGCCCGGCCAGGCATTCGTGCGTTTTCGACGATCGGCACGAATCGCGCGAGCGCTTGCGGCAGCGGCAGCCCGAGCGCGTGCCCACCGAACATCAGAAACGGGCCAAGCGCATACATCACGAACGCCCAGACCACGATCTTCCAGCGCCGCGCCTCTTCGCGATCGCTCCACGATCCGCGGTGGCCGAGCAGGACGACCAGCGGCACCAGGCCCAGCCACGCAACGGCTTCGATGCGATCGAGACCGTGCATTTCATACAGATGGCTGGCGAGGCCGCCGACGAGGGGATGGAAGGGATTGCCCATCAGCGGCGAAAGCGTGTCGATGCCCGACGGCGCGCTTCTCCAGAAGTACGTCTGTGTTACGTAGCGGCCGGCGATGAACAATCGAAAGGCCTGCACGATCAGCGGCAGGCAGAGTGCCGCGAAGGTGGCGGCCATAATCGTCAGCGTCTGCGTCGCCCGCCAGAACGCGTCCGGCGAGGGCTTCCCTGCTGCAAATTGGACGCGCCATCGCGTGAACGCCCACACCGCCAGAAGGCACCAGAAAGCGAACAACGGGTTCTGCACTCCATGCGCGGAAATCTGTGCCGGGCCGATGGTGAACGTCGATCCGCCCGTGGCGGCAATCCAGATCATCAGAAACAAATCGAGAGCCATGAGCGCGACGATGAGGAGCCGGAGCGTAAAGCCTCGCGCACGATCCGGCCGGCGCGCGAACCGGGCCTGCCAGAGGTTCCACGACGCGAGCGTATAGACGATCGCAAAGAAGACGATGTACACGAGGTGGTAATACGCCGTGTACGCCGCGACCACCACGCACGCTCCCGCTCCAAGCGCGGGAGCGATCCGTCCTGAAGACAACGCGCGCCGGAAGGCCAGCGCGAACAGCGGAATCGTCCAGGCCGTCAGGAGATCGAAATGACCGAAGAGATGCGCGGCGATGTACGGAGACCCCCCGAACGCGACACCTGCCAGCACGGCCAATGAGGAGACACCGACAATATCGAAGACCAGGGCGTAGGCGCCGATGCCGTTCAGGAACACCGACACCAGCACGTACGCGTTCTCCGCTTCGACAATCGAGAGCCGCGACAGAACGGTCGCGGAAATCCACCCCTGCAGCGCGGTATGGGGATGATTCACCAGGTCGACGCCGAACGGACTGAAAAGGTATGGCGAGCGGAAGAAGTCGAGCTCGGTCGAGGCGAGCGCCTTGCGCATCCACCAGAGATTCCAGAGAAAGCTGAAGTTGTCGCCCGGCCGGCCCGGAATGTGATCGCGGAAGTGCGGCAGCAGGGGCCACGTCCAGACGATTGCCAGCACCGCGAACACCACGAGCGCGGCGGCGTGATGCGCGCTACGTCGCATGAACGCGGTTCTTGACCGCCTGCACGAACCCCCGAAGAATGGGCGAGATATCGCCCGCCTGCAGGCCGACTTCGATCAGCGTGAAGCGCTTCTCTTCGTCGAACGCGGCATCGAGCGCGTCCCGGAACTGCCTCGGCGTGTGCGCCCGGAATCCTCGGCCGCCCCAGAGATCCGCGAGCTTTGAAAAGGGCCAGCCGACCGTCTCGTTGTAGCTCGCCTCCGGAAAGAACGCCTGCAGCATCTCCCACCGGCTGTTGTTCAACACGACGATGATCGGATTCGCGTTGTATCGCCGCGCGTGGGAGATCTCGCTGCCGGTCATCTGGAACGCGCCGTCGCCGACGAGCACCAGCGGCCGCCTGCCGCTGGCGATTTGCGCACCGAGCGCCGCGGGCACGGCAAACCCCATCGTGGCGTAGTACGCCGGCGCGATGCACTCGTTCGACCGGATGTCGACGCTGGCGAACAGCGCGTCGCCCGTGTCCGCGACGAGCGGCAGCTCGGGATGACGCTCGACGAACTCGTTGACCAGCCTGATGACGTGCTTCATCCGGATCGGCTCGTCCTGCCGGAACGGATCAAAAATTTCAGCCGAGACGTCGATCCCGACCGCCTGCACGATCTGCCCTTTCACCGGAAGATCCGCCATCAGCAACGCGTCGATCAGCATGTCGAGGGGCGTGTGCTGAAACCGATGATGTTTGATGAACACTTCGCGCGAGACGGCGACAATCAGGTTGTCCTCGTTGATGCGATCGGCCGACACGCCGAGGCTCGTGTCGCTGACGAGCTCGCCCAGCAGCAGCAGGCAGTCGGACGACTCCACGATTTCGCGAAGCGGCTGGGGACTGACGATGCCGAGATAGGTGCCCACGAACTGCGGATGCCGGCTCGGAAACACGCCGCGCCCGAGAAACGACGACGTCACGGGGATCTGCAGCCGCTCGGCGAGCTCGAGCACCTTCTCGCGAAGATGGAACCGGTGCACTTCGACGCCGACGATCAGCACCGGGTTCCGCGCGGCGCGGATTCTGTTCACGATCTCCTGCGCGGCTTCCTCCACGGCGCCCTCGTCCACGCGCATCTCGACCTGTTCGACGCTCGACAGCGGATTGACGTCGGCGAACACCATGTCCCGCGGAACCTCGAGATACACCGGCCGCTTGAATTTCAGCGCGCACTCGAGGGCCTTGCGAATCTGCGCCGCCGCCGTGCGCGGGTCGTCGAGCACCGCGCCGAACTCCGTCACTTCCTTGTAGATCTTGAATTGCGAGTCGTACGACTTCACTTCGTGATGCACCTGCACGCCGAGCCGCTTCTCCGACTTTCCCGGTCCGCCGGTGATGACGATGAGCGGCGACTCTTCGGCGTACGCGCAGGCAATCGAGTTCAGCAGGTTCAGCCCGCCGGCGCCGTACGTGACGACGCACACCCCGAGCCCGTTCGTGATCCGGGCGGCGCCGTCGGCCGCGAATCCGACCGCCGGCTCGTGGCTCAGCGTGACGAGCTTGAAGCGGCGATCGTCCGCGAGCGCTTCGTAGAGGTTGAGGACGAAATCGCCCGGAATGCCGAAGATGTGACGCACGCCGTGCGCGTATAGCTCGTCGAACAGGACCTGGTGCAGCTTCATGGCCACGGGTATCTTACCGTTTCATTGTGACGCGAATCCGGTAGAATGCCCGGCATGAAACATCACCTTCTTGGCCTCATCGGCGGCGTGCTCGCCGGCGCGGCGGTCTCGGCGTGCGGATCCGGACCCGATCGACTCGAACCGGAGCTCCACTCGACCGGACTCGGCGGTCCCGCGGCCGTGACGATCACCACGCCGATGCCGGCGCCACAGTGGGCGACGCTCGAGCGTCAGCTTCTCGCCGACACGGTCCCGGCCGCGAAGGAGTTCTTCAACAAATATTTCGACGAGCGAGGATATCTGCAGTGCTTCGTGCGGTGGGGGGCGAACGACGGCGCCGACGATGCGTTCGAGAACTTCAACTTCTGGCCCGAGTTTCACTCGCTCGGCGCGAGCGACGAGATCCTTCAGATGTACATGAAGGGTCACGAAGGCATGATCAAGCAGTACAGCGAGGCGAAGACCGTCGAGACGCCGATGGGGCGCGACGGGATGTACGTCAAGGAGTTCGCGGCCAACCAGGATTGGCAGCACCATGGCGAAGGCCTGCAGCTCTTCAGCCGAATGGCGCTGTCGTCGCCGACCGATCCGAAGTACATCGAACGCGTGAAGCGCTTCTCCGGCATGTATATGGGCGAAGATCCCGACGCGCCCAACTACGATCCCGAGCACAAAATCATCAGGAGCATGCTGAACGGCAGCAAGGGCCCGATGCTGCGCAAGGCCACCGCGCTCGACTGGGTCGGCGACCCGTTTGACGTCAGCAAATTCGATGCGCTGCACGGCGAAGGCACGTTCAAGCAGTTCCTCGAGCACTATCAGGAATACACCGATGTCGTCGGCGACCACTTCCTGAATCTGGTGGCCACATCGCTGCCCACCAACGCCTACTTCGCCACCGGCGAGGAAAAGTACAAGCGCTGGGTCGTCGAGTACATGGACGCATGGCTCGATCGGATGAAGCAGACCGGCGGCATGATTCCAAGCTTCGTGGATCTCGACGGCAAGGTCGGCGGAAAGAAAGGCGAATGGTGGATGAACGCGTACGGGTGGGGATTCAGCCCGGTCAATCCCGTCACCGGCAAACGCGAGAACCGCAACCGTGTCCATCGCGCCCTGGTGGGCTTCGAGGACGCCCTGTGGCTCACCGGCGACATGAAGTACGTCGACGCCTGGCGCAATCAGATCAACGCGGTGAACGCCGCCGCGCGCACCGTCAACGGAAAAACGGAATATCCGACGATGTACGGCAAGGACGGCTGGTACGGCTGGCGCGAGCGCCCCTGGGATATCGGCGCGTTCGAGGTGTGGTACTGGTCGCAGAGGCCGGACGACCTCGCGCGAGTCCCGAAGAACGACTGGGTTGAGTACCTGCAGGGACGCAACCCGTCATACCCCGAGACGGCGCTGGCAAAAGATCTCGAGACCATGAAACGGCGGATTGACGGAGTGCGGAAAGACAACACGACGAAAGACACGCGCCTGGCCGACAACATGCTCGATTTGAATCCCGTGACCACCGACGCGCTGATCGAGCTCGCCGAGGGCGGATACGAACCGGGCCGCGAGGGCGCGCTGCTGAACGCTCGGCTGCGCTATTTCGATCCCGCGCGCAAGCGCGCCGGGCTTCCCGAAGACGTCGCCGCCCTCGTCTCCGAGATGTCGGACACCGGCACGACGGTGACGCTGGTGAACACCGGGAAAGCGCCCCGCACGATCGTCGTGCAAGGCGGCGCCTACGCCGAGCACATCATCGAAGCCGTCGATTCGAACGGAAAGACGGCGGCCATTGGCAAACCGAGCTTCAGCGTGACGCTCGATCCCGGCGCCGGCGGCACCCTGAAACTGAAGATGAAGCGCTACTCGAGCCAGCCGACCGTCAAATTCCCGTTCTAGTTCCCGGGTCGTTTGTCGTTACCGGAGCAGTTTCACGTTTGTCGGCTGTTTGCAGTTTCTATCTCACTCCTCTCCCCGCCATTTCCTCCTCGACGTTGGACCGCAGCACCTTCGCCGTCTCGATGTCTGTGTTGCCGCCAGCGGTGTCGCCCTTGAGTCTTTTGATGATGCCGCGGCCATACAGCGCACGGGCGGCGTTCGGATTGGCGGCCAGGAGTTGTTCGTAGTCTACGAGCGCGCGATCGAGATCTTTCGCTCGGAAGTACATTGCGGCGCGCCGTTCGAGCGCGTACGACGACTTGGGATCGAGCGCGAGCGTGGCCGTGAAGTCGGCCAGGGCCTGGTCGGCATGCCCGAGCGTCTCGTGACAGACGCCCCGCTCCACGAGCGCCGCCGGCTCCTTCGGGTTCAGCTCGAGGACGCGCGAGAAATCGGCGATCGCGTCGGCGCAGCGTGACTTGCCCGCGAGCAGGCTCGCCCGATTGAGATACGCGTCGGCGAATGTCGGATCGAGCGTGATGGCCGCGCTGAAGTCGGCCAGCGCCATGTCCTCGTCGCCCGAGATCCGGAACATCGCGCCGCGATTCGCGAACGCCTTCGGATCCGCCGGATCCAGCTTCACCGCCTGCGACAAGTCGTCGAGCGCGCGCGAAAAATCCTGCAGCAGCACGTAGGCGCTCGCCCGCTGCGCGTACGCACGCGCCAGGTTCTTGCCGCGCTCGCGACCGTCCTTGATGATGGCCGAGCACCCCGCGATGCTGATGTCGGGATCCTTGCTTTCGCAGATTTTCCACGCGGCATCGAGCGGAAGAGGCGCGGGCAAAGGCGCCTGGGCCTCCACTACGCCGCCTGCGCTCACCAGCATCGCCACGACAAAACCAGCGCCACGAATCACCCTGACGATGATGGCACACCCTCACTGACCGAGAACTGAAAACTAGAAACTGGAAACTGAGAACTGAGAACCTGACTGAGAACTGACGACTGACGACTGAAAACCACACTGAATACCGACTACCGAGAACTGAAAACTATCAAGTTATCAGTAGCCGTCACGGCCACGTACTGCGTGCCGCTCTTGCCTTGATACGTAATCGGATCGGCGTTGCCGCGCTTCTCGAGCTTCATCACCCAGAGTTCTTTGCCGGTCTTCGCGTCGAGCGCGCGGAAGCGGTTGTCGTCGGTCGAGGCAATAAACAAGAGCCCGCTCGCGGTCACGATCGGGCCGGCCAGCGCGGGGCGGCCGGTGTTTTGTTTTCCGGGCGGCAGCGAATCGGTAACGCCCAGCGGGATCTTCCATGCCACAGCCCCGGTTGCGGCATTCACGGCGGTCAGCCTGCCCCATGGCGGTTTCGTGCACGGCCAGTTTCCCCCGCCGCCGGGCATCGGGACATCGAAGAAGCCGGCGCGCTCCGGCGTGTTCTTCTGGTACGGGGCGGGCGATCCTTCCTTCGTCTTCTCGATCCACCCGAGCGAGCCGTCGTCCTGCGTCACGACGAACACGTATCCCGTTTTCGGATCGAACGCGGTGCCTCCCCAGTTCGCGCCGCCGAGCATCCCAGGAAACACCAGCGTGCTCTTCGGCGGCGTCCCGTCGGCGTGATACAGCCAGGGCGTGAACGGCCCGTTGTTGTAGACACCGCCGACCTTCGCAATCAGATCCTCACAGGCCTTCACGTGCTCCGCCGACGTGTCGTCCGCGGTGACGAGATCCTTCGCGGTGTACTCGACGCGCGCGAGCGGGCCCGGCTTCACCGGAAACGGCTGCGTCGGAAACGCGGCTTCGCCCGGCACGTCGCTCTTGGGAACCGGCCGCTCCTCGACACCGAACAGCGGACGGCCTGTCTCGCGATTGAGTAAATAAAGATATCCGGACTTCGTCGTCAACGCCGCAACCGGGACGGTGCGGCCGTTCTGGACGACGTCGAACAACCCCGGCGGCGCCGGAGGATCGGCATCCCACAGATCATGATGAATCGTCTGAAAGTGCCATTTATAAGCGCCCGTCTGTACGTCGACCGCCACGACCGAGTTGCCGAAGAGATTCGCGCCTTTGCGATCGCCGCCGTAGTTGCCGAACGACGCCGACGCCAGCGGCAAATACAGAATCTCGCGCCGCTCGTCGAGCGTGAAGTAGAACGGCCACGCGTTGAGGCCCGAGCGTCCTTTCCAACTCTCGCCTTCCCACGTGCTCTCGCCAACGGTGCCGGGGCCTCCGACGGAGTTGAACTCCCACAACTTCTCCCCCGTTCGCGCGTCGTATGCGCGCGCGTTACCCGGCGCGCTTGCCGGTGGCGGCGGAGTGTTGGCGCCGACGATGACGATGTTCTTGTAGACGAGGGGGACGGAGTTGTACGGCACGACGAGATCGATTTCGCCGTCACGGCCGAATCCGGCAGCCGGTGCGCCGCCGGAGGCGTCCAGCGCGAGCAGCCGGCGGCCAGCCGTAAAAAAGATCCGCGCCGTGTGGGCCCCGTCGCCGGGCCAGTACGCGACTCCCCGGCGCGACGGCGCGCCGCCGGTTACGGGACGCTGCCAGATCTCGGTGCCGGTGTCGGCGTCGAGCGCCACGACGCGATTCGACGCCGGGAGATACATCACGCCCGCGACGACAATCGGGGTGGCTTGAGAGTTGTTGGCCTGGAGCGCATAGCTCCAGGACCGGTGCAGCCGGCCAACATTCCGCGGAGTAATCTGGGTGAGCGGAGAGTAGCCCGTTCCCGCCTGGTCGTGACGGTACATCGGCCAGTCGCCGGCCGTCTGCGTGACGACCGGGGAAACGCCCACCGCGAGAAACGAAGCGCCGGCGGCGAGTCCGATCAGCCATTTCGCGCGCATGGGGGGCTCCGGTAAAGGTTCCGGGTGCTGGATTCTAGGTTCTGGGTCGGTTCTCAGTAGATTTCAGGGAGTTTCTGGATTCCAGCTTCCAGATTCCAGGTTCCCGATTCCAGATTATATGCCCACCAAATGGCTCGAGGCGCTATACTTAAGCGACCTTCTATCGAAGATGCAGGGCACGAGTCGCGCAGCGTATGTGGCGATCTTCGTCAGCGGATGCTGTCTGGGTCTCGCTCTATCGACCGTTCCGACGGCCGCGCGCCAGGCGCCCTCGACTTCCCAACCTATCGCCAATCAGACGTCTGCGCCGGGGGCGCGGGCGGTGCTCGACAAGTACTGCATCAGTTGTCACAACCAGAAACTGCACACGGCAGGACTTGCGCTCGACGCGGTCGACGCGTCGAGCCCGGCGACGAACCCCGAGCTCTGGGAAAAAGTGGTCGCACGGCTTCAGCAGGGATCGATGCCGCCTCCGGGCCGTCCGCGGCCCGATGCGGCGACGTATCATGCCGTCGCGACCTCGCTCGAAAACGAGCTGGATCGCGCGTGGGCCGCGAACCCCAATCCGGGACGGATTGGCGCCGTGCATCGTCTGAACCGCGCCGAATACAACAACGCGATCCGCGATCTCTTCGCGCTCGACATCGACGTCAAGCCGCTGCTGCCGGGCGACGAAACCGCCGACGGCAGCTTCGACAACTTCGCCGACTCTCTCACGATTTCCACCGCGCATCTCGAGCGATACCTCTCCGTGGCGCGGCAGGTCACGCGGCTCGCGACCGGCCTCACGCCGGGGGCGCCGAAACTCGAGACGTTCGAGATTCCGCTGCACGTCACGCAGGAAGATCGTCAAAGTGAAGATCTGCCGTTCGGATCGCGCGGCGGGCTCGCCGTGCGGTACAACTTCCCGGTCGACGGCGAATACACGATCAAGGTCCACCTGCAGCGCCAGTATCAGGATTACATCAAGGGGATGGGCTGGCCGCAGCAACTCGATCTGCGCGTCGACAACAAGCTGATCAAACGCTTCTCGGTCGGGGGTGAGGGCAAGGGACGGCCGGCCGCCTCGAGCTACGCGGGCGACGGCGAGCCCGGGTTCGCTGGCGATCCCGAGTGGGAAGAGTACATGCAAGTGGGCGGCGACAAGGGCCTCGAGGTCCGCATTCCGATCGCCGCCGGTCCGCGCGTCGTCGGCGTCTCGTTCGTGCGGGAGATGTTCGAGCCCGAAGGATTGCCGCAGCCGCAGCAGCGCGCGCGCGTCATCACCAACGACAACGTGTACATGGAATTCGCCAACGTCGGCTGGGTGCAGATCGGCGGGCCGTACAAGCCAGGCTCGGAACCGGTGGCGACGCCGAGCCGGCGTGCGGTGTTCATCTGCGAGCCGAAAGGCGCCGCCGACGAGCGGGCCTGCGCGCGCAGGATTCTGACGCGCATGGCGCGCCTCGCGTACCGCCGGCCGGCGACGGGCAGCGACACGCAGACGCTGATGACATTTTACGAAGACGGCCGCAAGAACGGCGGCTCGTTCGACGCCGGCATTCAGTTCGCGTTGGAGCGGCTGCTGGTCGATCCCGATTTCCTTCTTCGCGTCATCCGCGATCCGAAACAGAACGCGCAGCCCTCGCGTGCTGCCGCGAAGGCCGACGCTCGAAGCCCGGAGGCCTACAGCCTCTCGGATATCGAACTCGCGTCGCGTTTGTCCTTCTTCCTCTGGAGCTCGATTCCCGACGAGCGGCTGCTCTCGCTTGCCGAGAAGGGGCAGTTGTCGAATCCTGCGGTGCTCGAGAAGGAAACGCGGCGCATGCTGGCCGATCCGCGAGCGATCGACGCGCTCGTCAACAACTTCGCGGCGCAGTGGCTGAACCTGCGGCGCGTCAGCGAGGTCGTCGTCGATCCCTATAAGTATCCGAACTACGACCTCAGTCTCATGCAGGGGTTCGAGAAAGAGACCGAGTTGTTCGTGGCGAGCAACATCAAGGAGGACCGGCCGGTGTCCGAACTGCTCGACGCCGATTACTCGTTCCTGAACGAGAAGCTCGCGCGGCACTACGGCGTTCCCGGGGTTTACGGCAGCCGGTTCCGCCGCGTCGTGCTCCCCCGCCACGAACAGCGGGGAGGCCTGCTCGCCCAGGGCGCCTTGATGTCGACGACCTCCTATCCGGATCGCACCTCGCCGGTGCTCCGTGGCAAGTGGCTGCTGAACAATATTCTCGGCTTACCGGTGCCGGCGCCGCCGCCGGGCGTCGACACGAACCTCGACAACAAACCGGGCGCCAAAGATCTGCCGATCCGCCAGCGCCTGGCGCAGCATCGGACGAATCCCAGCTGCAACAGCTGCCACGGCGTCATCGATCCGCTCGGGTTCGCGCTCGAGAACTTCGACGTCATCGGCGGATGGCGCACGGTCGACGAGTCGGGATCGGCCGTCGACGCGAGCGGCAGCACGGTGAGCGGCGTGAAGATCGACGGCCTCACGGGCCTTCGCGCCCTCCTGCTCTCGCAGCCCGAACAGTTCCCGCGCACCGTCACCGAAAAGCTCATGACCTACGCGGTCGGCCGCATGCTGCAGTACTACGATCGGCCGGCAGTGAGAAAAATCGTTCGCGATGCCGCGGCTGCCGATTACCGGTGGTCGTCGCTCATCGTCGGCATCGTGAAGAGCCCGACGTTCCAAATGCGGACAGTGCCGGCTTCAACGAACTAGGAGATTCACATGTCGTTTCTGACAAAGTCTCTCTCGCGTCGAACCGTTCTCCGGGGCATGGGCGCCACGGTGGCGCTGCCGTTCCTCGAGGCGATGCTGCCCGCCTTCTCGTTGAAGGGGCACGCCGCCGGCAAGGCCGCGCACCGCTTCCTCGCGTTCTACACGCCGAACGGGATGGCCATGGAGTACTGGACGCCGAAAGGCGTCGGCACGTCCTTCGAGCTGTCGCCGATCATGCAGCCGCTCGCGCCGTTCAAGGACCAGATGATCGCGCTGTCGGGCATCAAGGCGAACTGGAACTACATCCACGCCGGCGCGTCCGGATCGTTCCTGACGGGGACGGCGCGCGGCGGCACGACGGAGATCGAAATCGTCGCCGACACGTCGATCGATCAGATGCTCGCAAAACATTTTTCGAGCGAGACGCAGCTCGGATCGCTCGAGATGTCGATGGACGTGCCCGCGAACGCCGGCGCCTGCACCGGACAGCTCAGCTGCGCCTACACGCACACCCTGTCGTGGAAGAGCCCGACCCAGCCGCTCCCGATGGAGTGGAATCCTCGCGCGGTGTTCGAAAAGCTGTTCGGCGACACCGGCAGCACCGATCGCACCGCCCGCGAGCAGCGCCTGCGCCAGCACAAGAGCATTCTCGACTCGGTCAACGACAAGCTGACGACGCTGAAGAACGAGCTCGGCGCCGGCGATCGCACGAAGGTGAACGAGTACACCGAAGCCGTGCGCGACGTCGAACGGCGCATCGAGATGGCCGAGCGCCAGATCGATCTCGAGCTGCCGACCCTCGACCAGCCTCAGGGCGCGCCCGCGGAGTTCGAAGATCACCTGCAGCTGATGCTCGACCTGCAGATCCTCGCGTTCCAGTCGGACCTCACGCGCGTCATCTCGTTCATGATCAGCAAGGAACAGAGCGCGCGGCCGTATCCGCAGATCGGCGTGCCGGAAGCGCATCACCCGCTCTCGCATCACAACAACATCCCCGAGCTGATCGCGACGATGTCGAAGATCAACACGTACCACGCGACGTTGTTCGCGAAGTACCTCACGAAGCTTCGCGCGACGCAGGACGGCGACGGGTCGCTGCTCGACCACATGACGATCCTCTATGGTTCGGGGATCTCGAACAGCACGCAGCACTCCGGGGAGAACCTCCCGCTGCTCGTGATGGGCGGCGGCGCCGGCACGCTGAAAGGCGGACGGCACCTGCAGTTCACCGACAAGCCGACGATCGGCAACCTGCTCGTGACGCTGATGGACAAGATGGGCGTGCCGGTCGATCACGTCGGCGGATCAACCGGCAAGCTGCCGCTCGACTCGATCAGCCTGGTCTGAACATGACGGCCACGAGAAGTCTCTTCGTCGCGTCCGCCTTGGCGATCCTGTGGGCCGCCTCCGCCAGTGTCTCGTCGGCGGCGGAGGGACCGCTCGTCGACGCCGCCAAGAACGCGCAGAAGGAGACGCTGCGGGCGCTGGTGCAGAAGAAAGCGGACGTCAACGCCGCCGAGCCGGATGGCACGACGGCGTTGCATTGGGCCGCGTATCGCGACGATCTGGAAAGCGTCGACATTCTGCTGCGCGCGGGCGCCAAGGTGAACGCGGTGACCGATCTCGGCGTCACGGCGCTCTACAACGCCGCGCAGAACGGAAACGTCGCGGTTATCAACCGGCTGCTGGCTGGCGGCGCCGACCCGAATCTGTCGCTCCTCTCGGGGGAGACGGCCGTCATGGTCGCCTCGCGTGCCGGCAAGACCGGCGTCGTCGAAGCGTTGGCGGCCAAGGGCGCGGATTTGAACGCCAAAGGCACCCGCGGCCAAACCGCACTGATGTGGGCCGCCGCACAGGGGCATGCCGACACCGTGAAGGCGTTGATTCTGCGCGGTGCCGACATTCACGCGAAATCGAGCGTCTACAACGAGGTAATGGCCGTGCCTCCGCATGGCTATCTCCCCTACAACCGCCCGATCCCGCATGGCGCCGACACGCCGCTCATGTTCGCGGCGCGAGCCGGCCAGCTCGATGCGGCCAAGGTGCTGGTCGAAGCCGGCGCGAACGTGAACGATGCCGATGCCTGGGGCATCAGCGCCACCGCTCTGGCGGCGCATTCCGGGTTTCCGGAGATTGTCGAGTTCCTCCTCGATAAAGGCGCGAACCCGAATACGCCGGCCGACTTTACCGCGCTGCAATGCGCGATCATGCGGCGCGACGAGCGGATGGTGACCGCTCTCCTGAATCACGGCGCCGATGCGAACACGCCGGTGAAAAACTGGACGCCGACGCGGCGCGCCTCCAACGATCTGAACTTCGGCCCCGAGCTGGTCGGCGCGTCGCCGCTCTGGCTCGCCGCGCGTTTCCTGCAGCCCGCGACCGTGAAGCTGCTGGCGCAGCACGGCGCCGATCCCAAATTCGTTCGCCATGCCAGCTACGTCGCCGGCGGGTTGTACAAAGAGCGAAAAGAGACGACAACCGCACTGATGGCCGCGACGGGGCTTGGGACGGGCGATCCGTGGGTTGACGTGCCGAAAGCCAGGCGCGAGGCGCTCGCGCTCGAGATCGTCACGTTTCTGATCGAAGCGGGGGTCGACGTCAACGCAAAGGCGTCAGACGGCAAGACCGCCCTCGACGGCGCCAAAGCCAGCAAATACGCGAGCGTCGTGGATTTCCTCGTCGCGCACGGGGCGACACCCGGAACACCAACGGCAAAGTGATCCGCCGGCTCAGCGTCGCCGCGCTGGCCGCCGCGGCAGCGGTGCTCGGAGTATCCCTGCCGGCTGCAGCCCATCCCGTCCCTTTCAGTTATCTCGACGTTCGCAACGAGCCTGACGCCATTGAAATAGCGCTCGTCGTCCACGTCTTCGACGTCGGACACGACGTCGCCGTCGAACCTCCGGAGCGTCTGCTGGAGGCCGAGCTGCTCGCACAGAAATCCGCGGCGATCATCGCCCTCGTTCGCAGCCGCCTGCGAATCGAGGCCGACGGAGAAAGCCTGACCGAGTCGTCCTGGTTACCGCCCGAGCCGCTGGCCGACCGCCAGTCGCTCAGGCTTCGAGCGGCATTCCTCGTCGGGAAACCCGCCGGTGCTGTCGGGGTGGTGGCGTCGCTGTTCCCGTACGATCCGAAGCATCAGACGTTCGTCAATTTTTTCGAGGGCGACACGCTGGTTTCCCAGTCGATGATCGACATCGCCCATCAGCGCACGGAGCACTTCTCCGGCACCCGTCAGGGAGTGCGGGCCGTGGCGCGGCGGTTCGCGGCGGCCGGAGCGCGGCACATCCTGGCGGGACCGGATCATCTGTTCTTTCTCGTAGGGCTTCTTCTGCTCGGGGGCAACACGAAACGTCTGCTGCTGATTGCCACCGCCTTCACGGCGGCTCATACCCTGACCGCGGCGGCGGCGGCCGCCAGGCTGTTGACGATCCCGGCCAGCATCACGGAGCCGGCGATTGCGCTCGGAATCATTTATACCGGTGCAGACAACCTGTTGGTGCGCGGCGGCCGCGACATGCGGGCCTGGATTGCTTCCGGGTTCGGCTTTCTTCACGGCTTCGGCTTCGCCAGCGGGCTGCCTCCGATGGACCTCGCCGGCCGGAGGCTCGGATGGGCGGTGTTTTCGTTTAACATAGGCGTCGAAGCGGGCCAGCTGGCGCTCGTCGCCATCGTGGCCTCCCTGCTGGCGCTGTTGCATCTGCACAGCGAAACGGCCTCGCGACGGCTCGCCGTCGCCGGCTCGGTGTTCGTGATGGCTGCCGGCGCATTCTGGTTCGTTCAACGGATGTTTTTCCCTGGGGGGATCACATGAGACGCATTGCCGTACTCCTGGTACTCGTTGCCGTCGGCGCTCTGTCCCACATCGTGTCGCAGGCGGCGCAACAGCCGGCCGCCGCGCAACCGAAGGTCGTCGAGGTCGAGAAGCTGAAAGACAATCTGTTCCTGCTCAAAGGCGGGGGCGGCAACACGGCCGTCTTCGTTCAGTCCGCCGGCATCACGGTGGTTGATACGAAGAATCCCGGCTGGGGCGCGCCGATTCTCGAGAAGATCAAGGAACTGAGTCCCAAGCCGATCACGACCATCATCAACACCCACACGCACGGCGATCACGTCAGCGGCAACGTCGAGTTCCCGGCGACTGTCGATGTCGTCGTCCAGGAAAACACCGCCGCTAACATGAAGAAAATGGCGGGGGCGTACGGGCTGACGCCGCCTGGCGCCGCGCCCGCGCCGAGCATCTTCGATCAGAACGGCGGCAAGGGCATGCCGAAACGTACGTTCAAGGATCGGATGACGCTCGGAAAAGGTGCAGACCAGATCGATCTGTATTACTTCGGCCGCGGCCACACGAACGGCGACGCGTGGGTGCTGTTCCCCGCGCTCAGGGTCGTCCATGCGGGCGATATTTTCTCGGGCAAGAATCTTCCGCTGCTCGACTCGAACAACGGCGGCAGCGGCGTCGAGATTGGCGACACGCTCGCGAAAGCGCACAGCGGGCTCAGCAAGAGCGCCGACGTGATCATCACGGGCCACAGCACCCAGATGACGATGGCCGACCTGCAGGAGTACGCGCAGTTCAATCGCGAATTTCTGGCCGCGGCGCAGGCCGCCAAGAAAGCCGGGAAATCGCCTGAAGACGCGGCCAAAGGGTGGACACAGCCGGCGAAATACGCGGGCTATGCGGCCCCGCAACCCGCGCGACTGCTGGCCAACATGCAGGTCATATACGCGGAATCGAAGTAGAGACGCCATTCTGCGGAGGCAGGCGGAACACAGCGGAGGCGCTGGTTCCGCCCCTGCCTTCCCGGCGCCGTGCAGCCAGGCCCGAAGGGCCGGGCGCGAGCGAAAATCGTAAGAGCACTGCGGTTTGACCCGCCGATAGTGCACAGAACTTCCCGCCTGCGGGCTCCCCAAGCCCGGCATTCGATTTGCTATAGCGACGATCGTTGATGTAACCCTGTCCACGCGAGGTGTCATGAATCATTTGCGCGAGTTGCTCGCCAGCGATCATCTGCACACTCTCGAGTTCTTCCTGATCTCGCTGCGCGACGTCTCGGATCCGTCCGTCGATTCACAAGAGCTGCTCTACAACGCCAGCGTTCTTGCGCACTACGCCCAGACGCCGACGTCGGTCGACGACGAGCTGTCGACGCCGGCCGATCTGGCTGCCGTGTTCGATCGATTCGTTGCCGATGCCGCGGTGCTGCGCGATGCGGCGGTCATGGAAGCCGCGGGCGCGCAGTGTCTGCTGCTGACGGGATTTTTCGAAGAGCAGATGCGCGGACGCCACAACATCCGCTGGTATGCCGAGATGGGCGCGAGCTTCTATCGCCGGGCGGCGGAAGAAGATCGCTCCGCCAAACGCGCGAGGCTGCTCGGCATGATCGCGCTTCGCTTCGAGTTGTGGCGGCAGCGCCAAGCGCGTCTCAGCCGCGAGCTCCGCGATTTGCGGTACATCCTCGGCAGTGTTCCGCCGGAACCCGACGGTCTCCTGCACTGAGCGCGTCGGGCCGCGCGGAGGGGCCCCTATGCGAGCAGGCGCCCGAGAGCTTCGCGCCGCACCGTTCTCCGCTCGGGGTGAGGGCCGCTTCCGAGAACCTGGAAGTGGCCGTCGTGAGCCACGGCCTGGCATTCCACGATGCGCCCGTCGCCCAGCGTTAGGCTGAAGACTTCGCCGTCGACGCTGTCGGGTACGGGATCGAACTTGATGCGCGCGATGCTTCCGGAGGCGGTGAGCTCGAACCAGTACCCCACACAGCCGAGATTCCGCGAGCCGCGATGGAGTCGTCCGACGCCGGCGATGGTTCGGGTCTGAGACACTTTTGCGCCTCGGGAACCCCGAGATGCAAGGCGCACGCCCGCAAGCTCGACGTCACGGCACGGGCGTTGCGCCTTCAACCTCGAACGACAAGGCATCGTGTGCCACGCCGATGACGACGGTGCCGCCGTGCTCGAGCTTGCCGAAGAGAATCTCGTCGGTGAGCGGATCGCGGACCTCTTTCTGAATCACCCGGCCGAGCGGCCGGGCGCCGAATGCGGGGTCGTAGCCCTTCTTCGCCAGCCACTCCCGGGCTTCCGGGGTCAGCGTAATCGCGACGCGCCGATCGGCCAGCTGAGCTTCGAGCTGGCTCACGAACTTCTCGACGATGGTCTCCATCGCGGCCCTCGAAAGCGCATGGAAGGTGACGATGGCGTCGAGGCGGTTGCGGAACTCCGGACTGAAGAGCCGCTCGATCGCCGCCTTGGCCTTGCCTTCGGTGCCGCTGTCGTTGAAGCCAATCGAGCCCGCGCTCATCTCGCGCGACCCGGCGTTCGACGTCAGAATCAGCACGGTGTTCCTGAAATCAGCCTTGCGGCCCGAGTTGTCGGTGAGGGTCGCGTGATCCATCACCTGCAGCAGGATGTTGTAGATGTCGAAATGCGCCTTTTCGATTTCGTCGAGCAGTACGACGCTGTACGGGTGCGTTCGTACGGCGTCGACGAGCAGCCCGCCCTGTTCGAATCCAACGTAGCCCGGGGGGGCGCCGATCAGCCTGGCGACGGCGTGCTTCTCCATATACTCGCTCATGTCGAAGCGGATGAACTCGTTCCCGAGCAGCAGCGCGAGCTGCTTCGCCAACTCCGTCTTGCCGACGCCGGTCGGCCCCGTGAAGAGAAAACAGCCCGCCGGGCGATCGGGTTGCCCGAGGCCCGCGCGCGATCGCTTGATCGCCTGCGCCACCAGATGAACGGCTTCCTTCTGACCGAACACCACGCGTTCGAGCGATTCCTCCAGGGCGCGAAGCCGCTCGCGATCTGAAGAGCTCGCCTGCCGCGCGGGGATGCGCGCCATGCGCGCAACGATCGGCTCGATGTCGGCGGCTTCGATGGTCGGCACCGCCTCGGCGTCGGCGTTCTTGAGCCGCGTCACCGACCCGGCTTCGTCGATGAGATCGATGGCGCTGTCGGGCATCCGGTAATCGCGAAGGTGCCGGGATGCGAGCTTGGCGGCGGCTTCAAGCGCCGCGTCGCTGTACTTGACGCGGTGATGTTCCTCGTAGCGGCTGCGCAACCCGGCGAGAATTTTGACCGTCTCGTCGATCGAGGGCTCGTCAATCGCAATCTTCTGCAGCCGGCGCGCGAGCGCCCGGTCTTTTTCAATCTGCTTGAACTCCTCGAACGTGGTAGACCCGATGAATCGCAGCTCCCCAGCGGTGAGCAGCGGCTTCATCATCGTCGCCAGATCCATGGTGCCGCCCGACACGGCCCCTGCACCGACCGTGGCATGGATCTCGTCGATGAAGAGAATCGCCTTCGGCCGTCCGGTCAGCGCCTTGATCACCGCCTTGAAGCGTTCCTCGAAATCGCCGCGGAACCGCGTGCCGGCCAGCAGCGCGCCCGTATCCAGTGAAAAGACTTCGGCGCCCTTGAGCGGCTCCTGAATGTCGTCCGCCAGCAGGCGGATCGCCAGCCCTTCGGCCATTGCGGTCTTTCCCACCCCGGCGTCGCCCACGAAGACCGGATTATTCTTGCGCCGGCGGCCCAGGACCTCGATCGTCCGCTGGAGCTCTTCGGTCCGGCCGATCAGCGGATCGAGCAGTCCTTGCCGCGCCCGCGCCGTGAGATCCACGCAGTAGGCCGACAGCGGGTCGCGGGACGTCCCGGACCCCGGCTCGCCGGCGCCCGCAAGGCCTTCGCGTCCATCACCGTCCGAATCCGGATTGCTGGAGATAGGCGTCTTGGTGATGCCGTGCGACAGATACTCGAGCACGTCGAGGCGCGTCACGCCCTGTTCGGCGAGCATGGCCGCGGCGTGCGTCTTCGGCTGCTGAAGAATCGCGGCGATGACATCGCCGACCTGCGCCTCCTGCCGCTGCGCGCTCTGCACGTGCATCACCGCCGCCTGGAGGACGCGCCGGAAGGCGATGGTCTGCTCGGGCTCGCGTTCCTGCCCGCGCGGCACTTTCTCGATAGAATCGTCCAGGTACGCGTTCAGATTGCGCCGGAGCAGGCCCAGATCGGCCCCGCAGGCCGCCAGAATCCGCTCGCCGTCGGGATCGTGCGCGAGCGCATAGAGCAGATGCTCGAGCGTCAGGTAGGCGTGCCGGCGAGACATGGCCTCGCGGAACGCGATGTGGAGGACGACTTCGACGGAGGTGGAAAACATCAGGCTTCTTCTATGGTAGCGCGCAATGGGAATCCGGCTTCGCTGGCCAGGGCGCGGACCGCGTCGGCCTTGGTCTCGGCGAGCTCCCAGGGATACACCCCGGCGATGCCCCGTCCGTTGCGATGCACCTGCATCATGATTTGAAAGGCCTCGGCCGGCGATTTCTGAAAGATGTTCTCGAGCACCTGGATGACGAAATCCATGGTGGTGTAGTCGTCGTTCAGCAGCACCACCTTGTACATCGTGGGGTGCTGCTTCTTCGTCTCGGCGCGCTCTTTGACGGCGCCGCTTGCGTGTCCGTGCTCGTCGGGCATCGATAGTTTTCAGTCTTCAGTAATCGGTCATCAGTTTGGTTTTCAGTTCTCAGTTCTTAGTTCTCAGTGCGGCAAGGGCCCTTGTCGGTCGATTGTGCACGGACCTGAGGACCGAGAACTGATAACTCAGCTGCCTGGAGTTCTCAGTGTTCAGTATTCGGTTATCAGTTTGGTTTTCAGTTCTCAGTGCTCAGTGCGGCAAGGGCCCCTGTCGCTCGATTGTGCACGGGCCTGAGGACCGAGAACTGATAACTCAGCTGCCTGGAGTTCTCAGTGTTCAGTATTCGGTTATCAGTTTGGTTTTCAGTTCTCAGTGCTCAGTGCGGCTCGCACCCGTTCGCTGAATCGTGCTGCGACGCCCAGCCGGGGCCTTTCACCGTGAACCGACAAACCGCACTGACGACCGAGAACTGATAACCCGACTGATTACTGAGAACTGACAACCACACTGACGACTGAGCACTCCGAACTGAGAACTGCTCAGCTCTTCGCTCAATTGTGCACCGAACACCCAGCCCGGCGCCCTTCACCGTGAACCGACAAACCGCACTGACGACCGAGAACTGATAACCCGACTGATTACTGAAAACTGACAACCAAACGGACTACCGAGAACTCCGAACTGATAACTGCTCCTGGGTATTCAGTAATCAGTGTGCCGCCGAAATATGCTCGCGCAGCAAATCGCGGCCAAAGTCGCCGTTGAAGTCGCGCCACACCGAGTGGATGTGGTTGCCGTCGTTCTGCGTGTTGTCGAACTCGATCAGGAACGTCGGGCCCTGCACCCGGTAGTAGTGCTTCTGGCCGCGCTGCGCCGGACCCGCCCAGGCGAACGCGATCTTGTCGAGGCCGGCCTGCTTCACTTTCGCCATCCGGTCGGCCGCGATATCGGGAGCCATCGCCGAGCTGTACGAGTCGAGCACCTTCATCAGCATCTCGCGCTGCGCCGGCTGCAGATCCGCAGCCGTAATGCCGACCACCGTCTGCGCATCGGCCTTCAACTTGTTGCCGGTGACGATGTCGTTGGGCGCGACGGTGTTGATCACCGCCTTCGCCTTCTGCGTCTCGTTCAGGGCCATCAGCAGCGCCCGCCCCGAGTCCTCTTCTTCCGCCAGCACGCGGAGGCCCTTCTTCGGCCCCTCCTCGCGTACTTCGGCCGGATTCGATCCGAAGAACTGGGGCGTCGCGGCCACCATGGTGCCGTTGACCACCGTGAAGTTGAGCGACACGTGATGTCCCTCCACTCGCCAGCCCCACGTGCCTTTCGCGGCGGGCGTCCCAAAGACCGAGAAAAAGTACTTCACGGGATTGCGTTCGAGCCGGCGCCCCTGCGCCGCGTCTCCCCCGCCGGCCGCCTCGATCCGGTTGAGAATATCTTCGAGCTGCATGATCGAGGTCGCCGTCAGATAGCCCTTCTGGCTCAACCCGGCCTTCAGGAGATCGTGCGCGGCCTTCCGCGAGGTCTCGCTCATGGCGCCGAGCGTCAGGCCGTTGCGCGGGAACATCTCGGACGGCACGAATCCCCAGTGCTCGCGCTCGGTCCCCTCGAACGGAAACGTCGCCACCTTCTTCTGTTCCGGCGACAGTGTCGCAAGGAATTTGTTCGCCGCATCCGCCATGGCCGCCGGCGAACGGTCGGCCGCCAGCAGCACTCCAAGTCCAACGACAACGCAGGCCCAGCCCGTGAACAGTCGTGCGAACCGAACAGCACGCATAGGAGCTCCTTTCGAGTCTTTGCCGAAGTATTACACAAACATTACGCCGTCAGGCTCCCTTGTCGTGTTCCAGCTTGGGCAGCCACAGCGCCAGGATGCCGATGGCCGGCAGAAACGCGCACAGCTCGTAGACGAAGAAAATTCCGGTCCTGTCGGCAATCTTGCCGAGAATCGCCGCGCCGATCCCTGCCGTGCCGAAGGCCACGCCGAAGAACAGACCCGAGATCAGTCCGACCCTTCCCGGCACCAGCTCCTGCGCGTACACCACGATCGCGGAAAACGCCGAGGCGAGAATCGTTCCGATGATGATCGTCAGGATACGCGTCCAGAACAGGCTTGCGTGCGGCAGCGCGAGCGTGAACGGCAGCACGCCGAGAATCGACAGCAGAATCACCCGGCGGCGGCCAAACGTATCTCCGATAGGACCACCGATGAGCGTGCCCGCGGCGACTGCCGCCAGAAACAGGAACAGATGCAGCTGCGCGCTCTGCACCGACAGGCCGAAGCGGTTGATCAGATAAAACGTGTAATACGTCCCCAGACTCGCAAGATACACGTATTTCGAGAAGATCAGCGCCATCAGAATCGCCATGACGGCCGCGACCTGTCGCGCCGGAAGGGGCGACGTGCGTGCCGGCGAATGTCCTCCCGTCGCGGACGCGGCGCTCACCGAGCGATACCACGTGCCTACCCGCCACAGGAACGCCACGCCGACGAGGGCCGCGATCGAAAACCAGATGATGTTCTGCTGGCCGTAAGGCACCACGAAGAACGCCGCGAGCAGGGGGCCGAGCGACGATCCGACGTTGCCACCGACCTGAAAAAATGATTGGGCAAAACCGTGACGCCCGCCCGACGCGAGCCGGGCGATGCGCGACGACTCGGGGTGAAAGACCGCAGACCCGAGTCCGACGAATGCCGCCGCCACGACGAGAAGCCCGAAGCTCGAGCCGCGCGCGAGCAGAATCATCCCGGCGAGGGTGCAGGCCATGCCCGCGGCGAGCGAGTACGGCTGCGGCCGCCGATCGGTGTACGAGCCGATCACCGGTTGAAGCAGCGAGGCCGTAATCTGATTGGTGAGGGTCAGCAGCCCGATCTGCGTGAACGACAGGCCCAGGGTGATCTTGATGATGGGGTAAATCGAGGGAAGCAGCGACTGCATCATGTCGTTGAGCAGATGACAGAAGCTCAACGTCGACAGCACGCGCAGGGCTGGAGGCCGGGTCACACTTTAAACCTGTAGGTAGAAGGTTGAAAGTTGAAGGTGGGTTTACAGGTTGATCCTTGAAGGTACGTTCAGGCGGCAGCCTCCGAACCCACCTTCAACTTTCAACGTTCAACCTTCCACCTACACGGCTCACCCATCACCCCTTGCGCTCTTCCAGGTAGGTGTAGCCCTGCATCCCTTCCTCGTAGAACCGGAGGAGGCGGCCAGACTCCTCGTAATCGAGGCGCCCGGCGCGGACCGCTGCCTCGACGTCGTTGCGCAGCTTGGTGAGGAGCGCCTGTGCGTCGAACTCCACGTAGTCGAGCACCTCTTTTACGGTGTCGCCTTTGATGACCGCATCGAGGACGACCGTATTGTCGGTATCGAGGCTGACGTGCACGGCATGGGTGTCGCCGTAAAGGTTGTGGAGGTCGCCGAGAATTTCCTGATAGGCCCCGACCAGGAACACGCCGAGGTAGTACGGCGAACCGTTGAAGGTGTGCAGCGGCAGCGTGCGGCGCACGTCGCGGCGATCGATGAACTGATCGATCTTCCCGTCCGAGTCGCAGGTAATGTCGCCGAGCACCGCGTGATGGGTCGGCCGTTCGTTCAGGCGGTGGATCGGCATCACCGGAAACAGCTGCTTGATCGCCCAGCTGTCGGGCACCGATTGAAAGAGCGAGAAATTGCAGAAATATGTGTCCGACAGCGATTCGTCGAGGTTCTGCAGATCCTCCGGCACTTCCTCCATCGTCTTGACGATCTTCTGGAGCTTCATACAGATCGCCCAGTACAAGTTCTCGGCCTGTGACCGTTGCACGAGCGGCAGATAGCCGGTCGAGAACAGGTTGATCGCCATATCGAGCGCCTGCTGGGCGTCGTGATAGCTCTCGAGCGCATTCCTCGTCGACAGGTTCGAGTAGGTCTCGATCAGGTCGACCAGCGGCTGCTCCATGTCCGGCGTCGGCGCCGTCGGCACATCCTCGGTTCCAAAGCCCGATGCTCCGAGCACGTTGAATACGAGCAGGCTGTGGTGAGCCACGATCGCCCGGCCGCTCTCGGAAATGATGGTCGGGTGCGGGACCTTGGCCTCGTCGCACACCGTCTGCAGGTGGTAGACGACGTCGTTCGCGTATTCCTGGAGGGTGTAGTTGACGCTCGACTCGAAATTGGTCTGCGACCCGTCGTAGTCGACCCCTAACCCGCCCCCCACATCCATATACTTGAGGCCGGCCCCGGACTGCGCAAGCTCGACATAAACCCGGGCGGCTTCGTTGAGCGCGCCCTTCACGATGCGGATATTGGGAATCTGGCTGCCGAGGTGGAAGTGCAACAGCTGGAAGCAGTCTTCCATGCCGCGCGTCTTCAGCTCGTTCAGACCCTTCAGAATCTCGGCGACCGTCAGGCCGAACTTCGACCGGTAGCCCCCGGACGACTGCCACCGGCCGCCGCCGCGAGCCGCCAGCTTCACACGCATGCCGATAGCCGGCCGGACCCCCACTTTTTCGGCGATATCGAGGATGAGGTCGAGCTCGGTATATTTCTCGACCACGGGAATCACCCGGCGTCCGATCTTCTGCGCCATCATCGCCAGCTCGATGAACTCGGCGTCCTTGAAGCCGTTGCAGACGATGGGGGTGTCGTTGTCGGCGAGCGCCGCCACCGCGATCAGCTCGGGCTTGGACCCCGCTTCGAGGCCGAATTTAAAGGGTTTTCCGAAGTCGAGCACCTCTTCGACGACCTGGCGCTGCTGGTTGACCTTGATGGGATAGACGCAGACGTATTTGCCGGAGTACTCGTGCTGGGCGATGGCGGCCTGAAAGGCCTCGTGGATGTCCTGCAGCCGGTGCTGCAGGATGTCGCGAAACCGGATGAGCGTCGGAAGGCTGATGCCCCTGAGCTGCAGGTGATCGACCAGCTGCTTCAAATCGATCGACCGGCTCGGGTCTTTGGTGGGGTGGATTCGCACGTGGCCGTTCTCGCCAATCGAGAAGTAACCCTGTCCCCACCGCCCTATCTCGTACATCTCGGCCGCATCGACCGTCGTCCAAGCATCGCCGACGTCATGCGCCGAACGAACCTTGGCAATCTGGTGATTCATGCGCACACATGATATCGGATATGTATCCTAGATCCATGAGAATCATCATCCTGTGCGCGACTTTTTTCGTCGCAATCGCTGCGACGGACGCACGCGCGCAGAAGGAACCCAACCCGGTGGTCGTCGTGCAGACCAACATGGGCGATATCGCCATCGAGCTTCTCAAAGATCGGGCGCCGGCCACGGTCGACAACTTCCTCGGCTACGTGCGGTCGAACTTCTACCCGGGGACGATCTTTCACCGCGTCATCAAGGGCTTCATGATTCAGGGCGGCGGCTTCACGCCGCAGATGCGCCTCAAGCGGACGGGCCCGCCCATCAAAAACGAGGCGAATTCCATCAACAAGAACCTGCGCGGAACGGTGGCGGCAGCCAGGTCGGCCGGCGTGAACACCGCGACTTCCCAGTTTTTCATCAACACCGAAGACAACGTCTCGCTCGACCACAAGAGCATCCGGCCCGACGAGTACGGCTACGCCGTGTTCGGCAAGGTCGTCGAAGGCATGGAGGTGGTGGACAAGATCGAGCGCGTCCGGACGAACGGCAAGGACGTCCCGCAAACTCTCGTGATGATTACAAAGGTGTACGTGAAAGAGCCTTAGGCCCTCGCCGGGCGGTCCTTGATGAAATCGCGCCCCCGGACGCCCTCGATCAAATTCTTGCCCGCCCCCACGAAGGGAATGGAGTCGAGCGCGGTGTGAACCACGCCTCCAACGATTCCCTTCCGCTTAATCGCGCCGCCCAGCGCTGCCGCCGCCACGATCGCCCCGATCCAGGGAATGGATCGCGCAAGCCGCTTCGTCACTCTTCGCGTGCCGTACCGTTTCAAGGTCTCTTTTGTGCTCATGGCAGGTCCACCAGAATCAGTTTCGACGCGCTCAGGTTTCCGAACGTGGCGGTAATCGTCGTCCGGCCATCGGTCCTCGCCGTCACGACGCCCGCTCCGCTTACGACAGCCACCGCTTCGTTCGTCGACGCCCAGCTCGACGCCGCCGTCCGGTCCTGAACCGAGCCGTCGGCAAACGTGACCATCGCAGCGAGCGGTTTCGTCTCGCCTTTGGCGCTGAGCGTCATGCCGCCGCTAATCGTGAGGCTCGTCGCCAGCTTTCCTTCCGTGCTCGCGCCCGAGGCGGCTGACGGAGAAGAGGGCGACGCCAACTGACCGCTGCAGGCCCCGGACGCAAGTCCTCCAACGACCAGCACCACCAGCGCGACATCCGCAAGTGTCGGCCTCCAATGCACGTTTCACGTCCGCTAACACAGAATGCAAGGCCTACGCCGCGTGTAAGATGCTAAGATTCGGGCCCCGGAAGGACTTACAAGTATGAAAAGGATGTCTCGACGACAGGCCATAGCGACGGGTGTGATGGCGGCGGCCGCGGGCGTGTTCACACGCAACGAGCGGCTCCTTGCGAAAGCCGCGCAGCCCAAAACGAAAGTCAATTTCGCCGTGCCCGCAGGCGCGTGCGATACGCATGTCCACGTGTTCGGCGATCCCGCGCAGTTCCCGTTCGTCCCGAGTCGCGCGTACACGCCCGAACAGGCATCGATTGCCGAGCTGCGAGCGCTGCTCGACGCGCTTCACATGGAGCGCGTCGTCATCGTTCATCCTAGCGTCTACGGGACCGACAACAGATGCTCGCTCGACGCGATGAAGCAGCTCGGCAGCCGGGCGCGCATGGTCGCGGTGATCGACGAGAAGACGCCGCCCGCGGAGCTCGATAACATGGCACGTTCGGGCGTTCGTGGCATTCGGGTGAATCTTACGCAGGCGGGAGTCAGCGATCCCGCGGCTGCCGGACGCGCACTCGAGGCCGCGATGGCGCGTGCGAAGGCGCGCGACTGGCACCTGGTGGTCAACACAAATCTCAGTGTCATTGACGCGCTGAAAGATCCGCTGGGTGCCGCGCCGATTCCGCTCGTGATCGATCACTTTGGCGGTGCCCGGGGCGCCGCCGGCGGTCCCGAGCAACCGGGATTTGCGACGCTTCTGGCCCTCGTCAAATCGGGCAAGGCGTACGTGAAGATTTCTGCGGCCGCCGATTTCGTGTCGACCAAGGCGCCCGACTACCCCGATGTCGTGCCGCTCGCAAAAGCGCTCATCGCCGCCAACCCCCAGAGAATCATCTGGGGCACCGACTGGCCGCATCCCGACTCGCGCGTGCTGCCGAATCGCAAGAACACCGACATCGCGCCGCTGGTTCAGACCGACGACGGCCTCGTGCTGAACCTGCTGCCGACGTGGGTACCGGACGCCGCCACGCGGAAGATGATCCTCGTGGATAATCCGGCGAGGCTCTACGGCTTCTAGATCAGCCCGGTGTTACCTGGCGAGCATGCCTCTGAATGCGAACCGCTGGGTGCCGTAGTCGAGCTCGGCCGTATAGATGTTGCCCTTGGAGTCGATCGCCATCTGATGCGGCCGGGTGGCTGCCGGCGGGCCGAACTGATCCGTCGACAGCACCTTCAGAGATTTGCGATCGACGATGACGATGCGGTTGCCCTCACCGACATACAGAAATTGCTGGTCTTTGTCGGGCGAGAGCGCAAGCCAGCCGGGTGATCCGCCGCTGAACAGCTGGTTCACGTATTTGCCGGCAAGCGTGAACACCTGAACGCGTCCGTTGCTGCGATCGGCGACGTAGACGAACCCGTCGTTGGAGACGCGGATGGCGTGAACCGGCCCGCCGAACTGTTGAGGTCCCGGAGGGGTCCGTGCGGGCGCGGGTGCCGGCGCGGTTGGCGTACCGGCAGGCGGCGGCGTCTCCGTCCCCGGTTCCGCGAATCCCGTGAGCCCGGGTCGAAGGGGCGCCGGGGCCGCGTCCACGGGAACGTTTCCGAACGCGCCCCACATGCGCTTGAACGCGCCGGTGTTGGCGTCGAGCACGATCACCCGGCGGTTTCCGTAGCCGTCCGCAATGAACGCTTCGTTCGTCTGCCGGTAGATCACGAGATCGGCTGGCTCTTTCAGGTTCTTGGTATCGCTGTTGCCCGTGCTGCCGTTCTGCTGGCCAATCTGCTGCAGGAATCTCCCCGACGTCGTGAACTTCAGCAGCATGTCGTCGTCCACGGGAATCCGCTGGTTCGCGACCTTCTTGTATTTGACGACCCCGGCGCCCTGCCCCGCCTGCCCTCCAATCCAGACGATATCTTTGTCGTCGACAAAGATGCCGTGCTCGTTCTCCGGCCATTCGTAGCCGGGTCCCGGGCCTCCCCACCCTTGCACGAATTTTCCCGTTTCATCGAACTCGAGCACCGGAGGTGCGCGGTGCGCGCTCTGGTCGGCCGGAACGAAACGAGGACGATGCAGCAGCCAGACGTGATCGCGGCGATCGATTGCGACCGACGACATCTGCCCCATCACCCATCCATTGGGAAGCTTCGGCGGCCACGCCTTGTCGAGCTCGAAAGCTGGCAACACGGCAGCGCCGGGTGTTCCCGCCGAGCGCGACTGCGCGAGCGTATCGCTCCCGAGAGCAATGACCGAGACGATGACGATGGCCGCGAGAGTCAGGTTCTTCATGCGGGCATTCTGCGCCGACATCTGCGCACGGGCAACAGAATCTTGCCTACCGAAACCGTCCGCTCAATTCGGCTGACGGCGCAATCCGCCTGCGCCATCCGTAAGCCGATCCAGCGAGCCCGATCAGGGCCAGGAGGCAGCCGGGGAGAAATCCCGGCGGCATGAACACGAACGAAAACGTACCCGTCTGCCCGGGATGCAGCACCACGGAGGGCTGGCCGGTCTGCGGGTCGGGCTCTATGGCGCCGGCATCGGTCGTCCAGCCGGCCGCGAAGTTCTGATTCAGCCGAACCCTCGACGGTTCTCGGCCGCCGCTGACGCTGAAGACGACCCGGTTCGGAGAAAACCGTGTCGAGAAGATTTTCGCATCGCCATCCTGCCAGATCAGCGGGTGCGTCGCGTCGGCCTTTTCGTCGAGCCGCATCACTTCGTAGCACTGGAAAATCGACTCGCCCTTCATCAGCGTGCGCAACATCGGCGAGCCCCAGGTGTGCGGTTTGGACACGGTGTCGGTGACCAGCGTCCGCGGGCCGCCAAGAGGTCGAAACCTCTCGGTGATGGGATCCTGGATGAAGGATCCCCCGAGCATCAGCCTGTTTCTCATGACGAGGTCGGCCGTTCCGAGCAGGCACAACACCGCAATTGCGATGCGGGCGCGCGAAACGAGGCCATCGAGATCGAGCGTCTTCGCGGCCCATGCGACCGTCATGACGGCAGAGAGAACCGCCGCGATCGTGTAGCGGCTCGGAACCCGGAACTTTGAGAAAAATGGAAGGCGCAGGAAGATCGACGCCGGCGCCCACGATGCAAACTCGCCTGCGGTGAGCACGGCGATGAAGAGCATCGCCGTCGCAAGCGACAGGCCGAACCATCGATTCGCAATGCGGCGGTCGCCGATAATCCAGGCCGCGCTCGCGAGCGCTACCAGGACGAACGGCAGCCCCACGTAATTTCCGTACTCGATCCACGAATAAATCTGGCCGTCGAAACCAAGGCCTCGATTCTGATAAGGGTCGACGAGGCTCCGTACCAGCATCTCCATCGACATCAGATCGGGATGGGGTGCCAGCCGCGTGTCGGCGAAGTGCGGACTCGACACGAACAACACCAGCGGCAGGATCTTTGGCGCCGCCAAGAGTCCGCCGGACATCCCCAGTATCGCGGCCATCGCCAGGGGCTGCCAGCTGCGGCGGGCAGCCGACGACACCAAGGCAATGCTCGCGACGATGACGACCCCGAGCGGCATCACGTGGACGCCGCCCTCGAACACCGTCAGCGCCAGCACGGTCCCGCCCGCAATCGCATACTTGACGCTGCCGGTCTCGAGCGCCCGGAAGAAGAAGAACACCAGATACGGCAAATAGAAAGCTGGAAGGAAGATCGCGTGCCCGTACGCGAGATGCATCGCGACCGCACCCGACAGCGCAAACGCCGATGCGAGGAACACGATCCCGGGCAGGAACCGCAGTCCGAAGATTCGCGTCAGCACCAGGTGCATCCCCATCAGCCCCAGCCAATAGTGCAACGCGATGTTGATCTTCATTGCGAACGGCAGCGACACGACGGACACCAGCAGGAACGTCGGGCTGAAGAGAGGTGCCTGTGGATTGGGCAGAAGGACGTTTCCGCCGCAGTACCACGGGTTCCACAGCGGCAGCTGTCCGTATTCGATCAGGTTCTTCAGCACGGCGCCGTGCATGAAAAGATGGAAGTCCCAGTCCTGCCATCCAGTCGCATCGGGCTGCGCGAAGACAGGCCACGTGAACACCGCCGTCAACAGCAGGTAGGAAGTGGCGATTGCGAGGGCTCGGCGGTCGATCGCCATTACCTCTGGTTCACCGCCAGCGGTTTCCGGAACGCCATGATCAGCTCACCTCGAAGCACGTATCGCGTCTGCTCGTGGAGAAACCCGAGGGCGGTGAAGTGCCGGACGAGGCCCGCATAGGTGTAATGCGCGATGTGCTCGTCGGCATAGCCGCCGGGTTTGAAGAATCCGTAGGCCTTTTCCATGTAGACCCATTCCCACCGATCGTAATCGGGCGTGCCGAGCACCAGGCGTCCACCGGGTTTGAGGACGCGGACCAGCTCTCCGAGGATGGGCGAATCCATGGGGACGTGCTCGATCACCTGCGAGCAGAGCACGCAGGAAAACGAAGCATCCGCAAATGGCAGCGCAAAGCCGGACGCCCGCAGCAGCGGGACACCGTACCGCCGGGCGTAGCGCACCTTCTGCGGCAGGATGTCGATTGCCACGCTGCCCTTCGGGAGCGTTTCGATAATCCGGCTCGAACCGCAACCGACATCGCAGACCGCTCCTTCGCCGGCGATCAAGCCGGTGACGTGCTTATAGCGCTGCCGCTGCCAGTATCGCTGCAGTGGGATGATGCTGTCGTAGGCCCGCGCGTCGTAATCGCCCGCGGCGATCGAGTTTCGCAGCTGCCAGAGCGCCGCAAACGTGCGCGCGTACGCGCGGCTCAGTCGGACGAGTCCCGACGCGCCCCGGCGCGAGACATCGGTCCGGAGCGGGATTTCCGCAACGCGCCAGCCGCCGGCGAGCGCCCGCACGAGGAGCTCGGGCAGAAGGTCGTAGTCGCGTGCCGCCAGTGTCTGGCTGCGCACCACGTCGCCGCGGTACAACCAGAACACGCTGGAAAGATCGGTGACCGGAACGCTGAGACCCCGGCTGAAAATCTTGTTGATGGCGCGGCTGACGAGCCGCCGCCGAAGCCGCATGGCCGCCCGGGCGCCGCTCATATATCGCGAGGCCACGATAATTTCGGCGTCGAAGCGATGGCGCCACAGGTCGCCCACGACCTCTGATGCCTGCGAGGCGTGAGGATCGACGGTCATCACCCATTCACCGCGGGCGGACTCGAGACCGGCGCGCATCGCGGCGCCGAAGCCTTCGGATGGACCGGTGACGAGCAGCTGGCCGTCGCGGTCGATGGCCTTCAGCGCGAGTTGCAGCTGCGCGATTTGATGATCGGCCGGCTGATTGACCAGCGGAAGAATCAGCGACAACGTCGGGACGTTCATCGAAAAAGGAGGTCATGCTAGCACGCACCCTTATAATTCCGCCCGTGCGCCGCGGAGACTCGCTCATCGCTCTGCTCGTCGCCGGCTGCACGCTGGCCCTTTACGTCGCAACGCTCCAGCCCGGCCTCGGTGGTCCCGAAGACACACCCAAATTTCAGTTTCTCGGCTACGTGCTCGGCACCGCCCATCCACCCGGCTATCCGCTCTACGTCCTGCTGACACACGTCTTCGTGCAGCTGCCCTTCGGTACTATCGCCTATCGCGCGAACCTGTTCTCGGCCGTCATGGCCGCGATTGCGTGCGCGGTGTCCTACATCATCGGGCGGCAACTTGGTACGGGGCGCTGGGCGGCCGTGTGCGCGTCGTTCGCGCTCGCGACCGGCCTGGCATTCTGGAAAGGCGCGGTGTTCGCCGAGGTCTACGCCCTCGCGGCGTCCATCGTCGCGCTGACCATCGCGCTTCTGCTGTCATGGGGCGGTACCGGTTACGCGGGCCGCTTGCTGGCGGCGGTCGGTACGTTTGGCCTCGGCCTGGGTAATCACCTGACGATTGTCGGTCTCGTTCCGGCCGGTGCCTGGTTCATTTTGATACGCCATCGCAAGGCACTTTCCTGGCGGCTCGTCATCGCGTGCGCTGCGGTCCTGTTGCTCGCCGTCTCTCAATACTGGTTCATCGTCGTGCGCAGCAGACAAGCCTCGACGTATCTCGAGAGCCGCGCGACCTCGCTCTCCGAACTCGCCGCTGTCGTCACCGCCCAGCGATTCGCGAACGAGCGCTTCGCGTTCGGCCCGAAGGCGTTGCTCACGCACCAACTGCCATCGGTGTCGTCGGCGATCCGGACCGAAATGGGAACGGCGGGCGTGCTTCTGCTCGCCGGTGGCCTGGTCGCGGCGATTCGCCGGCGAAATACGGCGGCCATCCTCGTGCTCGCTGCAGCCGCGGGTCTCCTGGCGATGGTGCTGAACATCGCGGGCGACGTCGCCGGATTCATCACTCCGGTGATGGTGCTTCTCTGGCCCGTGGCCGGTCTCGGGATCCAGGCGATCGCCGATCTCCTGGCGACGCGCGTAGTGGTTCGCTGGGCGATGCTCGGTGCCGCCGCCCTTATCCCGGTTTCTGGCGTCGCGAGCAACTACGCGGCGTCCGATCACAGCCGCGACACGGAAGACGCGCGATTTTTCCGTGCGATTTTCACGCAGCTGCCAGGCACGGCGGAAATCGTGATGGAGAACTACTGGAACGCGATGATGATCAACTACCTGTCGTTCACCGAAGAAACCGGCCGGCCGGGAGGACTCTGGCAGCTGGATTCGCGGGCGCCGACCATCCGCAAGGCCAAGCGCGACGGACGGCGGGTCTTTGCGTTTGCCGGCTCGGCGACATTTCTCGAAGCCGAAGGGCTCCAGTTTCAGAGGACCCCGCTGGAGGGGCCGTTGCTGAACGAGTGGCTGAAGGGCCTGCCCCGGTCGAGCCTCGCGATCGGTGCTGCGGCCAATGTGCCTGTGCCGATCGAGGCGCTGCCAATCGATCGCACGCGCGCGCCCGCCGTCGGTGCGTTTCGTGCGTTCGGCTCGTTTGCGTGGGTGGCCGGCGAGACCGATGCGGCGATCGAAGTGAATACGGCACGGGCCAGTGTGACCCGGGGGGCCGCCGTCGCGAGCGCCGACGGGCGTCGTGCGCGCGTCGACTTCGAGGGCCACAACATCGCGGAGGTCGACGAAGGCATCGCGCTCGCTGTCTTTTCGCCGGCCGGCGAGCTGATCCGGACGCTGGAGTTTCATGCCGGCGAGCCGCTGCGCGTTCCGTTTCAGGGAGCGCTGTACGAATTGACCGGCGACAATCCGTGCGTCGACGTGACCGCCACCGGCTGGAGCGACATTACCCCACTCGCGGCGGCCGGAAGCTGGGTCGCGGGCGTCGACGCGTACGGCCCGGTGACGCTCGAAACCGAATTCTCCGGCGCGCCTGGTATTCGCACGCGTGCCTCCCCGCGGCTCGGCGGCGGCACGATCCGGAATATCGGCGAGACCCGCGAGGCAGACGGACGCACCGTCGTAGTTACGGAATTTCTCCGCCGAGATTATCAGCGTCCGTTGTTCCGGTTCTCGCTCGATCGTCTGCCGGCGGCCGCGCGCGCTCGGCTGCGAACCGGCGAAGCCGCGGCATCGTTGAAGTTGTGCGCCGACCAGCCTGCGCCGCTGTTCTCTCCGCACAAGAGCCAGGCAACCGTGCGAGCCGATTTCGAGTCCGAGCCGTACTTCGGTCCCGGCTGGAGCGGCGCGCAGCGCACCGGTGTCGTCACGGTCCGGCAGTCCGCGGCCGGTCCGTCGACGCTGCTGCTGCCGCTCGACGCCGACGGCGACTATCGGATGATGCTGAACGTCGACGCCGCTCGAGGCAGCCGTCTTACCGTCGAGGCGAACGGGAAACCGGCGGGCGCATGTCTCATCGACGACACGGCACCGTGCGAAATACCCCTGTCACGCGGCGTGCTGCGGACAGGTGTGAACTGGATCACGCTGACGATGTCGAGCGCCTCGCCTGCCGATGAACGCGCACCTGCGCCTTTGGCGATGACATTCAGACGCGCGCGAATCCGGCGCGAGCACTGACGCTTCCTCCTCCCGGTTGATGAGCCGCGTTCGGCTGCGGCCCGCCTCACGCTGTACTTGCCAGGCCGCCATGACGGCGGCTATTCCGCGCCCACGGGCCACCGTCGCCCGGTGAAACGAAATCGATGCGGCTGTCACTAATGGGTATGTTGGAGAGACTTCCCATGAAATACGTTTCCGTTGGGTTCGGATTTGTTGCACTGCTGGCCCCTGCGGCCGCCTACGCAGATCCTCTTGGAATTCAAGTACTCAGCGCCACATGCTCAACGGTCATCGGGCAACGGTGGGGGCACCAGGGCTATATCGGCGGCAGGGATTGGGGACTACTGGGGCCCTTCGGATCGATCGGGATTGCGACCGAGTTCAGCACCTCGCATCACTATGCGCTGCATCTCGCCGCCACCGGCGAATCGATCAACGACGGGACGCAGGCATCGCTAAAGGTATCTGGATTGATTGCGACTCCCGAACCTTCGTCACTTCTGCTGCTGGGCATGGGTCTGGCGGGCGTTGGGATCGTCCGGCGAGTGAGCGCTCATACGTAATTCGTCGGCCGGAGCCGCAGATGTTAAGATGATGGGCTGAGTTCGGCCCCGAACGTCCCCATCGTCCAGAGGCCTAGGACGTGGCCCTTTCAAGGCCAAAACACGGGTTCGAATCCCGTTGGGGACGCCATGATTTGTGGACGAATCCAGCCAGGATCTCTTCGACCGTCCCCAAGCCTTTAAAGTGATAGCCCGGTTGCGCCTGCTGCTCTCCAGGGGTGAGGACGATTCGGCCTATTAGAAGGCTCTGGAGCATCCTTCGGGCATCCTGAACATTCCGCCTAAGTGTCGTCTCCCAATCGTCCACGAACTCGCGAAGACGCGCCACAACGGCCGACTTGTCCTGCACTTTCACATCAAGGGTAGGGAATGACTCCAGCTGGCGACAAAGCTCTCTCTTGCGGGTTTCACGCTCTCGGAGAGCAGCCGCCAGTGACGGCACATCGCCCGCCATGGCAATAGCGGATACCAACCGCACGATTTGTCCCTCAAGCTGTCCTAGTTCTCGCCTCGCTGCGTCCGGTGAAGTCGAAGAGCCACAGGAGACCTCGCTCGCAACCTGTTCTACGGCCGCCTGGATAACGTCGGCATCGAGAAGTTCCTTTTTGAGGCATTCGATGATCCGCTCTTCGGTTTCTTGCATTGGCACGGTCAGGCCATTGGGACATATGGTCTTACCCTTTCTCGCGAAGGCCGAACATCCGTAGAAGTACTCGCGAACCTTTCCGTGAGAGCGGCTTCTCGCCTCGATCCCTGCCTGGCATACACCGCACCTCAATAGGCCCGTCATGAGGAATTTCGCTGGCGCACCAGGCACTAACCCGCGAGTCCTTTGGCTGCGAACGTCGCCGCCGTACCGGACTCGAGCGGCAGTCATCATTCGATGGGCTCTCTGCCAGAGCTCATCTGACACAATCTGCAGCTCAGGTGCCGAGCGACGTAGCCATTCGGATTCAGGCTTGATCCGTTGCGATGAGTTTCCTTCCGCATGACTGATCTTCTTGCCCCAACGATCTCGTTTTCGCGTCTGGTTCCAAACAATCTCCCCTCGATATAGCTCGCGATGCAAGGCTTCCCGTACTGACGACGTAGCCCAACCGTTCGGTCGCCCACGCTGAGCCCGAGGTGATATCGCGCCTTCGTCATTCAGTAACTTGCCAATCCGCGTTAGCCCGTATCCTTGACTGGCCAATTCGAAAATGCGGCGCACCACGGCAGCTTCCGCTTCATTAATCACGCGATGAACGCCAGCGTCGGTGCGATGATTGAGGTATCCGAACACTTTGCCGCCCGTCACGTAGCCCTTCTCCGCTCTAGACTTCATGGCGTCGTAGGTTCGCTGCCTGGCTTTCACACGTTCCAGCTCGTCTGCGAAGGAGGTGACCGACAGCATGAACTTATCCATCGGATTGTCGAGCGTCCGTTCCCGGTTCTCAAGATAGAAGAACACCCGAACACCCGCGTCCATGATCTTCTTGAACGAATAAGCTGTCTCGATCGCCTCGCGTCCGAGTCGAGACTCCTCGCTCATAATCAGGACGTCGAACGGTGCTCTAGGCTTAAGAGCGTTCATCAACCGTAGAAAGCCGGGTCGTCTCGCAAATTCGGCTCCACTGATGCCGTCATCTATGTAGATGAATCGTTCATCTACGCTCCAGCTTTTATCGTTTGCATAAAGCCGAGCATGCTCAATTTGGCGAACGACCGATTTCGCCTCATCGGCTACACCGTTCTGTTCGGTCGACTTGCGAGCATAGATAGCAGCGATCATCAGCGAAGCTCCCTTCCTGCGTACTTCCTTCCGACTCGGACACGCTCGAACTCCAGTCTTTGCCGGTGACGTCTCATCGTCCTCATTAGAACGACGTGCTACGGCATACAGTATTCCAAGGGAATCAAGCTCTGGACCAGTTTGATTTAGCGGTGGCGCAACTGGCTTCCACCCTCCATCCGAGCGAGTTGGCAGCGGGACCACCATGAAAGTTGCCCCACATTTGCAGTTCACGCCGAAAAATCCTGCTCAAGCCCCCTTTCACCTCATTTCGCGCAACCATAACGGAAGGCATATTCTCTTCGGAGAATCTGAATCCAGGCCTCAACTAACACAACCCGAACTGACTCAGGGATTCGTTGATGCGCCATCTGGCTAGTGCGACTCGTCAAGTACACCTTCAATCGTCTCGGCCGGGTTGGTTTCTCCAGAGTTCATTGCGAGCGTTGCCGTTGGCCCGAGCCCGGGCAAAAGGACGCCGATCTTCACGACAAAGCCACCACTCTGAGTCGCTGTGCTGGCTTTATTGATCGCACCGAGACTGAGCATCGCGTCCATCGATGGCTCGTGGTGTCCCTTCTCGGCCGCCACTCGAGAAGCACGACGCCAGTCGCTTACGAAGTCGGCCAATCCTTCGGCGAGAGCATTCTTGGCAATCTCTTTGGCCCTCTCGAAGTCTGCCGATGAAACCACGCGTCTGATGGCGGCCCTACTGCGACCAGTCCGCCGGGCGATCTCACTGTTCGACATCCCCGCCAGCTTCAGCGTTTGAATGGCGGTCTGCTCGCCTGTGGTTAAACTGCTTCCCCGCCCGACGGCTTTTCTGGGTGCGGGCTGCTCTTCGTTTTCTTCATTCGATTGTCTTCACGCTTCATGGTCTTAGCTACTGGAAAAATGATTCAGTATCGTCAGGTTCGTTTCGTTTTAGGGCTGACACTCGACGCCGGCCCTACGCAGCTGCTTTCCGTTCGATGACCTTTTCTCGACAAATGGCGCAGTAGGCTGATTTGAGCACGCTCCTATGCAATTTTTTGCATCTTCGGCATCGCTGGCGCGTGGGTATCGGCAGAACGCTTTCTGCGAGTTCCACCGCACCGCAGCGAAAACACCGAGAACGGACTGTGGTTTTCGAATGGATTCGAGGTCCATTTGGACACTGCTTACAAGGCGTGACGCGGTGACCCTTCGTGAGTGCGTCCTGGACAATATCGCAAACGCGCGGGTCGAGGGGATAGGAAGTCGTCACTTTAAAATCGACCTCCGTCATGTTTGTGCTTTCGCGCAAGTTGTCGTTGCTCACTCACTGTTCGCGCCTTGCTAAGCAGCTGTTCAACAATGGACGGCTGTGTTCAAGTCTGAGCCGCGCTGCTTCAATCGGATCGAGTTCGTCGTTTTGTCTAGTTTCACTAGGCGTGGCCTCGTCGCTGTTCTTCGTCTGTGTCACACCTTTAGGAACTTCCGTATCTCTCTGCCCTTCGAACGGCAACCACGCGAAACGTGTGCCGTCGGGTGCTGTCATCTCGCATGAGCGGAAACTGGTTAGGTTCAAAGCGCCCATGATTTTTTCGGGCATCACCCCGCCCTGGGTCGCTTTTTGAAGAAATGCCAAGGCGTCCTGTGCCGACGCTTCGGACGCGGCCGACATTTTCGCGGCTACCATGGGCTGTGCGCTTTCCCACCACTGGTCACCTGTGGAGACGGTAGATTTTGGCCATTCATAGATAACCTTGTCCTTCACGAGCCATATCCGCTTGAACGCATTGAGTCCTAATACCGTGCAAATCAAATCCGTGTCGAATCCAGCCGAGATTGCTGTTTTAAAAAACACCTCAGCGTCCCGTTTCAAATTGTCTCCCTCACCGATACCTTCCTGTCTCGCCTCAAGCATCCGGGTGATCAGTTGCGCGATGACGGTCGCATGCCTTTCCAATTCGGCGGAATGTCGATCGCGTGCCTCCGCAAACTTTTCGCTGTCGTGAATCAGCGTAAACCGATAGCTCGAATGCTGACGACCATTGGTGACCAGCTTTTCACCCTTGGGCGCTGCCGTGAGCTGAAATACGGGCTGAGCGTGTTGCTGAATCTCCTTCAGCGCCTTACTGATTGTGGCGGGACAGTAACCCGTAATGCTCGCCAGCTGCCTCACGCCCGGCCACGCAACAAAGTTCTGTGGCTTTTCATGACATGGCGACAAATGGTATCGAATGGCTTGCAGAACCAGGCGCGAAACAGACGAGTAACCGCTGTTTGGATCAAAAGCGATCTTGTCGATGTAAGCGCTTGGGGAAAGTTCCCTCTTTCGCTTGCCGGCCCGTCGGGGCTGGAGTCTGTCAGCGCGAACTGGCTTGAAGGACATTGAAGTCGATGAGGCGCCGCTCCACGTTCCTCCGCATGCGTTGAAGATCGCGGACCGGGCGACGGGCTAGGTAGGTAATGGCTCGATCAATTTGCGTCATGCTCTTCCTCTCTGGGTGTCGCTCTGGCGCGGTCGTGACCGCTGAGACGGTCCACCCGCGTTGAGTTTCGCCGCGAATCGACACGGACATCCTGACAGAGGACACCACAATTCGACCTAGCTCGAGGTACCTCCTAATTGAGCCGGTCACCCCAGCACGCTACGTGTACCCACCCTCACCACGTCGATACAGAACTAGATCTATCTGAACATCGCTCCGGGTCTTTCGACCCGGCGCGGACGGGGCACCTGGGGCGCCTGGTGGACTGGCGATCCAGTCTTGTCAGTCTTGATGGCGGAAAGGCATGGTGACTGGGAACCACAGCTAGGCTATGTCTAGCATCGAAGAGACCTTACCGAATGGTCTTGCAACCCGACGAACGATAACTTCCAGTGGCATCGTCGCGACCTGGTGTTCCTGAATTTGTGGCATTTCTCATAAACGGTTGATTCTGTTCGGCTTCGTGACGTCTGGCGCCCGGGGGTCGAAGCGGGATTGTGTCAATAGAGGCGTCTATACGCTACAGTCCACGACGGTATTGAAGTTGGTTTGGTCGTCGGTAGATGCTCAGAAAAGTCTCAGCAAAAACGTTCAAAACATTGGCCCAAGTATCAGGAAGCGATGTCGGCATCGACTTTCGTATTCTAGAAGGCAAAATTGCCACAAAACTTGGGTTTTCAAATTGGTGGTGAACACCCACCTGAGAGTCTTCGGCACCGTCGGCGACGGTCTTAACGAACTCTAATCGCCTGACGAAGCATCCTCGATAAGCTTTCGCTTCGCTGCCGGCAGAACCGATAACTGATTCGTTACGGCCTCATCGATCAATTTCCAGATCGGAGTGCTAGTGAGTGCTGCCCAAGCGGCAAGTTTGTTACGAGTATCGGGAGGCAGCCTAATTGTCAGGTGTCTGTACTCCGAGACCTTCTGGCCTTTCGGTCCAGATGGAGGCCGTCCAGGACCACGCTTCTTCAAGGTCATCTTGTCTGCGCACAGCATAGACTTCTTATTTGTGACGAGTCAATGTCTAAATAATTGTTGACATCAACAATTCACGGGCGTACTCTCTCTGAAAAGGAGCGCAGAGCCATGAGAGTCGCTATCTACGCACGGGTGAGCACAGTCGACCAGGAACCTGAAAACCAACTTGCAGAGCTTCGCCGGTATATCGACGCTCGCCAGTGGGCGGTCTACCAAGAGTTCATCGACCGTGGTGTCAGTGGCTCAAAAGACCGCCGGCCTGAACTGGACCGGATGTTGACCGATGCGAAGCGCAGACGATTCGATGTGTTGCTGTGTTGGAGGCTGGACCGCCTGGGAAGAAGCCTGAAACACCTTGTGACGCTGCTCGATGACCTTCAGTCGCTAGGTGTTTCCTTTGTGTCTCTAGGAGAAGGGATCGACGCTACAACGCCCGCCGGAAAGCTCCAGATGCACATCTTGGGAGCCATCGCAGAATTTGAACGTGGTCGCATTGTCGAACGTGTCAAGGCTGGACTGGCAAGGGCAAAGGCTGACGGTAAAAAGCTGGGCCGCCCCGAAAAGCTGATACCGGTCGAACGTGTTCAGTCAGTAGCTCACATGTCTCTGGGCGCTGGGTCTGCGACTCTGGGTGTCTCCAGGTCGACGCTTAAGCGCTGGCGACGGGTCCATAAAACCCTGTCGTCCACTCTCGCAGTTTCGCCCGCTGTGTAACTGGAATTTCGCTAACGGTGGGCCGAAACTGCTGGGCTCACCAATGAACTGTTTTCTGAACCCGGAGATTTCCCGATGATGACGTCAACCAAGGAACGAGTAGCCCAAGAACTGGCCCGACACTGTGACCATGGCGAACTCGCAGCACTGGTGAGCATGCTGAATACATTGGTGGATTCGAGCGCTGCCGAAAACCGCACTGCGTGTGAAGCATTATTAGCGTGCTTCACGAATGCGTACGCCTTGCACCTGAATCAGCGAGCAACGGAAGCCGTGTTTATCGGGAGGTTTTCGGAGTTCTCACATTAGCTCCTCCTACTGCTCTCTGATTATGTTAATGATTCTGGCCGCATCGGCGCCGAGTGCTTCAGCAACTTCCAGAAATTCAATTACGTCCAAACGTCGTTCACCAGTCTCGAACTTCGAAACAAAGGATTGCGGCCGTCTCAATTTCGAAGCCAGCTGAATCTGAGATAGACCAGCGCTCCTGCGGGCTTTCGACAACTCTTCTTGAAGTCGCTTCTGCCGACGCGAGAAGACGGATCTTGTCACTCGCGCAGTCTGCAATCCCAAGATTGAATATCCCAAAATGGGATACACTACCCGACGTGGAGAATGACGCTAAGGCGACACTCAACACGCTGCTGGCGATCGTTGCCTTCATAGGCTGGTTTGTGTTCGTCGGCAGCCGTGAAAGCGAAACCATTACTGCCTACTCTGTTACCAGTCTCGTCATCGGAGGCTGGCTTGTTGGATCTTTGCGCTTTCGTGATTAGTTTGGCCCCGCGCCGAGATCTCCACGACGAAGACTTCGTTTAGCTGCGTAAAACCGGTGAGCCAATTTCAGAAGGCTTAGCCTTATGAGCCAGTCGCATCAAGAACAGCTCGCAGAGCGCACCTTTTGAACCACTCCTTCATCAGCGGTGCAAGGTACAGCACTCGGGTTCACCGCGCTACCGCCAGCAATTGCGCCAGCGTAAGTGTCCGCCCGTTGGCGAGGCGATCCGGGCGAGGCGCCATGCCGGGCCTTCCCATATACAGCCAAGGCCCGCCCTGCGAACGCTTTTCAAGTCAGAGGCAGGCAGCTGTTGGTCGTGCGAGGCGATGCCTCGTTGAGGCAACCCCCTCCCTCTTCGCGGTCGCGTCGGCTCACCCTTGAAATCGGGCACCAGCGTGAGAAGCGAGCGCACGCCTATAGAGAATTCGAGATCCGAATATTGACGGAACGCCAACGGGGCAGTAGAAGGATGCCCGTAAGCCAACCCTCCGTGAGCACGCCCCGGAAGGTTGAGGGCGCACCATTGTCCGAAAACCCGAATGGCCTGGCGGGAAAACAATAACTACGCTGTCTCATCGGTTTTCTTTAAAGCAAATATTTGCTCGGCCAAGGCAAGGCTAGAGATATAAAGAGCCAGAAGTGCTATTGCGTGAAATTGTTCTTGGTTGAACGGTGTCGGGTGCGGCCTCGGACTCTTTCCAAAATAGTGATGCATATTTCCCCGCATCCTGAAGAGGAACTTCTGCAGGCCAGGGACATCGGGCTCGCATCCCTCGGCCTCGAAGAACCTACGGAGCGCAGCCTCGTGCTCATCGCCTTTCCCAAAAAACTGTCTCACCGTTGTGTTGCAAATCTTGCAGAAGTTCTGTGATTTACTGAAAACCTTCAACACCTCCTTTTCGCTTGTCCTTCCGTCAGCAAACAAATCCTCGATGACAAAAAAGAAGCTGTAGAAAGCTTGAATATAACTCTTATCCTCCAGTTGGTTGCCACCTTCGCGCCAAAAGCCGGTAGCAACGGCCAAGCTGTCGAAACGAGGAGCACTGAGTACCAACGTCTTGAAAGTGTCCTCTTTAATCAACACATTCTGACGAGGTATCGACTTCTTTAAAGAAAGGTTCCAGACTTGCACGCGCGCCTCCTCCTCAGGCGTTTCAGGCACAAGACTCATCTCAGTTTCGTCCCAGCGAATCCTTCTTAACGGATGGCCCGGCCAATTAAAGGCCAAGATCGATTCCATCTTTTGAAGTTGTTGTACCAAGTCCTGATGAAGGTCCGCGTCAGCATGGAAGTCAATCCGCGAGTCAATGTGACCGCCGGCACTCTGCGTAATAGTCGCAAAGTGCTCATTCGCACGCTCTGTGGGGACGGGACAAGATACCGAAATGGCAGTAACTTTCCTTTCCCCATCGCTCTCCAACTCGAAGATGAAGCTATCTCGTTGCGCAAGCAACGATGTGCTGGCTTGAGCTAAGAAAAAGGTTCCTTCAACTTTTGAACGAATCTTGTATCTCACAGCATGCACGGGTTATGAGTACTTTGCGAGCTCCTCAGCAGTAGGAAAGAACCGAACCCCGCTTCTTAACGCTGATAAACGGGCGCGAAAGCCGTAACCTGCCCGGTTGATGACCGCTTGCACTTCATTCTGGACAGTTGGTACTGCGGTTGGTGCGACAACGACTTCGGTGATCAGTGTTCGAAGGTCAATCGAACGCCTCAGTCCCTCGGGCAGAGTTTCTGGTGGGTCATAGACCGGCAGCGGGTGAACATGATTATCGATATCAATGTGACGATTCACGCTGTCGCCGCTGTCGAGTTTCCACAATATAACTCGCACTTCTCGCTCATGTGCATACACGTCACGCTTAGTGGTGATAAACCTCAATAAGTTCCATCGGGTGCCTGGCGTCCACCCATATCTCACAAGCCCTAGAAATATCCGATCAGGCAACCGGTCGAGAACGGCTTTGAGCAGAGAGTAACGCGAGACAATTGCTACACCATCCTTTCCATATTTTGCCCACATTCTGACTGTCTCTTCGCTAAACAGATGCCAACAGTTGATATAGAAAGCCTGACGAAATTGAGCAGTGGACCCCAGGTCATTATTCAGCCTCTGGATATCATTTAGGTCGTACCGATTCAGGCCTAGGGTCAGTCGAGCAAATTCCTCTGGCGGTAACCCCTCGTGCTCGTCCTCAAGTTTGTCCGAGCGCCGGAGATACAACTCTCCAGTCTCGATGAGGTCTTTGAATTTCTCAAGTGTCAAGAAGCGCCAGATCAAAGCATCAGGATTGTCGGGCTCGATCCCCTCTGTAAATGATTCGATGGGCATTTCCTGAGTCCTTACAACTGTAAGCTTCTCTGAATCATCATCGTTCTCTCGGGTTGAATGTCTCGCTCACGAACTCAGACATCACTCGTGAGTGCCACACCATGAACTCTTCCGTCAGCGCCAAGGCCCTGTCGTCAGCCGGATTAACGGAGGTAACGCTGCGCCTGATTGCGTGAACCCATGTGGTCGGGCGATAACGCACTAAGCTGGACAACAGAAACATTCCAAGATAATGGAGCGCTACTTCAGAAAGATAGTGACTGCCAGTTGGACTTATTAGAGAGCCTCGCATCGAGCACGGACTCAGCAGCTGCGCCGCCGGCGTCTTAAGAATGTCTGCGGAATTTGCAAAGGGCTGCCCAATTAGCGAAAAACTCCCATCGGTTTCTCGCAGCGCTGATTCGTCTAATTCCTTTTCGATCACCGTTACGTTGGCGAATTGCACAAAAGACCCAGTGCGTGTTTGACTCGCACGAATTACCCTCCATTGACGTAGCGCGGGAAACCGCTCTCTAACCTGCCTAATGACTCCCCGCAACTCATCACGGCTCGTGATTCTTGCTGAAACGTGAACCCCAATTTGAAATTGGCCTTCGTGATGCTCTTCTACAGTCACCGAGGCGCTCTTGGAGAATTCCTGAAAGGTTCCTTCGTAAAGGTCTCGCAACTGGGGAATCCGCGAGAGAATGACTTTTAATGTTGGCGCCACTCCAAGAAGCTTGATTGAATCAGCCGCCGACGGCAGGAACACAACCCGTCGAACCATGTTCGGGCCGTAATAGCGATACTCATTGAAGGTGGCGGCCTCATCATTGAAATCATGAAACGTTCCACGCCTGTCATCAATGCGGACCGTGGTTTCGTGGACTTTCGACCCGATCGCAGAGACGTCTCTCACCCCGTGCGATTGTGAAAGGTCAGACATGCGCCTCAGTCGTTTGCCCATAGCCCCGGCTTTTGCAAATGCCATCGTCCCGTAAAATAGTAAGAGTGGACGGATTTCAATGCGACTTTGCTCTGCCGATTCGAAAAACAACCGTCCTTGCTGAATGCACACCCCAACGTCCTGGCATATTCCACTGGACGGCTTTCTCCCGGTCATTCGTTCAATGAGAGTTTTGAGGTTGGCGCTACTCTCAAGAAAAGCTATCTTCGTCCACTCGATGTCGTATGGCATGTTCTCGCCTGAGTTGACTATGGGATGAACGGCAGGTTGCGACTAACTTTTTTCGTCCGACATTAACAAGAGGCCCAACTTCGAGAGTTTTCGCATAGCCTCCGCTGGAGGCGGTGTGGGGGATTGATTATGGGCAGCCTTATCGCAGAAGTCTGTAGGACAACTACCGGCTCACAGCCAAAAGCCGCACCATCCGAGCCCACCTTGCCCCCCTTGTGATATCCGTAATAACCTTGCCTGCATCAACCGATGGTCACGCATCGTGAGGAATGGCTCTCAATTCTTGAGCTCACTGGCGGAGCTACGCGAGCGGAAATCGATGAAGCCTATCGGCACCTAGTGCAAGTGTGGCACCCTGACCGATTCGGCCACAATCGACGGCTTCAGCTCAAAGCACAAGAAAAGCTCAAACAGATTAATTTAGCCTACGAGGGCCTGGTGAAAGACACTGCATCGCCCTCGGCGCGAGAGCCACACGCTCAATCGGCATCTGAAGCTAAATCCTATTCTCTGGTTCGATGCCCGCACTGTTTCCGCACGGGGCGTGTTGCATATCTGAAAGTTGATCCTTCCCAAAAGATTCGTTGCCCACATTGTGCTGAGATTTTCACAACGGGCAGTCCTGCCACGGCAAACGAGACGGCATCAGATCCTCCACAACCATCGCCACACTCCTTAGGTCCGGTCCTTAGTCCTATCGTGTCTGGTGTTATGAGTGTGGGATTCTTCGCAATGCTTGCTGCTTTGTTGTGGCTCTCGGGCCAGAATCAAGACATCGCTACGGTTAAACAAATTCCAGGATCAAGACTCGATCTGCGATCCGTCAGCTCTTCAGAACCGGCCGGTCCAAAACAATCTTCATCGACAGGTCAGTTCACTTTGAATGACATCGACGAGTCACGTTGCGATATCCACGATGTTGACCGTCCCCTCTCGAGTACCGAACTGGGCGCCAAATACCGGAATGGTTTAGGTCGCATCAAAGTATCCAATGGCACCGAACGTGATGCGGTAGCCGTACTGAATGATGAGCGCGCCGATCAACCGAGACGAGCTATCTATATCCGAGCTCGCGAGGACGGCCAGATTACGTCAATTCCCGTAGGCGTATATCGATTGAAGTTTCAGTTTGGTGACAGCTGGCTCAAGTCAGCCGCGCACTTTTGCGAACCTACAGGCTCCTCAGTCTTCTCTGAGAAATTCACTTTCGATGAGAAAACGGTCGAAAGCGGCACACACTATGACACGTTTACCGTTACTCTCCACGCTGTCCTCGCGGGGAACGCCTCAAGCGAGAGGCTCCCGGATACTCCTCTACCTTTGCCTCGCAATTGATCACTGATGTCTCGCGTCGAAGCATCCGATGACCCTCCTATTGGAGTTCGTCGATGGTTGATATCGTGTGATGAAACCGGCGTGCATGGTGCGAGGTTCTATGGTTTCGGATCACTATGGATGCCTTGGCAAAGACGCGGCGACTTTGCTGCATTGATGATGGACCTCAGAGAACAGCACGGATATCACGACGAAGCGAAGTGGACCAAGGTCACCAAGTTTGGATACGACTTCTATGCCGACCTGGTGGATACCTTCTTTGGAACATCATGGTTATGGTTCCATTGCCTGTTGCTCGAAAAGTCGGTTATTGATAAATCACGACATGGTGGGGACTACGATCTCGCCCGACGCAAGCACTTCACAAGACTGCTGACAAATAAGGTTTCACGGGCCTTACGCGCATACCCAAAGCGTCGGCAGACTTTCCGCGTGTGGGTTGACCTCATCCATTCTAGCTATCAAAAGGCCGACGAAGCGGTCGAAGTGATCGGCAACAACATCATCCAAGCCACGCTTGGTCACTCGCGAGCTTTTGATGGTGTCTATACGCACTCTTCAAAAGAAACCCCAAGCATCCAACTGAGCGACCTGCTTGTGGGTGCTGTTGCAGCGGCGTGGGAGAATGACGCTGTCGCTGAATGCAAACTCGACCTCCAGACCGAGATCGCCTGGCATTTAGGATGGCCCGATCTCAAGGCCGATACGAAACCGTCTGATCGGAAATTCAATATTTGGATCTTCTATGACCCCACGAAGGGACCGAGAAGGGCAACGACTCGGCCGGTATTAGTCCGAAGTCGATTTTTCTGATTATAAAGGTCGTAAATCACTTCAATTCACCCGGTCAATGCCCATTTTCATATGAGGGGCTCCCGATTTTTTAGTCCAATCTGAGCGCGAGTTCTGCGGCACAATCCGGCCCGACGGGCCAGGAGGCGTGCCGTGAAGAAGAAGCGGTTTTCGGTCGAGCAAATCACTGCAGTCCTACAGCAAGTCGAGAGTGGGATCTCCGTGGGCGATGTGTGCCGACAGGCCGGGATCTCGGAGCAGACCTTCTATCGCTGGAAAAAAACCTACGGCGGCATGCTGCCGAGCGAAGCGCGCGAGCTGAAACAGCTGCGGGAGGAAAACACGAAGCTCAAGCGCCTGGTGGCCGATCTCACCCTGGACAAGGTGATGCTCCAGGACATCGTTAAAAAAAAGTTCTAAAGCCCGTGAAGCAACGAGAGGTGGTGCAGTACTTAAAGGGGCGCTATGCGGTCAGCGAGCGCCGTGCGACGTTGGCGGCGCGATTCTGCCGGTCGAGCCTGCGGTATGAGAGCCGACGGGATCCGTTGACCGGGCTGCGACAGCGGATGCGCGAGCTGGCGCAAACGCGCGTGCGGTTTGGGTATCGCCGGCTCCTGGTGCTGCTGCGACGCGAAGGCTGGGAGCTCGGCAAAAAGCGCTGTTATCGCCTCTATGTCGAGGAAGGGCTGGCGTTGCGTCGGAAGCGTCCGTGGCGGCACGCGACGGCGGTGCATCGCGAGCAGCGGCGCCCCGCGATGGCGCGCAATGATATTTGGAGCATGGACTTTGTCGCCGACGAGCTCGCCGACGGCCGACGGTTCCGCGCGCTGACCGTGCTCGATCTGTTCACGCGCGAATGCCTGGCCATTGACATCGGGCAGGGTCTCAGCGGGCGTGATGTCGTCGCGACTCTCGAGCATCTGCGCTTCGAGCGCGGCCTGCCGCAGCGGATTTACTGCGACAACGGCACGGAGTTCGTCAGTGCCGCGATGGATCTCTGGGCGTACACCAACGGCGTGATTCTCGACTTCAGCCGTCGAGGCAAGCCGACCGACAATGCGACGATCGAATCGTTTAATGGTCGGTTCCGCGAGGAATGCTTGAACGTGCATTGGTTCGCGTCGATCGACGACGCGCAGCAGAAGATCGATGCGTTTCGGTGGGACTACAATGAGCATCATCCTCACCGAGCTCTCAAGGGTCTCAGCCCTCGGGAATTCGCCGCGAGAATGCTCAAAACAGCCGCAGAGTCGCGCTCCTAGTGGACCAAAAAAGGGAGGCCCCTCACATACTGTTCTAGCGCCAACTTCTTAGGACTAAGAACGACTACACAGGAGAATCCAGTACTCATGGCCGAAGACAACGAGACGAACGATGAACTCAATGATGTCTTAGCGGCGGCCGACTCCCGCTACCGGCCCTTCCCGACGCTCTCCGATTGGATCGCTCATACTTCCATCGACGAATCACGTTGGAATACAGCGAAGGAACTGATCAAATCAGACGTTAACGATTCAGCCAAACTGAACCGTGCTCTTGATATTGTGAGGCGCGTCGCCGCAATCGAGACGGGAGCCATTGAAGGTCTTTATGAAGTGGACCGGGGGTTTACGATCACAGCTGCAACTCAGGCGGCACTACTAACCCCTACTACTCATGGAGAAGAAGATTCCCCGAGGAGCCGGCTAATCCGATCGCAACTTGCCGCATACGAACACGTTCTTGACATGGCGACAAAGAACGTTCCGATCAACCAAACCTGGATACGAAACATTCATCGTTTAATTTGTGAGGCACAGGACACTTACAAAGTACGCAACGCTGTTGGCACCCAAGAGGTGCCGCTTCCTAAGGGAGCCTACAAGACTGACCCGAATCACGTCGTTACGCTCAACGGGAACGTCCATTCTTATACACCGGTGGTGGACACTGCTCCTGAAATGGAACGGTTGTGTGACATCTTGAACTCTAACGAGTTTGAACGCGCCCATCCAATTATCCAGGCTAGCTACGCTCACTACGCCATTGCGGCGGTCCATCCATTTCCCGACGGAAACGGTCGCGTGGCAAGAGCATTGGCATCAACATTCACGACACGAGCAGCGTCAATCCCGTTATTGATCGAAAGTGGTCAGCGAAACGTCTACCATGAAGCTCTTCGAGCCGCTGATGACGGAGAGTATCAACGATTTGTCGATTTCGTGATGGACCGAGCTATTGATGCTTGTCTACTGGTTCATGAGAGCCTCAAAACTGCGGGAGTTCCGGCATTGCAAGAGTCGATCGCCGCGCTAGGCAGGCTTTATCTGACGTCCGGAGGCTATACACATGCGACAGTGGATGAAGCTGGCCATCGACTTTTGCGCCTGTTGCACGATGAGCTGCTTTCACAGTTGGGTTCGCTGGCCGCAACTGCGATGATTTCACATCAAATGTCGTTAGGGCAGCAAACTGGCCTGCCTAAAGTGCAAAGAGGCAGACGTTTTACTGTAGGAGAGGTTCAGGCGGTCACGCTCGTTATGAGCACAAAAGCACCGGCCGAAGGGCGAGTCGAGCTTCGGTATATCGCCACTTTACCAATCGACGGGTCGCCGAATGACTTGGTGACAATTCTGGAGCTCACTACCGGCGGTAAGCAGGTGTTTCAGACCCCCTTGCGAGATCTGATAGGCGATTCATCGGCGAATGTGTTGTGGCGCGTGAAGATGCTGGCCGAAGGAATCCTTGGCTCAGCAATCGTCGAACTAGAAAACAAAGGGCGTGAACAGCTGAAGGCTAAGGGATATTTGTAGGCCATGCTTAGGTTCCAGGCTTAGCGGGGAATCCATCCCTCGAATTGTTTCTCTCCACAAATTCGGCAATCCCGTTGGGGACGCCATACATTTTCCGTAGAAATTCGCCAGCAAAAGCCCGTAATCAGCATCGAGCGTCTGAGTCGCATCGAACACCCCGTTCAGGGCCTGTGCATCGGCCAGCATTGCCGCTGATGCCTGAATATGGATGCCCGTGAATACGCGGTCGAACCGTGTGCGCGCGATGAAGTCATAGCCCAGCCCGTCCTCCCGAACTTTGAACGTGATCCGCCCATCGACTACGCGCTGAATCACAGCTCGGGCCTGTGTCGTCGATCCCCGGAGCATCCTTCGCCATTCCGCGAGCCGATCCTGCACGACCGCAGGTTCCAGCCGTGGGATCGGGCGAAGGCTGGCCAGTTCAGCCACAAGCGCGGCCTGCCGCGACTCCTGCGTGCGGAGCTGCTTGACCAACGCTGCCGAGTCGCCCCCTTCTTCCAATGCTGCGAGCAGGTTGCCGACCCGACGTTTCACATCTCGCAAATCCCGTTCGAGGGGCCTCCTGTCGGTCGGCTGATTGCTGGAACGTGGTTTCTGTGAACTTGATCACGTGCTCCAGTGCTTCAGGCGTGAAGATATGCTCTTCCAGCCACGTCAGCACGGAGTCGTGCATTTCCTCAGCCGACGCCCGCACGATGTTGGTGCACGTGCCCTTGTGCCTCCGGGTGTGGCACACGTATTCCCCGATTCGTCGTCCCTTCCGAGCTGACGTTTCGACCACGAGGCTGCCGCCAGGAGCCGCATGTAGCAAGGCCCGCGAGCACGTTCACGATGTTGTGCTTGGGTGGCCGACCCGCGAGTCGCCCATCGGAGAACCGCAAGGCGCGACCCGCCGTTAGCTGCAATCGCGCCTGCACGCGATCCGACACACGAGGTAGCGCGATAGAGCGACTGCGGTTGTCAGTGGTAGTGATCACATGGTCTCCTTTGACGAATGACGGCGTGCGAGAAATCGAAGGTAGTCACCCGCGCTGTAGAAGATCCGGGCGCGCGGATCGCGGACCCATTGCCGACCGCGTGGTCCGGTCAGACGAAAGAACGCGGCATACGTCGTGACCGTAAGGTCACCTGTGATCGTGCCCACGAGCGCAGAACCCATCACAGGATCGAGCACGACCGCATACGCCGCGTTGAGCTGATCGAGATCGGTGGCCGAAAGCGTTTCCTTAAAACTCACGAGTCGATTGTGCGGGTCGTTTCTCCGAAAAACGTCCCCCAACAATCGATGCAGGGCTTAACTGATTGACGCGCTAACTGTTGCGGATGCGACGGCGCGGCGTGTGGTATTTGAGGGCGAGGAGATCGACGGCCATCTTGGAGAGGTTATAGGTTTTGGGGTTCCTATAGGCGCGGGCGTAGATCAATTCCACCTGCTTCTTCACCGTAGCGGAATCCGAACCAACGAACTGATACACGTTCTCCCTGTTGTAACTTTGCGGGTTCCGTCTCTTCGCCCGCATGGATTTGGCGATCTGCATGGCTTGGCTTTGCACCGCTTCCGCCGCAACCACATACTCGTGATCAGGATGTCGGCCCGCACGACGCGGAGAGGCTTTCTGTCGCAGTAATTTCTGCACATGCTGACGGAGTTTGGTTGCCACGGCCCTTTCATCGGACAGTTTCATGTCAGCGGTCGCGTCCAAAACGCCTGCTGCCGCGCGAGACAATGGGAATCGCGATGAGCGCCGGCCTCCGCTACGTCGCGATGTCGCCGAACATTCTGAGCGTGATCCTGCGCGGTTGCGCCTTCGGCTTCGGCGGCATCGTGGCACTCGCGCTCATGCCGCTGATTGCGCGCGATCTCGTGACCGGCGGACCGCTCACGTTCGGAATTCTCCTCGGCGGATACGGCGTCGGCGCAGTTGTCGGAGCGTTCGTGAGTGCGCGGTTGCGCCAGACGCTCACGAGCGAGGCCCTGGTGCGGATCACGTTCATTGTCTTGGCTGTGTCTGTCGCCGTCGCGGCGTTGAGCACGTCGATGTGGCTGACCATGCCGGCACTGTGCGCAGCGGGCGCCTGCTGGGTGCTGACGCTATCGACGTTCAACGCGACCGTGCAGTTGTCCGCTCCGCGCTGGGTCGTCGGGCGCGCCATCGCGCTCTACCAGATGGCGACCTTCGGCGGCATGGCGGGAGGGAGCTGGCTGTGGGGCTGGCTGACGCTGCACCTCGGCATCGAGCAGGCGCTGCTCGCTGCGGCCTGCGCGCTCGTTGCCGGTGCCGCGCTTGGTCTTCGCTCCCCGCTGCCCCCGCTGACGGCGCTCAATCTCGATCCTCTGAGCCGCTGGCGTGAACCGAAAATCGAAGTCGACATCGAGCCCCGCAGCGGTCCCATCATCGTCACCGTCGAATACATCATCCGCGACGAGGACGTGTACGCATTCCTCAGCGCCATGTCCGAACGCCGGCGAATTCGCCGGCGTGACGGGGCGCGCCAATGGACCTTGCTGCGCGACCTCGTCAATCCGGAGCTCTGGATCGAGCGGTACGAGAGCCCCACCTGGGTGGAATACGTCCGGCACAATCAACGCGTGACCCACGCCGACGCCGACATCGGTGATCGCGTCCGCGCGCTGCACTCTGGCCCAAACCCGCCTGTCGCGCGCCGGCTGATCGAGCGTCAGGTCAGTGCGCCCCCGAGAGCCCGCCTGCCGGAATAGAGGAGCGTACGGCCGGGCAGGGCGGTTTCGAATGATTTCGGCGGCTTGACAAGGCCGCGCGGTGCATGGACTTGTGCGCCCGATTTTGACGGGCCGGCGCTGATTTGGCCCATGAAAACGGGCCCGGCATGCATCGCTATCGATCCCACACCTGCGGCGCTTTGCGCGAGAGCAACATTGGGGGGACTGTGCGGCTCTCCGGCTGGGTGCATCGCGTGCGCGACCATGGCGGCGTGCTGTTCATCGATCTGCGCGATCACTATGGCCTGACGCAGGTCGTGGCCGATCCGGATTCTCCCGCGTTCAAGGTGGCTGAGACGCTGCGCGCCGAGTGGGTGATCCGGGTTGACGGCAAGGCGCGCAAGCGCCCCGCCGGAACCGAGAACCCGGAACTGCCGACCGGCGCCGTCGAAGTCTTCGCCAGCGAGATCGAGGTGCTGAGCAAAGCCGACGAGCTGCCGATGCCGGTGTTCGGCGATCAGGAGTACCCGGAGGAAATCCGCCTCAAGTACCGCTTCCTCGATCTGCGGCGTGAGCGGCTACACAACAACATCATCAAGCGCGGCCAGATCATCGACTCGATCCGCCGCCGCATGCGCGAGAGCGGCTTCTTCGAATTCCAGACGCCGATCCTGACCGCGTCCTCGCCGGAGGGGGCACGCGACTTCCTCGTTCCGTCACGCCTGCATCCCGGCAAGTTCTATGCGCTGCCGCAGGCGCCGCAGCAGTTCAAGCAGCTCACGATGATCTCGGGATTCGACCGCTACTTCCAGATCGCGCCGTGTTTCCGCGACGAGGACGCGCGCGCCGATCGCTCGCCCGGTGAATTCTACCAGCTCGACGTGGAGATGAGCTTCGTCACGCAGGATGACGTGTTCGGCGCGGTCGAACCGGTGATGCGCGGCGTGTTCGAGGAGTTCGCCGACGGCAAGCCGGTGACGCAGAAATTTCCGCTGATCCCGTTCGCGACCGCACTCTCCAAGTACGGCACCGACAAGCCGGACCTACGCAATCCGATCGAGATGCAGGATGTGTCGGAGATTTTCCGCGGCTCCGGTTTCAAGGTGTTTGCGCGCATTCTGGAGACTGCGAAGAACTATGTGTGGGCGATCCCGGCGCCTACCGGCGGCTCGCGCGCGTTCTGCGACCGAATGAATTCGTGGGCGCAGGGCGAGGGGCAGCCGGGGCTTGGCTACATCTTCTTCGTCGAGGAGAACGGGCAGACGCTGGGCCGTGGTCCAGTCGCCAACAACGTCGGCGCGGAGCGCACCGAGCAGCTTCGCGCGCAGCTTGGGCTGAAAGCCGGCGATGCGGTATTCTTCGTCGCCGGCGATCCGAACGTGTTCGTGAAGTTCGCCGGGCCTGCGCGCACAAAGGTCGGCGAGGACCTCAACCTCATCCAGAAGGACCGCTTCGAGTTCTGCTGGATCGTCGACTTCCCCATGTACGAATGGAACGAGCAGGAGAAGAAGATCGACTTCTCGCACAACCCATTCTCGATGCCGAACATCGAGCCGGGGCAATTCCTCGCGCTCGATCCCAACGACAAGGACACGCTGCTGTCGTTGAAAGCTATCCAGTACGACATCGTCTGCAACGGCATCGAGCTGTCGTCGGGCGCGATCCGCAATCATCGTCCCGACGTGATGAAGAAGGCGTTCGCGATCGCGGGCTATCCGGAGGAGACGCTGGAGGAGAAATTCGGCGGCATGCTGCGCGCGCTCTCGCTCGGCGCACCGCCGCACGGCGGGATTGCGCCGGGCATCGACCGCATCGTGATGCTGCTGTGCGGCGAGGAAAACCTGCGCGAGGTCGTTCTGTTCCCGATGAACCAGCGCGCCGAGGATTTGCTGATGGGCGCGCCGTCTGAGGTCACACCCAAGCAGCTGCGCGAGCTGCACATCCGGCTGAATCTGCCGGAGAAGAGCTGACCGACCTCATCCTGAGGTGCGAGCGAAGCGAGCCTCGAAGGATCGCCCGGAGCTCTGGTCCATCCTTCGAGACGGCCGCTGCGCGGCCTCCTCAGGATGAGGACGCTCACCGCCCCACCGTGGCCTCGACCTGAAAGCGCGCGAGCGCCGCGACCGGGCTCGTCTTCATCGCCTCGATGATCTGCAGCATCGCGACCTTGCCCTTCGGGGTAAGCTTGATGGTCAGCGTGCCGCGCGGGTTCTCGATGAAGCGCGTCAGCGCGCCCGCCACGGCCATCACGTCGGGGTTGGCAGCGGCCATCTGCATGGCGTTGTCGCGGATCTTGTCGATGATCGCGCGCTGCGCGTCTTCGCGCGAGATGCTCTGCTGGCGCGCCTGTTGCGTGATCGCAAGATCGATTCCGCCCGTATCGCGCAGGGCAAGCTCGACCGGTCCGGCCTCGATCTGCGCCGCCATGATCGCGGCCTGAAGCGGATTGAGCGAAAACGTCCCGCGCTGCACGTTGGCAAGCGACAGGCGCACCGTTGCGCTGAGCACATTGCCGATATCGAGCATTGCCGGCTGCAGCGCGAACGATCGTCCGCTCTCGTTCCAGTCGGCGCCAAGGTCGAAATTCACCGATCCATTCGTCAGCCCGGCAATCGCCAGCATCTTGAACGGCTCCGGATCGCTTGCATCGACCGGCCCGTTCATTTTCACGGTCACACGCGCGCGGGTCGGGATCGGTCCGACGAACTGGCCCCACGCGAGGTTCAACGTGTCGATCGTGACCGGCTTACCCGTATTCTTATAGGGCGCGACCAGATTGGACAGCTCGGCGCCCTCGAGCAGCGCCAGCAGGCCGAGCAGTTGCTCCGGCGACGGCTTTTGGCGTGCGCCCGAGAGCTGAGCCGAGCTGCGCACCAGGTTGGCAATGTCCAGCCCCTCCAGCGCAAAGCGCGCCATCTTGACCGGGCCCTGCGGCGCCTTTCCCTCAAGCCCTTCCACCGCCAACTCGCCGATCTTGCCGTTCTCCAGATTGGTGAGACGCGTCGCCGCGAGGCGGAACCCACCCTGCGGCAGGTCCATGGCAAATCCGCGGATCGATGCGTTGCCGATGCGGATGCCTTCGTAAACGCCCGCCGTCTTGGCGATCAGGTCACGCGTCTGCTCCGGCGTCGCTGTAGTGCCGGGCGGGGGCGCAGCCTCGACGATCGCCATAAGCTGCGGAAACTGCAGGCGCGAGGGCCGCAGGCCGACATCATCGACGGTCACGCCATCGACGCGCATCGTCAGGCCTTTCTGGAACGACGCCGTGTAGGCACCGGCGGTCAGTTGCCGGTATGCCCGATAGTATTTGTCGTCGTTCGCGCGCGCCGGATCGAGGATCGCAAGCGTCGCCGACGCGTCGAAGTCGTAGGCCGCGAGATTGGCGACTTCGCCGGTTAGACTCTCGGTCTTTCCCGCGGCGTTCATCGCCAACGTGAAGGACACGCGGTCGACCGTCGAGGATGCGATCTTGCCGTCCTTGATGTCGCGCAGTGCGATGTTCGCGTACGTGTACTCGCCGGCGCCCGCAGCCGGCGAAGCGCCCAAAGATGTGAGCTTGAGCGCCAGCGTCGGAGCAACCACCCACTTTGCGCTCGCGGCGGCGAAATGCTCGAGCGCGAAGCGGTAAATGTCGGCGAGGTTCGAGGTGTCCAAGCGCCGCGTCGGCCCGGCGGGCCCCGCATAGTCGGAAACCTCAATCCGCGGCGCCTGATAGGATGTGCGCAGGCCGGTTTGCGTGCCGATTGTCCCGGCAGCCTCAAACTCGGTCAGCTCGATGCCGCTCGCCGCGAAGCGCCCGTCAGCGGGTTGGCTCACTCCTGCAGCAACGACACGGCCGATCTTCAGGCTGACCCGCGGGTCCGCGGTCAGCTCGCCCGCAACACCCGCAATCGTGACCGTGCGGTTCCAGAGGTCGAACGTGACCTTACCATGCTCGGCCTTCGCCCCGCTCGCGCGCACCGCGGCAAACGTCGCCTCGATGTCGCCCGCAATGCGCTGCTGGACGTAGAACTCAAATCCGAAATAGCCGCCCGCGGCGACGACCAGAGCTGCCAGCAGGCCGATCAGAATCTTCATGGTGTGCCCGTTCGCGATTGTCCGGCGGGATAAATGCCATATTGTCGGTTCGGTTGGGACGGGAGTGTGGCAATGACCTCGACGATTTCCGATGACCTGCGCGCCGACGCGCTTGTCTATCACCGCGCGCCGAAACCGGGAAAGCTGGAGATTCACCCGACCAAGCCGCTGGGCAATCAGCGCGATCTCGCGCTGGCCTATTCGCCAGGCGTGGCGGCGGCGTGTGAGGCGATCGTGGCCGATCCGGCACAGGCCGCGGAGCTCACCGCGCGCGCCAATCTCGTTGCAGTCATTTCAAACGGCACCGCCGTTCTCGGGCTCGGCAATATCGGGCCGCTCGCCGGCAAGCCCGTGATGGAGGGCAAGGCCGTCCTGTTCAAGAAGTTCGCCGGCATCGACGTGTTCGACATCGAGATCGACGCGCACGAGGTGGATCATGTCGTCAACGTGGTGTCGGCACTCGAGCCGACCTTCGGCGGCATCAACCTGGAGGATTTCAAGGCGCCCGAATGCTTCGACATCGAGGATAAGCTCAAGGCGCGCATGAAGATCCCGGTGTTCCACGACGACCAGCACGGCACGGCGATCATCGTCGGGGCGGCAGTCCAGAACGCGCTCCACCTGACGGGCAAGAAGATCGGCGACGTGAAGATCGTCGCCTCGGGTGCGGGCGCCGCGGCCCTCGCCTGCCTCAATCTCATCGTCTCGATCGGTGGGAAGCGCGAGAATATCTGGGTCACGGATATCGAAGGCGTGGTCTACGAGGGCCGGACGGCTCTCATGGATCGATGGAAATCGGTGTACGCGCAGAAGACCGACAAACGGACGCTCGGCGAGGTAATCGACGGCGCCGACATCTTCCTAGGCCTCTCGGCACCGGGCGTGCTCAAGCCGGACATGGTGAAGCGGATGGCGCCGCAGCCGCTGATCATGGCGCTCGCTAATCCGACGCCGGAAATCCTGCCCGAAGAGGCGATGGCGGTTCGCGACGACGCCATGATGTGCACCGGCCGTTCGGACTATCCGAACCAGGTCAATAACGTGCTGTGCTTTCCGTACATCTTCCGTGGCGCGCTCGATGTGAGCGCGACAACCATCAACGAAGAGATGAAGCACGCGGCGGTCGAAGCCATCGCGGCGCTCGCCCGCGAGGCTCCATCGGATGTCGCCGCGAAGGCCTACGGCGGCGACTTTCGCACCTTCGGCCCCGGCTCGCTCATCCCCAACCCGTTTGATCCGCGGCTCATCTTGCGCATCGCGCCGGCCGTCGCGAAGGCGGCCTGCGAGAGCGGCGTCGCGGCGCGGCCGATCACCGACTACGCGACCTACGAGGAGAGGCTCAATCGGTTCGTGTTCCGCTCCGGCTTCATCATGAAGCCGGTCTTCGCGCAGGCGAAGGAGCAGATGAAGCGCGTCATCTACGCCGAGGGCGAGGACGAGCGGATCCTGCGCGCGACCCAGGTAGTGGTGGAGGAGGGGCTGGCACGGCCCGTTCTGATCGGCCGCCCGGCAATCATAGAGGCCCGGCTCAAGCGCTTCGGCCTCGCGATCAAGCCGGGCGTCGATTTCGAATTGATCAATCCTGACGATGATCCGCGCTATCGCACGTTCGTGCAGGCGCTGGTGGATGCTGCCGGCCGCAAGGGCACCACGCCCGATGCGGCGCGCACACTGGTGCGTACCAATCCCACGGTCATCGCGGCGATCGCCGTGAAGCAAGGGATTGCCGACGCGATGATCTGCGGCCTCGAAGGGCGCTACATGGTGCACCTGCGCTTCATTAGGGATATCATCGGCCGAGCCGCCGGAGCTGGGATCTTCGCTGCGCTCTCGACCGTCATCACCGCCAAGGGCGTGTACTTTCTCGCCGATACGCACATCAACGAGAATCCCAGCGCCGCCGAGATCGCCGAGATGGTGATCCTTGCCGCAACCCAAGTGCGGCGGTTCGGCATCGAGCCGAAGGTCGCACTGATCTCGCGTTCGGATTTCGGCAGCTATGAAAGCGAATCGGGACACAAGCTGCGCGCCGCACTTGATCTCATCCTGGCGCAGGCGCCCGAGCTTGAGGTCGACGGCGACATGAACGGGGAATCCGCGCTGATGCCTGCGTTCCGCCAGCGGATCTATCCGCACGCGCGGCTCTCGGGCGAGGCGAACGTGTTGATCATGCCGAACATCGATGCGGCGAATACGGCCTATCAGATGATCAAGTTTTTCGGCGACGCGCTTCCTGTCGGGCCGATCCTGATCGGCGCTGCGCGGCCAGCGCACATCTTGACGCCGTCAACGACGGCGCGGGGTGTCGTCAACATGACAGCGTTCGCGGCGGTCGACGCGCAGCAGGAGCAGCAGGAACAGATGTCGCTCGGGTTTGCGGGCCGCTGAGCGGCGAGCGCCCGGTTCTAGTCTCGCCGGCCGAACAGCTTCTCTGCGTTGCCGTGCGCGATGCGCTCGCTCTGATCGACCGGCAACTGCGCGAGCCAGCCGCGATATTCCTTCATGATCGTGTCGTAGGCGAACCAGCGTTCGTTGATCCAGGTGTCGGACCCGAGCAGAAAACGTTGCGAGTGGCTTGCGAACAGCGCGCGCCAGTCGGACGAAAGCTTGCCTGATTCCGTGATGCCGCCGCGGTAGGATAGTTCGCCCATCAAGCCGGGGTATTTGTCGAGCAGCTCGCGAACGCGCGCCGGCGGGGTCGAAAAGCCGGTGTGGGCCCAGATGATCCTGGCCCTCGGGTTGTGGCCGAACAGAAGCAGCAACGCTTCCTCATCGCAGTGCTCATGCAGCCAGAGGTCCCGCTCCACGGCGAAGTTGACGATCTCCTTGACCCTGTGCGCCCGCAGCCGCCTTGCCGTAGATGTGGAATTCGCCGATGCCGCGGTAGTAGCCGCGCTGGTACTCGGATTGGATCAGCTCCCAGATTGCCGGATCGTCGAACCAGGTCTGAATATCACTTCGCGTGCGATAAGGACGGATGAAGGGCACGACGGTCAACCCCGGCGCCTTGGCTTCGACCAGTTGATGCGTGCCCTTGTTGGGCCGGCTCGTCGCGATGATGCCGGTGACGTTGTTACGCCGGAAGATTTCGAGGACCTTGTCCAGGTCGTAAAACGGGTTTGGCTCCTGATTGTAGTGCAGATGCGCGTCGAAGATTCTGATCGGCGCCTGCGCGAACGCGCCGGTCGCAATGAGCGCGCCGCAAATCGCGGCAATCGCCGCGCGCACGTTCTGGCTGAGCAATATCATGAGGTGCCCCCGGGTCGCTCCTGCTCGATCATAGATCGGCAATGCGTTGGGGATAGCTGGCCGCGGCGTTACGCCGCTTCGCGGAAAGCCTTCTCCGCCGCGAGCACGTCGGCGCGCGTTGGTAAGGAGTTCTCGATCCCGAGAAAGCGCACCGAGTGTGCCGAGGCGGCGCGCGCGAAGCGGAAGTGCGACTCCCACGAGTCTTTAGGATGTGCGAGGTACGAGTAGATGTAAGCGCCGTGGAAAATGTCGCCGGCGCCGTTGGTATCGACCACGTCCTTCGCCGGCACCGCCAGCGCCGGCATCTGCCGGTCGTTGCCGTGCTCGTCGTACCAGACGAGGCCACGGGCCCCGAGGGTGACCCCGCCGATCCGGCAGCCCTTGCTCTTGAGCAGTCCGCAAAGCTCGCGCGGCGTCATTTTCAGCTGCTCGCAAAGCCGCTCGGAACAGATCGCGACATCGATGTACTGCAACAGCTCCAGCGTATTCGAGCGCATCCCGCCGCCATCGAGCGAGGTGAGAATGCCACGCGCGCGGCAGAGCTGCGCATACTGCATGGCCGCGTCGGCCTGATGGCCATCGAGATGCAGTGCACGGCAGCCGGTGATGTCGAGCGGCGGAACGGGATGCAGGTAATGGTCGTCGCGGCAGCGAATGATCGCGCGCATGCCGTGATTCGGCATCACGAAGGAGAGCGAGGATTCCTTGACCTTGCGGCCGTGCACCGAGAGTCCGTATTTCGCCGCCATGTCGAGAAACATGCGGGCGAGCCAGTCGTCGGCGAGCGAGGTCATCAACTCTGGGACAATGCCGAGCTTGGCGCAGCAAAAGGCGGCCGAGACGGCATTCCCGCCGAAACTGACCGCATAGTCCTCGGCGACGATCTTCTCGTCGCCGGTCGGAATCCGGTCGGTCACGAAGGTCACGTCGATGTAGGTCTGGCCGATGAACAGCGCTTCCATGAGAGATTTCCCGGGCCTGACGAACGCAACACCCTGTTAACCGCTGGGTTCCATGCAGAATTTGCTCCAAACCCTTACCATCGTAAGGCGGCCTTAACGCGCTTGCGCAAATTTGTCATGGCGAGCGCAAGAGGTTTTCGTGATTTCCCGCAAGCTGCGCAAATATCTGGCGATTATCGCCGGAGTGCTGGCTGCGGGCGTCCCCCTCGCACTCATTCATTTCGGTCTCGACGCCTACATCGAGCACAAGGCGACGGAAGACGTCCGGATAGCCGCGCAGCGTGCGGTCGCGCGTGCCGAATGGCGAATCGGCCAATCGATCTCGGCACTCGAAGCGATTGGCGGAGGCAGCCTGGCAAGCTGCGCTGAGGTCGACCTGCTCGCCATTCGACGCGCCTTGATGGCGACGACTCCGCTCAAGGAGATTGCGCTCAGCGACCAGGCTGGAAATCCGAGGTGCCAGGACCTGACCGGTGCCACGCGGGCACGCGCGCTGTCCCGTGAGCTGCGGACCGCGGACGACCGGGTGCAGCTAGGTGTGGTCAAACAGGTAGATCTCAATGAGCGCGCGCTGCGCGTCACCTGGCACCGGGCTGGCGATCTGCTGCAGCTCATCGCGCATATTCCGGCGGACGTATTTTTGCCCGACAGTTCGTCGGGCGGTGCCGCAAGCCACCCTTCGGTGCGCCTCATGCTGAGCGAGGGCACGCTGATTGCGGTGCCGGTGGACGGTACCGACAGCGCCCAGGACGACGACACGATCCAGGCCGAGAACCGGTCAATGCGTTATCCACTGATCGCAAAGGCGTCCGTTTCTCGCGCGGCGGCTTTCGGCGAGTACTCGGATTTGCGGCGTATTGGACAGATCATCGGGGCGGTCGTCGCAGCGCTGATTTTCGCGCTCGCGATCCTGATCCCGCGCCGCGGCCGCTCCAATCCGATTTTGGAGATGGAACGTGCGCTCGAGGCGGGGGAATTCGTGCCGTACTACCAGCCGCTCGTTGATCTGCGGGGCGGGACGATCGTCGGCGCCGAAGTGCTGATGCGCTGGCGCAAGAGTGATGGAAGCATCGTGCCGCCGGCCGCCTTCATTCCGCTCGCTGAATCTTCGGGCCTGATCATGGACATGACGCAAGCGATTATGCGCGCGGTGCGCGATGAGTTCGCGGCGGTGCTCGCACCGCGGCCAAGTGTCAAAGTCGGCTTCAATCTGACCGCCGATCACTTCACCAGTGAAGCGGTGGTGGACGAGATCCGCGACATTTTTGCCGGCTCGCCGATCCGCTTCTCGCAGATCGTGCTCGAGATCACCGAGCGCGAGCCGCTCGAAGACCTCGACATGGCCCGCCATGTGATCGCAGCTCTGCAGGAGCTTGGCTGCAGCGTCGCGATCGACGACGTCGGCACGGGGCACGGCGGGCTCTCCTACCTGCTCAAGCTTGGCGCCAATTGCATCAAGATCGACAAGATGTTCATCGATGCCATTGGCTCGGAGCGCTACTCGACGCCGATCATCGAAACGCTGGTCGAACTCGCGAATCGCATGCGGATGGACATCTTCGCCGAGGGCGTCGAGAATTTCGATCAGGTGAAATATCTGCGCGAGCGCGGCATTTTCCTCGCGCAAGGCTATGCCTTTGCACCACCGCTTCCCGGCCGGCAGTTTCGCGCGCTATTGGAAGCGGCGCATCCGCTCGGGGAGGGCGGCGCCCAGCTTCAGGCGATTGCGGATGAGTTCATGGCCGGGCGTTCGGCGGCCTGACGTTAACCATTTGGGTGTCGGCCTCAGCCCGCCTGAGGTGCCAACGTCCTCCTAACACGCGGGCAGAACGGAACTTTTTCGCTTCGCCTGCGCTATTTGCCGTGATGTGGCCACAACTCGCGCCTTATTGCGCGGGATCGGCCCGTCACCGTACAACCGGCACCAACGGTCCTGTCCGTGTCCCAGTGCAACGAGGGCCCATGATTTTCGCATCCATGCTCATCCGGCTCGTGCCTTTGGCCGCGGGCGCGTTCATCGCCGCGACTTCGTTTGCCGCCGCGCAGCCAGATCCGGACAAGCCCGTCACGCCGCCCGACAGCTATCGCGTGGTGATGGAAAACGATCGCGTGCGCATGATCGAGGTCCACATCAAGGCGCATTCCAAGGTGAACGTGGATTCGCCTGCGAACCGCGAGCGCTTCCTCTACATGCTCTCGGACGGCGCGTTGATCCTCGCGCCGCCCGGCAAGACGCCCTACGAGTTCGCGCTGCATGCCGGCGAGACGGCCGTCTTCCCCGCGGTATCGCCGGTCGTGGAAAACGATACAGATTCGGCGGTGCGCGCGCTGATGGTGGAAATCAAGCAGCCGATGCGCACGGAGGTCGCGGGCAGGCCCCGTGGAAAGGGAAGGTACGCGGCGAGGGGCAAATCGCGCACAACCATCGTGCGGGTGCGGGGCAATTCCCGGCAGATTGTGGTGAGCCGCGTCCCGGTGCGGAACACCGCCAAGGTAAGCGCGACGAGAGCCGCCGCAGCGCCGAAAAGGGCCGCCGCCAGGACGGCACCACCGTCTGTGAGCGTCCCGAGGGCCAATCAGCCCCTCAACCTGAGCAAGGCGAACGCAAAGTCGAAGAAGATCAGTGGCAAGAGCAAAGGCTCGAACAGCTAGCCCGCGGCTTGCATCGCATTGCCCTGACGCCGCGCATCATAGAACGCGATGATGCTGCGCGCGGTCGCCTGCTTGAGCCGCGAGAATCCGGACAGCGCGCGATCCAGATCCTGCACCGACATCGAGCGATTGGCTGCGCGCAGCAGGATGCATTGCGCGGTACTCCACGAGAATCCCGCGATCTTGGCGAGGATCACGACCATATCCGGATTGTCGTCGAGCATCGCGCGCTCGATCAGGTCGATCGGCGCGCCCGTGATCAGGGACAGCGCCACCGCGGTCTCCTCGAACTTGCGCGCGTCGGCAAAGTCATAGACATGCCGCTCGTCGAGGCGGCCCGAACGATGCATCGCCTCCACCTCGATGCGCGCCGCCGCATAGTCGCTCGAGGCGCGGCGCGAGGCGGCGCGGATGTTGCCGCCGATTTCGGCGATCACGTCACGAATTGCTGCTGCTGCTGCTGGATCTGCTGCGGCAAGCTTCTGCCGTACCGCCGTGGAGGCATATTCGACCAGCTTGAGCAGATGCTGACGCGGCAGGTCATGGCGCGTGCCGACATGCACGGCGAGCACTTCGTCACCGACCGAGCGCTCGACCAGCGTCTTGAACGCTGCATTGGAAAAGCGCGCGCCATTGTTTTGCGCGACGGACCGCACCACCTCGCGGTCACCGCGCTCGACCAGCACGTCGGTCACTTGTTCGCTCAGACCATTGCGCTGCGCAATCGCAAGCAGATGCCCCTGGCTCTGCGTTGCGGCGGTCGCCATCAGGTCATTGTCGGTCAATCGGGGCGAATGGCGCAGCACCGGCTGCGCGACAGTGATCGCGTTGTCATGCGCGAGCGAGCGGACCACCCCAACCGGCGCATTCGGCACGCGTGCGATGCGGGTCGACAGCTTGGCCCGTGCGTTCGTCTCGATGGTTGCTGCAAGGCGCCCGATCACGTCGTCGAACAGCGTGACGTGATCCTCGGTGTAGGTGTCCGAGCCTTCGATGAACAGGTCGGTGATGCGCCACAGCGCCGCTTCGCGCTTTTCCTCCGTCTTGGAGGCGAGCGCGTCCTCGATCTCGTCGATCAGGCTTGCTGACGGCGTCATGATCGCCGGCATTCCTTGACGCTGGGGCGGCAGCGCGACCGGAGATCGATGTTTAGGACGCAGAAATGAAGATTCGCTTGCTCTCCTAACGTCGCATCACGGTTAACGAATGGCTAATCTGATGAGCCGGGCTTCGAAGGAAGCGCGCTACTCCTTCAGCGGCGCATGGTATTTGGCAAGGGCGCGTTCGATCAGCTTGTTGTCGTAGGTCTTTTCCATCTCGATTTTCGCTGCTTTGAAGTCGGGTTCGAGAATCGAAATCGCGTCCCACACGCTTTTCACGGCCGTGTTGCTCACGATGCCGTCCCACTGGAAGGCCGCGAGATTCTTCTCCAGCGATTTGCGATAGAGTTTCTCGTCGGCTTGGTAATAGTCGGGCGGCAGCGACTTGATGATGTCGTCGATCGAGGCTGTGTGCAGCCACTGCATGGCGTGAACGATGGCATTCGCGATCGCCTGCGCGGTATTCGGATTGGCTTTCACGAAATCGATCTTGGCGTAGAGGCAATCGGCGAGATAGGGCCCGCCGAACGCGGCCTTGGTGCCTTCCTCGGTGCGGCTGTCGGCGAGCACGATGCCTTCGCCGCTATCGACGATCGCGTTGATCGCGGGATCGAGATTGACGATCGCGTCGAGCTCCTGGCCCGATTTCATCGCAGCGACGGCGGAAAGCCCGGTGCCGATCGATATGTAGCTTGCTTCCTTCCATGGCACGCCGGCGCGTTCCAACAGGCCGGCGACGAAGTTGTGCGTCGAGGCACCCGGCGCCGAAATGCCGATCTTCTTTCCTTTCAGATCGGCGATGGTCTTGATCTTGTCGACTTGCGATTTCCTCACCACCAGCACATTGGCCGGATAGCGCCCGAACACCGCGATGCACATCAACCCGATGCCTTTCGCCTGCATGCGCAGTGTGTGCTCGAACGAGCCTTCGACGACATCCGCATTGCCGCCGATCAGGTTCTGCAGCGCCGCGGTGCCCGACGCGAAGGCAACGGAGTTGACCTCAAGGCCTTCCTGCTGAAAATATTTGCGGTTGAGCGCAACGAAGTACGCGATCTTGTTCATCTGGCTGATCGAGCCGCCGACGGAGAGCGAGATGCGCGTCTTCTCGAGCTTCGGGATCTCGGCCGATGCGCTCGATATGGTGAGCAAAGCCGCCGCGATTGCGAAGCAGGTTCGCCACATGCAGTCCTCCCAAGGTTCTTGTTGAGGCGAGTGTGTCAGGCGGCGCCGCGCGCGACAAGCGACCGCAAGATGAGGCGAAACAGCTTTCGCGCTAACGCGTGGACTTCGCCGGCAGCAGACCCATGCGGCCTTGTACATCGGCAGGCACGCGATAATCGCGCATGATCTGGCGCGAGTCGCGCAGGCCGAGCGCTTCGCGCTGGACCACGAAGAGCCACAGCGCATGACCGGCATGCGCCACCAGCGCACGGCGCTCGCGCCGAGTCTCGACCGTAGGTTCTGCCAGAGCGGCGTCGAATGCGCGGAGCGCTTCCAGCGCCGCCTCAAGTCCGCGCCCGAGCCGCCCCAGCGCGGAGGCTTTCTCCTGCGCGAGCTCGTATTCGAGCGCGCCGGCCGGATTGGCGTTCCAGATATTCGTGATCTTGCGCGTGAGGCGTGGCGGTCGGACGGTCATGCGGATTCGTAAGTATACACCACGCGGACTATAACAAGCCGTCGCCGCGAGATCATCGATGCTGCTGATCGGCGTGAACCGCTCGCCCTACACGCGCCGCGTCGCCATCACGCTGCATGCTTATGGCATGGCATTCGAGCAGAAAACGATCAACGCCTTCGAGCATCGCGAGGAGGTGCGAGCGTTGAACCCGCTCGGTCGCATCCCTGCGCTCATGCTCGATAACGGCGAGGTGTTGATCGATTCCGCGGCCATCGTCGATCACCTCGACGAGATGCACGGCCGCGAGCGCGCGCTGACGCCGCCTGCCGGCGCGGAGCGGCGTGCCGTGCTGAAGGTCGCCGCCATGATGATGGGCACCTGCGACAAGCTGCTTGCGGGAGCCTACGAGCGTAATCGCAAGCCGCCGGAGAAACAGTATCAGTCGTGGATCGACGATTGCTTTGCGCAGGCGACCCATGCGCTGAAAGCCACAGACGCGATGATCGAGGACGGTGCGGCGTATCTTCTGTTCGGCCGGCTGACGCAGGCGGACGTCACCGCGTTCGTCGCGGAACGGCTCGCGCGCGGTCTTGGGATCGACACGGACACGCAGACGCCGCGGCTCCGCGCGCTCACACGGAAGCTACTCGACGAGGAGCCGTTTCGAGCAACCGAGCCCTAGGCCGCGCTCGACAATTCCTTCTCGATTGCGGCGATGACCCGCGGGTCCGTCGGCTCGAGCCGTGTGGCAAAGCTCGCCGCGATGTGCCCATCGCGTCCGATCAGGTATTTGTGGAAGTTCCAGCGCGGCAATTCGAGCGGCTTCTCGGCCGCCGCCCATTTGTAGAAGGGGTGCTGGTGTGCGCCGCGCACTTCAGCCTTGGCGGCGAGCGGAAAGCCGATGCCGTAACTGCCGTGTGCTGTATGCTCGATCTCCGCCGCACCGCCCGGCTCCTGCCCGCCGAAATCGTTCGACGGCACGCCGACAATCATCAGGCCGCGCTCGTGGTAGCGCTTCCACAATTCCTGCAGGCCCGCGTATTGAGGCGTGTAGCCGCACTGCGAGGCGGTGTTTACCACCAGGATCGGTTTGCCGGCGTAGTCCGCCAGCTTGATGTCGCCGCCTTTGAGGCCCTCGAAGGAAAACGCGTACGCAGTCATGCGGCTCATTCCCGTTTGCGCGAACGCCGGCGTCGCGCCAAGCAGCACAAGCACGCCCAATGTCTGTCGTCGGTCGATCATCCCCATGCTCCTGCAGCGCGATCCAATCTAGCTGATTTGGCTCGGTGAGCGATACGCTTGGGGCGCGGGACCGTTTCAGCCCTGCTTCACGTCAGCGTGAGCGCGAAACCTGGCGTGAAGTGCGCCGGTATCTTCCCTCGACCAGGAGGGACCACATGCGTGCATCGATCATGGCTGCCGCCGCCTTGCTTGCGCTCGCGAGCGGGGCGGGGGCTCAGGAGAATTACGAGAGCTGGCGCCTGCACACGCCGACATTCCCGAGCACGGGCGGCAATGGCGTCATCATCGGCGAATACAAGCCGGTGATCGTTGGCGACAAGTGCACGACGGACTTCACGGCCACGTCCCCGGACGGGAAGGTGTATTACAACAGCGTGGAATTCGACGCGGTGCCGGCCCAGGGCGGAACGCTGTGCACAAATGGGCGCTGGCGCGCGAAGGACGGCAGCGGGACCGGGACCACCCCCTACCGGGTGTTTTTCAAGGATGGCGTGGTGCGCGGCTCGCCGTAGCGAGAGACGCAAGTTCCTGACCTGACGCGAATATCCGGCACTTGGGTACGGTCGGCTGGTGGCCTAAAATCGGCGCGTGCGCACCGGAATTCTCATATCGGCGGTCAGCCATGTCGCGGTTGTCGCGCTCGTGCTGCTCGGCACGCCGAAGCTCTTCGACAGCGTGCCCCTCGAGACGATCGAGGTCGATCTGGTGCGGCCGCAGGAGATTGAACCGCCGAAAGAACCGGAGAAAAAGCAGCCCGAGAAAACGGCCGAATGGAATCCGCTGCCACAGGCGCCCGCCACGGGCGAAAAAGCTGCGATTCCTGAGACCGCTGGACCTGCGGCCAAGCCGAAGCCGCCAATCCAACAGGCGCGCGCCCCTCAGTCGGCCGCGCCGGACCCGCCGGTGGAGAAGCCGCAGCAGCCGTGGATCTTCGATCCGGTCAACATTCCGGCCTTGATGAATTTGCCGAACGCGCCGCAAGCGGGCTTCGACTCAGAAGCCACCGTGTCGGCGAACCTCTCCGGCGACGAAAGATCGGCCTTCAAGGCGCACCTGAAGAAATGCTGGAAGCTGCCGGACGGCATGTCGGCAACGCAAAGCACGCGGGTGACGCTGCGCGTCTTCCTCAAGCCGGATGGCGGCCTGGCGGGCGAGCCGATGCTGATCGAGGCGAGCGCCTCGCGCGACGGACCGCGCCTGATGCAGGCCGCGATCCGCTCGGTGAAGGAATGCCAGCCTTTCGCCTTTCTGCCGCCGGACCGCTATCGCGAATGGAAGGCGCTGGACTTGACGTTCTCGCCGAAGGACATGGCAGGCGGCTAGCTTCGGCCGCCGATGGCATCTCCCAAGGGCATCTTTCGCCTTCCTCTGTCGGCCTTATATGGAATTGTGCGACGCACAATCATCGTTGCTGCAGTGCGATATCTGCGATATATTCCCTCGAAACGCACGGTCGCAAAAGGAAAGAACAATGAGCACGACCTGGAACACGAAGTATGGTCCGCGCCGGGTGCGCCATGATCCGCCCACGCTCGAGGAGGCGATCTTTGCCGCGCGCGGACTGACGGATGACGTCGAGCAGCAGGTCGATATCGCGGCCTCACTGATGGAAGTTCCCGCCGATGAGGTCCGGGCGGCGCTGAAGAAGGTGCCGGCGCCGCGCAAGCAGGCGACCCTCGCGTTCACGAGCCGCGGCGGTGCCGAACGCGCGGTGGTGGTGGAACGCAAGGGGCAGCGCCGCATAGTCGCGCGAGCGCCAGTGCGCTCCTTCGGCTGACCCTTCTTGGCGAGCGCAAGCCGCGCGCGGTAAAATCGACGGCTGATTGGGAGCCGCCGATGAAAGCCAATACGCTCGACATCCGTCCGCTCTCGGGCGCGCTCGGCGCCGAGATCCTGGGAATCGATCTTGCGCAGGACCTCAGCGATGCGGCGGTCGCGGCGATCCGCGCTGCGTGGCTCGAACACGGCGTGGTGTTCTTCCGCGGGCAGACGCTCGACCCGCAACAATTCCTCGCCGCCGCACGCCGCTTCGGTGAGCCGATCGAATATCCATTCGTGAAAGGGCTCGACGGATTTCCCCAGATCACGCCGGTGATCAAGCTCGAGCACGAGAAGATCAATTTCGGCGGGCTGTGGCACTCGGACACGGCCTATCTCGAACGCCCGCCGATGGCGACGATGCTGATCGCGCGCGAAACGCCGGCACGGGGGGGCGACACGCTGTTCGCCAACATGTATCTCGCCTATGAGACGCTCTCGGACGGCATGAAACGCATGCTCGACGGCCTCATTGCGGTGAATTCTTCCGCCAAGGCCGATACAACGCGCACGCGCGAGGACCGCGTCAAGGACTCAGGCAAGACCGACGCCAAGAAAGAGTATGTCGCCGAGCATCCCGTGGTGCGCACGCATCCCGAAACGGGGCGCAAGGCGCTCTACATCAATGGCGGCCACACGCTGCGCTTCAAGGACATGAGCGTCGAGGAAAGCGCGCCGCTCCTGAATTACCTGCAGCAACACGCCGTGCGTCCGGAGTTCACCTGCCGCTTTCGTTGGGAGGTAGGCTCGATCGCCCTCTGGGACAATCGCTGCACCCAGCACAATCCGGTCAACGACTATCACGGCTTTCGGCGCGTGATGCATCGCGTGACGCTCGCAGGTGATGTGCCGCGTTGAGGAGCGCATTATGGCTCAGCCGACCGTCATCGCGCCGAAACCGAAGACAAAGACCAAGCCGAAGGTCGAGCGGCCGAAGCTCTGGAAGGTCATTCTGCTCAATGACGACTACACGCCGCGTGAATTCGTCGTCGTGGTGCTCAAGGCCGTATTCCGCATGAACGAGGACCAGGCCTATAACGTGATGATGACCGCGCATCAGCGCGGCGCCTGCGTGATTGCGGTGTTCACCAAGGACGTCGCCGACACCAAGGCGAAGGAAGCGACCGAGCTCGGCAAGAGCAAGGGCTATCCGCTGTTCTTCACCACCGAGCCGGAAGAGTAAGTCGGTCGCGCATGCAGCCGCACGATGCCGACATGATGCGGCGCGCGATCGCGCTTGCGGTGCGCTCGGGCGAGGAGGGCGAGTACCCGTACGGCGTGGTGATCTGCCGCGACGGCGACGTCGTCGCCGAGTCGATCAATCGCGTTGCGCACGAACAGGACGTGACACGCCACGCCGAGGTGGTGGCGATCATCACGGCGCAGAAGAAGCTCGCTACGGTGAGCCTCGACGATTGCACCATCTATGTCAGCGCCGAGCCGTGCGTCTACTGCTGCTACGCGATCCGCGAGAGCCGCATCGGGCGGGTGGTGTACGGGCTTGCCTCGCCGCACATGGGCGGCGTCTCGAAATGGCCGGTGCTGACCGACCGGGATATTTCCGACGCCATGCCCGAAGTCTTTGCGGCGCCGCCGGAGATCATCGCGGGGTTCATGGCGCAGAACGCCGAGGATGCGCTGTTGAAGGCCAGCCCGGTGATCGGCCGTGCGATGAAAGCCCGCGGGCTTTTCGTCGTGCCGCAGGCCGCGGTCGCGGCCACGCGTTCGCTTACATGGCGCGAGCGGGTCATGGGCGTTTTGCGCCGCGCGGTGTTCGACCGGTTCGGACGCTAGCCAACCGGGAGGTGGTTCGCGACCGGCGCGCCGAACCAGATCCCGATCAGCGCCGCGAGCGAGACCAGCGCGAGGAAGGCGTTCACCACGATCAGCAAAGCAGGGTGAATTTGCGCGAGCTGCGGCCGCGGCGGAGGCGGCCCGGGATTGAGCTGGCGCCAGATCGCCGCGCCGAAGCAGAAGGTCGAGAACGCGATCAGCATGCTCGCGTCCGCCATCACGAGCCATCCGGGCACCACGCCGGCGAGGAGTGCGCGCGCGCCGATGCCGCTCGCGAGCGCGAACAGCCCGGTGCGTACCCAGGCCGCATAGGTCCGCTCGGCGGCGAGGATGTTGCGGTCGGCGGCAAGCCGCGTGTTGAGGTCGGCGCTCTCCTCGATCGCGACCGCGGCCTGCTTCGTCTCGGCGGCGGAATCCGCGACCTTGCGGGAGTGCCTGGCGACCGTACGGGCAGTGCGCTCGATCGGCTCGGATTTCGGCTGGGACGTCATGCCGGATTAACGCCCGGCGCGGCGCCGAAGTTCTCAGCCCTGCTCGGGCGTGCTGTCGAGCCAGTCAAGGATGTCCGGGCCGAAGGCCATCATCGCGCCGACCAGGATCACGCAGAGCGTCGTGGTGACGCCGAGCACGAACCCTCCCATTGCCGTCTCCATGCGGGCGCACGGACGACTCAGCAGCCCCGCGGGAACTTTATCACCTCTGGAATCTGTAAAAGTTAACCGGCGCAAACGCGCCACGGCCGGAGGCGGGGTGCCTCCGGCCGCAACATCACGCGTAGTGCTTACTGCTTGGTGCCGGACTGGCCGCCGGACGAACCACCCGACGAACCGCCGCCCGTGCCGGAGCCGCCGCCCGGGCCGGAGCTGCCGGCACCCGAGGAGGTCGGCTTGCTCTGCATGTTGCCGCCTTGGCCGCGGCCGCCCTGCGAATTGCCGGACGAAGCGCTGCCGGAACGGCCGCCAGTGCCGGTGCGAGTCTCGCCGCCGGACGAGCCGGTGCGGGTCGTGCTCTCGCCGCGCACGTTCACGCTTGCGCCGCCGCGCTCACCGCGTTCGCGCACGCTGGTGCGGCTCTCGCCGCGTTCGCGGATGCTGGTGCGGCTGGAGACGCCGACGCCAACCGCAAAGCCCGGCCGGTGATGGCGGCGGATCACGGTTGTGCTCGGCTCGTCAGACACATAATGGCGGACCCTCTTCTTGCGCTTGATGTAGATCGACGGCTCATCCTGCACATAGCGGTGATAGCGCTTCTTCTTCTTGATGGTGATGCGCGACGGCTCGCTGTAGCCGTAGCGAATGTGGTGCCGCCGGCGGAAGGTGACGTCGTCGCGCTCGCCGACGCGGGCGCGGATCGTGGTGCGGCTCGACGAGAAGCGGCTGCGCACGCCTTCGCGCTCGCCACCGCGCACGCTCACGCTGGTGCGCGAACCTTCGCGACGGCCTTCGCGGCCCTCACGGCCACCGCGCTCATTGGTCGATGCGCGCATGGTGTCGCCGCCGCTGCGGGCTGAGCCTTCGCGATTGCCCTTGGTCGAGGCGGAGCCCTGGCCTGAGCCTTGGCCCTGCATCGATCCGCCCGAGCCGCGGTTCTTCGACTCGCTTGCGCTGCCGCCGCTGCCGCCGCCTGATTGCGCGGCATTGGTGCCGGAGCCGCCGCCGGCGCCGGATGCCTGCGCCAGCTGGATTTGATCTTTCGAGCCGGCAAGGGCCGGCAAGGCAAGGCCGACCAGCGCGGCCAAGCCAAATGCAACTGCTTTCATTACGGGGCACTCCTCCGATTGACGTGCTCCCCCTAGAGGCACAATCCCCGTGGGGCGTCGCGGTTTCTGCGCGGCACGGCTTTTTCTCATTCCTGAACAGGCGTTTAAGGAGGAACTCACGGTTGAGCACGCTCCGCCGCCCGGTTTCTCGGAGGGCGCCGGGTGCCCTTTGTCCCTTTATCTGCTCCCGAAAAGAGGGGGCAGAGCGCCGGAAAGCGCGGAGGGGTGCGAGCCCTCCTGGCGGGTGCGAACCGCCCATGGCACGCCTTGCGAGGGTCATGCCCGCCACCCCCCGAAGGAGATGGCGCGCCCTCCGGCGCTCCGTTGCGGCTTTTCTCGGACCCGGGCCACGCTTTCTCACTCGAGAGTCGCCTCTCGAGGGTCAGCCAGCTCCTGGCGGGGGATCTGTTTTATCCCCGAGTGGAGCTCCCGGGCCGCCCGGGCGCAGGGTGTGTGAGCCTGCGAGCGGGGCCGCCTCTGTCCCGCCTGCAAGGCACCCCTAGAAAGCGCCCCTCATTGGACAGAGGATGAGAACATAACATGAACATTGGCCACGCACAAGGGCAAACTTGGGGGCGCTTCGCGTTGCTGCCGCTACACCGCCGTCCACCAGGCCCAGGCGAGCTTGGCCAGCGCGAACACCACCACGGCGCCGACGACGCAAAGGAAAATCGTGATCGCGAGGTCGATCTGCTTCTTTGCCTCGCGCATGGCGGCGCCGAGCTTGGTCTGCCGCGCGCCGAACACCTTGCGTACGAACAGGATCAGCGGAATGAGCGCGGAGGCGAGCGCGATGAGCTTGAGGAGCATCGGGCGACTGTAGCACCGCCGCGCTTCTTTTCCCCTCGCCCCGCGGAGCGGGGAGATGGTGCGCGAGCGAATGCGAGGGCGGGAGAGGGGCTTGCACATGACGGCCCTCTCCCGGCTCACGCCTTCAGCGTTCGCCACCCTCTCCCGCAAGCAAGCGGGAGAGGGGAAAGCAAGCGACGCTTGTGCTACGCTCGCGCCAACCCACGAGGAGCCCGCCCATGATCACCGCGATCGTCCGCTTCAAGCTGCCGGAGAACGTCACGCTCGATGCTGCGACCGAGCTGTTCAAGGGCTCGGCGCCGAAATACCAGAACCTGCCCGGCCTCGTGCGCAAGTATTACCTTTACGGCGAGGGGCAGGGCGGCGGCGTTTATCTCTGGAAGAGCCGCGCCGACGCCGAGAAGGTCTACACCGCCGAGTGGCGCGCGATGATCGCGCAGCGTTACGGCGCCGAGCCGGAGATCACGTATTTCGAGAGCCCGGTGATCGTGGACAACGAGGCGGGCGCGGTGCAGGTCGCGGCGGAGTAGGGGATTCTCCGATGCTGTAGGGTGGGCAAAGCTTCGCGCAGCGAAGCGTGCCCACCAAAGAAAGTTCAGTGAGTTAGTCGCGCTCTGGCAAGCGGCACACCCGAGTGCTGTCACATTGCCTCGAATAACTCGAGCCCATGCTCTGCTTTGCCCGAGCCCGTCTCGGTGTGATAAAGTTCCGTACGTTAAACGAACGGCCGCGAGCGCCATGCGAGCTCGACGTTAGCAGGCTTTGAAAGATGAGTGCGTTCGGTTACTTCGGAACTGACGAATGAAGAAGCCGAAACCGTTTGTTCCGGTTGTCGCCGTCCTGAATATGAAGGGTGGGGTCGGCAAGACCACGATATCCGCAAACGTTGCGCTAGCGCTCTTTGAGAATCATGTAGTTCACACGCTTCTCCTAGATCTAGACCCTCAGTTCAATTTAACCCAAGGCCTCTTCACACGGGATGGGTATGACGAATACAAAGCGCAAGGGAAGACGATTTATGCCGCCATGGAGCCACCTTCCGATGTAAGCCTGTTCGAAATTGCTGTCTCAAACCAACCGCCTCCAGATGTAGAGGATATTAGGCACAATTTTTTCCACATAATCGAAAGTCCATCCGTTGAGCTTGATATCGTCCCAGGAGATTTCCAGCTGGTCAAATACAGTTTAATGGACGACAACGCAAAACTAGGCGCGGTTAAAGAAAGATTTCTCAAATTCGTACGGAAGGCGAAGAACCGCTACAAATTGGTTGTTATCGATTGCAATCCGAGTAGCTCATTTCTCACGCTTTGTGCACTCCATGCCGCCAGCCATGTGCTTGTACCCGTCAGGCCGGACCGCTTTTCAATGCTGGGCTTGGAAATACTTTCGGAGTTCATTGACAATCTGCCAACTCTAAGACCGAAACCTCAGTTATTAATTTTACTGAATGGCGTGAAGCGCGGCGGTAAGGATAAAGTCGCAACTAGTGTTGAGGCGGAGTTGCGCGCGCATCCGAAGTTTTCGCCCCGGACCTTAGCAAACATCCTTCCCGAAACAGCTGTTCTTAAAGCAAGGACGGACTATACAGGTTTCTCGACTGACCGCCGAAGTGCTTGGCAAGCCAAAGTTAAATCAGAAGTCGCCCAAGTCGCAGTTGAACTGGCGAAGAAGTTAGGCCTTTAAATGAAAAAAAGCCCCGGTCATCTTCTGTTGGCGCTCGCGGGAATAGATGTTCCCGGCTCCGAACTTTATGGGTTCTTCCGATGGGTTGTTAGAAATGGACCCGACAAAGCTACTGATGCGATTCTGGACTTGCGTCGGACTGCGGCTCAAGCGGAGAGTATCTCGGGCGGTCGCACGGTGTTGAATCGGCCTGGATCAATTCTTCCCTCAGATGGCCGACTCTCGACAAATGTTGCCCGGCGAGTGCAAGAACTGCTTTTGCTAGAAACCGGCCTTAGCAAGAATCAAGCGATTGAATTGATAATACGTGAAATTCGGAGGAGGAACGTCTCCGCAAAAGACATCCCGTCGCCGAAGAAAATCCGGATGACTGTGTGGTTGGAGCGGGTCGCTCGCAAGTTTGGCCCAAACCAGTTGCTCGAAATTGCTAGCAGCATTCGGAATGAATTGATGCACACAAGTAGAGTCCATTGGCCGCTACGACGAGAGACGTCGTGAAGAAGACGGTTTTCGAGCTTCAGGTTGATCGATTTTCGAATGCGATCGGGCGCTCCCTATCGACCAAAGGTGCGCCCCGCATTCAAGAGAGTCAAATGGCGTGCTCCGCGTTACTGAAGTGGGTGGCATATCTGAAGCGGTCAGAGCAGACGGGCTGTTGCGATGAGATGGTTAGCGGCCTCCACACAGCCGCCGTGGAAGTCGCCGGCTTTGTAGCGGTTGGTTTCGTTAGACCCGCATTATTTTCTCTTCGGGGTCAAATAGACATGGCAGTCGGATGGCTTTATTATAAGGATCATCCTGTGGAATGGCAGTACGTGGTCGAAACGGGTGAAGGATTTTTGAGCAAGGGAGAGGTATTTCTGTACTTGAATAAGTACAAAGAGAACTTCTCGAGCAGGCTGGGTTTGTTGAACAAACATAAGATTCGTAACACCGACGATCCTTATAGGCTATTGTCGGCTCATATCCATCACCAAAGTTCGTTGGTAATTCCAAAGTTCTTGAAATTGGAGAGCATGGTATACCCGGAAAAGCGGTGTGCGGAAGCCATAAAACTTCAGGCGGAAGTGACGGAGTTCATTAGCGATATTTACGTGGCGTATTTTGGCTCAAAGTGGGCATCATTGCCGGACAGCATTATATCATCTGTCAAAGCACGCGTCCCCGCTAATAATCATCCTACGCTATTCGCATAAAGCTTTCCCACGAAACGGTATTCTGTCAAAGAGCCATTCGGTGCCACGCGAAATAAGCGCCAATTTGCTGTCTCACTTCACCGTCAGCGCCAGCCCGCTCAGATCGAAATTCAAAATCAGTCCGGTCTGCGTGCCGGAGAGCTCGAGCACCGCGCCGTTCTGGTTGGTCAGGATGACGGCCTGGCCGCCCTTGATGATGGCGGCGCCGGCCGAGCCCGCGCCGTAGACGCCGTTCACGTCCTCGGCGCGGCGGATGTTGCGCACGCGGCCGGAGAGCGAGGTCTGCGAGCCGCCGAAGGTGAGCCCGTAGGAGAGGCCGCCGACCTCGAGCACGTATTGCTCGCCGTGGAAGGTCATGATGCCCTTGCCGTAGGCGCCGCCGATCACCCAGCCGGCCTTGAAGAACTGGATGGTGATGAGCCCTTCGTCGGCGCGCGCGGGCGTGGCCGCGGCGGTGAGGAGCGCCACGAGGGCGAGGAGGGCGGTGCGAAGGTAAGTCATGTCTTTGTTTCTCCGTCATGCCCGGCCTTGTGCCGGGCATCCCGCTTAGGAGGGCACCGCGCGTCCCTCATCGAGATGGCCGGGACAAGCCCGGCCATGACGAAGGAGGGGTTTGCGCGCGCCCGGTTGTTACGAACACCCGGTGGTGCTGCCGCACGTGTCGCACTTCATGCAGGTGCCGTTGCGCACCAGGGTGAAGTTGCCGCATTCGCCGCAGGCTTCGCCCTCGTAGCCCTTGGCGCGGGCCTCGGCGCGCTTCTCGGCGGCCGCCGCCTTGGCGTGGGTCTTTGCGTCCGCCCAGTTGAGCGCATCGAGCGTGGTTGCGGGCTGTGCTTCCTCGGCTTTGAGCGCGGTGGCGCCGGCGGTCGCGAGCGCGGTGACGTTGGAGGCCGCCGTCGCGGTCGGCCCCCCACCCGGCGCGGCTCGCGCCGCGCCACCCTCCCCGCTCTGCGGGGAGGGATTGGCGATCGCCGCGAGCTTGCGCGAGCGCGTGATGCCCTTCGAGACATAGCGCGTGTCGGGCGCGGGGCGGCCTTCCTCCACGCCGCGGCCGAGCGCATCGAAATTGCTCTCGCTCGGGTCGACATGCGCGAGGTCGAAGCGCGACAGATATGAGACCGCGAGCTCGCGGAACACGTAGTCGAGGATCGAGGTCGCGTACTTGATCGAGTCGTTGCCCTGCACCGGGCCGCTCGGCTCGAAGCGCGTGAACGTGAAGGCGTCGACATATTCCTCGAGCGGCACACCGTACTGCAGGCCAAGCGAGACCGCGATCGCGAAGTTGTTGATGATCGAGCGCAGCGCCGCGCCTTCCTTGTGCATGTCGATGAACATCTCGCCGAGGCGGCCGTCATCGTATTCGCCGGTGCGCAGGTACACCTTGTGCCCGCCGACCACCGCCTTCTGGGTGTAGCCCTTGCGCCGGTCGGGGAGGCGCTCGCGCTCGCGCAGCACGGTGACGCGCTCGACGATCTTCTCCACCACGCGCTCGGCAATCTGCGCGGTGCGCGCCGCCATCGGCTGCGCGATGAACGTCTCGATCGCGTCGTCCTCGTCCTCCTCGTCGGCGATCAATTGTGAGGAGAGCGGCTGCGAGAGCTTCGAACCGTCGCGATAGAGCGCGTTCGCCTTCAGGCCGAGCTTCCAGGAGAGCAGGTAGGCGGACTTGGCATCCTCCACCGTCGCGTCGTTCGGCATGTTGATGGTCTTGGAGATCGCGCCCGAGATGAACGGCTGTGCCGCCGCCATCATGCGGATGTGGCTCTCGACCGAGAGATAGCGCTTGCCGGTGCGGCCGCACGGGTTGGCGCAGTCGAACACCGGATAGTGCGCGGGCTTCAAGTGCGGCGCGCCTTCCACCGTCATCGCGCCGCAGACATGCACGTTCGCGGCCTCGATCTCGCGCTTGCCAAAGCCGAGCGCGGCAAGCAGGTCGAAGGCCGGCGCGGCGATCTGCTCGGCCGCGATGCCGAGCTTCTCGCGGATGAAGTCTTCGCCCAGCGTCCACTTGTTGAACACGAACTTGATGTCGAACGCGGTCGGCAGCGCCTTCTCGACTTTCGCGATGGCTTCATCGTCGAAGCCTTTGGCCTTGAGCGTCGAGTGGTTGATGCCGGGTGCCTGCCCGAGCGAGCCGTGGCCGACCGCATAGGCCTCGATCTCGGCGATCTCGGCCGGCGTATAGCCGAGCACGCGCAGCGCTTCCGGCACCGCGCGGTTGATGATCTTGAAGTAGCCGCCGCCGGCGAGCTTCTTGAACTTGACCAGCGCGAAGTCGGGCTCGATGCCGGTGGTGTCGCAGTCCATCACCAGGCCGATCGTGCCGGTCGGCGCAATCACGGTCGCCTGCGCGTTGCGGTAGCCGTGCTGCTCGCCGAGCGAGAGCGCCTTGTCCCAGGCGGCCTTGGCATGCGCCATCATGCCGTTGCCGAGCGCGCCGATGTCGGTCGCGTGGTCGAGCCGCACCGGCGGCTGCGCGACCTTCTCGTAGCCGGTCTTCTCGCCGTGAGCCGCGCGGCGGTGATTGCGCATCACGCGCAGCATCGCCTCGCGGTTCTTCTTGTAGCCGGGGAAGGGGCCAAGCTGCTGCGCCATCTCGGCTGAGGTGGCGTAGCTGATGCCGGTCATGATCGCCGAGAGCGCGCCGCAGATGGCGCGGCCGGCATCCGAGTCGTAGGGGATGCCGGAGGACATCAACAGGCCGCCGATGTTGGCGTAGCCCAGCCCGAGCGTGCGGTACTCGTAGGAGAGCTGCGCGATCTGCTTCGACGGGAATTGCGCCATCAGCACCGAGATCTCGAGCACGATGGTCCAGAGCCGAACGGTGTGCTCGTAGGCCTCGAGATCGAACCTGCCGGTCTTCTCGTCGCGATAGGTCAAGAGGTTGATCGAGGCGAGATTGCACGCCGTGTCGTCGAGGAACATGTATTCCGAGCACGGGTTGGACGCGCGGATCGGTCCGGAGGCCGGGCAGGTGTGCCAGTCGTTCACGGTGGTGTGGAATTGCAGGCCCGGATCGGCGCAGGCCCAGGCCGCGTAGCCGATTTTCTCCCACAGATCGCGCGCCTTCACGGTCTTCGCGACCTTGTTGCGCGTGCGATAGGTGAGGTCCCAGTCGCCGTCGGCTTCGACCGCCTTGAGGAATTCGTCGGTGACCCGCACCGAGTTGTTCGAGTTCTGCCCCGAGACGGTGAGATAGGCCTCGCTGTCCCAGTCGGTGTCGTAGATCGGGAAATCGATATCCGTATAGCCCTGCTTGGCGAACTGGATCACGCGCTTGATGAAATTGTCGGGCACGTGATTGCGCCGCGCGAGCCTGATCTCGCGCTTGAGCGCCGGGTTCTTTTCCGGATTGAAGCAGTCGTCGCCCGAGCCCTCGCAGTTCACGCAGGCCTTCAGCACGGCTTTGAGGTGCTTCTGGTTGATCTTCGAGCCGGTGACCAGCGCCGCGACCTTCTGCTCCTCCTTCACCTTCCAGTCGATGAACGCCTCGATGTCCGGATGATCGGTATCGACGATCACCATCTTGGCGGCGCGGCGCGTCGTGCCGCCCGACTTGATCGCGCCCGCCGCGCGGTCGCCGATCTTGAGGAAGCTCATCAGCCCGGAGGACTTGCCGCCGCCCGCGAGCTTCTCGTTCTCGGCGCGCAGCGAGGAGAAGTTGGTACCGGTGCCCGAGCCGTACTTGAACAGGCGCGCCTCGCGCACCCACAGGTCCATGATGCCGCCCTCGTTGACGAGGTCGTCGGCGATCGACTGGATGAAGCAGGCGTGCGGCTGCGGATGCTCGTAGGAGCTCTTCGATTTCGTCAGCTTTCCGGTCTGGAAGTCGACGTAGTAGTGGCCCTGGCTCGGTCCATCGATGCCGTAGGCCCAATGCAGTCCGGTGTTGAACCACTGCGGCGAGTTGGGCGCGACCATCTGCATCGCGAGCATGTAGCGCTGCTCGTCGAAGAAGGCCTGCGCGTCGGCATCGGTATCGAAATAGCCGCCCTTCCAGCCCCAGTAGGTCCAGGTGCCGGCAAGCCGGTCGAACACCTGCTTCGCCGAATGCTCGCCAACGATGCGCTCCTTCTCGGGCAGCGCCGCGAGCGCGTCCGCATCGGCGACCGAGCGCCACAGGAACGAGGGCACGGTCTCTTCCTCGACCTTCTTCAGGCGCGCGGGGACGCCCGCCTTGCGGAAATACTTCTGCGCCAGCACGTCGGAGGCGACCTGGCTCCAGAACGCCGGCACTTCGACGTCGTCCGCCTTGAACACCACCGAGCCGTCCGGATTGCGGATCTCGGACGTGGTCAGACGGAATTCGATGTCCGCGTAGGGAAACTGACCGTCCTTGGTGAAGCGCCGTTGGATCCGCATTCTCTGCCCCTTTTGGGCGCCGGAAACTTATCGCGGAAACCCCGCTAAATATAAGTCGCCGACGCAGTTTCTGCGATGCGGACCTGTCCGTTCCGCACCTTGTGAACCGGGTTTTTCCCGGCGTTCTGTCTGACCCGTCCCCGTCTCCGGCACCGAGCGGCACCGGCCCGTTCACGGCAGTCGACCCGCCGTGTCGCACGCGCGAACCCCCTCCCGCGCAAGCTGAGCCGGGCGGTGAGTGTCCAGAACCCTTTTTGGGAGTGTCCGCCGGGCACTTGGTACTGCCCCCCGCCGAACGGATTGAACGCTAGCACACTTCCGACCGCCGTCAAGCTGTAGCGGGTCAATCTGAATCAATCGCTAAATGTGGTGGGGAAGCTGTGAATTCCGGGGAAGGAATCGGTGCAGCGCGGGAAGTATCCGGGATTCCGAACGGATTCGGAAGAGCCGTTTGTCACCTTAGGTTCGTTGTCCTGTCGTTGGTCCGTCATGAAGGCCCAATGGAACCTAAAAAAAGGTGTCGAGGAACCGGCCGACGACTCGGGCCGGCCTCAGGGTCGAAGGCAGTCAAGAGGGAAAATTACTGGTGCGAAGGCGTGCGGGGCGGCCGGGCTCGCGCGAGGAAATCGGCAAAACCCGCGTGGCTGTTGAGCGAATCTCGCCTGCCGCCGTCGAATCTCAGACGGAGCTTTTTTCGGGCGAGGTCTTAGCCGCGGAGGGAGCCGACGACGGCTGAGCCGCGCCAGCGCCAGGCTGCACGCTCTCATTCCGCGATCGCGGCAGCGCCAGCGGGTACTCGGCCTGCAAGAAGGCGATGAGCTTCTCGCGCAGCTCGCAGCGCAAATCCCAATTGGCGCCTGCGTTGTGTGCGCTGACCAGCGCGCGCAGCTGCACGCCCTTGTCGGTCGCCTCGGTCATCTGAAGATTGACCAGCTGGCCGTCCCACAGCGGCGAAGCCTTGACGATCTCCAGCACCTTCGCGCGCACGCGCTCGACCGGCACGGTGTAGTCCACCTGAACGGTGACGGTGCCGACGAGCGCCGAGCCGCGATGCGTCCAGTTCTGGAACGGCTTCTCGATGAAATAGGAGAGGGGGACGATCAGCCGGCGCAGGTCCCACAGCTTGATCACCACGTAGGTCGACGTGATGTCCTCGACCGTGCCCGTCTCGCCTTCGACGACCACGGCGTCATCGATGCGGATCGGCTGCGTCACCGCGATCTGCACGCCTGCGATCAGGCTCGAGAGCAGCGGACGCGCCGCCAGGCCGACGACGAGGCCGGCGACACCTGCCGACGCGAACAGGCTGACACCATATTGGCGCACCGGCTCGAAGGTCATCAGCGCGAAACCGATGGTGAGCAGGACCACCAGCGTGTCGGCGGCGCGCTTGAGAATCCGCACCTGCGTGACGTGCTTGCGCGCGAGCAGGTTGTCTTCTGCCTCCATCCGGAATCGCCGTAGATAGAGCTGCGCGCCGACATTGACGCTGAGCAGCGCAATCCAGCCAATCAGTGCGATGGTTGCGAGCAAGAGAAGGCGCGCAATAATCGACTCGGCCTCGGGTGTGAGCGGCACGAGCGGCAACACGAGTGTTGCGGCAAGAATGATCAACGCAAAGCGCGTCAGCCCCTCGCCGGACGCGAACAGCGAGAGCGCATAGGACGGACGGTCGCGCAGCATCCGGCGGATCAGACGCCGCACGGTGCCGTGCAGCGCGAGCGCGATCAGGATGGCGACGATGAGGAGCGCCGCGCCGAGGACGTTCTCCGGCAGCCAACCGAGCCTGTCGGCGATGGCACCGCGCGCGCGTTCGAGTGAATCCAGCATGGTGAATGGCCTGGCTGGGCTTTGGATGGCCGCTTCAGAGACTCAACGCCGTTCGACTCGACAGCATAGCGGTGAACTGGCATGAACCGCCAACTTCAGCGCCATCCAGCGAGCCCATGAAAATCAAGACGTTTTTCACGCGCCTCTTCACCTGGTGGAACGGCCAGACCTTCGGCACCCAGGCCTGGACCGCGCTCTACGGCGAGTTCGTCGGTGAGGACGAGTACGGCAATCGCTACTATCGGACCAAAGGCGGCAAGATCGATCCGACGCTTGGTTTCGAGCGGCGCTGGGTGATCTACAACGGCTATGCGGAGGCCTCGCAGATCGGTCCCGCCTGGCATGGCTGGATCCACCATACGTTCGACACGCCGCCGACCGATGAGAAATATCGGCCGCACCCGTGGGAGAAGCCGCATCGGGAAAACATGACCGGGACTCCTGCGGCGCAGCGTCCGAGCGGCTCGACCCTCGCGCAAGGCCGCCGGCCCAAGGCCACCGGCGACTATAAAGCGTGGAGTCCGGGGCAGTAATCCTTCCGCCCTTTGCCCGCCGTATTCCCCATGTTAACCAGCCGCTCCCTCGGCCGAGGCTACAGTTGCGGCCGAATCGCCGGACGGCTTGATGATCCGACGCAGGCTATTTCTGATCGCGTTGCTGGTCGCCGCACCGCTTGCCGCGTTCTTCGGCGCGCGGAATGCGGTTTCTCCGGCTGCCGCACAGTTCGGCGCGATCTTCGGCGGGCCGCCGCGTCCGCCCGCCGATATTCCGCAGCAGCAGTCCGGGCCGCCGCCGGGGGATGACCGCTATTTCCAGTCGGGCAACCGCCAGCAAATGTGGACGCGCGATCCGCGCGTTGTCTCTCCGCCACCCGGTGGATACCCGCCGCCACCGCCGCCGCAATACGGCTCGCCTCAGCAGGGATATCCGCCCCCGCCGGGCTATCCGCAGCCGCAAGGCTATCCACCACCGCCGCCCGGCTATCCGCAGCAGGCCGCTCGCCCGCCCGACGTGCAGCAGCAGGACCTGCCACCGCCGCCCGGGGGGGCCGCCGCGCCGCCAGCCTCTTCTGTTCCGGGATTGCCGCCCGGACAGCGGCAGCCGCGGGGCACGCCGCAACCGGGCGCGCAGCCCGGCGATACGGCGACAACACCGCCCCCGGCGCCGCAGAACGAGGAAGTGGTGATCGCGCCGCCCGCGCAGAAGGTCCCGAACACCACGGCGGTATTTTCCGGGCTCGACAAGATCACCGGGCGCATCATCACGTTCGATGTGGCGATCAACGAGACGGTGCAATTCGGCGCGCTGCAGGTCACCCCACGCGCCTGCTATACGCGTCCGGCGACCGAGGCCACGAACACCGACGGCTTCATCGAGGCCGACGAGATCACGCTGCAGGGCGAGATCAAGCGCGTCTTCACCGGCTGGATGTACGCCGCGAGCCCGGGCCTGCACGCAATCGAGCATCCGATCTACGACGTGTGGCTCACCGACTGCAAAGGGCCGCAGCAGCCGGCCGTCGCCTCAGCGCCCGAAGCTGTGGCCCCCGCACAGCCAGCGCCACGCCCGCAGCGCCAGCAGGCCAAGCAAAAACAGTCCGCGCCGGTTTCGGCGCAGCCCGCCCCGCAGGCGCAGCCGCTGCCGCCTCCGCCTGGCGCGCCCATCCAGCTTCGCTGATCAGCCGCGCGCGAGCGCAACCGCTTCGCCGCCGGTGAGTGCGCGGGCGAATACGGACATATCGGCTGTCTGCCTGATCGCGTTTGCCAGCATGCGGCTGTAGCGCTCCTGCGGCACTTCGGTCGCGCCGAACGTCGCGAGGTGATCGGTCATGAACTGCGTGTCCAGTAGCTCGAAGCCGCCGAGCTTGAGCCGCGCGACGAGATGTACCAGTGCGATCTTGGAAGCATCGCGCGCGCGGTGGAACATGCTTTCGCCGAAGAACGCGCGCCCAAGGCTGACGCCATAGAGCCCGCCGACCAACGCGCCGCCGTCGTAGACCTCGACGGTGTGGCAGTGCCCGATGTCGAACAGCCCGTGATAAAGCTTGCGGATCGGGGCGTTGATCCACGTGCGCCCACGCTTCGGGGCAGGCTCGGCGCAGGCGTCGATCACGGCGGAGAAGTCGCGGTCGCAGACGACGCTGAGCGATGTCGAACGCACCGTCCGCGCGAGCCGTGATGGCACGTGGAACGCCTCCAGCGGGATGATCCCGCGCTCCGGCGGATCGATCCAGAACAGCGCGGGATCGTCTGCGTCCTCGGCCATCGGGAAGATGCCGCAGGCGTACGCCTTGAGCAGAACCTCGGGCGTCAGGCCGATCAGGATGTTGTCGCGGCTTGCCATGAGTGGACTGAGAGCGAAGTTCCCGTAACCGTCTGCTAACTCAAATTTTCGACAATTTGCCGCGTTCCCGAAACCGTGCGCGACGCTCCTCGTTGTCAACCCAGATTAAGACGATGAGCGGAACGATGAAACGGGAACCTGCTGTGCTTCTGGTCGAGGACGAGCCGATGCTCTCCGAGCTATTGACCGAAGCGCTCACCGACAAGGGCTTTGCGGTGCACGCCGCGCCGGATGCCGATGGCGCGCTTGAGCATCTGCGTTCGGGCGCGGACGTCGACATCATGTTCACCGATATCGATCTCGGCGAGGGCATGGACGGCGCGCAGCTCGCCTGCGTGGCGCGCGAGATGCGGCCGATGCTGCCGATCATCTATGCGTCGGGCCGGCGCTCGCTGGGCGAGTTCCGCACCGTGCCGGGCTCCACGTTCCTGCCCAAGCCCTACACGCTCAACCAGGTGGACGCGACGATCGCGCGGTATCTGCAGGGGCGGGGGGCTTAGGGGTTCGGCGAACGATAGCCGGCGCGTCCGTCACATCATGTAATAGTCGGGCTTGACGATGTGCCAGTCGGGCCCGGGCGCGCCGACCGCTTCGATGCCGTTGTTCACGTAACCCTGGAATTTCACCCGCGTGCCGTCCATTTCCCAGATCGCGAGCGAACCTGAATCCGTGCGCCACAGGATGTCGTTCTTGCCGTCGCCGTCATAGTCGCCGAGCTGCTGGACGTGCCAGTCCGCACCCGGCGCGCCGACCGCGTCCGTGCCGTTGTTCACGTAGCCGCCGAACTTGATGCGCGTGCCGTCCATCTCCCAGATCGCGAGCATGCCCGAGTCAGTGCGCCACAAGATGTCGTTCTTGCCGTCGCCGTCGAAATCCGCCGTGCCGGCGATGTGCCAGTCCGCCCCCGGCGCGGGGACCGCTTGCGCGCCGTCGTTCACGTAGCCTCCGAACTTGATGCGCGTGCCGTCCATTTCCCAGATGACGAGCGTGCCTGAATCCGCGCGCCACAGCATGTCCGCCTTGCCGTCGCCATCGAAGTCGTCGGTGCCGGCGATATGCCAGTCGGCGCCCGGCGCGGGGATCGCTTCCGCGCCGTCGTTCACGTAGTCGGCGGACTTGAGCTGCGTGCCCTCGATCTCCCAGATCACGAGCGTGCCGTTCTCGGTCCGCCACAGGATGTCGCCCTTGCCATCGCCGTCGAAATCGTTCGAGCCGGCGATGTGCCAGCTCGGGTCCGGGCGCGTGACCGGATTCGCGCCGCTGCGCAGGGCGTCCTGCATCTTGACCTGGTTGCCGTCCAGCTCCCACACCGCCGTGTAGCCCTGGTCGGAGGCCCACAGCACGTCCGCATGGCCGTCGCCGTCGAAGTCGCCGGTGCCGAGGATGTGCCAGTTGGGCCCGTCGGCGTTGATGACGGTGGCTCCGATCTGGAAATTGCCGGTATCCGTGATGCGCGTGCCGGAGAGGTCCCAGATCGCCAGCGCGCCGGCGTCGGTGCGCCAGAGGATGTCGCTCGAGTGATCGCTGGAAAAATCGCCGGTGCTCGGCTGCAGCACCGAGATACTCTGAAGGCCGGACCCTGAGCCCGTCAGATCGATCGTCACGGTGTCGCCGAAGCGCACACCCTCGAGCCGCGCCAGCGTCAGCCAGCGCTCGCCGTTCGCCGCGCCGTCGGCGTCGACCTGAAGCAGCGCGCCGTCGCCGGCCTGCACCGCGCGTACCAGCGTGCCGAGCGGCTGGCCGCTGCCGTAGGGGCCTTGCAGGATCTGGGAGAGATCGATGCGGTCGCCCTCCGCCGCATTGAAGGCGCCGGAGCTGCGATCGTAATCCACGATCCGGTCGAAGCCGGCGTGGCTCTGGGCATCGGCGACGGAGGCCCCATCGAGAATGAAGATGTCGCTTCCGGTGCCGCCTGCCAGCACGTCCGCGCCGGCCCCGCCATCGAGCCGGTCGTTTCCCGTGCCGCCGATGAGCAGATCGCGACCCGCCTGGCTGCGCAGATCGTCATTGCCGGCATCGCCCATCAGGATGTCGGTCTGATCGCCGCCGACAACGTAATCGTCGCCCAATCCGGCTTCGACATTGTTGGCGCGCCCGTTCGCCCCGATGAACGTGTCGTTAGCGTTGCTGCCTGACGCTGCGAAATAGTTGTTTGACGAGAGATCAACGCTCACGCCAGCATTCATGTCCGGCGCGACGAAGTAGCGTTGGCTGCTGCCGTCCTGCCAGTCGATCCTGAATCCATCGGCGGTCGCCGCGGCCTGGAAGCCATTGGTGTCGTAGCCGATGGTCAGGTCCCCGGCGAGGCCGCGTGTCCCGTCCGCGCGCGTGAACGACGAGAAGCCATTGACCCGCGTACCGCCGTCGCCGAGGTCCACCGCGCTGCCGTGCGGCTGCAAGTCGATCGAGACGATGCCAAGCTCGCCAAGCGTCTTCAGCTCGCCGGGATCGCTGCGGCCGTTCTGGTTGGCGTCGATCCAGATGCGGAATTCGGAAAAGCGCGCGTCGCCGGCATCGAGCTTTCCATTGTGGTTGGTGTCGAACACCGCGCGCAGCGCCGCCATGTCGGAGGTCGTGCCCGAGGCCCAGCGGGTGAAGACCAGCTCGCGGTCCTGGTCGATCACGCTGTCCGGCCCGGCCGAGCCGTCCGCCGCAAGGTCGATCACCAGGATGCCGTCGTGCGGGCCGACCCAGGCGGTGCGCTCGCGGTAGCCGTCGTGATCGAGGTCGAACGTGACGGTTGAACGATCCTTGCGGATCAGCTCGATCCCATTGCCGTCGAGATCGAGGACGACCGGATCGCCTCCGCCTCCGCCACCATCTCCACCTGCGCCGCCGCCGTCTCCACCCGCCGCGCCCCCGCCACCGCCATCACCGGCGGCGCCGCCGTCTCCGCCCGTGCCACTGCCATCGCCACCGGTTCCGCCTGTGCCACTGCCATCGCCTGTGCCAGTCCCGCCAGTACCGTCGCCTCCGGTCCCAGTGCCGCCTGTTCCATTGCCGCCAGTCGCATCGCCGCCGTTATTGTCTCCGCCAGTATTTCCGTTGTCGCCGTTATTTCCGGTGTTTCCGTTCTCTCCGGTGGTCCCGTTCTCGCCGTTGTTATTGCCGTTATCTCCGGTATTCCCGTTCTCGCCGTTGTTGTTCCCGTTCTCTCCGGTATTTTCGCCATTGTTATTGCTGTCGTCATTGTTATCGGGATTCGTGTTATTGTTGTTATCCTCCAGACTGGTGTGATCGGGATCGTCGACGAGGACCGCGCTATCGCTGTCGTTGTGGACGCGCACGCCACCGGCCACATAGGTGTGCAAATCCTCGACTTCGAAGTTGTAGGTGGCCCAGCCGCGCCGCTCCTGTGCAGCCAGTGCTAACGCGCCTGCCGATCCGACATTTAGGATTGTACTTTGCTCGAAAAAATTTTCGGTCAGCTTCGCTGAACGCGATGAGTTTTCCGCGCACGGACGCCAGCGAGCCGTCCGCCAGCACGACTGTGGCGCGGCCGGATCCTTGCTGCAGCAGCCGCTCGATCGGTTCGAAGCCACCGTCAGCGGCCAGAAATCGGTGACCCGGCGTGACAATCAAAGGCATCCGGTCGCTAGCCTCGAACGACAGCTCGAGCCAACAGTCGGTAATATTTTGGAAAACTTGAATCACTCGCCGAGGGACGAGCTCGCCAAACGCATCAAAAGCCAGCACGTGATCGGAACAGCGAATATGTTCAATTGCTTTTGCTGAACCGTCATCCAGCGTGATTAGTGTGCCCTTGGGAAAACAATTTGTCAGGTCATCGACGTTCGTTTCCTCCTGTGGTCCAAATAGGTGTCCCACCATAAACGCCGAATAGAGTCCCGCTACTATCGCATATCCAGTTATTTCTGTAAGGGCGGCCAACCCGATAACCGCTGTAGCGGGGGCAAATCCTATTGCGGCTGCAATGACACCAACTGTTACCGCTATTGCTACAGCCGGGCTTACGGTATCTACTTGATCTTGTGTCATGATATATTGGCCCCGCTCGAATCAGTTGATTTGCTCATACAGCTTGTCCCGCATCCAGCCGCTAGCGCACCGATTTGGTCAGCTTCATTCTGTGTCACGCGCTCACCCTGTGATCAGTTGCCATTTTGATAAATTGTCGACTTGGCGAAGTGTCTAAAGCCTCGCTCGATCAGAACGATAGCCCAAACGAAAGAAAGGACGAGGAGACCCCCACGTTCCCAATGCGAGGGACAAACGCTTGAACCCTTTTCCAAACACGCAAGCTTGCGGCCGCTCAATCCGGACAAATGTAAATCGAGGAAGACGAGGATGCAGAAGAGGACTATCGTTAGACAAGCTATCGATCCTGCCATCCGGTATTTCCAATTGTTCCTTACAAATCCCATTGCAAAGATGAAGCTCGAAAGCACCGCAACAGCGAGAGCGGCAAGGGTTTCGGAATGGAATGCGTACGATTGCTCTGGCACGGTGTTTTCTGAGACATGTAGCAAAATGAACAGTTCATCGAGTATCATTAATATCAGCAGATAAACGGCCATCGGACTCAACAAGCAGGCGAGCAGTGCAAAGCTTCGAGCGGGAAAGCGGGTCGCAGGATAGCCAAATACGTTACGACCAGCCCACCGCAGCAACATCCTTTCGGCAAAACCCATCGAGAGCGCGGTAGCGAACAAGATAACGATTCCATGCGCCAGATATGGATAGCAGCTGAGGCCATCGGGTGTGCACGAAGTATGAAGCCGGTAGATTTGCATGGGCGACGTACCGGCAATCAAATAAAGTCCCGCCGCGTAGCCGATTAACGCTAACGCCGTTGAAAGTAGAATGAACTGGCGTCTCGCGTGTCGACCAAAAACAAAAGTATACCCAAGAATGAAGCACAAAATATAAATCAGCGCCAAAGCCAGTTCCTCGAATGGGAAGACTAGTGGCCCAACCGGCGCAAAAAGCCGCCGAAGTCCAAGCGATGGGAGGCTGGGGAGATCATGCACTATCATCAAAAAGCTTGGATAGCCGAGCAAGAACAGGACGGTGCCAAGAAAAACGGCTGCCGGATACAGCGGGCTTGGGGAGACTACCCTTGGCGTATGCGGCTCAAAGCTCACGCGCACATCTCCTATTGTGACGTGGACGCATGCCCCTCATGGGCAGAAGTTCTTGCCGCTGCTATTCCAGAAGTGAGAGCAAGAAGCATGAAATATCCATAAATCACAAACGGATAACAAATTTGGTAACCGTCCGAGCAAATCAAGCGAGATCGATAAATTGATAAGGGATATACGTGTCCAGCAGCGAAAACGCTGAGCACAAACACCATCGTTGCAACTAGCGAGCATGCCATTATGGCTCTCAATCCCGGCTCTGCTGACAAAACGCGCCGCAGGGGCACTAAAAATATCGCTATAAAGCCGATGCCAAGAAGTATCGTCTCGAACGGGATGTGTGCTGGGTTCACGGGCTCAAGAGATCGGCTATAGGTCAACCGAGGGAACGATGGCAGGTCCTGCACAGCCATCAGGAGCGCGGGGAACACGACGAGGGACGTCAACAGGTAAAAGAAGGCTGCAACCCTTGTCGCGGCTTCTGCGGGCGAGATGTGTTCCGCCATGTCTTAAGTTCCGCACAGACAATGTCTACGAATGAGATGTGGACGCGAACCCGGATCGGTGACAGGCGCAGCCGACAGATGCCACGGATGAATGCCGCGTCGGCGCGGGACCGATGGTTCACTTGACATGACGCTGTCGCCCTTGCGTCGGCCAAGACATTGTGCGTTCGCCGGCTTGCAGAACACGCGAATCAAGACAACCTATAGCTTAGGACCGACGTAGTTGTAAAGAGAATTCGCGCAACCAGAGCGAATATCCCAGGTTAACCGGCCCCGGCCAGGCGCGTGGTCGCAGGGCTCTATGCCCGCTGCTTCGACGATCGCGGGGCTCGGTTCGGCAGCAGGCCGGCGGCGCCGCGTGCTCCGCTGACGCCGCTCCATCTTTGCAACGATGCGTTCCGGAAATTTTTCTTGACAGCTTTTCGGGCGGCGCTCGCCGGCCGAAGCCACGCGCCGAATGCTCGTTTATGCTATGATGCTCCATCCAATGTCTTCGGGCGGATTGCAGCTCATGAGGGCATATCTACGGCGTATGCTGCTAGCCTTCGGTGCAGCCTTGGCCGTACGGCTGTTCAGGCGTACAAGCGGCGGCTGGCGTTTCAGGGGACCAAAATTATGGGTTCTAGGAACTCGGTACTGGTATCTCGTAGATGATACACAGAAGGCGAGAATCGAGAGGATCATTGGTGCAACCAACGCCGTAACCTGGTTGATTGCAGCTGCCGCGATTTTTGGACAAATCCTATATCGTGCTGCCGGAGGGCGCGTTTCCGACAGCGATCTGGTGCTATTTTCGTTGTTCTTTCTGCTGTTGGCTTTTGTGCAAAACGGGTTCCTTTACTTGGCTCTTAGAGCGCCACTGAGGGATCTGTCCCGGACGACAGAAGAAGGGACACCGTTATCCGAAAGGCTGCAGGGGCCAGCATCTATGTACTCAGCTTGGTACCTCACCATTGTTTTCCTAATGTTCTTACTGTTATTTGCTTTGTCTGCGTATCACGCGATTGTAGCGAAGCCCGCGAATGTCGCCTCGTTCATCGCGGTGATCATGCTGGGGGGCCTGGTTTTTTACCTGGGTGCAATACTGCGCGCAAAATTTTGCATCGCCCGGCCAAACTTGAGTTAGCACGACAACCTTTTTGGGCAGGAAGGATGCTGCGTGCTCCATGCACGAACCACCATCATTCGCATCGGCACGATCCCCGTGGTCGTAGAGATAGCGAGCACCCCCCTGCTGATCGAACGCGGCCTTGGAGGTCGATGTGCGCTCGATGAGGGTACGGGCATGCTGTTTGTTTACCCCAACGATGACCGTTGGGGGCTATGGATGAAGGACATGCGCTTTGCGGTCGACATGATCTGGATCGACGCAAGCGGGATGATGGTGACGATCCTGAAGGACGTCGAACCTGCGAGCTTTCCGCAAATATTCTACCCCACGCGCCCGGCCAGATATGCCGTCGAGACCACAGCCGGTTTCGTGGAGGCTCACGGCGTTGCCGAAGGAATGTCCGTTGTAATTCCGCTCCAGTAGCAGAAATGCGCGGTTGCCGATTGCGGGAGGGCTAGCGCGACGGCAGGGGCGGGGGGTTTAGGGTTCGGCGAATGATAGCGCGCGTTACATCATGTAATAGTCGGGCTTGACGATATGCCAGTCCGGCCCGGGCGCGCCTGTCGACAAATAGAACACCAGCCGTCTTGAGCGAAACGCTCGGGAAAAATTTAGTATGTTCCGCCATTGAGCTCCCAAAGTTACGGCTAAAAATGTTTGAGTCTTCTCAAGATGATCACCATCAAGCGCGTGCCTTCAGCATGGATAATCGATGGATCTATACTTTGCGCGAACTTCGTGAGCTCATCCATCACCTGCCAACCAAGTGCTTCATCTCCCGAGCCGAGAGAAGCCTTGATGCGCTTCATCAGCTGTTCGTTTTGTTCGATCTGATCGGCAAGACCTTCGAGTTGCTGCCTCGTCCGCATTCGCTTTGGAACAAATCCAAACGGATTTTGCTTGCTGACTTCCGGCTTAGCGGCTGGCGAGCCATGGCCCGCGACCGCGCGAGGTTTCGCTTCGTCTGCCATTGATGCCTCCGTTGAAATCGGCACGCCAAGGCTCGTGATGCAGAACGCCCACAGAAAAACGAAACGTTGAGACACAAAGAGCGATTCGCCTATGCGTGTTCGAAGTCTGCAGGCGTTGCTCGAACGAAGCTCCTTCTTTATCGCTGCTCGTAGCGCGACATTAGTGGGGCTCCCAAGCGTCGCAATGTGCGCAAGGCTCGATGCGAAGCGGTGTCTGCCCTGCCGGCTCGTGCCTTCCATCGACCGAAATCTCCCCCCATCGGACGAGGCTGCGATGCGCTTTTGGCAACGGGTGAGCGGCAGAGTTCCAACCGATGGTTTGCTTATCCACAAAAATTGCAGAAAGTTCCATTGCGGCCTGAGGTAACCGGGAAGGCCGACGGACGACGCGCCGCCCGCTCCATTTTTGCAACCATGTGTTCCGGAAATTTCTCTTGACGCGGCGGCGCGCCCTCGCGGCGGCGCGGCCCGCGCCGCCCGCTCCGTTTTTGAGACACCATATGTTCCGGAAATATTTCTTGACGCGGCCGCGGGCTTTCGGGGCGGTGTGGGCCCGCGCCGCCGCTCCATTTTTGGAATCATGCGTTCCGGAAATATTCTTGACGGCGCCGGGCGTGGTCTCCTGCCGACGCGGACGGCCCACAACCAAAAACAGATTTTTTCGATGTTCTCCGTTGTTCTTTGTCGTTCTTTTTCTGGGTTTGTTCCGCATCGCCGGTCGTCCGCGCGCCACAAACGCAACCTGTTTCAAGGTCTTGGCCGTGCCGTCGGCAATTGCATCGCGCCGGCCCACAACCGTTAGGGCCGCCCCCATCCGACTTTGTTTCCTGAATGTCCCAGTGCTGACCTAACGCCATGGCAGAGCGGCCGGCCGGGCGCCGCTCACTCCCGGCCGATCATGCCGATGATCTTCCAAGGCCGACATGCGCCTGAATCCCGGATGTCGCTTCGCTCGTCCGGGCTGCGCCCGGGCTCTGAGCTTGCGGTCATCCTTCGAGACGCCATGCTGCGCATGGCTCCTCAGGATGAGGGCTGGGAGCGGGTACGCCGCTAACCGCCTCACGCTCCGTCGATCGCGGCCAGCACCTTCGGCGGCGACATCGGCAGCTCGGTCAGCCGCTTGCCGGTCGCGCGCTCGATCGCGTTCGCGATCGCCGCCATCGGCGGGCAGATGTTGACCTCGGCGACGCCCTTCGCGCCGTAGGGGTGGCCGGGGTTCGGCACCTCGACCAGCACCGGCTCGATCATCGGCAGGTCGGACGCGACCGGGATGCGGTAGTCGAGGAAGCCCGCGTTCTCCATCAGGCCCTTGTCGTTATAGATGTACTCCTCGTTCAGCGCCCAGCCGATGCCCTGCACCACACCGCCCTGGATCTGCCCCTCGACGTAGCTCGGATGGATCGCGCGGCCGACGTCCTGCGCGGCGACGAAGCGCAAAATGGTGACCTTGCCGGTGTCGGGATCGACCTCGACGTCGCAGAACTGCGTGGCGTAGCCGGGCGCGACCGCCATCGGGTTGACGCCGGCGGCGGCGACGATCGGCCCGCCGGTGCCTGCGCGCTTCGCGGCGATCTCCTTGATCGACATCGGCGCAAAGTCGCCGACGTTGCTCGACGCCGGCCGCGCGTGGCCCTTCTCCCAGACCACGCCCTCGGGATCGACGCCCCAGGTCTTGGCGGCGCGCTTGCACATGTCGGCGATGACGATCTTGGTGGCATCGACCACCGCCATGCCGGTTGCAAACGTGACGCGCGAGCCGCCGGTCACGTGCGTATAGCCGACGGAAGCCGTGTCGGCGACGATCGGGCGGACCTGGTCGTATTCGACGCCGAGCGTCTCGGCCGCCATGATCGCCATCGAGGCGCGTGAGCCGCCGATGTCGGGTGACCCGGTCGCAACGACAACGGTGCCGTCGTCGTTGACGTGCACGGTCGCCGATGACTCGCCGCCGCCGTTGAACCAGTAGCCGGACGCGGCGCCGCGCCCCTGATTTTTGCCGAGCGGCACCTTGTAGCCGGGATGGTCGAGGATCGCCTTGATGGTCTCGGCATAGCCGTCGTGCCCGAGCGTTGCGCCGGAGAGCATCTTGGTGCCCTTCTTCGCGGCGTTCTTCAGCCGCAGCACCAGCGGATCCATGCCGATCTTCTGGGCGAGGATGTCGAGCACGCTCTCGACCGCGAAGGCGCCGATCGGCGAGCCGGGCGCGCGATAGGCGGCGACCTTCGGGCGGTTGCTCACCACGTCGTAGCCGACCGCGCGCGCATTCGCGATGTCGTAGGGCGCGAACGCGCACATGCAGGTGCTCATGAACGGCGAGCCGGGGAAGGCACCGGCCTGCAGCTTGAACAGGCCCTCGGCGGCGGTGATGGTGCCGTCGCGCTTGACGCCGATCTTCACCGTCATCGAGGAGCCGGACGTGGGCCCGGTCGCGCGGAACACGTCCTCGCGGCTCATCACGACCTTGACCGGAAGCCCGGACTTGCGCGCCAGCACCACGGCGACGGGCTCGACATAGACCACGGTCTTGCCGCCGAACGCGCCGCCGATCTCGGCCGGATAGACGCGTAGGTCCCCGACCTTCATCTGCAACAGCGTCGCCGTGTAGTTGCGGACGACGAAGTGCCCCTGGCTCGAGCTCCACAGCTCGCATTGCCCGTCGGCATCGAAGCGGGCCACGCAGCCCTGCGGCTCGATATAGGCCTGATGCACGGCCGCGGTCTTGAACGACATCTCGACCACTTCGTCGGCCGCCGCAAAGCCGGCCTTGACGTCGCCGAGATTGAACTCGTTGCGCTTCGCGATGTTCGAGGGTGCAGGCTTCGGCTCGACGCCGCGCGTGATCATGTCCTCGAACAAAAGCGGCGCGTCCGGCTGCATCGCCTCGTCGACGTCGATGACGTGCGGCAGCACCTCGTAGTCGACCTCGATCAGGGCGAGCGCCTCGTCGGCGACCGTCTTGCTGATCGCCGCGACGGCTGCGACCGCGTGGCCCTCATAGAGCACCTTCTCGCGCGCCATGATGTTGCGCGTCATGTGCCAGAAGTTCTGCGCGACGCGCTCCGGCCCGACATAGTCGAACTTCATCTCGGGGAAGTCCTTCGACGTCACCACCGCCTTCACACCGGGCAGCGCCGCCGCCTTCGAGGTGTCGCTTTCCAGCACATTGGGATCCTAAGCTTAGAATTCCACGTGGACAAGTTGTCGCGGCCGCTTCTATAGTGTCACCTAAATACTAGTGACTCCAGCGTAACTGGACTGGCCACAGTTAGGCCGCAAATGTAATCACACTGGCTCACCT
>JADMIO011197688.1_pt1 | contig 119866 bp, 105 predicted proteins | sample 8958161 | NCBI WGS metagenome assembly JADMIO01 (sample SAMN16585339, study PRJNA669376) | soil metagenome | isolation source: Crop rotation soil | place: USA: Cullars Rotation, Alabama | collected 2011 | reverse complement strand
GCCGCGACTTCAAGTCACGTGAATTCCAAGCTTCGGATCCCACTGTGCTGGAAAGAAGCTGCTCGGCGGCGCGCGCAATTTGTTCCTGTTCTTCGCGTTCGAGCCGCTCGCGCACTTTGCGCGCCATTTCCTGCCGGATTTCTTCGCCCGGGTCTTTTCCGACGTTGGAAACAATGACGGCGACTTCGCCGGGTTTTACTTCCTTCGCCGTTTCCGAAATTACTTTGAAAACCAGTGGATTGATGTAATAGGTTCCAGGCAGAAGGATGTCTTTCTGCGGGCCGCGCTGACCACCGTGCGCGATAAACTCGTTGCTGTCCTGAAAATTATCGTGTCCGGTGACCGCCTGTGCGACGTAATCGCGCGGATCGAGCGGCGCGCCGTCCAGCGCCTCGACTAAACCGATTTGATTTTCCGTAATGACGGTCGCGTCGAAAAGGCGAACCGTAAAAAGTCCGGATTTAATCTCGCTTCCGTTGTCAATCGAAACCGACTGCGTGTGGATGCGGTAAGTTCCGGGCGTTAAAATTTCCACCTGCGGTCCTTTTTGCCCGCCGTTGTAAATGAAGTTTTCGGAATTTTGAAAATTCGTATGGTCGGCGATGGCCTTGCCGTGAAGGCGTCCGGCATCGAGCGGCGCGCCGTCGGCCGAAGTTACAACGCCCACTTTTCCGGGCGGAACGACGGTTACTTTAGCAATCGAAACATTAAAAAGATAAGGATGAATCGCCCATTTTCCCGGCGGCAGCGTTCTGAGCTGGACACCTTTCACGCCGCCCTGCTTAATGTAAGCAATCGGGTCTTGAAAGTTGTTATGCGCGTTTTGTGCCCGATCGGGCGCGAAGATTCTGCCCGTCGGCATCGGGTCGCCGTCAATGGCCTCGATGATTCCAAGCTCGTCCGCGCCGATTTCCACGAGCGGGACCTTTTGAATCACGCGCTCAATCGGATACATCACAAAATGAAGTCCGGGTTTTAGCACATCGGCGTGAATACCGATTTCGCCTTCGGTCGCCACGACGCGTCCCTGCGCCATTTTTCGCCCGAAATAACGGCGTTCCTTGATTCCCACTTCGGTTGCGCCGATGTTGACCAAAAAACGGGTGATAACATACCAGATAATGCCCAACACAATGAGCGCAAAAACGCCCAAAACTATTAAAGGAATAAATTGTTCCATTTTATTTTCCTCGGAATTGCTGCAAGTTTAATTTTTTCCTACCGACAGCGAGCGCAAACCTGCAATCTCTTGTTTTAACCAAAAACTTACGCCCGGAGTCCTTTCTTCATTTGGAAGCAGCCAAAAATGGCTTTCCAATATATGCGCCAAATTATCAGCCGTCAAATCTTCAATTTCGTCAGCCTGCCAGAGGCTGATGATCTTTTCCGCCGTTTCGGAATAAATCTTCCCGCTTTCGCTTTCGGCGGCAAGATGCAGTAGCTGAACCGTGTTTCGTCTGGTTGGCGACATTTCCCAAAACTCCCGAAACTCTCTTACCTTTTCAGCTTTTTGAATTGAAAGCAGACGCTTTTCTTCGTCGGTCTTTGCTTTTAACTGCTTTTTTTCATCTCGCTCAAACGCGCGAATTTCATTTTCATCAGGCTCAAAAAGCGGGCGAAAATCTTCGGCGATTAAGTTTTTCGATGGATATTCTTCTAAAAGATTGGAGTTGCGGCGTTTTACGCGAAAGACGGCGATCAGGACGGCAGCCGATAAAACGACCAAAATTGTAAGAAGGATGAGCATTTGACGCCCGTGCAACGCGTCCGAGCTATTTACTGAAAAATCTTCCGAGCGCGTGCCCCAGTAAAAAATATTACGAGTGAAATTTATCTCAGGTTTTAAATTTCTTCAACCGCAGATTCACCTTTTGAAAAATCCCCGCTCGTCCATTGCCATTTTTCATCGAGGTGAATCTTACCGGTTGCTAAAATTTTCGGAGTGGAAAAACATTTTCCCGTCATCAATTCGCCTTTTGTATTCAGATGCTGGTAGCGCATATCGAGCGAATCATTTTCCAAAACTCTGGCAATCAAATTGCCGAACACAATCTGTCCGCCCGCGTATTCCGCCCAAACCAGATTTTCCTTCTGATGATAATAGAAGATGGTTTCGCTTGAGACTTCGCCCGTTTCGGAATTTTCAACAGATGCGAATTTTCGACCGTCGTAATTAATTTTCATAAAATTTTACGCCCGTCCCGCTCCCATTATCTAAAACTTCACGCACTTTACCCGCCAGCACCAAAGGCGTAAAAGGTTTGTTTAAAAAATTAACATTCTCTTCCAGCACACCGTGATTGGAGATAATATCGTCGTTATAACCGGACATAAAAAGAATGATCGTTTCCGGGTGAAGAGATTTTACTTTTTCGGACAGTTCACGTCCGTTCATCTTGGGCATTACGACATCCGTCAATAAGAGGTGGATCGGTTTATCGATGATTTCCGCTATTTGGATAGCCTGCGAGCCGTTAGCGGCTTCAAACACCTGATAACCAAGCACATTGAGCACCTCAACGGCGGCGCGGCGGACCTGTTCTTCGTCCTCAACCAAAAGGATGGTTTCGCTTCCGGTCGGCATACCGATGGCTTCTTCTTTTTCCTCTTGAGCAGCCGTTTTAGCCGGTTGATCGATACGAGGGAACTGCACTTCAAAAGTCGTTCCCCTTTCGGGTTTACTGTTTACCCAAATAAAGCCGTTTGACTGCTTAATGATTCCATAAACGGTCGAGAGGCCGAGTCCGGTGCCCTTATTTGGTTCTTTGGTCGTGAAAAAAGGCTCAAAAATATGTTTCCTCGTTTCGGCGCTCATCCCGATGCCGCTATCGCTGAAGCTAAGCTGGACGTATTCGCCGACCGGCTGCGACTTTAAGCGAAGCATCGGATTGTTAATCGTGACGTTTGACGTTTTGATTTTAAGGACGCCGCCTTTTGCCATGGCGTCACGGGCATTGACCGCCAGATTCATCAAGACCTGGGTGATCTGGTCTATATCGACAAAACAGACGCCTAAATCGGCGGCTAAGTCGAGCTCGACCTCGATGTCTTCGCCGATCATCGGGCGAATAATTTTGATAAATTCCTGAACGACGCGATTTAAAACAATAGGCTGCGGCTGAAGGGTTTGTTTGCGCCCGAAAGCGAGAAGCTGGCGCACCATCCCGGCGGCATTGTTTGTCACGGATTTTATTTCTTCGATGCGAAATCGCAAGGGACTATTAGCGGGAAGCTGTAAGTTGAGCATATCGACATGCAGCATGATGACCGCCAGAAAATTGTTGAAATCGTGAGCGACGCCGCCGGCGAGCCGCCCGATGGCTTCCACCTTTTGCGAGCGCCGTAGTTGTTCTTCGGATTCGAGATAGTTCCGGCGTGCTTGTTTTATGGCGGTAATATCGCGTTGCGTGCCCCAGACTCGCCATAGCTTGTTATTTTCGACGATGCCAATCAGATTGCTTAAAAAATATTTATCCTCGCCGTTTTTATCCTTTTCGTGGGTTTCAATATCGGCATGATGATAGCCGGATTCAATAAAATTACGAAGATAAATTTCATTAGTCTCATCGGCGCGCACAAGAAATTCGTCCATGTATTTTCCGACCAGCTCGTAGTTTTTGGTAAAACCGTATTGCTGCGCTTTGACGTCGTTGCATTCGGCGAGTCGGCTGTTTTGATAGAGCAGTTCGATTTGTTTTTCAACCGGCAAATCCGTCGGAATCGGGTGATCCATCTCAAAACGCCAGATTCCCTCGCTGCTGTGTTCGATAAAGGCCCGGTAGCGTTCTTCAGATTGGCGCAGGGCGGCTTCCGCCTTTATTCTCTGTGAGATATCGACAGCCATCCCTAAAACGCATCGCTGTTCGTCGAGAAAGATTTGTTTTCCGGTAAAAAGATAAGGCGTCCGGGTTCCGTCTTTCGAGACGAAATTTCCCTCGGCGGTACTTTCTCCCTTTGTAAAAACTTCGTTGATGCGCTTTTCAAGCATCTCTTTATCAGTGCCGTCAAAAAAATCGCGCGGGTGCATCTGCAAAATTTCGTCCGACGAATAACCGGAAACGCGCTCGAAATTTTCGTTCCAGCGAATAAATCGGCCCTCCATATCGAACAGATAAAAAATGCCCGGCAGGCTGTTAATCGTTGTTTCGGCAAAGATTCTTTCTTTTAAGAGACCGTCTTTTGTCTGCTTATACTCGGAAATACGGGCGATGTTCGAGACTCCGATGATGTCGCCTTGGCTGTTTTTTACCGGCGAGATGCTGAGCGAAACCGGAATATAAATGCCGTCTTTTCTTTTTCTGACGGTTTCATAATGACTGATATACCCGCCGCGTTTGATTCTCTCGACTATTTCCTTTTCTTCATCGAGCCGTTCGATCGGGAAGATTAATGAAATGTTTTTTCCTATTATCTCTTTCGCCGTATAGCCAAAAATACGTTCGGCGCTTTTATTCCAACTCTTAATCGTCCCGTCCAAAGCTTTGCTGATAATCGCGTCGTCGGATGATTCAACGATGGCGGCGAGCAGTAACGCCTCTTCCATGGTTTGCTTTCCTTTCGCCTTTTTTTTCTTTATTTGCTCGCTCGAATATTTAAACCTTTCAAGAGTTTGGTTTAGTTTTTCCATTTTGTTTTTGAAGTTTTAGGGATTTAAGTGGTTTTGCCGGCATTATTACAAAGCCAATGGCGAAATTGAAAAACAAGCATTGCATAACGCCAGCCTTTTCACAACTGAAAATTTTAATGCTTCGCTACCGAAGATCAAGAAACAGAATTTTGACAACGGCTAAAAACTCAGCGGGAATAAATGGATTTCGCCCAACCACCGTATAAAACGGACGATACAGGTCGTTTGTTTCAAAAGTTTAGGGGGGTATTTAAAAAATTGTTTTCCTCAAAAGTAACGCTCAACGTAGTGCTCTCGAAGATGTCATTTAATAATCTCTTTTATAATAACCCGGTGCACTGTTTATGTAAATCCGGCTCAATCGTCTTCCAATTTTGCCACTTCGCGCATTTTGTCGCGCACCAAATCGTAAGAAAAACCTTGTCGCAAAAGAAAATCGTAGAATTTCTTGATTTCTTCGCGCTCTTTCGGTTTGCCTTTCAGCCGCAGTCTTTTTTCGATGGCGCGCTGGATAATTTCCTCTTCGGGCGTTTCTTCGAGAACCTTCTCAATCGCCTCCGCGACGGTTTCCCGGTCGAGTTTTCTTTGGGCTAATTTCTGCTGCAGAACTCTTTTCCCGACGGGTTTTTGTCTGATTTTCGAGGCGGCAAAGCTTTTGGCAAACTGCGCATCGTTAAGATAACCGTAGCTTTCCAGTTTTTTGATAACTTCTTCGACAATAGCGGCGTTTGTCCACTCCTTTTCGAGAAGCCTCTCGCGCAGCTCTTTGATCGAGCGCGGTTTATAGGTCAGCAAATTAACGGCGCGGTCAAAGGTTCGCGTCCGCGCTTTTTCGATGTCTTTAATAATGCGCTCTTTCTCGTCTTTAAGTTCTAATCTTTTACGCCACATCGTCTTAAATTTTATTATTTTCGCGGTGCAAATCAAAATGTCTGATTTGAGACAGTATAATCGTTTTGCATAAACTAAAATCGAATTATGTTAAAAGAACAAATCAGAATGCACGAAAATTTCGGCTCGCAGTATTTGGACGAGCGGCGCAATGTTCTCGTTTACCTGCCGCCGGGCTACCATGAAAATCCAGAGCGGCGTTATCCGGTTTTGTATATGCACGACGGGCAGAATCTCTATAACCCGGAAGATGCCTTCGGCGGCGTTGTCTGGGGCGTCGATGAAACGGCGCAAAGTTTGATTTCATCAAATCAAATCGAGCCTCTGATCATCGTCGGAATTTACAATGCCGGCGCGCGCCGGATCGACGAATACACTCCGGTCAAAGCCTCAAGCGGCAGAATGAAAGGACACGGCGGAAAGGCGGACAATTACGGGCGGATGATTATCGAAGAACTCAAGCCGTTTATCGATAAAGAATATTTGACGCGCCCGGAACGCGAATTTACGGGATTGGGCGGTTCGTCGCTCGGCGGTCTGGTGACGCTTTATCTCGGTTTCAAGCGCCCGGACGTTTTTAGTCGTCTGGCCATTTTGTCGCCCTCGGTTTGGTGGGCAAATAATCAAATCATCCGCGAAGCCGCGCTTCTCGGAGAGCGTCTGCCGTTGAGAATATGGCTCGACATCGGCAAAAAAGAAGGCTCGCGCATCAAGCATCAGGTGCGCGCGTTGAAGGAAATTTTGCTGGCTAACGGCTGGCAAAACAATCTGGATTTCGCTTATTTTGAAATTCCCGAAGCCCGTCATGAAGAAGCCGCCTGGGCGGCGCGTTTCGGCGACGTGTTAAGATTTTTATTTCCCATTATCTAAAGCGAAACATCTACCAGAAGAAAAACGAATTATAAATTTCACATTTTCCGTGGCAAATTACCTTTCGGATAAATGCCTTTGGTCGTTGGCGATTCAATGAATAATGGAAAATGTGAAATTTATAATATTCATTTTGCCGGTATTTTGATTAAATTCTAAAATGAACGGAGTTTTGATTATCAACAAACCGGAAGGAATCACCTCGCATGATACGGTCGCGCGTTGTCGCCGCGTCTTAAGGACAAAGCGGATCGGTCACACCGGAACGCTCGATCCGTTTGCGACCGGCGTGATGGTCATTCTGGTCGGGCAGGCGACGCGTCTCGCCCGGTTTCTCGATAAGGACGTCAAAGAATACGAAGCCGTCGTCAGACTCGGATTCGAAACTGAAACGGGTGATCGAACGGGAAGTCCCAAATCCCAAGTCCGAAGTCCGAAGTCCGAAGTCCAGAGTTCGGAGTCCATTTCGATTGAGAAAATTCAAGCGATTTTGCCTGAATTTTGCGGCGAAATCGAGCAAACGCCGCCGATGTATTCGGCAAAGAAAATCGAGGGTAAAAAACTCTATGAATTAGCGCGAAAAGGCATCGAGATTGAACGAAAACCGCAGAAAGTAAAAATTTACGAGTTGGAATTATTATCACCGCCCGGTGCAGAGAAAACGAAACGAGAAGAAGATGACTCCGGACTCCGGACGCTGGACTTCGGATTAAAGGTTTTGTGTTCCGCCGGAACATATATCCGCGTTTTAGCCGAAGACATCGGAAAAAGATTAGGTATGGGCGCGCATCTGGCGGAATTAAAAAGAACGCGCGCCGGAAAATTTGCTTTATCAAAAGCAGTTACTTTAGAGAAATTGGAAGAGATTGTTGTAGAAAACAGGCTCACGGAAGTTCTGATTTCGATGAATGATGCCGTTTTACATCTCGCGGAAATCCGTCTTTCGCCGGAAGAAATAAATAAAACCAAAAATGGCTTAAGATTAAAGAGAGATTTAGCCGAGGCGAAAGATCGGGAATTTATCCGGATGACGGATGAGAGCGAAAATCTGGTGGCCATCGGTTTTTACAGTCAATTTGAAAAAACTATTCAACCGAAAATCGTTTTGATATAAAATCTAGCTGATAGAGGGAATTTATGAAGAAAAGATATTTGGCGGCGGGCGCTGGATTCGGCGCGCTCGGCGCGCTTGTCGCCTGGAAGTTTTTAACGCGGGCGGGCGAGATCAACTGGGAAGACTTCGCGGACGTCGTCCATCACCCGGAAAATTCGCATTTTATAGAGGTTGACGGAGCGACCGTGCATTATCAGGAATTTGGCGATGCGGGCGATCCAACCTTGATTTTAATTCACGGCTATACGGCTTCGACATACGTCTGGCAGACTTCCGCCCCGATGCTTGCCGCAAATGGTTTTCACGTCATTTCGGTTGACCTGATCGGTTTCGGATATTCGGACAAGCCGAAGTGGTTTGATTATTCGATTGCCTCGCAGGCGCGGATGATTTCTCGTTTTATGAATCGAACGGGTATCGGACGCGCGACGGTTGTCGGCAGTTCCTACGGCGGCGCGGTAGCTGCAACAATCGCGCTCGATTATCCCGAACGAGTAGAGAAACTGGTTCTGGTTGACGCCGTGATCAATGACAACCCGAAAAATCACCCGCTTTTAAAACTCGCCGCCATTCGCGGCGTCGGCGAGGTTCTGACGCCCTTTCTGCTCGACTCGAAAACGTTTCTCAAACATCGGATGAAAAACACGCTCGCGCCGGAAAATCACCATTTAATCAGCCGGGAAAGAATCGATTCGGTGCGCCGTCCTTTAAACGCGGCAAACGCGCATCATTCGGTGCTGGCGACCTCGCGCAGCTGGGACGCTAACCGTATCGAACAGGATGCGCCATATATCAATCAACCGACGCTGATCATCTGGGGCGAAAAAGATACCGTCATCCCAATCGAGAGCGGCGAAAAGCTCTACGATTCAATCCTCAACTCGCGTCTGATCGTTCTGGAAAACTGCGGTCATGTCCCGCAGGAAGAAAAGCCGGAGCTTTTTGTCGATTTGGTAGCGGAATTTGTTAAAAGCCGGAAAAACCGGCTTGAAGCGGTAAATAACGAAGAAATACAGATTGAAGCGAAAAACGATTAATAATATTTTTGGTTTCAGCTAAATAAGGAATTTTATGAAAGACAGATTTATTATTGCGGCATCGTTTCTCGGCGCGTTTCTTTTATTAAATACGGCGTTAATCAAAATTACTTCTGCGCAGAATGCCGAAAAACAACAAACTTTAGATTGCACGCGTTCGACTCCCGCGCCGGTTGTCAAAAAATCCGTCTTTTTAAGAACGACGTTTAATTTAAGCCGCGATAAGCGCACCGGAACCGAAACGGTAAAATTTGATAACGGCGACAAATTAACGATTACAAACGGCGGGTGCGAGTATTATTATTTGGGTTTTCGCTTTGAGACCGATCGATTTTCCGCCCGCCCGACGGATACCAAATATTGGTATCATCGAGCCGCAGAATTGATCAAACAAACCGAGAAGGGAATCGATGCGCCCGTTCGCCTGAACGATGCCGCCAAAGCGCTGGAAAAATACGTTAAAAAAACACGGAAACCGAAATTTGGCGAAGAAATCGATTATGGCGACTCTGAGATTAGAACATTTGTCACAGTAAATAAAATTAAAAAACTAGCGAAAGGCAAATTTCTCTTAGAAGTAGCATTTGCCGTCGGGCCGCTCTAATAACTTAACTTTTTGTTCCATGAGATTCTCATCGGCATCATCAAAAGCTGAGGTATAATCAATCCGGATATAAGGTTATTATGCGGATAACTTTCCGTATAACACGCGGAAAATCGGACTTATGCAGAAAACTTTCTGTATAATACACAAAAAACGGTAATTGGGCGGAAATTTTTCCGCATAACACACAAAATCTGCTGATTGGGCAGAAATTTTTCCGCTCAATCATAAGTTATGTCGCTTCATATAACTTAGGTTTGTATAATCGGAATGGGAATTTTAAGAACACTGATGAACGCCTCTGAAAATCGAAATATATCAGACGACATTTGTGAAAATTGCGGCGCAGTGGCGGCGGAAGGCAAAGCTGGCTGCCTAAAGTTGTTTGAAGAAATTCTTGCCAGAGAGTTCAGCGATTATCATTATGGCAAAATTCACCGCTTGACCGTAGATACTTACTCGCTTCAACATCCTGACGAGTATATGCGTTCTGGAAAATCATTTGCCGCGCACCTGACAGGTATTTACGCCGCGCTCGAAATGGAAGACGCTTTAGCCATTAATCAAACGGTGCAGAAATGGCTTAGTGCAAACCCAAAGATTGAAAAGCCTGCTCGACTTCCTGAATACAGAGGAAAACTGACGGTCGCTTATATTCAAAATGCCGTTGATGCAGCCGAACACGGTAAGCGTGTCCGGGAGTGGGCGCAAGACGTTTGGAAGGCGTGGTCTGAACATCACGCTTTGGCGAAACGGTTGATTGATGAAGCAACCAAAGAGAGTAATAAGCGGCGAATAGTTCCGGCAAAATGCAACATAACAAATCAATAGACGTGAGCCGCGCCAGCGACGTTCATAAAATATAGGCTCGAAAGGGCGCGTCCACGTCATCTCAATCGTTATGCCGCTTCGCCCTGTGGCATAAATTCGTGAGTGGGAATTGTGTTTGAGCTTGAAAGAGCCTATGGTTTTTCTCTATGAAAAAAATACTTTTACCCGCGCTTGTTGTTTCCGCGTTGTTCTTCAGCTCCCAGCGAGTGGCGGAGACTCAGACGAAACCTGATAAGGCTTTATCGGAGCAAGATAAAAACAGACCTAGAATCATTGCGCTCAAGTCCGGTGAGCCTACCGAGCTAACCTATGACGCAGGCACTATGAGGATGTTAGCGTCGAGCGAAGATACCAACGGGGCATGGTCGCTTGTCGAACTAAAAGAGATGCCCGGCTATCACACCAATTTCCACCGGCACAACTATACGGATGAAGCGTTTTATATCATCGAAGGTACATTGACGGTTAAAATCAACGACAAAACATTTGATTACCCCGCCGGCTCATACGTTTTAATTCCGCGGGGGACGCCACACGCACAAGGGAACCGTGGAAGAGTTCCGGCCAGGGTCCTGCTAACAATGACGCCCGGCGGATTTGAGCGATCTTTCCTAGACAGGGTCGAGCTTTTCAAGACGGTAAAACCTGGCGACCCCGGATTCAGGAAGATGCGGGACGGGCTTACGGAAAAGAGCAAGGTTGACGTAGAGCGGCTGGCCTTCTGGGATTTGCCAAAATAACTTTAAGGCGAACATCAGAGCACTCACGGGCGGCATAACAACGGCATGCACCCGACCGCCGACACGCCGCTTCTCAAATTCCTGCAATCGCTCGGGGCGGCGGGTGATGCCGGGTGTTAGACGACTTGAACACATATCAAATGACAGTTGAATCCTTTTCACAATATCAGCAATGGATCGCTCAGTTATTGAAAGATTTATCTCCAATTAATGCTTTTCGTTTTGCCGTTTGGTGTGTATTGCGTTTCCCAATTGAGTTTGGCGAAAACGTTTATGATGGACTGACAGACGAAGAAAAAGCGAATTTTCTGTATATTTGTAATGAACTTGCAAGTCATGCTGCGAAACATAAAATCTTACTCGCGGATGACGCCGGTCAAATGATAAAAATTCTGGAAGATTTTGGTCCTCACGATGAAGTAGAAGCGATTGAGGTGTTGCCGGAATCAAATGAAATGCAGTCAGCCGTTTGGAACACTCTGCGGTATTGTCAAACAAATGACTTAACCTGTGTGTGCAATGTTTCCGAGAGTTTAATAAACTTGTTTGACTATTACGTTGAGACGAAAGACAAACCATACCTTGTGGAAAATATGTTTACTTCTCCATCATTGAAAAGAGAATTAGAGCGGCAAGAAGAATATGTTGCTTCGCTTTCTAATGCCGTCGCCTAACAAATCAATGGAGCGAAGGCGGAAACAGCTACTCTCATAAAAACGTTGCTCGTTAAACTTTAGCTTGCGTGTATTCGGTTTCCGCCTCGCCCATCTCAATCGTTCGGTGTTTTCTTTTTGATTCGATGGAATAACCTTTTAAGACAGTTAGTGCATCAATAGTTTATGAGATTTTTATTGACAACATTTCTGGCAAAAACCTGTTTTGTCATCGTTTGCACTCTAATTGGGATGACTTTTATTTTTTTCAGCAACATTTATGGACAAAATGAACCCCGTGCAGACCAACTTGATCCGTCTGCAATTACAATTTCAATGAAGCGCGATGGTTTTCCTTGTGGTTATGTTCCGGTCAACGAGAAAGACTTAAATGGCTGTCCTGCTTATTCAATAATTATTACTGGCGACGGAACGGTGACATACGAAGGTGTTTCAAGCGTTAAAACGAGAGGCAAACGCATTTTTACGATTCCCGCCGAACAAGTTAAAGAATTGCTTGCGGATTTTGAGCGCGTCAAGTTTTTTGAGCTACAAGATAGATATACCGAAAAACGATTACCGGACGGCTCAGTTAGCACTATTGACCACTCAAATGGCACAACCATTACGCTCAAAGTCGGAAACAAAACTAAGAGCGTATATAATTTTTACGGTGCGCCGGAAGCACTTAACGCATTGCAAAAGAAGCTAGACGACATCAGCAAACATCTCCAAAGGTGAGGACACAACGAACGAATCAATGGACGTGAGGGCGAAACAGCGACTTTCTTATCACGGTTCTTCTGAAACCTTAGCTTGCGTGTTTGTGGTTTCCGCCTCGCTCATCTCAATCGTTCGGCTTCTTCTTGTAAATTTGAGGTATGTTGAAATTAAACATTAGAAAGCAAAATTCGCTCACTCTCACGATTATTCTGATTCTATTTTGTTCTTTTGTAGTTTCGGCTCAAACAAAACAACTCCCTAAAAATGATAAGACGCAAATAATTCAGGCAATTCTTAAACGAGAAGATTTTAAGAACCCAGAGATTTGCTGTTTCGATGCTAAAGCCGAAAATACTGTTTATCTTTTGGCTGAAAACATTTCCACAGAGCAACTTCCGAATCTCAAAAACATTAAATTTGCTCTTATCACGGCAGCAGAAATCGAGGAAAAAAGAAAAACCGGAATCGAATACTATAGTTTTAGCGAATTTGAAGTTAAAAAATCAAAAGTTGAAGTATTCTTTAGCAGAACTTTTTCAGATACCGCAGCTAGAGAAGGAAACGGCAGCACTGTTAGGTACAAATGTCGTAAAGTATCAGGCAAATGGAAAATAAAGGGACGTTTAGATTCAGTTTATGCTTCGTAAATCACGGAAAGCCGAACAAGTCATTGCACCGAAGCGCGAAACAGCTACTTTCTTAAAAAATGTCGTCTTTTAACATCTATCTTGAGTGTAGCCGGGTTCGTGCCTGGTAAACTCCGCCGTTTGCTCGCTCGTGATAGCCCGCGACAGATGTGTTAAAATGACATCGAAATTAAACTTCGGAGATTTCAACCAGCGACTTATTAAAAAGAATTACTATTAATCCGAAACAATGCGGCGGGCGACCTTGCATTCGCGGGATGCGGATTCGTGTGTTTGATGTGCTAGAACTATTCGCGGCTGGCTTGACGGCTGACGAGATTTTAGAGGAAATGCCCGACCTAGAACGCGAAGATTTATACGCCGCTTTGGCTTACGCGGCGCAAAAGTTTGACCATCCGGTTTTAGTTGCCTGATGACGAAGGACAGCGATTTTGTGACGCTGCAAACGGAACTTGGCGCACCGCCGAAGATAATCTGGATAACTTGCGGAAATACATCGAACGCAAGATTGAAAGAAATCTTAGCCGTTACTTTGTCAGATGCAATGAAACTTCTTGATGCAGGCGAAGACTTGGTAGAAGTGAAAGCAAGCTAACAAGTCAATAGAGCGAAGGCGGAAACAGATATTCTTATCATCTCGCTCGTTAAAATCCGGCTTGCGTGTCGCCGGTTTCCGCCTCGCTTATCTCCGCCGTTAGATTGCTTCGTGAAGCATGATTTACAAGCTTCTAACGCGTTGATGATCGAAATGGGAAAGACGATTGATTCTAAAATTCAAAAATCTCAACTCAAAATATGCATATCGGTGAAACCGAAAGGTTGATTTTAAGGGAAATTACGCTCGATGATGCGGAAGATTTCCATCGCATCTACAATGATCCGCTGAATATGGAGTTTATGGGCGAAGCTACCGGGTCAGTTGAGATGGAACGCTTTTATATTCAAAGACACATCGACAATTATTACGAAAAATACGGTTTTGGTCTGTGGGCGACTATTTTCAAGGAAAACAATCGTCTAATCGGCAGATGCGGTTTGCTGTATCAGGAAGTGGAAGGGAAAAAAGAGCTGGAAATAGCTTATTTGATCGAACATAACTATTGGAAAAGAGGTCTCGCGACGGAAGCCGCGCGCGCGGTTCTCCAGCTGGCTTTTGATAAATATAAATTTGCGCGCGTCGTCGCGTTTATCAATCCAAAAAACATCGCTTCGATTCGCGTTGCGGAAAAAATCGGTATGAAATACGAGCGGCAAGTCGTTTATAAAGAACACGGATTAGTTTCCTTATATGCCATTGAGCAATAAAAACATTTAAATTTTCGCTTTACAAAATGATTGTCGATGAGCGTCAACCGCAATATTATTCCGCTTTTAATTTGTCTGTCGGGCAGCTTGAGTTTGATTTTCGTCCAGTTTTACGCGCGTCGCTTTTATTTCGACAATGAAATTGTCAAACTATTTCTCGGCTCCGCTCCTAATTTGATTGTCGGTTTCTGGTTTCCGTTTTCGATTCTTCTCCGACCGAAGATTTTCACGAGCGGGCACGGCACTGCCGGAAAATTTTTTAATCTTTATTGCGCGGCGACGCTTTTGCTCTTGATCGGGTTTGAAATCATCAGGCCGTTTGAGGGAGCGCAAACGTTTGATTATTTTGATATTCTCGCGAGCCTTCTGGGCGTCGGGGCGGCATTTTTGTTGTATCATTTGTGGCTGAAAAAGAAATTGATTTTTCCGGCGTCAAATTAAAAGATATGAACTTTACCCATTTTCCTGTCGTAGTTTTCTAAAATAGCTCTTAACAATCACAAAAATGAACGAGGTTTTTATGTTCTGTCCCAAATGCAGCCAGCAGCAAGTTAATGATGAAACGCGCTTTTGCTCGCGTTGCGGTTTTGAATTAAATGTTGTCAAAGCGCTGCTCTCGAGCGGAAGCAATTTGCCGAGCGCCGAAACCCGAAAACCAGATCGTTCCTTGCGCAAACGCGATATGACGATCGGGGCGTTTTTGATGTTTGTTTTAGCGTTCTTCGGCGCGGCTGTGACGTCTGACCTGCCGCCGAATCACACCGGGCGGATTATCATCTTCGTTCTGGCCTGGATCGGCCTTACCGTCTTGATAAATATTAAGCCGATGATTCAATATTTTCTGCGCGGTGATCATTCCGCTTTGCCGGTTGAGGAAATCTCTACGGCGAAAGTGTTTTCAAAAATCAATTGGCGACAAAAAAATGCTTTGCCCGAATCGCGCAGCATCCCGGCAGTGGATTTTGTCAAGCCGACCGCCAATACAGCCGAAATGGTTCAGCCATTTAGTCTTACTGAAGAGACGACTAATTTACTGAATAAGTAGTTTTGAAGCCGGGTTTCTATCTAAAAAAAGTCTATGCAAATCGGCTCTTAGCTGGTAAAATGTTATCTGCTGACGTATTTTAGTCAGCAGTAAAAAAAATTCGCCTTACTACCCCCTAAATCGAAGCTCACCGGCAATTTCATCTTAAAAAACTAAACAATTTTATCGCCGCTCTTTAACCGCGCCGTAAATTTATCTTTATTACGCTGATTTTAACGCTCAGTAAATTCTTTCTACGATGAAACCAATCACGCAATATGTTCAGGAAGTGTGGCAGGCGAAAGAAGGCTTGCCGCAAAACTCGGTGCAGGCGATTGTGCAGACGCGGGATGGCTACGTCTGGCTCGGCACGCAAGACGGCCTGGCGCGTTTCGACGGCGTCCGGTTTACCGTTTGGAATAAGGAAAACACGCCGCAAATCAAACACAACAACATCCGCGCGCTCTACGAATCGAAAGCCGGAGATTTATGGGTCGGAACCGATGCCGGACTTTGCTGTTTGAAAAACGGTGAATGGATTTCCTTTGGCTCGGCGCAAGGTCTTTCCAACGAGATCGTTTCATCGATTTGCGAAGGTCGTGGCGGTGAGATGTGGATTGGAACGTGGGGCGGCGGGCTTAATCGTTTGAAGAACAACTCGATAAAATCTTTTTCTGCGCCAGAAGGCTTATCAAATGATTTTGTCACGGCGGTTCACGAAGACCGGGCCGGAAATGTCTGGGTCGGCACCTACGGCGGGCTTAATTGTCTGAAAAACGGAAAATTTACTGCCTATACGACCGAAGACGGCTTATCGCATGATCGCCTGCGGTCAATTCTCGAAGATCGCGAGGGCAATCTCTGGATTGGGACAAGAGGCGGCGGATTAAATCTTTTCCGGGACGGGAAATTTACCGCCTTGACAACCAAAGACGGGCTTTCCAACGATTCGGTCTGGGCGATTTTTGAAGACCGCGCTGGAATCCTCTGGATCGGAACCTACGGCGGCGGTCTGAATCGTTTTCACGAAGGGAAATTTACCGCTTTTACCGCCGAGCAGGGTTTATCCGATGATTTTGTCTGGTCAATCTCTGAAGATTGTGAAGGCGGTTTATGGATCGGAACCGGCGGCGGCGGGCTTAATCGCCTGCAGGACGGAAAGTTTATCAGCTACACCATGCGCGACGGGCTTGTTCACGACATCGCCTGGTCGCTTTACGAAGACGAGCGCCGAAATCTTTGGATCGGAACCTACGGCGGCGGCTTGAGTCGGTACGCCAAGAATGGCGTTTGGACAAGTTTCACAGCCGACGAAGATTTGCCTAACAATTTTGTCGAAGCCATCTGCGGCGATGGTGAAGGAGGAGTTTGGATTGGCACCGACGGCGGCGGACTTTCGAGATTTAAGAACGGCGAGTGGCTGAATTTTACGACCGAGCAAGGTCTTTCGCACAATGCGGTTTCCGCCCTTTTTTGCGATCGCGCGGGCGCTTTGTGGATCGGCACAAAAGGCGGCGGGTTGAATCGTTTGAAAGATGGAGCGCTGACTCTTTACACCACCGCCGAAGGGCTTTCAAATGATTTTGTGCGCGCGATTTGTGAAGACAAAGAAGGCTGTATCTGGGTTGGAACGCGCGGCGGCGGCTTATGCTGCCTCGCCGACGGTAAATGGAAAAATTACACGACAAAGGACGGTTTATCGCACAACGTCATTTTCTCGATTTACGTCGATGCGGATTCGACTTTGTGGATTTGCACGGGCGGCGGCGGACTGAACCGTTTTAAGGACGGGAAATTTACGAGCTACACGACACGTGAAGGCTTGTTTCACGATTCTCCTTACAAAGCATTGGAAGATTTCCGTGGAAATCTCTGGCTCAGCTCGTCCAAAGGCGTTTTCTCGGTGAGCAAAAAAGAATTGGAAGAATTCGTGCTCGGATTAAGAGAAAAAATTACCTCCAAAGCCTTCGGCATCGACGACGGCATGAAATCATCCGAATGCAACGGCGGTTTCCAGTCAGCGGGTTTGCGTTTAAGCGACGGGCGCGTTTGCTTTCCGACAATTAAAGGCGTGGTCGTCGTCAATCCGGAAGATTTAAAGGTTAATAATCTGGCGCCGCCGGTCGTCATCGAAAAAATCATCGTCGATAAAATGGAAATCAACGGGCGCACGAGCAAAGTTGTTTTGCCTCCCGGCAAAGGCGAGCTGGAATTTCAATACACGGGTTTGAGTTTTACGTCGCCGACCAAGGTTCAATTTAAATACAAACTCGAAGGCTTTGACCGCGAATGGACTGAGGCGGGAACGCGCCGCGCCGCTTTTTACACAAATATTCCGCCGGGCGATTATCGCTTTCGCGTCGTCGCCTGCAATAGCGACGGCATTTGGAATGAAACGGGCGCTTCTTTCTCATTCACTTTACAGCCGCATTTTTATCAAACAAAAAGTTTTTATTCGCTTTGCATGACGGCTGCCGGTGGTCTCGCCTTTGCTGCTTATAAACGCCGCGTTCAGCAGATCAAAACGCGAGAGGAAGAATTAATCGAATTAGTCGAAAAACGCACCGCCGAATTAGCCGAAGCCAATCGCGCGCTGCAGCAGCTATCCGTTATCGATTCTTTAACGGGCATTGCCAATCGACGCCGTTTTGATGAAGTTCTCGAAGCCGAATGGCGGCGAGCGTTGCGTTCCGGCGCGCAGTTATCGCTTATTTTGATTGACGTCGATTATTTCAAACCATTTAACGATTTTTACGGTCATCAGGCGGGCGATGAATGTTTGCGTCGCGTCGCACAGACGCTCAACGGGATTGTCAATCGCGCCGGAGATTTAACGGCGCGGTACGGCGGCGAAGAGTTTGCCGTGATTTTGCAGGGAAACACTAATGAGGGCGCAATTAAAGTGGGGGAAGTTTTGCGTCAGAGCGTCGAAGATTTGCGAATTCCGCACGCCAGATCTTTTTCCGGCAGCGTCGTCACCATCTCGCTCGGCTTGTCAACCATGATTCCCGAATATAATTCAGCTTCATCCAAACTGATCGCCGAAGCCGACAAAGCGCTTTATCTGGCTAAGGAAAAAGGACGCAACCGACTTGAAATCTACAACGATGAAGTGAAAACAATCCCGGAAACCGCAATTCAAGAATTTAAAACAATTAGCTAAACTACCAATAGAAAAAATTAAAACGACCGGCAAAAGTGAAAAGTCAGTTTCCCGTTATCAAAAAGCAACCTGTAAACTTGAAACCGGAAACTTAAAATTCGCGTAATACGAGATGATTTTCTAATCGAAGATTTTATCTTTCAATTCTTTCGTTGTCGTGATGTCAATATTTATATTTCATGCGGCAAAACCGTTGTTCAAACATCCGGATTGTTGCGTGAGGAGATAATTGTTTATGTCTTTAGCCGCCTTTCTCGAATATAACGGGTATACCCGGATACCCTTATCTAAAAACGGAGTCGGACATTTTCAAACAAGCGGCTTTTTGAACGAGCGCGCTATCTCAGTGTTGATTGACACGGGCGCCGCGAGCACCATATTTAGTTTCGATTTAGGAAGAGAGATGAATCTTCCGATGACCAAATTATCGATATTTGGCGGCGGTGCCGGCTCATCGCAGCTGGAGATTCACCAGTTTCAAGACGCTCATTTTAGCCTGGGAGAAGTTTCACCAAATCTTCCCACATTTCTCGCGATGGATTTAACGCATGTCAATCAAGCCTTAAAATTAAAAGGAGCGGCACCGATTGAAGCCGTCCTCGGCGCCGATATTTTAGAAGCATACGAAGCGGTTATCGATTACGGAACGAGTTCGTTGTATTTAAAGATTTGAAGCGGAATAAAACTTAAAAAGTCTTTTTACCAGCGCACCGGATGTGATACTTTTTGTTGAATCGGAAGATTAAAATTAATCGAGGAAGTACAAATGAGATTTTTTTTCTTCACTGTCTTGTGTTTATTTCTCTTAGTCGCAGCGAGTTTTGCACAGAATCCGCAACCGACAATAACCCCGCAGCCCAAAGCGGTCGAGGAAAATGATGTCGTTAAAATCTCTACGACTCTCATCCAGCTCGATGTTACGGTCACCGACAAAAGCGGGAAAATCGTCCAGGATCTGAAACCGGAAGATTTTGAAATCTACGAAAATGGCGTAAAACAGGATATTTCCAATTTTTCATTTATTTCCGCCGCGACTTCAAAAAGCATTTCACCCAATCAATCGACTAAGAACAAACCGGAAAACACAACGGTTGTTCCTGCTCCCGCCAATCAGCTTCGTTTCGAACAGGTCCGGCGCACCATCGCTCTGGTCATCGACGATTTTCATCTGTCGGCTGAAGGCGTGCATTTTGTCCGTCGCGCGCTGCGAAAATTTGTCGACGAGCAAATGCTGCCCGACGATCTGGTGGCGGTCGTCCAGGCGAGCAAAGGAATCGGCGCTTTGCAGCAGTTTACCTCCGATAAACGCCGGCTTTACGCGGCTATCGACAGCATCAAATGGAATCCGGTCGGCGACAGCGGTTTGACTCCGTTCGAACCACTCGGCACGGACTTAAAAAAGCTGACCACCCTAGATGGCGCGAGTACGAAAGACTCATCTCTGGTCGGCTTGCGCGATCCTGACGTGGAAGCGGAAAATTTCCGCAAAAACGTGCTGGCCGCTACCAGTCTTAACGCCATCGATTATATCGTTCGCGGAATGAAAGATTTGCCCGGCAGAAAAGCCATGATGCTTTTTTCGGAGGGCTTTAGATTTGCCAATCGCGGCGTCGCCGGAAGGGAAACGGACAGTAAAGTCGTGTATGCGATGGAAAAACTGATCGATTCGGCGGCTCGCTCTTCGGTGGTCTTTTACACGATAGATACGCGCGGTTTAGAAATATTAGGACTGACAGCGGCTGATAAGACTTCCGACAAGAGCCAGGTGGAAGTGCAAATGGCGCTCAACTCGCGGCAGGATACTTTTTTTGACAACATTGAAGGATTAGAGGTCTTAGCCGAAAAAACGGGCGGTCGCGTTTTTTTCAACAACAACGATTACAATAAGAGTTTGGATCAAGCGCTAAACGAGCAAAAAGGCTATTACCTGATCGGTTATCAACCGGACGCGGAAACTTTCGACGGAAAAGCGGCGCGTTTTAACAATCTGCAGGTAAAGGTCAGGCGCGAAAACGTCAACGTTCGCTATCGGAGCGGTTTTTTTGCCACGCCCAACGAGGAAAAAAATTCTTCGACCAAACCGAGCGTCGCGCAGCAGCTGACGAAAGCGATAAACTCTCCTTTCGCCGCCAGTCAAATCAACGTACGATTTAACGCGCTCTTCGGCAGCGAACCGAGAACGGGCGCATATGTTCGCTCTTTGCTTCACATAAACGCCAAAGATTTGCAGTTTACGGTCGCGCCTAATGGCGAGAAACGGGCTGTTTTCGATGTTCTGGCAATGGCTTTTGACGAAAACGGCATTCAGGCTGACAAAATCAGCTCGAGTTTTACTTTGACGGCTGACGCTCAGGTCTATCAAAAAATCATCAGCGAAGGCGTTGTTTATAATTTTATATATCCGGTGAAAAAGCCGGGCGCATACCAGATGCGCGTGGCGATTCGCGACCGAGAGACCGGAAAAATCGGTTCGGCTTCGCAGTTTATCGAAGTGCCGAATCTAAAGTCGAAACGCCTCACGCTTTCAGGCATAGTTTTAGAGAATTTAACCATTGCGCAGTGGCAAAAAATCAACCAGAATTCTCCGGTGCAAATTAAAACAGACCCGATGGTCGATACTTCGCTTCGTCGTTTTAAGCGCGAAACCGTTTTGCGTTACGGCGTCGAGATTTATAACGCCAGGGCGGAAAACTCGCAATTAAGCGGGCAAATAAAAATCTTTCGCGACGGAAAACTCATTTTGACCGGAAATCCTTCCGCCATCGCAGGCGGGCAAAATAATTTTACCGGGGCGATAAATTTAGGAACCGAATTGGTGCCGGGAGATTATCTTCTACAGATTATCGTAACCGATAATCAGGCCAAGGAAAAAAATAAAGTGGCTTCGCAGTGGGTTCAATTTGAGATAGTCGAATAAATCAAATCTTGAGTTAAAGCGAGAAGAGAAAAATCAAACATTTTGGACAGGATATTCAGGATAAATTTAATTTCTTCTTGTATCTTAACGTCAGTTCGGGATAAGAATTAACCAACATAAGAAACCAGGTCTTTGAAAGTTAAATTCAAACTTGGTTTCTTTTCCTTCCAACAATAGGCAATCAATCCCGATGCCAGATTGCCTAAGAAGTTCCATAATGAGCGATGCCTGGAATGTTCAATGTTTGAGATATTCTTCAACTGGTCATTGATCGTTTCAATAATCGCTCGTTTTCTCAATAACAATTTATCTTCCAGTTCCAAAAAACGATTCTTCATGTTTTTTCTCAGTTTTGTAATCAGTTTCAATCCTCTTTGCATCAACTTTTCAAACAGGTTTTGGGAAATATATCCTTTATCTCCAATCAGTTTGCCGGTCAGATTTTGAGTAATCCAATCAACGGTTTCTCTTTCATCGACATTCGCCGCCGTTAGGTAAAATCCCAGAATCTCTCCGCGTTCATTGACTGCCAGATGTAATTTGAAGCCGTAATACCAACCCGTGGATGAATAATCCCGCTCGGCACTTCCACGAAAGACTCGATGTGATGGGATTCGTAAATTGTGACAAACTTTCAAACCCGTTGCATCAATGAAAGAAACACCGGTGCAGCTGCCTCGTTTACAAACCAGATAGAAAAACAGTGGCAAAACACATCTTCGTTGCAATTCAACAAACCGATTGTAACTGACCAGGTGTGGAAAATCCTGGCGGTGGTCAACAGCTATCTTTCTCAAGTAAAATCCTTTGAGTGTCTTATGATCAGATTGGTGATACATCACTAAAATCGTCATCACTTCCGACAGAGAAAGACCAGAATGGCGGTTTCTGATTCGTCCGTTTCCCAGTTGATGCTTTCTCCAAATAGATTCAAAGACCTTAAGAAAATCGTCAATTTCACAAAAAAGCGATACAATATCCACGATGGAAAACTCCTTTCAAGCAAATTATTTTCAGCAAATTTATTTTACTTGAAAAAGAGCTTTTCCATTATTTCTTATCCCGAACTGACGTTATCTTAAGCATCCCAACAAAAATAAAGGAGGGTAAGATAAAAAAAACTCCCCTCCTTTTCCTAAGGAGGGGAGTTTTTGATGGTTTAATATAATTTTGTTGGGTGTGCTTATGATACTGAGACTATCTCTAAAAGACGGTCAATAAAATTTCTATCACCACAGGCTCGAACAGGTTTATCGCGTATTGAGCCAGAATTTTACGTCCTCGCGCATTTCCTGAGTAAAATCGTGTTCTGCCTCGTAGGCTTTCGACGTGAAAATATTCAAGCGTTTTTTTAATCTTTCCTTAAAATCCTGATATTTTTCCAGCGAGTAAAATTTATCCTGAGTCGCAAAAAGATAAAAAACATCGGCATCTAAAGGCTTATAAATTTCGTTAGTCTCCAGATCGGAAGGAATGCCGCCGCAGGCGCCGATGACGCCGTGCAAAAGTTCGGGGTAAGTAAAAGCAAACCGAAAATTCAAGGCGCAGGCTTGCGAAAAGCCGAAAAGATATATTTTTTTCGGATCGATCTGCTTTTTTGTCGTCAGGCTCTCGATAACTCGCCGGATAAAATCGTGATGCAAAGAAATGGATTCTTCGGGTTTATAGCTGGTCAGCCAGCCAAATCCGGTTTTATAGCCTGCGTCAGATTCGCGAAAATGTTGATAGGGCGCCTGGATTGAAGCGATGATGTAATGAGAGGGCGCAAATTCCCGCGCCTCGCGCATCATATAACGTTTATTGGCGCCGTAACCATGCACGACGATCAGCAGGGGCGCCGGTGTTTTCAGTTTTTCCGGGATGTATAAATCGTAATAAAGATTGATTTCCGTCTTAAAACTTAGATCGATTTGCAGATTTTCTTGGCTCATAGCAGATTTTATTTTCAACAGAATAGACAGGATTTGCCGGATAAAGCAAAATCAAAGCTGCAATTCTCGTTCGCTTCGCCAATTTTTATGCAAAAATTCTTGAAATGGCTGGATGAAATCGCCGAAACAAATCAAGAAAATAGAGTGATTTTGTGGCTCGAACGCGTCTCGTTTGTCTTTTTGATTTTGATGTTTCTGTCAGCGCCGCATTCGATTGCCGCGACTCAAACGGCATGGCTCACGGGAATGTTTGTTTGGGCGATTCGGATGTTTTTCTCGCCGCGCCCGCGTCTCGTTAAAACGCCGTTAGATATTCCGCTCTGGATATTTTTCGGCTGGTCTTTGCTGACGTCTCTTACGTCTTACGCGCCTGACATTTCACTAAATAGGATGAGAAACGTTTTGCTGTTTCTGATTTTCTATTTTGTCGTCAACAATCTCAAAAACGCGCGCGCCGTTCGATTTCTCGTCTTTGCGCTAATCGTCTCGTGTATGGTCAACGTCATCTGGACGCCGATTCAGCGCCTCATCGGGCGCGGCGTGGAGATTCACGGCGTCGCGGCGGAAAGCCCTCTGGCAAAAGCGCTTTTTATCGAAGGCGACACGCTTTTACAGGCAAACGGCGTAAAAATCAAAACGCCCGAAGATTTGCTTGCGCAAATCGAGCAAAATGAAATCACAAAGGTCAAATTTTATCGTCCGGATTTTGAATTTGTCCTCGATGTTAAGCGCGAAAATTTGCTCACGGGCGCGGATGCTTTAGAAAAACTCGGCATCAGTTCCTGGAAAAAAAGCCGAAACTGGCGCTCAGCCGGATTCTACGGGCACTACACGACCTACGCCGAAGTTTTGCAGCTGATTGCTTCGCTCGTTTTTGGGTTGTTTATCGCGCTAATCTCGATTCCAAAACGCAAAATGGCGGAAGTCCGGAGTCCAAATACAGGAGTCCAAAGCCCGGAAATCCAAGACCAAAGACCAAAGACCAAAGACCGCCTTTCTCTTTTGCTCTCCAATTCCCAAGCTCTTATCCTTCTCTTTCTCTGTCTCGCAGCTATGTGTCTCGCGCTTCTTTTAACCGTCACGCGCGCTTCGCAATTAGGTTTTCTCGTCTCCGCTTTTACAATTGTTTTGGCCGGCGGTAATCGTAAATTACTTTTAAGTTTAGCGGCGATAGTCCTGCCGATGGCTCTCATTGGAGTTTTCTTTTTGCAGCAGAGTCGCAATGTCGGGTTTTTTGATGCCAAGGACGACTCGACTATTTATCGACAGACGATGTATCGCGACGGTCTCAGGCTCTGGACGGAAAATCCGCGCCATTTCATTCTCGGCGTCGGGATGGATTCGATCAAACGTTTCTGGCGAGACTGGCGGCTTTTTGACGGCGGAAATCTTCCGATGGGACATTTTCATTCGACGCCTTTGCAGCTTCTGGTCGAAGGCGGTCTCCCGGCGCTTCTTCTATGGCTTTGGGTTCTATGGAAATACGCCCGCTTGCTCACCCACTCGCTTAAATTACGAATTTCAAATGACGAATTACGAATTACGGAAAATGAAGAATCCGAAATCCCAAATCCGAAATCCCCAATCGAATCTGGTATCGTTCTCGGTTGTTTTGGCGGATTAATCGGATTTTTTACCGGTGGATTGGTTCATTACAATCTCGGCGACGCCGAAGTGGCGATGGTTTTCTTTATGCTGATGGGGTTGAGCGTTTCGCTGGCCGCGAAAAATGCAAAATTAAAAATGCAAAATTAAAAATTAAGCCGGGATTGAAAATTCAGTTTCACACAACGGCTTTTTTAATTTTGCATTTTTAATTTTTAATTTCCCTACTCTCAGGCGATTTTTTCGATACCGTAACGGGCAATTTTCATATACAATCCGCGCCGCGTTAATCCGAGTTCGCGTGCCACGCGTGAGATATTCCAGTTATGACGGTGCAGTGAGTCGTTGATCATTTGCGTTTCCAACTCGGCGACGGCTTCTTCCAGCGTCCCGCTTTCCGAGCCGATGCTGTAAGAGCTAAACGCTTTGTCGTAAGAAGCGATCGGCCTGATATTCCCGTTTTCGGCAAAGGCAATCGGCGTCGCGCTGCGTTTTAATTCGGACGAGAGATGTTCGGGCGTGATCGTTTCCCCGTCTTCGGCGCGGGCGACGACGCGCTGAATTTCGTTGCAAAGTTGTCGCACATTGCCCTGCCAGTCGCAGACCATCAATAAATCTATCGTTTGCGGCGTAATTGTAATGTCGTGCCGACCGAATTTTGACGCGTAATGATTGATGTAATAATTAATCATCGGCGGAATTTCCGAACGCCGTTCGCGAAGCGGGGGAACGCGCAGGCGAATGACATTGAGACGATAATACAAATCTTCGCGGAATGAGCCGTTAGCCACCTTTTCTTCGAGGGGCATATTCGTCGCGGCAATCACCCTTACGTCAACTTTGACCGGGCGCTTTTCGCCGATCGGCTGCACTTCGCCTTCCTGCAAAAAACGGAGCAACTTCGGCTGGACATCAATAGGCAAATCCCCGACTTCGTCTAAAAACAGAGTTCCGCCGTCAGCCGCGCGGATAATTCCCGGCGAATCCGTCACCGCTCCGGTAAACGCGCCTTTGCGATAACCGAAAAGATGTCCTTCGGCTAGCTCTTTCGGAACGGCAGTGCAGTTAAAGGGCACGAAAACCTTATCTTTTCGACTGGAAATTGTGTGAATCGCGCGCGAGACCAATTCTTTTCCCGTGCCGGATTCACCCGTCACCAGAACGGTCACGTCCGAGGAGCGGATTTTATAAACCTCTTCGACGAGAGCGGTCATCGCCGGAGAGGAATGAATAAAGCCCGGCATCAAGCTGCTCGACATAAACGGGCTCGCTTCTTCCTCGCTGAAATTTGTTTTGTCTTTATCTCGAAGCGCGCAAACGTCCATTCCGAGTTCGACGACGCGAAGGAGCGGTTGAATCGAAGAATCATCGTTAAGAACGGCGCCTGAACGCGGATTGATGAGTAAAATCGCCGGCGGCGCGCTCGGTGCGCGAAGCTGAAAGATTTGCAGATTTTTCGTTTTGGCGAAGTTTTCTATGTCGTTGTTGATTTGCGCTTCCGAAAGTTTGTCGACCAGCTCGGTGCTTTCCGTGGGAACATAGCCATGCGTGATAAACGGGTAAAATCTTTTCTGCTCGTTCAGCTCGGCGATGATGATTTTTCTGGCCTGGCTTTCCTGTTGCAGGATGGCAATCAATTCACGGAAAAGTAGCTCGCGCGAGGCGGTCGCTTCAGCCAGGCGGAGCATCAAAAGCTGCGAACCGGCTGAACTTGAGTAGCGTTTCTTCAGCGTTTCCGGAGCAGTTTGCCGCTCGGCTTTTTGATTTTCCGCATTTTTCAGGTTTCTCAAAACATCTTCCGTCTCGCTGAGAAGAGATTTCACGCCGAGACGACGAAAGATTTCGCTCGCTGAAGCGAGATGTCTCGTCGCTCTTTCGAGTTCTGTTTCGGAAAGCGTTTTGCCGATTAAAAAATGCATTAAAGCCGTGTGATATAAATCTTCCGCCGTCTCGAAAATCGTCAGGGCGCGGCTGAAATGATGGACGGCCAATTCCTCATCGTCCTTTAAAGCCATCAATCCGCGAATGCGTTGAATAGTGCCAAGAACGAAAAAGTCGGATGTCGGGTCAGTTGTTTCAATGGTTTTTAATTCATTCTCGCACTGATCGAGTTGATCTTCCTGCAGGTAACCTTCCGCCAGCACCAGACCGGCGGTATTAATTGTTTGTTTTTCGCCGATGTGATGACAAAGCTCGATGGTTTCTTTGGCTGTCCTGATAGCTTCAGAATAATTGTTCTGCGCTAAAAAACATCGCCCCAGATTACGCATGGCGTGAACCGCATACCATTCCTTCTTTCGCTCACGAGCGAATTCGACACCCTGTTCCAGCAATGCGTGTGCTTCATTCAATTCGCCGCGCAGAAGTTTTAATTCGCCGATCGAATCTAAAATACCGGCGACGTGCACGTGATTGGCTTTCAGGGCAATATCGAGAGCTCGTTTCATCATGGCTTGTGCCCGGTTCCAATCGCCGAGCTGCATGAGATTCATTCCGAGATTGTTATAAGCGAGAACCGAATTAAGCTTGTGTTCGGTTTGCTCGAAAAATTTAATCGATTTCTCCAGACAGGCGATGCCGTCCTGCGGACGCCGCAAAAGACAATAAGCGCCCGACATATCCGAGTAAATCTTGCCCAGCAGAAACGGCGCCGAGCGATGACCGATGATTTTAATGCCCAGCTGAAAATATTCTAAAGCTTTTTCGTTGCTGCCTTCCTGATAATGCGAAATGGCAATTGCCTGATAGCTTTCCGCCATTCCCCGCCAATCGCCATTTTCGCGATAATAATTTAAGGCTTTCACGGCATGATCGCGGGAAATGGGAAATTCGTTCATCTTTCGATAGACACGGGCGAACGCCACATAAATCGCGCCCAAAAGATGATTCAATTTATTTTCTTCGGCTTCTTTCCGGCTCTTTTTAAGCAGGGCGACCGCTTTCGGAAAATCAGTTTGATTGTTATACGAAATAGCCAGTTGAGTTAAGACATGAATTTTGGTTTCCAATTCGAGCTGAGCTAAAATCGCTTCCTGCTCAAAAGGCGTGATGACTTTGATTGCTTCGCTGTAACGACCCAGAGTTTCCAGGGTAAAAGATAAAAGATACTGGATTCTGGCCTGTTGTTCGAGAGAAAGAAAATAGCTTTCCAGCGTTTCCGTTAATATTCTTTCCGCCGCGCCTGACAGTCCTTCATCCAGTTCGCGGCGAACTTTGATTAGAATCTCCGATAATTGCTCGTCGGAAATACCCCGCATTTTTCGCAGGCGCGTGTCAGTTTTTGCTCTCAAGGAGCGAGCATTTTCCGACGTAAAATGTGCTTTGGGCGAAAGCGGATTATTTTTCATTGACGGTTAACAACTAATACAACCAATTCAATTAATTTTTCAGCAACTGCGTCTTAAATTTTAAAAGGGGAAATTTTAGTGAACCGATTAACTCTACTATTAAATTAAAATCTATCAAAATATAGGCACTCGTGTCTATTTCATTTATTTGCTAGACGCCAAATCGTGTTTGTGACATTCTTTTATCAAATTTATTTTCGAGGATAAAACCGTTGAAAGCAGAAGAAAAACGCCTCAAAGAAGCGCGACTGCGCGAAAAGGAATGGAAACGATGGGGTTCGTACATATCCGAACGCGCCTGGGGAACCGTTCGCGAAGATTATTCGGCGGACGGCTCGGCTTGGGATTACTTTCCCTTTGAACAGGCCGTTTCCAAAGCATATCGCTGGAATGAGGACGGGCTTGCCGGAATCTGCGACCGAAAACAGAGAATTTGTCTCGCGCTCGCGCTCTGGAATGGCCGGGACCCGGTCTTAAAGGAGCGACTTTACGGTTTAGGCGGCAATCAAGGCAATCACGGCGAGGATGTCAAAGATTATTATTTTTATCTGGACAATACGCCGACTCACTCTTATATGAAATTTTTGTATAAGTATCCTCAGACGGAGTTTCCCTATCAGTGGCTCAAACAGGAAAATCTAAAACGCGATAAGACGCAGCCTGAATTTGAATTGATGGATACGGCCGTTTTTGACGAAGACAAGTATTTCGATGTTTTTGTCGAATATGCGAAAGCCGACGCGGATGATATTTGCATCAAAATCACGGCTTTTAATCGCGGAACAGAGCGTGCGCCGCTGCATGTTTTGCCGACCATCTGGTTTCGCAATCGCTGGTCGTGGTATGAAGAAGCTAATCGACCGCGGATGCGGGAAAGCAAAATCGAAGCGGAAGATCTCTCGCTCGTTCATTTGTGGGAAGAAAGACGCGGCGATTATTTTCTGCTCTGCGAAACCGCTCAGGAATTGCTTTTTTGCGAAAACGAAACAAACTTTGCAAAGCTTTATAACGGGCGTAATGCTTCGCCTTTTGCCAAAGACGGGATTAACGATTTCATCGTCAATGGACGGAAAGAAGCGGTCAATCCGGAAAATTTCGGCACGAAAGCCGCGCCGCATTACGTTTTTGACTTGGAACCGCAAGCGAGCCGGACGATTTACCTGCGTTTAAGCAGTCAGCAGTCGGCAGTCGGCAGTCGGCAGTTTTCGAATAGGAAGGCGTTTATTAATAATTGTGAGAAGGTTTTTGAGCAAAGAATCCTGGAAGCCAATGAATTTTACGAAGAAATCATTCCGCCAAACCTATCTTTAGACGAGCAAAACGTCATGCGCCAGGCGCTCGCCGGAATGCTCTGGTCAAAGCAGTTTTATCATTATGTCGTCAAAAATTGGCTCGAAGGCGATGAGAAATTTGCGCCCCCACCGAAAGAGAGGTTAGACGGACGAAACAAAAATTGGAAACATCTCTATAACGACGACATCATTTCGATGCCCGATAAATGGGAATATCCGTGGTATGCGGCTTGGGATCTGGCTTTTCACGCGATTCCGCTGGCTTTGGTCGATGCGGATTTTGCCAAAGAACAGCTTATTTTAATGCTGCGTGAATGGTATATGCACCCGAACGGTCAGATTCCCGCCTACGAATGGGCTTTCGGAGATGTCAATCCGCCGGTTCACGCCTGGGCGGCGCTGCGCGTTTATCAAATCGAGGCCAAGCGGCGCGGCGTGGCTGATCGTCAATTTCTGGAGAAGATTTTTCATAAATTGCTTTTAAATTTTACGTGGTGGGTCAACCGCAAGGATGAAGAGGGCAATAATGTTTTTGAAGGCGGTTTTTTGGGGCTTGATAACATCGGCGTTTTTGACAGAAGCGCGGAACTGCCGACGGGCGGGAATATCGAGCAATCGGACGGCACGAGCTGGATGGCGATGTATTGTCTGAATATGCTGGCGATCGCTTTTGAGCTGGCTAAAGAAGATAAAGCTTATGAAGATGTCGCCAGTAAATTTTTCGAACATTTTGTTTATATCTCTGACGCGATGAATAATGTCGGCGAGGAAAACACCGAGCTTTGGGACGAAACGGACGGCTTTTTCTACGACGTCCTGCACCTGCCGCATATGCGAAATATTCCTATTCGCCTCCGTTCAATGGTCGGTTTGATTCCTCTTTTCGCGGTCGAGACCATCGAGCAGGAGTGGCTTGATAATCTGCCGGAATTTACCAGGCGCGCTCGCTGGTTTTTGGAAAATCGCACGGATTTAACCGACAGCATCAATTGTCTGCAAACGAGAGGTAGAGAAAAACGGCGGATTTTATCAATCGTGACGAAGAAACAATTGGAAAGCATTTTGCGATATATGCTTGATGAGGATGAGTTTTTATCTGATTACGGCATTCGCGCGCTCTCGCGTTATCATAAGGGCTGCCCGTATTTTTTGATGTGCGGCGAGAAGGAATACCGCGTCGAATACGAGCCCGCGGAATCGCAAAGCGGAATGTTCGGCGGAAATTCCAACTGGCGCGGGCCCATCTGGTTTCCGGTAAATTATCTTTTGATCGAATCGCTGCAAAAATTTGATTTCTTTTACGGCGAAGATTTTCAAATAGAATTTCCGACCGGATCCGGGAAAATGCTGACGCTCTGGGAAGTTGCGCAGGAACTGGAAAAGCGGCTGGCGAATATCTTCTTAAAGAGCGAGGAAGAAAAGCGCGCCGTTTACAACGGCAGCGTAAAGTTTCAAACGGACGAACATTGGCGTGATTACATTCTTTTTTACGAATATTTTCACGGCGACAGCGGCAGAGGCTTGGGCGCAAACCATCAAACGGGCTGGACGGGCCTGATCGCCAAACTCTTACAGCAAATCGGAGAGTACGTCGGCGAAGCGAGCGGCAAACATATCAAAACTGTCGATTTGAAAGCAGTTGAGGGAAAAATTGAAGCAACTGAAGTTGAGCACGATGAAAATAATCTAAAAGGTCAATAAAATAGCGGCAATTCAAAAAATAAAACATTTCACAAAACTTAAACCTCTGAGTTGCGTTTATATATTTTGAAATTATTTAGCGGCAAAAAATATGATAAACGATTTGCTACTCGGTGAAAGACAACCGGTTTTTTTCGACAGAAAAGGTCGACGGCGGCGCGTTTTTAATTATCTTGGCTTTGCGCTGGGACTCATGACAAGCGCCCTTTTGGTGTTTTTTGTGACAAGCGTTTTAATCAATCCGTTTCTTCCGCAAATTCGTTTGAAACCGATCGCCGTTTTGCCCCAACAGGAAGACACCAGACTTCATCTTCCCGAAAACCCGCTTTCGACGAAGCACGACGCGGTTTTGAAACAAGTCAGCGATAAGGTCAAACTCGAAAAAAGCAGGCGCGATGAAATCCGGCGGCAAAAATTAGTCGAAAGAGAAATGATTCTTGCCGCCAAGCCCGCGCCTTTCGTTCCAAATGACAACAGTAAACCGCTCGCCATTGGATTCTACGTCAACTGGGATGATTCAAGCTATGCTTCGCTGAAACAAAATATCAATCATCTTGACTGGCTCGTGCCGGAATGGATTCGCCTTTCCGGCGACGACAATAATCCGCTCGTTCTGGACGTTGACCAGCAGGCGCTTGATTTGATTCAGCAGGAAAAGCCCGGTATGACGGTTTTGCCGCTTTTGCAGAACTATAAAAACGAGCAGTGGGATTCGTCGATTCTGGCAAAAGCCGTTTCGACCGAAGAGGCGCGGCGAAAGCTGATCAATTCTCTCGTTGAAACAATTGCCAAATACAAATTTGGCGGTCTCACAATTGATATCGAAGAAGTTCCGGCAAAAGCTCAAACAAGTCTTTTTATATTTATGGAAGAGCTTCACGCCGAATTTCAGAAACGCAATTTGACGCTTGCGCAAGCCGTCCCCTTTGATAACGCGGACTGGAATTACCGGGCGTATGCAAACGTCAATGATTATCTGATGTTGATGGCTTACGACGAGCATTGGGCGACGGGCGAGCCGGGCGCAATCGCCGGCCAGGATTGGTTTGAATCTACTCTCAGAAAACGAATGACCGAGCTTTCACCGGCAAAAACGATAATTTGTTTCGGAAATTACGGCTATAACTGGACAAGCGGCGCCAAGGAAGCCGAAGATGTTTCGTTTCAACAATCGGTTTTGGCGGCGAAAGAATCTTTGGATAGCCCGACCGAAATTAAATTTGATCCCGCGTCGAAAAATCCGTATTTCAGTTACGAAGAGGAAGACGGGAAAACTCATCGCGTCTGGTTTCTCGATGCGGTCACGGCTTACAACGAGCTGCAATCGGCGAAATCTTACAATGCGGCTGGTTTCGCGCTGTGGCGGCTGGGAAGCGAAGACCCGTCTCTTTGGAAAATTTTCGGCGCTGACCATCAAAATTTTTCTTCCGAAGACTTAAAGACTATCAAATACGGATACGATGTCGATTTTGAAGGGACCGGCGAGATTTTGCAGGTCAAAGCCGAACCTGAAGATGGAAGACGAGATTTGAAATTGGATGCCAGCGGAGCAATCTCGAACGAAATCTATCAACAGGTTCCATCCTCCTATGTCATTCAGCGCTCGGGCGATAAAGTCGGAAAAATCGTTTTAACTTTTGATGACGGGCCTGACCCGGTTTGGACGCCGAAAATTTTGGATATTCTGAAACAGGAAAACGTCAAAGCCGCATTTTTCGTAATCGGCGAAAACGGCCAGGAAAATCCCGATTTAATCAAACGCATCGTCCGTGAAGGACACGAAATCGGCAATCATTCGTTTACGCATCCGAATTTGGGCGAAGTTCCGCATCAAATTACAGACCTTGAGCTAAACGCGACCGAGAGGCTCATCGAATCGCTGACGGGGCACTCGACGAGACTCTTTCGCGCGCCGTATTTCGGCGACGCCGAGCCGCGCACGCCCGATGAGGTCGAGCCGACGGTTCAGGCTCAAAATCTGGGCTATATTTCCATCGGTCTGCATATCGACCCGGACGATTGGAAATTGAAAAATGATGACGGGACGCCGCGAAATGCTGACGATTTAGTTCGGGAAACTCTCGCCGGAGCCGCGATAACGACACCTGAAGAGCGCGGTGAAATCGTTCTTCTGCACGATGGCGGGGGCGATCGTTCAGCAACCGTCGAAGCCCTGCCAAAAATTATTCACGAACTCAGAAAACGCGGATTTCAATTAACGACGATTTCCGATCTGGCAAACATTTCGCCCGAACAGGCGATGCCTGCCGTTTCCGAAAACCAGAGCTTTTATGCCGAAGCCGATTCGTTTGTTTTTTACGGAATGTCAATCGGCGGTTGGTTTATAAAATGGACGTTTCTCATCGGAATCGTTTTGGGCTTGAGCCGGATAACGCTCGTCGGAATTCTTGCTTTTGCTCAATATCTGCGTTCGCGAAAGCGAGAACACGACCATTTCGGTGAAAAATACGAGCCGTTTGTCTCGGTTGTCGTTCCCGCCTTTAACGAGGAAAAAGTTATCTGTCGAACAATTGAAAGTCTTCTTCAATCGGATTACCGGAATTTTGAAATCATTGTGGTCGATGACGGTTCGAGCGACCAAACTTTTGAAGTTGTCGAAGGGCAATTCGCGCTTCATCCGAAGGTTTCGGTTTTTCGCAAAGAAAACGGCGGAAAAGCCGAAGCCTTAAATTTTGGCTGGCGAAAAGCAAAAGGCGAAATTATCATCGCGCTCGATGCCGACACGCTTTTTGAATCGCAGACTATCTCTGCGCTCGCGCATCGCTTTGCCGATCAAACGATCGGTGCGGTAGCGGGCAACGCCAAGGTCGGAAATCGCATTAATATCGTCACCAAATGGCAGGCGCTCGAATATGTCACGTCACAGAATTTCGACCGTCGCGCGTTTGCTTCGCTCAACTGTATCACGGTTGTTCCGGGTTCGGTCGGCGCGTGGCGGCGCGAGGTGTTGGAAGAAACAGGCGGTTTTTCGTCCGACACTTTGGCTGAAGATCAGGATTTAACGATTCAGGTTCGCAAGCTAGGATTTCGTATCGGCTACGAAGAAAGCGCCGTGGCTTTAACGGAGGCGCCGGACTCATTAAGCGGTTTAGCGAAACAGCGTTTTCGCTGGTCGTTTGGCACATTGCAATGTATGTGGAAACACAAAAGAGCGTTTTTGAATTTAAAGAACGGCACGCTCGGATTGGTGGCGATGCCTAATGTCTGGATTTTTCAGGTTTTGTTTCCGCTCGTTTCGCCTTTGATGGATTTGATTTTTATCTGGACGCTTTTCTCGGTGTTGATCAGCTATTTAGAGCATCAAAAGGAATACGCGCACACGCCGACCAATCTCGAACAAGTGATGTTTTACTATGCCTTGTTTCTCGCGGTCGATTGGTTCGGAGCGTTTGCTGCGTTTATGATGGAAAAGGGCGAGCAAAAAAGACTGCTCGGCTGGCTTTTAATTCAGCGTTTCGGATATCGTCAGGTGATGTACTGGGTCATGGTGAAATCGGTTTTGACGGCGATTCGGGGCGCGATTGTCAGTTGGGGAAAACTCGAACGCAAAGCGACGGTAGAAGCCAGGGTTTAGGCTTTACTGAAAAGCGAGATTATTACAACAATCAGAAAATTGAAAATGAAGGCTGTAATTTTATTTTTGGCGTTATTTTTTGTTTTTGCCGTAAATCTTTCCGGGCAAAGCAGATGTCTTACGGATGAAGAAGCGAAAAAAGTTATCGAATCAATTCAATCGACAAAGCCCGTTTCCGAAAACAAAAATCTTCGCAAAGAACTGCTCTCGATGCAGGAAGAACGCGAAAAATTGAATGAGAAAATCTCCGAAAATATCGAGAAAAATATAGACCTCATTCCCCAGGCAAATATGATGGGCGAGAGACATCTTTTGCGCGTCTGCCAAATCATCAAAGAAAGCGGCTGGTTGACCAATAAGATTATCGGCGATGACGGTTTCAAAGCATTTACCTTTTTAATCACATACAATAAAGCTTATCAATTTCAAAGAGAATTGCTTCCCGTCCTGGTCGAAGCGGCAAAGAAAGGTTATGTCGGAAACCCTTTTTTAGCTCAAATGGTTGATAACATTCGGCTCAGTAATAGGTTGCCGCAAATTTTCGGTACCTCGGCAACCGTCAGAAATAATGTGGTTTATCTTTACCCTCTTTTGAATCAGGAAAAGGTTGATGAATGGCGAAGAGTTTATGATTTGCCTCCGTTAGTTGCTCAAATCAAAGAGCTGGAAAATCGTTTTTTTATGCCGGTTCTCATCATGCAGCGACCTTCGTTGCCACCAAATTTGATTCAGAGAAAAAATGACAAGAATAGCGATACAACGATTTTGGGAATTTCCGACGACGACACGGAGATTCTCAAAGTTGACACTAAATTGGTTAACTTAAACGTTCGCATTCTGACGCCGGATTCAAAACCTGTGGGCGATTTAAATCTCTCAAAGCAAGATTTTACGGTTTTAGAAGATGATGCAGAACAGGAGATAGTTTTCTTTTCGACAACGGAGCATCCTTTTGATCTGGTGTTGCTGCTTGACTTTTCCGGCTCGACGGTTGGAAAAAGAGGTCTGATAAAGAAAGCGGCTAAACGATTTGTTGAATATGCGCGTCCGACGGATAGAATTGCAGTTGTCGCTTTTGCAAGCGAGATTGAACTTGTTTGCGGGTTAACAACTGATAAAAAAGCGCTGTTTAAAAAAATCGACCACATCGACATAGAAGGCGGATCAGCTATCTGGGATTCGCTCAAATTCACCTACGAGAACATCATCAAAAAAGAAAGCGTCGGGCGGCGAAACGCGGTCGTGTTTATGACTGATGGCGAAGATTCCTCCTTAAAAACTTCCTTTGCGAATTTAATGGAAACAGTCAGAAATAATGACACGACCGTTTTCCCGGTCTATATTAATAGCCCGTATCCGGGGTGGACTAAAAAATTGCGCCGGAAAGGATTTCAATCTTTATGGTTGTTGGCTGAAGAGAGCGGCGGGCAATTATATGAAGTCGACGACGCCAAAGACTTAAACGGCATTTACGAGCAAATCATCAACGATTTAGGAAAGGTTTACAGCATCGGCTACGAGCCGAAAAATGAAATTCGCGACGGCGGATGGCGAAATTTGTCGGTCAAAATTAAAACGCAGCCGGATTTTGTCATCAGAACAAGACGCGGCTATTACGCTAAGTAGTGATTAAAATAAAACGATGAGGAAAACACAGAAAGAAAAATTCAGCATCCAAAGCGAAATTAACTACGTCATATTTTATGTAGATTTTGACAACGAAAGGGTCCTCAACGCGTGCGTCGGGAAATTAAATATATTGTAACAAATCAAGCGATAAATGATTGTAGCAATCGAGTAAATAGAGATGAAAGTGTTAGGTTTATTTTTGGCGTTATTTTTTGTTTTTGCCGTAAGTCTTTCCGGGCAAAGCAGATGTCTCACGGATGAAGAAGCGAAAAAAGTTATCGAATCAATCAAATCACCAGATCTTTCCGAAAACAAAAAACTTCGCAAAGAGATGCTCTCAATGCATGAAGAACGCGAAAAATTGAATGAGAAAATCTCTGAAAACTTTGAGAAAAATCAAAACCTCATCGTGGAAACGAATCAGATGGGCGAAAGACATCTTTTGCGCGTCTGCCAAATTCTTAAAACAAACGGCTGGTTGACCAAAGACGCCCTAAACGACGACGGATTCGAAGCCTTCAAAAACATCATCACGAATAATAAAGCTTATCAATTTCAAAGAGACTTGCTTCTTGTTCTGGTCGAGGCGGCAAAGAAAGGTTATATTGGAAATCCTCTTTTAGCTCAGATCGTTGACAACATCCGCATTGGCGCGGGGCAGCCGCAAATTTTCGGGACTTCGGCAACGATCAAGAATAATGTCATTTATCTGCGCCCTCTGCTCAATGAAGAAAAGGTTGACGAATGGCGGAAAATGTATAACCTGCCTCCGCTGGCCGATCAAATCAGAAATCTGGAAAATCGCTATCTGCTGCCGCTGCTAAAAATGCAGCGCCCGCCCGTTCCGCCGAATTTAATTCAGAAAAAAAATGACAAAGGCAGCGACACGGCGGTTTTAGGAATTACAGACGATGAAAATGAAGTTCTTAAAGTTGAAACCAAACTGGTCAGCTTGAATGTCCGTATCCTAAACCGGGACTTGAAATCGGCGGGCAATTTGACGCTCTCTAAAGAAGATTTCTCGATTCTGGAAGATGGAGCAGAGCAGGATATAGTTTTCTTTTCAACGACGGAACAGCCTTTTGATTTGGTTCTGCTGCTTGATTTTTCCGGCTCGACCGTGCAAAAAAGAGATTTGATCAAAAAGGCGGCGCAGCGTTTTGTCGAGTATGCGCGCCCGACCGATAGAATCGCCGTCGTAGTTTTTGCCAACGAAATTAAAATTATTTCCGACATGACGAGCGATAAAGCGGCTCTCACGCAAAAAATCAGAGATATTGAGATAGACGGCGGCTCGCCCATCTGGGATTCGCTCAAATTTACCTACGAAAACATCATCAAAAAAGAAAGCGCCGGACGCCGCAGCGCGATCGTTTTTATGACCGACGGCGAAGATTATTCGACGAAGACTACTTTTGCCGACGCGATGGAAATCGTCAGACGAGGCGACACGACGATTTTCCCGGTTTATATCGATAACAATACTTCTTATGCTCCTCATGAAAGATTTCGGCGAAAATCACAACAATCCTTATGGATGCTTGCCGAAGAGAGCGGCGGGCAATTTTACAAAGCCGACGATGTCAAAGATTTAAACGGAATTTACGAGCAGGTGATCAATGATTTGGGAAAGGTCTACAGTATCGGTTATGAGCCGAAAAACGAGGCTCGCGACGGCGGCTGGAGAAATTTATCGGTCAAAATCAAAACACAGCCGAATTTAATTACCCGAACCAGGCGGGGCTATTATGCTAATTAAAATCTGAGATAAAACTATGAAAGCAATTGCGGTTATTCCGAAAAAGCAAAAATCGGTCCATCTGGTCGAGATGGATGAGCCTAAACTCAGCGAAATCAAAGACGGGCGAGGCGTGTCGGTCGAGGTTTTACGCATCGGCGCGTGCGGCACGGATCGAGAAATCAACAATGGCGAATACGGTGTCGCTCCGCGCGGGTTTGATTTTCTGGTTCTCGGTCACGAAAACTTCGGGCGCGTCCGCGAAGTGGGCGAAAACGTCAAAGAATTAAAAAAGGGCGATTTTGTCGTCGCCACCGTGAGAAGACCGCGCGGTTCGAGCATTTACGACCGCATCGGCGAGCAGGATTTTACGACCGACGACAAATATTACGAGCGAGGTATCTCGCGGCTACACGGCTATATGGCTGAGTCTTACGTGGAAAGCGCCGACTTTCTCATTAAGATTCCGCCCACCATCTCCGAAATCGCCGTTTTACTCGAACCGCTGTCGATCATCGAAAAGGGATTGAAACAGGCGAGCGACATCCAGGAACGCTTAAAAATCTGGAAACCGAAAAACGCTGCCGTGCTCGGAACGGGCAACGTCGGGTTACTGACCGTCATGGCTCTCAGGATGCGCGGCTATGAAGTTCACGGTTTCGGGCGCGACGCCCGCGAAGGCTATTTAAATGCCGAACTGTGCGAAGCCATCGGCGCCACCTATGATTCGACCGCCGAAATGACGGTCGCCGATTCGACCAAGAAATACGGTGAATACGATCTTGTTTTCGAATGCACGGGCTTTTCGCCGATTATCTTCGACGCGATGCAGAGCCTCAATGAAAACGGCATTTTAATTCTCGCTTCCGTCACCGGCGGCGAACGAAAAACCGACGCCGTCCCTTCTGACAAAATCAACCAGATGTTTGTCCTGGGAAATCGCGCCATGGTCGGCACGGTCAATGCCAACCGGGAACATTTTGAAATGGGCGTCAAAGACCTGGCTCTCTGCGAAGCGATGTACGCGGGCTGGCTCTCAAGAATGTTGACGCACAAGGTCGAGGGGCTGGAAAATTACGAACAGATTTTCGACATCCTGGAAAATTCGAGTAAATACAAAGCGATCAAAGCGTATTTCGAGGTAAGTAAATTTTAATTCATTTATCATTTATCATTTATCATTGAACATTCAGCTATTAGTGAACATTCAAAAAATTGATAATTGATAAATGATAAATGATAAATGATAAATGACAATATGCCTGATTTTCCCGATACCGAGCGCGACAGCGAAGTTTTAACCGAAAGCGAGACAAAGCTGGAAAAGCCGAAGCTTTTCAAAGTAGTTCTGCACAACGACGATTTTACGACGATGGAATTTGTCGTCTTCATTTTGAAAACGGTTTTTATGCGTTCCGATGCGGACGCTTTTACGATTATGCTCAAAGTGCATAACGAAGGAATCGGCGTGGCGGGCATTTATCCTTACGAAATCGCAAATATGAAAGCCGAAAAAGCGGTTAATCTGTCGCGGGCGCACGAATACCCGCTTCTTTGCACTGTGGAGGAAGAATAATAACTTGAACGTAATTTGTGAGATAATCATCTAAACGAATTTAGAATTATGTTGACCAGAGAATTAGAAGAAACCTTAAGCTACGCGGTTGATGAAGCCGTCAAACACAAGCATGAATATGTCACTTTAGAGCATTTGCTTTTCGCTTTGCTCGAAGATAAAGCGGCGCACGATATTTTATATAACTGTGGCGCGAAAATTGAGGAAATCTCTAAGTCGTTGGAAGAATATTTCCTCGATGTTTTAGAGAAAATGCCGGATGGCGTGCAAAGGGCGCCCGAATTGACCTCGACGTTTCAAACCATCATTCAATACGCGATTTTGCAGGCCGAAGGCAGCGGGCAGGCGAAGGTTGACGGCGGAAACATTCTCGCTGCGCTTTATCAAGCCGAGCAATCTTACGCGGTTTATTTACTAAAGCAGCAAAATATTTCGCGGCTCGATATCTTAAACTACATCGCGCATGGCATCTCGAAAATCGAAGATCCGTTTCCGATGTCGTTCGGCACGGGCGATGAAGCGGAAGATGAGGAATTTGCCGAAGAACGCGCCAAGCCGAAAAAGAAAAAACCGCTCGAAGCCTTTACGGAAGAATTGGTTAAACGCGCGCATGAAGGCGGAATCGATCCGATCATCGGGCGGCAGGAAGAAATCGAACGCACGATTCAGGTGCTCTGTCGGCGCAAGAAAAACAACCCACTTTATGTCGGCGAACCGGGCGTTGGCAAAACCGCTCTGGCTGAAGGCTTAGCCTTAAAAATTGCCGAAGGCGAGGTGCCGGAAGTTTTAAAAAACGCGAAGGTTTTCGCGCTCGATATGGGCGCTGTTTTGGCGGGAACGCGTTATCGAGGCGATTTTGAGCAGCGTTTCAAAGCGATCATCAACGATTTGAAAAAGGAAGAGAACGCGATTCTTTTCATCGACGAAATTCACACGATCGTCGGGGCGGGCGCGGTTTCCGGCGGGGCGATGGATGCTTCGAATATTTTGAAACCCGCTCTGGCAGCGGGCGAACTGCGTTGTATCGGGTCGACGACTTACAGCGAATACAAAGCCGCGTTTGAGCGTGACCGGGCGCTTGCGCGCCGCTTTCAAAAAATCGAAATCGGCGAGCCGACGATAGACGAAACTTATGAAATTCTGAAAGGGCTAAAGAAATTTTACGAGCAGCATCACGGCGTCAAATATTCCGACGATTCTTTACGCGTTGCATCGGAACTAGCCGGAAAATACATCAATGACCGGCATTTGCCCGATAAAGCAATTGACGTCATCGACGAAGTCGGCGCGGCGACAAAACTGCTCTCGGAAGACAAACGTCCGAAGCTGATCTCCGTTCAGATGGTCGAAAACACGATTGCGCGGATGGCAAAAATTCCGCCGAAAACTGTCGTGGCGGACGAAAAAGACCGTCTTAAAACTCTCAAAGACGATTTGAAAGCAGTCATTTTCGGTCAGGACGAGGCGATCGACAAAATCGTCGACGCGATCCAGATTTCCCGCGCCGGTCTCGGACATGAAACAAAGCCGGTCGGCTCATTTCTCTTTTCAGGTCCGACCGGCGTCGGTAAAACCGAAGTTTCCAAACAGCTTGCGGAAATTATGGGCGTCGAATTCATCCGTTTTGATATGAGCGAATACGCCGAATCGCACACCGTTTCGCGTCTCATCGGTGCGCCGCCGGGATATGTCGGCTTTGATCAGGGCGGGCTTTTGACGGACGCGATTATGCGTCATCCGCATTCGGTTTTAGTTTTGGACGAAATCGAGAAAGCGCACCCGAATCTTTTTAATCTGCTTTTGCAGGTCATGGACAATGCGACACTGACCGACAACAACGGCAAAAAAGCGGATTTTCGCAACGTGGTTTTGATTATGACGACCAATGCCGGCGCGCGGGAATTATCTTCGGGCGGCGTCGGTTTTCGTAACCAATCAGATTTCAAAGGCAATGCCAAAGGCGTTATCGAACGCACCTTTACGCCGGAGTTTCGCAACCGTCTCGACGCCTGGGTGGCATTTAAAGCTTTAGATTTGAATATTATTAAATTGATTGTCGATAAATTTATCAACGAGCTAAACGGGCAGCTGGCCGAAAAGCGCGTGCTCGTCAAGCTCGAAGAACCGGCGCGCGAATGGCTGGCGAAAAACGGTTTCGACGCGCGATACGGCGCCCGCCCGATGTCGCGCCTGATTCACGAAAAAATCAAACAGCCTCTCGCTCAGGAAATTCTCTTCGGCAAATTGACTGACGGCGGAAGCGTTTTGGTAGACGAAAAAGACGGTGAATTGGTTTTGAATTTTTAGCGGCGACCGAAAATAAACGGATTGTTTTATACGATCAGCCTGGCAAGGCAGAGTATATTCAATTGGGAGAATATGAGCCAATCTCATTTGTTTTCCTTTTTTCAAGCTCGTCAGTTATCAGCCAAACGCGCCTGGACTCATTAAGAAGGTTTTATTCAACGCGCTCAAAAACAAGCAGCCTGAGAAACAAAATTTATTTTAGTTTCTCAGGCTGCTTGTTTTTTCAGAGCTTTCTCGCTCTTTATTTTGTTGATTCAAGTTTCTGTCTTTTATTCAGAAACTCTACCTCTTTTAGAAGACAAAGTTATCAACCTGAATGAACGTGTTCGCCGTCGCTCCACTTCCGATCGTCGTGCTGATCGCGAAGTTGACCAATCCGAAAAGCGAATCCTGAACCGTGTTCTGTCGAAACGTGTTGCCCGCAGATGTATCCAGCGTCATCAGTCCAAACACTGCTCCGGCTACATTATTTTCAAACACATTCAGCTGAACGATGTTGAAATTGCTGCCGTTCGCTCCGTCACTTCCTGCCAATACCAGGCCGAGACTGCTGGTAGGGGAACTGGGGTTGCCAACCACCGTATTGTTGTTGAAAGTGACATTCGACGTGTTCGTGCCGAAGATGCCGACTACGTTTCTCGTCGAAACATTAAACCGCACCGTCACCGTTCCGCCTGTTCCGTTGATCGCTTCCAAGCCGATCGCTTCCGAACAGTTCCGTGACGTGCTCGGACAGCTTACTACATTCAAAGACTGAATCCGATTGTTGAATATATCTCCCGTCGTTCCTCCTCCGACTGAAGTGAATGCTGCTCCGCCGGTGTTGTTCGAAAAGACGATTCCTCTTTGATTCGTCACCGGCGCCGCTCCGCCCGTCGTGCTGTTGCCGTTGATGTAATTGCCTCTGACCAGCGCCCGTGACGCTCCGGATGTTCCGGTCGTCACGTCGCCAACGAAAATTCCGTTCGAGCGGAAAAGCGAGACCGTGTTGTTCAAGATCGAAACAGGTGCTGCCGCCGATCCGCCTTCGACCACAATTCCGTTGCCGAGATTGTCCAGATTCGCGCCGCCCGTCACCGTGATGTTTTGCACACTCGTGTTAAAGACCGTGCTTCCTGACGCATCGTCCGTCACGACAATGCCGTTAAAAGCCGTCGCCGCAGCGTTCCCGGTTCCGCCGTCGACCGTGAAATTACCAAAGGTGATCCCGGTCGCATCCAGGGTGACGATACCGCGTGATTCGCCAGTGCCGGCATCAGCAGGCGTCGCCGCGTTGCTCTGAATCAAAACTCTGGAATCTCCCGGAGCAGTCGGATCAGCCACGCCGATCAAGGTCAGATTGGCGATCGAGACGACGATCGGTCCGGCATACGGCTGCGGCGTGTTCGGGTTTTGTGTATTGTAGTTCGGGCAAACGAAAATCGTATCACCCGGACCGGCGGCGCTCAGTGCACCTTGAATGGTAGCAAAAGGACCGAGATCGCTGGTCGTACAGCCGGTCGCATCCGGGTCCACTCTCAAGGTCGCCGCATTGGTCGAAACAGCGGCAAAAACCGTTAAAGCCAAAGCCAAAGCAATGGGCGCTTTTTTGATTAGATTTTTCATGATGTTTTTCATCCTTCTCCGTTTTTTATTTACTTATTTTTCCTTAGACAAAATCTTACTTCAATCACTTGAAAAATGACTTCATGGCTTATTCGATAAACCAAATTATTCAAGGGGACGTAAATTGATAGCTTAATTTGCCACAGGAAATTGTAAAATGCAAGTAAATAACAATTTAAAATAAAAAAGGGCTTTGCGAGATTTGCGTTTGCAAAGCCGCCGGAAAAGTTACTGAAAAACACATGGATGAGGAAGAATACATTTAATTTATATAATATTCAACACCATAGAGAATAAAAACCGTAAGTTATTACACTGACGGCTTTATCTAATCCAAAAGCTCAACAAATCACCTTTTCCGTTTACCTACAGCCCGGCTCACCTTATTGACCTGCTCAATTGCCAGAGAGATTAAAAATGAAACATGTTGACTTTGGTTCCGGCATCCATTTGTGGAAGTTGCGACGGACTTTTCTATCAAACTCACGAGCCGGTAAGATGAACAAACCGTCGCGCGCCTGTCGGATTTAAGAGACGCTTTACCATCCGAAAATTGTTTGATTTCTAAATAAAGATAAACTATGCTGCACCCTACAAGTCGTTTAGATTGAAGTCTGATTATGGTAGAGGAAACATGAAAAAAATTCTCGGGCTGACTTTTATTTTATTGGCGGTTGTCAACATTTTCGCTCAAGAAAAAACGATTGAAAAATCGGAATTCGATAAGGTTTTCCAAGCCTCTTTTGGAAAGAGATCTGGTAAATCCTACCGGAAAACAACCACGATGGAACATACTTTTCAGGGAGGAACGTCAACCGTAGGGTATCTTTCTAAATCAACCTCTGAGTTTCAATCGAGGATCGGCTATCATTCCGTTTACGAGGCAAAATTGAGTTCCGGAAACAAGAAAATTGAAAGGATTGTAATTGGGGATAAACTCTACACGCGGGAAGGAGACGGAGAATGGAAAGCAGGAAGCATCGAACCCCCGCCGGCGCCCGAAGGCACGATAAAAACACTAAGTAAAGAGACGGAATATAAGTTTTGGGGAAACGAAATCTTAAACAATCAAAACACAACTGTTTACCTGGTGGTTGAGAAAAGCAAAACTCTCAACGAAAAAAACAATATAGAATCTATTGTAAACGCAACGACCAAATATTGGTTCGCAGAAGACGGCGCATTGTTGAAAACCGAGAAAGTAAGGACATTTCAGAGCGGCGAAGCAGTATCGACTAATAAGGAAATTACAATATACGAGTTAGACCCGAATATCAAAATCGAAGCGCCCGCAGTTAAATAGAAATTATTTCGCGCGGCTTTAACTAAAATTTTACGGGGAAAATGTATCGCAGATTTTTGATAAATCTCCGACTCGAAACAAGGCGAGGAAGCTCAGCTTCCTCGCCTTGTTTTATTCTTTTTCCATCGCACAGAGTTGAGCTTTGTGTTAGCTCAACAAGTATTAAATTTTTGTATCAAGATGTGTTATAACAAGATTTATCTAAGCTATTCGAGAAAATCATCGGCCATTTCCCGCTCGCCGAGGTTATTGCTCATCACGATCCGCGCGCAGCCGTTCCAGCGAAGAATCGCATCGTCGTTTCCGGCGGGGCGAATCGCTTCGGCTTTTTCAAACCAATTCATCGCCTGGCGGAAAAATTCGTAAGCCGTGTGTTCCGAGCCGGACATTTTTCTGTTCAGCACGGCTTTTGCCCGCCGCTCGTAAATTATTCCCGTATAATAAGTTCGCTCGTATTCATCGCTGATTTGGGAGAGATAATCCTGAATCCGCGAATCGCCAATCGAATAATCTCTGGCGAAACGGTCGCTCATCGCCAGAATCAGCGTGACCAGCGCCTCCTGATTGGCGGGCTCGGCTTGTAAAATATCGAGACAGATGCTTTCCGCCGCGCCCGGTTCGTTGAGCAGGCGATAGTGTTTTGCTTTTTCGAGCGCTGCCGGAACAGCTTCCTTGTGCAGGAATTTTAATTCAAACATAAAACGTTTCTTTTACTCCTTATCATTTTTTCGAGAACGGCGAAAAATTCGCACAAGTCTGGTAATCGGGTCGTAAAATTCATCGACTACACGCTCTTTCAGCGGAATAATGGCGTTGTCGGTTATTGTAATATTTTCGGGACAGACTTTGGTGCAGCATTTCGTAATGTTGCAATAGCCGATGCCAAATTCCTCTTTCAATTCCTCGACACGGTTTTCCGTGTCGAGCGGGTGCATTTCCAGTGCGGCGGCGTAAACCAAAAAACGCGGACCGATAAACTCCTCGTGTTTATGATGATCGCGCAGGACGTGGCAAACGTCCTGGCAGAGATAACATTCGATGCATTTGCGAAATTCCTGCACGCGGTCGACGTCCGATTGCGCCATGCGCCACGTTCCATCCGCGGCGTCGGGCTGGCGCGGCTTGAATTTTTTGATGCGCTTTTTGACCTCGTAATTCCACGAAACGTCGGTCACCAAATCCTTTTTGAGCGGAAATGAACGCATCGGCTCGACCGTCACGGGATTTTCCATCGGCAGGCTGTTGAGCCGCGTCATGCACATTAATTTCGGCATTCCGTTGATTTCCGCCGAACACGAACCGCATTTTCCCGCCTTACAGTTCCAGCGGCAGGCGAGATCGCCGGCATGCTCGCCCTGAATTTGCAAAACCGCGTCGAGCACGACCATCCCTTCGGTGATTTCGGTCGTATAATCGACGAGTTCGCCCTTTTCGCTATTCCCGCGCCAGATTCTGAATGTTGCTTTTTTCATCTATGACATCTCCACAGAATTACTAAAAGAGAATTTACAGGGATGACAGGATGAACAAGGATGAATTTAGGAATTATCAAAGGAGATTATCATTATTTTTATCCCTGTAAATCCTGTTATCCCTGTAAATTCTTAAATTTAACCCATCTCGGCAATAATTTGTTTCAACTCATCCGGCATTTCCGGTATCGGCACGCGCGCGATTTGCATTGCGCCGTCAGCTCCTTTTTTGATCGTGAAATTGACCTTGCCAAATTCTGCCGCCTTTTCGGGGTAATCATCACGAAACTGCCCGCCGCGCGATTCCTTGCGCTCAATTGCCGCCAGCGTAATCGCTTCGGAGACGTTTAGCAAATTGTGCAAATCGAGCGATGTGTGCCAGCTCGGATTAAAATCTATATTGCCCGTCAGGCTGATTTTTTCTCTCCGCTGTTTAAGCTCTCTGACTCCATCAAGAGCGCGCAGCATTTCTTCCTCGTTGCGGACGATGCCGACCAAATCCTGCATCATATCCTGCAACTCGTGCTGAATCTGGAAAGGATTTTCACCACCCGTCCGGTCAAAGGCTTCGAGCGCCCAGCGCACTCTTTCCTGAATTTGTTCGTTGTTAATTTGTCCGAAACCATATTCGCCGGCAAATTTTGCCGCGTATTCGCCAGCCCGTTTGCCGAAAACGAGTAAATCCGAGAGCGAATTTCCGCCCAGACGATTTGCCCCGTTGATCCCGGCGGCGCATTCTCCGGCGGCGAAAAGCCCCGGAACGGTCGACATTTGCGTATCGGCATCGACGCGAACCCCGCCCATGATATAGTGGGTCGTCGGACCGACTTCCATCGGAGTTTCGGTAATATCCAAATCCGCCAGCTGTTTGAACTGATGATACATGCTCGGCAGTTTTTTCTTGATGTGTTCCGCCGCGTTTGGAAGCTTTTCTTTAATCCATGCAATGTCGAGATAAACACCTCCGTGCGGAGTGCCGCGCCCGGCTTTGACCTCGCGGACGATACAGCGCGCAACGTGATCGCGCGTCAGGAGCTCGGGCGGGCGGCGGGCGTTTTTGTCGCCCTGCGTGTAGCGCCAGCCTTCTTCCGGGTTGTCGGCTGTCTGGTCTTTGTAGTTGTCGGGAATATCGTCGAACATAAAACGCCGGCCTTCGCTGTTTTTCAAGACGCCGCCCTCGCCGCGAACGCCTTCCGTCACGAGAATCCCCCGAACTGATGGCGGATAAACCATCCCCGTCGGGTGAAATTGAATGAATTCCATATCAATCAATTCCGCGCCCGCGTCGTAAGCCAGTGAATGACCGTCGCCGGTTCCTTCCCAACTGTTGCTCGTAATTTTATACGCCCGGCCGATCCCGCCGGTCGCTAAAATAACCGCCTTTGCTTTGAAGATGCGGAATCTGCCGTGCTCGCGTTCATAGGCAAACGCGCCCGTGACGCGGTCGCCGTCTTTGAGCAGCGAAATCACCGTGACTTCCATATGCACGTCAATACCCTGGTGAATGCCGTGATCCTGCAGCGTACGAATCAATTCAAGACCGGTTCTATCGCCGACGTGCGCGAGACGCGGATAACGATGCCCGCCGAAATTCCTCTGTAAAATACGCCCGTCTTTGGTTCTATCGAAAACCGCGCCCCAGGCTTCCAGTTCACGAACGCGGTCGGGCGCTTCTTTGGCATGAAGCTCAGCCATCCGCCAGTTGTTAACGTATTGACCGCCGCGCATCGTGTCGGAAAAATGAACTTTCCAGTTATCGCGGTCGTCAACATTAGCCATCGCCGCCGCCATCCCGCCTTCCGCCATGACGGTGTGCGCTTTTCCGAGCAGAGATTTACAGACCAGCCCGACGGAAACGCCGGCCGCCGATGCTTCGATGGCGGCGCGAAGCCCGGCTCCGCCCGCGCCGATTACCAGGACATCGTGTTCAAAAGTTTGATACTCAGCCATAAGATAAGGGACGAGGGACGAGGGACGAGGGATAAGGGGAAGATTTCTCTCGTCCCTCGTCCCTCGCCTCTGATCCCTCTAGAAAATTCTCCAATCCGACCAGATTCCCATCGAGCAGAGACGCACGTAAACGTCGGAAAATCCGACGACGAACAGGCTAAACCAGGCAAACCACATATGACGCCGATTAAGCGCGCTGACGCAATTATAGGTGGCGCAGCGAATCGGCTTATCGGAAAGCTCATCGCAACGTCCGCCAACCAGATGGCGTAAGCTATGACAGCTAAAAGTATAGCCTGCTAGGAAAAACACGTTTGCGCACAAAATTATCGTCCCGACTCCGATGCCGAAAGAAGCTTGCCCGGTCTGAGGATTGGTAAACCACATCGCCTTCCACGCGTCATGAAGCAGGAAAATTAAGAAAATAAGCGCGAGATAAAGAAAATAACGATGAATATTTTGGATAATCAGCGGAAATTTTCGCTCGCCCCGGTAAGCGTGACGCGGTTCGCCGACGGCGCACGACGGCGGATCGGCCCAAAAAGCTTTGTAATATGCGCCGCGATAGTAATAACAGGTAAAGCGAAATCCGCCCGGCGCCCAGAGAATCAGAAGCGCGGGCGAAAACGGCAGCCAATCGGGAATCCAAGCCGGTTTTGCGCCGAACATGGCGTGCGGCGACGCGCCGAAAATTTCCGGCGAATAAAACGGCGAAAGATAATGAGCGCCCCCGCCGCTGTAAAAATAATGATTGCCTTGAAACGCCGCCCAGGTCGAATAAACTACGAAAGCGGACAATCCCAGAAAAACAAATAAGGGATACGCCCACCACGCGCCTTGTCGCATCGTTTGTCCGAACGAACGTCTTATAGGAAGACTTGTCGAAGACATAGTTTTCTACTTCAAACCTCCAAATACGCGGGGAATAAAATTATGGCAATAGAACTTTTTAGCTAGTTAAGTCTAAAAGATTATGAATCCAGATCTGAAATATGTCAATTTTTTGCACTCAGCCTTGAGCGTAAATCTATTTTATCCAGAGATTTATTTGATTTTCCCAGACATGATGTCTGAAGATGTATTTTGGATAGAGATTAAATAAAAGGGCATTTAATATGAAAAGGTTTGGAGAAAAAATAGAAGGAATTGAATATAAAAAAAGACCCGGAAGTTACGGCGTTATCGTCAAAGACAATCTCATCGGCGTCGTCAAATCGAGCGAATATGACGACTATTTTCTCGTCGGCGGCGGAATCGACGAAGGCGAAGAAGAAACCAGCGCTTTGCATCGAGAGGCAGCAGAGGAAATCGGGTTTCAGATTGAAATAGGAGAAAAAATCGGCGAAGCGATCGAGTATCTTTATTCCCCATCGGAACAAAAATATGTGGCAAAAGAATGTTATTTTTACCGTATATCGCTGGCAGGCAAAGCCGAAGAAAAAGGCAAACACGAATTAACCTGGATTACAAAAGATGAAATTAACAAAATGCATCACCAGTGCTATCGATGGATTATCGAAGAGGAATTGAAGCTAAAAAGCGAGAGTTAATCGTGCAAAAACTAAACTGGCGGCATCTTTTATAACGGTTTTGTCCGGTTGAAAATTTTCGGATTACTAGGGAGTCTATCAGGATTATGAGTCAAAAATTTATTACAGTTTCGGTTCTTGTCTCAGCGATTACGGGAGTAATCGCCGCTCTGGCAGTTTGTTTGGTGTTTTTCTTTTTCTTTTATAAGCCCGTTCAGAATGCAAAAACTATGACGCCGGCCATCGAGGAAGAGCCGAGCGCCACGCCGAAAAAAACAGAGTTTCCTTTAACTCCGTCAGCCGAAATTGAAGAATCCGCAGTTACCTCAGTCACTCTGGAAACTGTCTACAAGGGATTTTTTGACGAAAATTCCAAATGCAGAAAAACCTATAATGAAGTATTCGGAGATAAAGACGGCGTCTATAGCCCGAGTTCGCCCTGCCGCATCAATATAACTTTTAACCGCGATGGTCGCGCCGAGAAATCAATTGAAATCCGCCGCTACGATAGCGCCTCCAAAAATTGGCGTGTGGCGGAAAAAACAATCTGGAAATCGAAGGTTTCCGCCGGGCAATTCAAAAAAATAACCGAAAGCGTCTTAAACAACGATGCTTTTAAGTCCTGGAGAGACGGCACGATGATTAATGTCAGTAATTCTTCCGTGACGGTCAGGCATACCAATGGCTCAAGAACGCCGATGAGCAATGTCGATGAGAAAACGACGGTTTTTTTATCGATGATGGATGCCTTCAAACAACTGGATAAACAGCTCGACTGGGAAAAAATTCAATAAACTCGATCATTCCTCTTCTTCGAGCGTCATTTCTGAAATTTTCCCGCTTTCATTGACCGCAAAACGCCACAGGAAGATTCGTTTCGGCGTTTCGGCTTTGTAGCGATAGATTTTTGCTTTGCCGGAGGTTTCGCTGCCGACAAAGACGAGATTTCTGATTGCGCCGAAAGAGGCGATGCGTTGATTATTTGTTTTGACGCGTTCGGTAGAGAGAGATTTGACGAGTTCGTCGGTTAATAAATCGGGACTTAATTTATTCTCCAGGCGCCCGCGCAAAGCGGCGGAAATTGTTTGCGAAATTTTTGCGTCCGGTTCAGATTCGGCTTTCATCGCTTTGAGCGAGATCGCCGGAAGATAAATTTTTGCCACGCCGCGCGCGATGATGGTTCCGAGCCCCTGATCGCCCAGGTTAGTGAGGGCGATGACAGTTAAATTATCGTCGATAAAACGTGAGATGTTCGCGGCAAATCCGGCCGTTTGCCCGCTGTGAGAGATAAGCCGGTGACCGCGAAACTCGGTCACGTTCCAGCCGAAACCATACGGATAAATCTCGCCGTTGTTAAATCTAACGGGCGTCCAGATTTGCGTTTTGCTCTCTTTTTTGAGAAACGTCTCGCCGCGTAGAGCAGCATCCCATTTCGCCAGATCGACGACGGTCGAAACGATTGCGCCGGCGCTGAAAATGTCGGTCAAATCGTAATCGCGCCCGACCAGCTTTCCGTTTTCCCACTCGTACCCGTCGGCGCGATTCGGAACGATAAATTGCGGGTCCCGGTTAGCCGTTTGATTCATCCCGAGCGGTTGGAAAATCCTCTCGCGGACAAAATCCCAGTAAGATTTGCCGGTCACCGATTCGATCATAAAACCCAGTAAATTGTAGCCCGAATTACTGTAGTTATACTGGTCGCCCGGCTCAAACTCCAGCGGATACGCGCCGATTGCTTTGATAAATTCGTCTCGCTTTAATCTTTTGGTCAATTCAAAACCGGAAAGTCCCGTGTAGCTTTTAATCCCGGAAGTGTGCGTCAGGAGATTTCTGACCGTCACTCGATTCCAGCTCTCCGGCGCGCTTGGCAGATATTTCGAGATTTTTTCGTCCAGGTTTATTTTTCCTTCTTCGACGAGCAGCATAATGCCCGCGGCAGTGATTTGCTTGCTGACTGAGCCGATTTCAAAAACGGTATCTTTTGTTGCCGGAACGTTTAATTCAACGTTTGCCATACCGTAGCCCAAAGCTTTGATGAGCCGCCCGTCTTTAACGACGGCGATTGCTGCGCCCGGAATATGGCGCTCCTGCATCTGCGCTCTGACGTAATCGTCAGCCTCGTCGGCTTGTGCCGAAAGATTGAAAAGCAGAAAGAAGGTGACGAGCAAAAACGCGAAGTGTAAATAAACCAATTTGTTTTTCATAAGCTGCGAAATTTTTTTATTCAGGTTTCCAGACCGTCAAACTGCCTTAGCTCGGCAGCAGACCTGAATTATACACGATGAGCAAATATTCGCGAAAAACTCAACCTTTGCAACAATTATCCCGGAGAAAAAATAATATTTCCCGAAGGTGGCATCGATCAGCATTTGAATATCGGCATTTTTTTTACATTTCTCTAAATAAATTTTTGTAATCGTTGTAACGTCAAGCTATTCTTTTAATTATATTTTTTTTATATCGATTGGAAATTTTTCAAAAACTTATTTTGGGGGCGGGAGATGTGAAATGAAAACAGACGTAATAATAACCGGCGCCGGTCCGACCGGGCTGGCCTTAGCTTGTCAGTTGATCAGATATGGCGTTGATTTTGTCATTTTTGATAAAAAGGAAACGACCACTCCGTATTCCAAAGCAATCGGTGTGCAGGCGCGTACGCTTGAGATTTACGAGCAAATCGATTTAGCGAATAAATTAATTGAACAGGGCGCAATCGCTCAAAAAGCCCGGATGATTGTCGGGGGCGAGGTGCGCGGCGAGATCGAGTTTGGCGAAATCGGGAAAGGGATGAGCGCGTATCCGTTTGTTCTGCTCGTCGAACAGGGCAAGCACGAAACGCTGTTGTATGATTTCATCAAAGCGCACGGCAGAGATGTTCTTTGGAAGACGGAACTGGAAAGCTTCACTCAGGATGAAACGGGCGTCAAAGCAAACATTAAAAGCGCCGCCGGGAAAACCGAAACAATCGAAGCTAAATTTCTCGTCGGCTGCGACGGCGCGAAAAGTCCTGTCCGTCATTCTCTCGATCTGAAGTTTGAAGGAATAACGTTTGAGAGAATGTTTTACGTCGCCGATGTCCAGATTGATTGGAAATTTTCGCACGACGCTCTTCACGTTTTTCTAATGAAAAATAATCTTCTCGCATTTTTCCCGATGGTCGGCAGCGATAAGCACTATCGCATCGTCGGAACTTTCCCGGAGGAATTTACCAAAGACGAAGGCGAAATTCTATATGAAGAAATCGAAGAGCAATTCAAAAAGGATGCGGAAATCGACTTTGATATAACAAACGTCAATTGGTTTTCCACTTATAAAGTCCACACGCGGCATGTCAGCCGTTTTTCCGCAGGCCGATGCTTTCTGGCCGGAGATTCCGCTCATATTCACACGCCTGCCGGAGCGCAGGGAATGAACACGGGCATTCAGGACGGCTACAATCTGGCCTGGAAATTAGCCTTTGTGTTGAAAGGCGGGGCGGGGGAAAAAATTCTGGAAACTTACAATGACGAGCGTCTCAAAAATGCGGAAAATCTCTTAAAAACGACCGACCGATTTTTTAATCTGGTCGCCAGTCCCGAACCGGTTTTGACTTATCTGCGAACGCACATCTTTCCTTATGTGGCGGGCGCCGCTTTTAGTATCGATGCCGTCAAAAAATTCGTCTTCCCGCGCATTTCGCAAATCGGAATCAGTTACCGCGATTCCTCGATCAGCGCAACCGAAGGCAGTTTTGAAGTTAAAGCGGGCGACCGGATGCCGTATTTTGAAGTCGAAGGCGCAAGCATCTACGAGCGCTTGCGTGAGCCGAAATTTCACCTTTTGATATTTTCTGACGGAAGTAATGATTCGCCCGACCTGCCCGCCGATTTCAAAACCGAATATGCCGATCTTCTCGATTTTCACGTTTTACCTTTGTATCCGGGGATTGTCGAAACATTCGGCGCAAAAGAATCTTTTACGATTCTTTTAAGGCCGGATAACTATATCGGATTAATTTCTGCGGGAATTTCGCCCGATGCGGTTCGCAGCTACCTGAACCGCATCTCTTCGAATCATCAATAATCTTTAAAAATCTTCTTGACAAAGTTTGTTTTATCAATTAGGTTAACGCTGTTAATTATTTTATGGGCGTTAAAGAAAGAAGACAAAGGGAAAAAGAAAATCTCCGGCAGGTGATTCTCGACACGGCGAGCGAGATGTTTGCCGAAGAAGGCTACGCCAGCGTTTCGATGCGTAAAATCGCCGATGAAATCGAATATTCGCCGACGACGATTTATCTTTATTTCAAAGACAAAAACGACTTGTTCAGCCAAATCTGCGATGAAACTTTTGCTCAATTGGCCGAGCACCTGGACAAAATTATTTTGCAGGACGCCGGACCGATTGAAAATTTAAGAAACGGTTTGCGTGCTTATATTGAATTCGGACTCGCGCATCCTAATCACTATGAGGTGACGTTTATGACCCCGATTATGGGAAGTCTCCGGCAATCCGTCCACGCGTTTGAAGGCTCGATGGGACAACAGGCTTTCGCCTATATGTATAAAGTCGTTTCGGCCTGCACGGAAACCGGTCAAATTAAAGGCGATCTGGAAACCATCAGTCAAACGCTCTGGGCCGGCATCCACGGCGTTACTTCTTTGCTTATTGCGCATACGGATTTTCCCTTTGTGGAAAAAAATAAACTGATTGATTCGGTTATCGACACTCTGATCAAAGGGTTAAAAGCCTAAATTTTTTAATCTGAAGCTTAACGGCGTTAAGTAATGGAAAGATGTTAACAGGAGACAAAACTATGAAGAAAATTTCGATTTTGCTGGCATTGTTTTTAGCTATTTCAACACATGCCTTTGGACAAACGTCAAAGCAGGCGGGCGAGAACGAAAAATTTAAGAAACAAGCGGAAAAACTTCGTCCCGTGATTGACGCCTTTTTAAAACAATTCGTCGACGCCTACAACAAACCGGATGCGGACGCGCTGGCCTTGCTTTATACGGAAGACGCCACCTATATCGGCACGGCCGGAGACGTCACGCAAACCAGGGACAAACTTCGTCTCGGGTTAAAAAATAGTCTGAACTATTTCAAAGAGTTCAGCGTTACTCCGGATGAAACAGGTGCCAGCGGCGATTTGATTTACCAGCGCGGGACTTATTCGCAAAAACTCAACGTACCGAACCAGCCGGTGGAAACCTACACGGGTAAATATTTGATAATTTTACGTCGTCAAGCCGACAAATCATGGAAAATTCAGATGCAAATGGTCAGCCGCGACCGCCCGCAGCGATAAATCGGAAATAATTTTAAGTTTCTCTTAAAGAAAACAATATGAACGCAGAAACAATTTTTTCAATCGCCAATATGACGGCTCTCGCCGCGTGGATTTTGCTCGTCGTTGTGCCGCGCTGGCGGTGGACGAGAAAAATCGTTCTCTCCGGTGCCATTCCGCTTCTTCTCTCGGGGGCTTATCTGATTTTGATAGTTTTATTTTTTGGCAAAGCGGAAGGCGGTTTTGATTCCTTAGCCAACGTGATGAAACTTTTTACCAATCAATGGGCGACTCTGGCGGGATGGATTCATTACCTCACGTTTGATTTATTCGTCGGCAGTTGGGAAGTCAAAGACTCCCAGGCGCGCGGGATTTCTCATTGGCTGGTCATTCCGTGTCTGATTTTGACCTTTATATTCGGTCCGATTGGATTTTTGCTCTATCACATTTTGCGATTTGCCGCGTCGAAAAAAAGCGCGCAGGGAGAAGTGCCATGAAGATTAAAGAATTTTTAGGCGATATCTGGCAGCATCAACGCGTTCTGATGACGGCTGGTTTTGGTTTTATCGCGCTGTTGTTGATTTTAGGAATTATTTCACTGTTTGATTCGCAGCAGATTTTAGGCATCAACCGCTGGATAAAACCGATGAAATTTGCCAGCTCGATTGCGATTTTCCTGTGGACGCTCGCCGTTTATCTGTATTTTTTGCGAGAGCACGAAAAAGCCTCGCGAGTTATTTCTTTAGGCGTCATTGCGATGATGTGCGGGGAGATGATTTTAATCATCATGCAGGCGGCTCGCGGCACGACTTCACATTTCAATCATTCGACAGCATTTAATGATATGATTTTCAGCGTCATGGGATTGATGATTACGGTCAGTACAATATTGATTATTTATCTGACTGCTCTATATTTTCGAGCCCGTTTTGAGATGCCGAAGGCTACAGTTTGGGGAATGCGTCTGGGATTGGTTTTGTTTCTTCTGGCGAGTTTTGAGGGCGGATATATGTCGGCGCAAATCGGGCATGCGGTCGGCGTCGCCGATGGCGGAGCAGGACTTCCTTTGGTCAATTGGTCGACGGAAGGCGGTGATCTGCGCGCCGCGCATTTTGTTGGGATGCACGCTCTCCAAATGATTCCGTTATTTTCTCTGATGCTCGTCAGGCTGGAAAAACGATTTGCGCCCGTCCGCCCGATAGTCTTCACCTTTGTTTTTGCGATGCTTTATTTCTCGATGTTTTCTTTGGTCTTCGTGCAGGCATTGCGCGGGCGACCCCTTCTCGGAAAGGAAATCATCGTCACCCAAAAAGCTTTAGAAAATAAACATTAAATGAATTCGACACCAACCAATCTGTATAAAACGGCAAAGATTATCTCGGTTATCGGCAGCCCGTTTGTTTTGTTTCCGTTTACGGTTTTTACGGTTGCCTTTTACGATGCGCCGCCCGAATGGGCTTTAACCGTCGGATTAATTACCGTTTTAGCAATTGTAGTTCCGCTTTTATTTGTCATTCGACGCAAAGTCGTCGCCGGGAAATGGAGCGACCACGATGTCTCGGATTCTACCGAGCGCCGCAATTTTTATGCGATTACCATTACTATCGTCGGCGTCTGCAGCCTTCTTTTCTGGCTGTTGAATTTTCCGCGCTCCATCGTGATTGGGATAATCGTCAGTCTCGGATTATTGCTGGCGGCGGCGCTGATCAACTGGTGGTCGAAAATCTCCCTGCATTTGATGTTTGTCATGTATTGCGCCGTCTCTTTGATAACACTGAATTACTGGATAGCGTTAACTCTGATTTTTTTCGCAGTACTGGTCGGCTGGTCGCGCGTCTTTCTCGGGCGGCACAGTCTGGGGCAGGTTTTAACGGGCGCGGCGCTCGGCACGCTCGGCGGACTTTTTCTGATAAAGGTCATTTCGGTTTTGTAGATAAATAAAAAAAATTAGCTTTTCCGCTTTGAAATTTTATTTTCTCTTATGCTATCTTTTCAAACACTATGAAAATACGTATCCGCTAAAACACTCGCAGCTTTAATCTTTGTTTTGTTCGCCTAAAATTCAGCGAACAGGCAAATCCCGCTTTGGTTTATTTCTTTAAATACAATTAATTTTATATGTTACAAGGTTCGGACACTTCCGTCTCCGAGACGGGAAATAATTCATTTTGGTCGATTTTGCGCGAGGCGGTCGCCGGCTCAAAGCGCGATTTTACGCAAGGCTCAATCGGCACGGCTATTTTTCTGCTGGCGGTTCCGATGATTTTGGAAATGTTTATGGAAAGCCTTTTTGCCATCTGTGACATTTTCTTTGTTTCTAAACTCGGCCCCGAGGCGGTCGCCGCCGTCAGTCTGACCGAAGCGATGATCGTCATTGTCTACGCGCTGGCGATCGGCATTTCCATCGGCGCGTCGGCGACCGTCGCGCGCCGCATCGGTGAAGGAAATCGCGATGCCGCTTCCCAGACGGCAATCCAGGTTCTTTATCTCGGATTGATCATTTCCGTCGTTTTAGGCGTGATCGGCGCCGGTTTCGCGCCGCAACTTCTGGCATTGATGGGAGCTGAACCAGGAGTCATCGCGCAAGGGACGACTTTTGCGCGGATCATGCTCGGGGGAAACGTCGTCATCGTTTTTCTGTTTCTGATCAACGGAATCTTTCGCGGCGCGGGCGACGCGGCGATTGCCATGCGCATTTTAATCCTGGCAAACACGCTCAATATCATTCTCGCGCCGTGTTTTATCTTCGGCTTCTGGTTTTTCCCCGAAATGGGCGTAACGGGCGCGGCGGTCGGCACTACGATCGGGCGCGGATGCGGCGTTTTGTTTGCTTTGCGGTATTTGTTTCGGCGCGAGGAGCGCTTCAAAATCGAGCGCAGGCATTTTGCTTTTCAGGCGAAACTCGTCCTTCAGCTGGTCAAGCTTTCCGCTTCGGCTTCGTTTCAAACAATTGTCGGTATGGCGAGCTGGACGGTTTTGATCCGCGTCATTTCCGGTTTCGGTACGGAAGCGATTGCGGGTTATCAAATCGGCATCCGCGTGATTATTTTCGCGCTGTTGCCTTCGGTCGGAATGAGCAACGCGGCGGCTACTTTGGTCGGGCAAAGTTTGGGCGCAGGCCATCCGGAACGCGCCGAACAGGCAGTCTGGAAAGCGGCGCTCTACAACGCCTGTTTTCTAACCGCCGTCGGCCTTCTTCTGGCTGTTTTCGCGCACACGATCGTCGGGTTTTTCACGACTGAGCCGAATGTTTTAAGCATCGGGACGGATTGCCTGCGGATTGTCGCCGTCGGTTTTACGTTTTACGCCTTCGGGATGGTCATGCAAATGTCTTTTAACGGTGCGGGCGACACCGTCACGCCGACATATCTCAATATTTTTATTTTCTGGCTGTTTGAGATTCCTTTTGCCTACGCCCTGGCATATTATTTCGGACTCAAAGAACACGGCGTTTTCTGGGCGATTTTGGCGGCCTTCTGCGTTCTGGCCGTCGTCGCAACAATTCTTTTTAGGCGCGGCAAATGGAAAACTAAAATGGTTTAAAGAAAGGCAGAAGCCCACGCGAAAGCCGCGGCGCAGGCTTTTGCTTATTCACGAATTTTTTGTGCGATTTTCTTCGCTGTCCAACCGATGAAAAGCCATTGCAATGTAACGAAAAATAAAAAGGTGATAAAACCAAACTGTCCCCATAAAAACTCAAACATTGTCATCGAAAACAAAGATTTTACGGCAGCCAAGGGAATTATAGTGAGAAGCAATGCCGGAGAATTTTGACCGAGCATTATTTTATCAAAATTGGTTAATGGCTGATTGATGCCTTTCAGACTGTCATGGGCAAAATAACAAAGATTGAGCCCTGCCAGAACAATTCCTAAACGATTGGTGATTAAGCCTTTGACAAAATTTTTCATTTTCTTTTACCTCATAGATTTATTATTTTCGTTACACCTCGGCCTGGGAACTTTGTTCCCAAATTTAGCGAAAGTAATTTTTCCGTTTATTTAGTCAGAAGTTTTATAGCTGTTTTTTCATTTTTTAGTGAGTAACCCGAATGCGATGGAATGTTAGCCGCGAAGCGTGCGAAAGAGTCAAGCTACAGGCGGCAAGCCTGTAGTATTAGCAGAAAAAGAATGTCAAGCCCGCATTGGCGGGCGACAGAGTTATTCACTCACAAATGTTAAGAGAGACTGGGTGCCGCCTGAAAAATAAACCTCTGCGCCCTTTGCGACTGCTTTGCGTTCTTTGCGGTTTAATTGGCTGTTGACGAGATAAAGGAGAGTTGACATTGAAGATACATCTGGATACTGATTTCGGCGGCGATATTGACGATCTTTGCGCTTTAGCGATGCTGCTTCGCCTGCCCGGCGTGGAGATTACGGCGATAACTACCTCGGCTGAAGAAAACGGCAAAAGGGCAGGCTATCTGCGGCACACGCTCGAACTCGAAAAAAGAGAAGAGATCCCGGTTGCCGCAGGCGCGGATTCTCATCTGAAACATCCGTACCCGGACGAAAAAATCTACTGGGGTGAATCTATCGCACCTTCACCTAATCCCATGGAGGAAGCGCTTTCGCTGCTCAAGCAGAGCATCGAAGATGGGGCGATTGTGGCAGCCATCGGGCCTCTCAAAAATCTGTCTTTACTGGAGAAAAAATATCCCGGAATATTGCAAAACGCTCGATTGTTTCTGATGGGCGGTTTCGTCTACCCGACGCGTGAAGGCTTTCCGCAATTTAGCCGCGAGGATGATTACAACCTTCAAATCGATGCCGAATCCGCCGAGTTTGTTCTCACGCATTCTAGCCCGACGCTCGTTCCTCTTTCGGTGACGGTTGAAACCTTTCTAAGAAGAGCGGCGCTGGAAAAACTGAAACGCGCGGGCGCGTTGGGACAATTAATCGCGCGGCAGGCGGAAGCCTTCGCCGGAGATGAGAAAATGGAAGAAAAATTTGGAAAAACTTCCGCCCGTCTGCCCGACGATATAATCAACTTCCAGCACGATCCTCTCGCCTGCGCTATCGCTCTCGGCTGGGCGGAAGGCGTGGAAATTAAAGAAATCCCTCTCAAAATCGAATTAAAAGACCGGCTGATTTACCAGACGATTGATGCCGGCGGCAAGCGGACGCGGGTGGTCACAAAAATTGACGGAACGCGATTTAGCGAGTTTTGGCTAAAGACGGTGGCGCGAGGTTGATTCGTCAAATTTGTGTTTATAATTTTCACGCAAGGCTATCCGAAAAAATACTTCTTCAGATGAAGAAAATTATTTGTCAAAACGGGTAACTTTTTTCCTGATTTTTGCGCGTTAGTGAATAGAGGTTATCGTGCACTCGATAACTCGAAATTTCATAAAGCAATCATCAAGGAGAAAATATATGTCAGTAGATGGAATTAAAAATGGAAAAGTGCCACCGGTTTTCGGCAGTTTTGGATCTCAGAATCAACAACATCAAAGGGGACAAAACCCGCAAGGCGGAGGACAGAACGGCGCAGGACAAAAAGGCGGTAGTGGAGGATCGGGCTTTGATTCTGCCGACAAATTTATCGAAAAAACAAATGTTCCGGTGCACAATGTCAAAATCAATCCGATAGACAATTCTCCGGCACCTGGAAAAATTTATTACAAAGCCGCCAAATGGGGAACCGGCAGCGCGTCGGCGAGCGACAATGTGCACATCAGCGCCGAGCTTAACGGTGCGCCGCCGGACGGATCAGTTAAAATTCACATTATTCACGAAATAGACGGGCAGAAAACACGCATCGAATCGATTGATGGCTCTTTAACGAAAGGCGTCGTTTCGGCAAGCTGGCAGGCGAAAAACAAAGGTCCGAATTGGAACAAAGGCGTTTATAAATTTATCGTCGCGGGCGGCGGAGCCATCGGTGAATCGAATAATGATTTAACCCTCGATTAGAAAACAAAACTTAAACTTTTAAAAAGCGTGGTCAATATGATATTTTGACTACGCTTTTTGGTTTTCCGGCAGGCTTTCGAGTTAAAATAATTTTATGTCGGCGATCAGCTTTCCAAACCCGCGCACTCACGAATTTTACGAATGGGTTTTATTCGGCGATTATTATTACAATGCCCGCGACATTATCGGTTTCGGCGGCGATTTAACTATCGAAAACCTGCGCGCTGCTTACCGGAGGGGGATTTTTCCATGGCATATCGACGGTTTGCCTCTTCCATGGTTTTGTCCCGAGCATCGCGCCGTTTTGGAATTTTCCGAGCTTCACATCCCGCGAACTTTGCGCAAGGAATGGCAGAAACAAAAGTTCACTTTCACGATGGACAAAGATTTTCGCGCCGTCATCGAAAACTGCGCGCAGGCAAAGCGCAACGACGGCGGCGGAACCTGGATAACGCAGGATTTTATCGACGCCTACTGCAAATTTCACGCGGAGGGCGACGCGCACAGCGTTGAGGTTTGGGATGATGAAAAGCTGGTCGGCGGGCTTTACGGCGTCAATGCCGCGGGAGTTTTTTGCGGCGAAAGTATGTTTCATCTCAAATCAAACGCTTCAAAATTAGCCTTACTTTTTTTGGTCGAGCATCTTAAAAATCGCGGAGCAACGTGGCTTGATATTCAGGTGATGACGCCGCATTTTGAGGTTTTGGGCGCGAAAGAGATCAAGCGCGTGGAGTTTTTGGATAAACTGGAAAAAACACAGTCGCTCGGCTTAAAGCTATTTTGAGAGATTATGGATGTGCAAAAACAAATACGAGAACATCTGCTCGAACTGCTCGAAGGCAAATCGGCACACATCGATTTGGAAAGTGTTTTAAGAGAATTTCCCGTCGGAAAAATCAACACGCGCCTGGAAAACGCGCCGCATACCGCCTGGGAATTGCTCGAACATATTCGCATCGCACAATGGGATATTCTCGAATTCAGCCGTAACGCGGCGCACGTCACGCCGGAATTCCCCGAAGGCTTCTGGAATAAAACCGAAGGAACGGCGGAAGATTGGCGCAATTCCGCGCAGCAAGTTTTGGATAATTTGCAGGAAATGCGTGATTTAATCAATGATGAGAAAACCGATTTGCTCGCCAAAATCCCGCACGGGACAGGGCAAACCGTCTTGCGTGAAGCAATGCTCGTTGCCGATCATAATGCTTATCATCTCGGGCAAATCGCTTTTATCATGCGCTCTCTGGAGAAAAAATAATGCCGCACCGCGAAAGAAAAAACATCCGCCCCGGACTAAAAGTCGCCATCGTTCTAAAACAAGACCAGCGAACCGGAAAAAGAACCATCGGAACGGTCAAAGATTTACTGACCAATTCAAATTTTCACCCGCACGGAATCAAGGTTCGTTTAACGGACGGGCAAGTCGGGCGCGTTCAGGAGATTTTAGAGAACGATAAGTAAACAGCAAATTAACAAGGGAAATTGACAGGGATAACAAGGATAGACATGGATAAAACCAAATTATTTTAAAATCCCTATTAATCCCTGCTATCCTCGGTTAATTTCCCTCCATTTCCATCTATGATAATCTTTGAGTTCAAAAATTATGAAAACTTTTCTAATCTACGGCGCAAACGGGTATACGGGCGAGCTGATTACGCGGTTTGCGGCAGAAGGCGGGATGAAACCGATTTTAGCGGGAAGACGCGCGGAAAAGATTGAAAATCTGGCGAAGCGATACGATTTTGATTTTCGCGTTTTCGGTTTGGATGAAAGGGAAAAGCTTGACGCGGCTTTAAGGGAGGTCGAGCTGGTTTTGCACTGCGCCGGGCCTTTTTCTTTAACGTCGCGCCCGATGGTCGAAGCGTGTCTCAGGAGCAAAAAGCATTATCTGGACATCACGGGCGAGATAGCTGTTTTTGAAGCGATGGCGCGGCTCGATAAAAAAGCTGAGGAAGCCGGAATCATGATCATGTCGGGCGTCGGTTTTGACGTTGTCCCGTCGGATTGCCTGGCCCGGCATTTGAAAGACCGTCTGCCGGGCGCGACCCGGTTGACTTTAGCCTTTTACGGTCTGGGCCGAATCTCGCACGGCACGCAGGCGACGATGACGATGAACGTCGGGAAAGGCGGCGCGATTCGCCAAAATGGAGAAATTAGAAGCGTTCCGGCGGCATTTAAAACGCGTGAAATCGATTTCGGCGAAGTCAAAAAAACCGGCGTCACGATTCCCTGGGGCGACGTTTCGACCGCCTTTTATTCGACCGGCATTCCGAACATCGAAGTTTACACCGTGATCCCGGAATCGAATTTGAAAATGCTAAAATTGAGTCGTTATCTGGGATGGCTTCTGGCGACAAAACCGGCGCAAAATTACCTGCAGAAGCAGATTCCGGCGGGCGGACCTTCCGACGAAGAACGCGCTAAAGGCAAAACGTATCTTTGGGGCGAGGCGGCGGATGAAAAAGGCAATCGCGTCGAGTCTCGACTTCAGGGAATGGAAGGGTATACAATGACGGCATTAACGGCATTGAAAATCACGGAAAAGATTTTAAACGGCAATTTCTGCGCGGGATTTCAAACGCCGGCCAAATGCTACGGCGCGGATTTGATTTTGGAGATTGAAGGAGTGGAGAGAACGGATAATTGAAAACTGAAAACTGATAATGGATAATTTAAGAAAATCTTAACCTTTTATCTCCTTCGACATTTTGCATTTTGAATTTTAATTTAGAAATTATGGACAGACGCTCATTTTTATATCGACTGGGGCTCGCTTCCGGCGGTTTGGGGCTCGCCTGCCTCGGATTGACAAAACGCTCGGAAGTTTTAGCAAAGGCGGAAAATTTATCTCAATTTAAATCTTACGGCTATGGCGAACTGATTCCGACGGTGACGAAAAACACGGGTGAAACTTACCTGGCGCTGCCGAAAGGCTTTGAATATACGGTCATCGGAAAAATCGGCAGCCCGATGGCGGATAGCAACAAAACTCCGGCGCGGCACGACGGAATGGCGGCTTTTATGGTTCGCAATGAGCTTCGCGTCGTTCGCAATCACGAAGTTAACATCAAAGTTCCGGTGGCGGGCGCAGCCATCGGCGCAAATCCGTACGACGAAGGGGCGGGCGGCGGAACGACAACGCTCGTCATCGATCCGAAGACGCGCGAAATCCTTCGCGATTTTATCAGTTTGAGCGGTACTTTGATCAACTGCGCCGGCGGCCGAACTCCCTGGGGAAGCTGGATTTCATGCGAGGAAACGACGCTCGGACCAACCTTGAGAGAGGCTTCAAACGGAAGAAAAACCGGCGGATTCGCCAAGCCGCACGGATATTGTTTCGAGGTTTCGGCTTCGGCTAATTCACCGGTTTCACCCGTGCCGCTGAAGGCGATGGGCAGATTCGTTCACGAAGCGATTGCCGTCGATAAAAAATCCGGTGTCGTTTACCTGACCGAAGATATGACTCCCGCCGGATTTTACAGATTTCTTCCGAAACGCCATAAACGTCTCGCCGAAGGCGGCCGGTTGCAGATGCTGGCGATCAAAGATCGCCCGAATTACGACACGCGAAAAAATCAAAAAGCCGGGATGAGCTTTACGGCAAACTGGGTAACGATTGACAATCCTGACCCTTTGGAAGCCGATCTCGACGAAAAAGCTGTACAAAAGCAAGGCCAGGCCAAAGGCGCGGCGCTTTTTACGCGGCTCGAAGGCTGTTTTGCCGGCGATAAGGGAAGAATTTACTTTGATTCGACCAGCGGCGGCGATAATGGCGGCGGGCAAATCTGGCTGTATGAGCCGACCGGGCGTGATGAAGGCCGACTGACTTTACTGTTTGAATCGCCGAGCCGCGAGATTCTGGATATGCCCGACAATATGTTTATGCGACCGAAAAGCAACCAGCTTTTTATCTGTGAAGACAGCGATTACGTCGGCGAAGGCGGAACGCCGGAAAATTATATCAAGATTTTAACGCCCGACGGCAGAATCGCCGATTTTGCCAAAAACATCACGCCGAAATTCGTTACGAGCGAGTTTGCCGGAACCACCTTTTCCAAAGACGGCAAAACCCTTTTCGTCAATCTGCAAACCATTGGCGCAACATTCGCGATCTGGGGAGATTGGGGTAGATTTAAAGTCTAAAGTCCGTAGTCCAAAATCTAAAGTCCAGAGTTTAGAGTCCATAGTCGAAATCTTCTAACTATGGACTCCAGACTCCGGACTATGAACTCTTCAATCTTACGCTGCCGTTTCAAACAGAGCTAGAATCTGCTTGCCTTCCGATGAGCGCGGGTCAATCGTGCGAAGGTGTTTTTGCCCCTGCATTTCCCAAATTGCCGTGACATTTCCTTCTTTTTCGACCGCGTGATAGGAAATATCTGAGTTTGAAGAAGCGCTTTCCGTCTCGTTCTGCGCGGTTTCGTTATTTGTTGTTTCAGAGGGCGTCGAATTTGTTTCTTCCGCCGCCGCTACCGTTCCGTTTTCTGACATCTATTCTTAAAAATCTCCTCTAAAGTTATTTGTCTAATAAATTGTTAATGATAAACGAATTTTGACACAGAAGGCAAAAGCTTGTCGAGTTTAGGTCGCTTCCAAAGCTTCTGCCGCTAAAAATTATTGCGCTTGACACATTAACAGCTTGTTTCAAAAATGCGGTATGTGTTTTTGAGATTTTGGTTATCAAACGATTTGAGAATTCTTTGATAAGAATATTTGTAAGAGAAAAAAGAGTCTTCGCGGTTGAGATGGCGTGGGGCTAAACCGCTAGCGACAAGTTTAAGTTTCAAAGACAACGGTTTTAAAAAAGTAGCAGCTGCCCACGCGCTTCGGTGCAATGACTTGTTGGGCGTGTTGCCGCTAGTGTTCGGTTATTAGCAAAATGGCGGTTTCGCTCGGATAACGTCTGCGATGGCTTAAGACTTGACGCTCTAAAATTTGATCAGCGTGATTCATCTGCAAAATACGAACTTTCGCCTCGCCAATTTCTGTCAAAGATTCAATTACAACTCCGTTAAGTCGAAAATGTTCGCGCCAACGATCAATACGCGGGTTGTAAAAACGAACCAGCTCACCAGTTTCAGGTGTTAAAGATGCAATATCGCTGCCTTTATAACGGTTACAAAAAACACAAGCCAAAGCCAAATTATCAAGTTCGAAAGAACCGCCGTGCTTGCGGCTGATGATATGTTCAACTTGATGCTTGAAATAAGCGTCTTCTTCAGCAATCAAACAATATTCGCAAACATTATTGGCACGATTGGCAACAATCTGCCGGACTTCAGAACTGATGCGGTCACTCATTCGGCAAGAAGTCACGGGCGCGTGCTTTTGCCAGCCGCATCAAATGTTCAAGCTGTAAGTAATGGTCAAGCTCATTCTTTTCGGCGGGTGACAATGCGCCGTCTTTTTCACGCGACAACAAATCCTCAATACGCGCTTGCGCCGCTTCTGACGGACGAAAAGCAATAACATTCTGCGGCGTTGTTCCGGCAGCAATAAAATCAATCACTTCTTCATATGCTTTGACGCTACTCATAACGAAAACAGAATACTCTTTTACGGTTGATTTATCCAGCCGTTTCGGTTTTACCAGGAAACGCTCAACGGCGGAGTTCACCGAGCCGCCGTTCGCGAAATGTTGATAACAAGAACGCTTAGGCGGCTTCGGTGCAATGACTTGTTTGGTGCGGTGTTATTTTCAAATGTTCATATTTTTGGCGAAATGCTCTACTATTTTCTGTTGTAAAGTTGGAGCTACAAAATCTGTCCACTTGCCGAGCCTGAAAACAAAACCTTTCAAGTCTGACTCGACTTTTTCAAGCAAGCCACGCATCTCATCAACGCCAAAATCAATATAATCCACTCCGTCGGCTTTCTCATCCTGCCAAACTCGGATAATCCCGTCAACGAACTCAACTCCCGGACTTGGGTCGTGTCCTGCCCAAATGGTTTTTCCATTTGGCACTTCCAACCATTCACGCCAATCTTCCAAGCCGCTGCAACAACCCGGAACAACTTTAACTTGTCCGTCCTCTGAAAACTGTAAACCGCCGGGCAAAACAAAATCTTCGGCAACAAAAGCATTTAAGGTTTCTATAACGGACGACTTAACTTCGTGATTATGATTATACGAGCAAGCCGTCAAAATTAAAGAACCAACTTCTTCATCGATTACGCAGGAAAATAATCTCAAAAATGACCAGTTTTCAAGGGAAGCCACAGCCCAAGGCGGTTCGCCTTCAAAGGGTTGAATTTCAACTACGGCTTCGATTGTTTTCTGAGGCATCAATTTATGTCTTTTTGGTTAAAACACGAAAGCACCGAACGGCGGCATTGACGCGGGCGCAAACCACACAACTTGAAATAGAAGAAAGTAGCTGTTTGCGCCTCGCGTCCAATAACTTGTTCGGCTGCCGCATCTAGATTGACAAATGATTAAATTGCCACTCGCACAAAAGAAGATTATTGGTCTCTGGGTATATTCTTATTATCAGGCATTTTAATTGTCTCCGCCGAACCGTACTGCCACTCGCCGAAGCCGTTAACAAAAAAGTTGAAAATGCGAACCCAGTTTTCGCCGACTATCGTTTGACCGCGATAGAAAGTTTTTTCCGTGTAGGTGACTTTCACCGGATAGACGATTGTTTTGCCGGGCGTTCCGCCACCCATATCTCGCAGGCGATCCCAGGGGCGAGGAGCGCCGATTTGTATTGCCGTAACGTCAATCGTAACTGCGCCGTCAAGTCCTTTTTCCGCCGGTTTTTCGCCAAGCCGACAGCGAAGAACTTTTTTGAGCAATTCCGCGTTTGGTCGCGCGGCGTTTCTGGCTTGCGGCTGTTTGACGGGACAATCCAGAATCGGGCGGTCAGCCGAGAGCGTATTGTTCTCATCCACAGTAACATCACCGATCGGTATTTCGGTCGTTTCCGGTTTGTAGGGCGTATTGCCTGCCAACGGGCGCAGCGTCTTGTCATTCGCTTTGCAGGAAACTATCTGAACAGTGCCTCCGGCGGCGCGCCGGTCGAGCTTGACGCGATAATAATAACCGGACTCCGGAAGATAACCGTTGTATTTATCTCCTTCCGGGAAAGGAGCGATTGTGCCTTTTTCAAAGAATTTGCCGGATTCGGTGATGTCGCATTCAACGCGGTCACCTACTTTGTATTTTAGATTTTGATTGCCGTCTTTCTCGGCTCGTTCGTCATTTCTGTTAGGTTGTTGCGGATCATTGTCCTTATCTTCGGTCTTCTGATTTTGACGAGTGTTTGTCGCAGCTATCGGGCGCATATTTTCTACTTTGCAAATAACCTCGTAACCGCCGCCATATCCGTCTATTTGCACATGATACCATTTACCGGTTTCGGGTCGCATCCCGTTATAGCTGTCAGGATTCAAAAAAGGCGCGACAGCACCTTTGCTGTAAGTTCCCGTGCCGTTAAAATCACATTCGACGCGCTCGCCAACTTTATATCTGCCTTGCGCGGCGATATTTGAACTTGCGGCAAACATAAAAACTAAAACTGCGATTGCGGCAAACACCAATTGTTTTTGCCAATTCGATTTTGTTTGTTTTTTCATTTCAATCCTCCTAAAAATCGCTCTCGTTTATTCATGCGACAGAGTTAAGAAAAACGGCTCAAAAAATTTCTACATAATTGTGCTTTGACTTTTTGAGCGCAGGAAGAAGCAGCCGAACGCCCGAATTAACGCGGCGCAACGAACCGTGAAAAGAATATAGTCTCGCGCATGAAAGTGGCTCAATTTGCGCTCGCGTTGAATGAGTTGTTAGGCGGCGTTTGGGGAGAAAGAGACAAGTTAGATTTAAGCACTTTGCCCTTCCCAAGAAGCTTCAATTCATCTATGGAGCGACTGCTTTCAACTGACGCTGATGTGCAAAGACTTGTTTCCATCTGACCATTTTCCATATCGAAAGCATAAATCAGATATTTCCCGCCTAATTCAACCTTGAGGCCGCAAGTACAACATACTCCGGGCGCAGTTACAACCGTAGCATACGATTCTTTTATGCCCTTCCAATATCTTTCAACTTTGAATTTAACGGCGACAGTCGCCCAATTGTCTTTATCATTGTGACCAATTTCAACAACCTCTCCAATAAAAACAGCGCGCGCTTCCTTCAGTTTCTTTTTCGGCTTCATGATCTCGCAAGTGCAAGGATAAACAATAGTGGCAGCAGATATAGTAAAGCTGACAAGTAGTGTCGCCCGAAATATATGTTTCATTCTCTCTCCTTTCGATATAGATAAGACGCCTAACTTATGATTGGGCGGAATCATTCCGCCCAATTCGTTTTTTTTGAGTATTGGGCGGAATGATTCCGCCCAATACTCAGTTTTCAGCGTATTATGCGGATTGACTCCGCATAATAACATTATATGCGGATTGATTAATGACCGGTAGACCAATTTAATTCTCCGTATCATCTCCGAAAAGAATCGTTTCTAAAGAAAGGTAATTTTACCCTTATAGAATCAAGATACTACTCAAATTTATCTATTTACTGCGGTTAAATTCCAGCTCGTAAAACCAAAAATCGTTGTTCGGCTGATCGATTTTGAGCTGGTCGGTTTTGCCCGTCTTATCAATCGTAAAAGTGACGAAGCCGCGCGGGAAATTATACGCGACCGAGGGACGCCAGTGGATGAGAAATGTGTCGTAATTCCAGTGTTCCAGATCGGCAACGAAATTCGGTGCAGGCGTGAGGCGCAAAACCAATTTTCCGTTTTCTTCCGTCACGACCGCATCGCCGTAGAGCGTGCCGCTGTAAGTTCCGGCGTAATTCGAAAGCGAAAGGCTCGGTTTTGTGTTTGGAACGCGGGCGTCGACCTGTTTTTTGTCTTCGGCGTCTGTTTGCGTTTGTATCTGTTTCATTCTCGCGAGGCGTTCCGCGCTCCAATCTCGTTTCGGTTCGACGTTCAGAAACGTGTCGAAAATCTTGTTCTGCATCGTCGTGTTGACGCTCGTTTCGGAATTGGTCAGGACGACGACGCCGAGATTTTCTTCCGGCAGCATCGCCGTCTGCGAAATCATTCCATCGAGCCCGCCGCCGTGCGAGACCATTTTTCTTCCCCGATAATCGTTCAAAAACCAGCCCAATCCGTAGGCGGAGAAAAGCCGGGTCGGCGCTTCTTTGGCGGGAAAAGGATTAACGCCGAGCGGGGTAACGACCGCCCACATTTCCGCCGAGCGCTCCCGCGAGAAAATCTGTTTGCCGTCAAAAGTGCCGCGTCCGAGTTGCAGACGGAGCCAGTTGGCCAGGTCTTTGACGCTCGATTCAAGCCCGGCGGCGGGCGCGACCGCATCGACGTTTCCGAGATGGAGAACGCGCAAGCCTTTACCGCCGGATTCGTTGTGCGGCATCGCGTAATTGTCCTTTAAATCTTTAACGGTCGAAACCGTCCGCGTCATTCCGAGGGGCGTTAAAATTCTCTCCCTGACAAATTCGCCCCAGGATTTCCCGGAAACCTTTTCGACGATGCGGCCGGCGGCGGTAAACATCAGATTTTGATAGCCGAATTGACTGCGGAAGCTCGAAACCGATTTGAGAAATCTAACGCGCCGGAGGACTTCGTCGGTCGGATAAGTCGTTTCATACCAGAGCAAATCGCCGCTGAACGTATCCAGACCGCTGCGGTGCGAGACGAGATCGCGAATGGTCATTTCGCGCGTGACATAGGGATCGTACATCTGGAATTCGGGCAGATATTTGGAAACCTTGTCATCCCAGGCAATCTTTTTTTCATCGACCAGAATCGCCAGACTGGCGGTCGTAAAAGCCTTTGAATTCGATGCAATGGCGAACAGGGTGTTTTCATCGACCTTGTCGGTTTTACCGAGTTCGCGAACGCCGTAACCTTTGGCGAAAATCACTTTATCGTCTTTGACAATCGCGACGGCAAAACCCGGAACGTTCCAGTCGGCGCGCACCTTTTCAGCATAAGCATCGATTTCCGCAAGCTTTGCGCTGTAGTCCTGAGCAAGGACGAAAGCAGGCAGAAAAAGAAAAACGAATAACAGATCGAGCAGAACAAATTTTCTTTTCATCATGGGCGGAATTTTATCACAAGTAAAATTTCTTTTTAATCGGAAACGATCCAACATCCGCAGCAAAATTCGCTTTAGAATGTAAGAAGGAAATTTCTATCCGGGAAAATCGGTCAAAGCCTAAAAAATCATCCGAATTTTTAATAATAGAAACCTTTTTCTTTGACGAAGCGTAAAAATTTTTGACTTTCCCCTTATCCCAAAAAACCAGTCGCTAAAAAATATGAAGAAATTTATTTTTACGCTTTTTATCTGCTTTTCCGTAATTTCTGTTTACGCGCAGACCACAACAACATCGCCGATTCGTCAGAAGACTTTTGAAAAAGTCTGGCAAACGGTCAACGAAAGATTTTACGACCCGAAATTTAACGGCGTCGATTGGAATAAGGTGCGCGAGATTTACGCGCCGCGAGTTTCGGCGGTGAAATCCGATTCGGAGCTATACGGTTTGCTCAACGAGATGCTCAGCCAGCTGAAGGTTTCGCACATGGTCATCATCACGCCCGACGAGCTACAAAGACTGAGCGGCGTTCCGGCGTCGACCGGTCTTGGCTTGCGCGAAATCGACAACCGGACGGTCGTCACCCGCATTCTGGAAAATTCTTCCGCCGCGAAAGCCGGATTAAAGCCGGGTTATGTGGTCGTTAAAATCGACGGCGAAGAGGTGAAAAATTTTGACGTCGCAAATAGAAAATTAAAGGGCGCGCCGAATACGACGCTCCGGCTCTCGTATCTGGACGAAAAAGATCAGCTCAAGGAAGTAACGCTCGAGCGCGCGGTTTTAAGCGGCGCGGAAAAGGGTAGTTTGGGCGCGGGACTTAATATCTCCGCTTTATTTGAAGCGAAACGATTGGAAAACAATATCGGCTACATTCGCTTTTCCAATTTCGTCGATGTCATCAGCCCGCAGATCAAAGCGGCAGTCGAATCGATGAAAGACGCGCCCGGAATGATCATCGATTTGCGCGGCAACAGCGGCGGAGACGACGAGGTAGGGCTTAAATTGGCGAATATGTTTTTTGAAAGGGAAACCGTATTGATGATTACCAAAACACGCAAGGGCGATGATCTTAGCTACAAGGCGAAGCCCGAAAAAAGTCCTTTTTTGGGGAAAGTCGCAATTCTCGTCGACGAGTTTAGCGGTTCGGAAAGCGAGCAGTTTTCCGCCGGAATGCAGGAAGCGGGGCGGGCTTTCGTCATCGGGAAAACGACCAAAGGCGAAGATTTGGACGCCGACGTCATCAAGCTTCCGACCGGCGCGCTGCTGCTTTATGCTCAGGGTCTGCCGCAAACGCCGAAAGGCATCATCATTGAAGGGCGCGGGGTGATTCCAAACAAGGAGGTCAATCTAACGCGCGCAGAATTACTGGCGGGACGAGACGCCCAGCTCGAAGCGGCGATTGCTTACATCAAAGGAGCTAATCAATAAAAATCTCGTCGACAAAAATAAACGCGTCGGAGCCGGCGCCTGGATGCCACGCGGGAATTTTGCCCAGATTGTAGGCTTTAACGCGGACGTAGCGAGCTTTGACGGATTGAATATTCTGCACGTAATCGCGGGTTTTCGGCTCCATGTCGTCAACCGGAACGTCCGTTTTGATGTCGGCGACTTTTCTGAAATTTACATTATCGCTGGAAACTTCAAATTCGATATGCGTCGGCATCCAAATCCAGCTTTGGGCGACCTGGAGAAATCCGCCGCCGACACGGCGGATTTCCGTTTCGCGCTGTAAATCGATGACCGCGACCAGATCCTCCGGCTGGTAGCCCTGCCATTCGCCCGAAGCGAAATTGGTTGTGCCGCGAATGCCGTCAATCAAGCCTTCATCGCCGCCGCCCGTGTATTGGCGGTTGTATTTCGAGAAAATTTTTACCGTCCAATCGTGCGCCTTTTTGTAAAACTGCGCTTCGGCCATCGAGCTTTCGTCGCCTCTTGCGTTAACGGCGACGGCTTTGATTTTCGTCGTTTTCGCAATCGGGAAAGGTTTTGTATATCGATTTGAATTTGCGTCGGGCGTGCTTCCGTCCGTCGTGTAATAAATCGCGGCTTTCGGCGTGATCGTCTGGAGCGAAACGATCTGTTCTTTATCGAAAACTCTTCCGCCGCCTTTGATTAAGGGAACGGCGACGAATTTATTGAGTTTGGCTTCGTCTTTAGAAATAAAATATTTTGTAAACGCGGTTTTAACCGGAACAGCCGACATCTCAAATTCGAGGACGCCGCCTTTCTCAATGTCCGGATGCTGGAAAAGAAACTTGTCGTATTTTTTCCCGTTGAGTTTGACCGATTTGACGTAAATGTTTTTATCCGAAACATTCGGCGCTTTAATCGTAAATGTTTTACCGTTTTCGAGATGATACTTTACTTCTTTGAAAAGCGGCGTGCCGATGGTATAAACGGCTGAATTCGGCGTCACTTCGTAAAACCCGCTGGCGCTTAAGACATACCACGCCGACATCTGCCCGCAGTCTTCGTTGCCGATTAAGCCGTCGGGCTGAGGTTTATAAAATTCGTCCAGAATTCGGCGGACATACATCTGAGTCTTCCACGACTCATCGGCGTAGTTGTAGAGATAAGCGATATGGTGCGAGGGTTCGTTGCCGTGCGCGTATTGCCCGATGAGTCCGGTAATGTCGGGCTGCTCGCGCCCGGAAAGTTTGACCTGGGTGGTAAAAAGCTCGTCGAGCTTGCGGGCGAATTTTTCCTTTCCGCCCATCAATTCCATCAGTCGCGGAATATCCTGCGGCACGAAAAACGAATAAACCCAGCTGTTTCCTTCGGTAAAATGAAACGAAACTTCCTGCGGCTGAAAATTTTTGACAAACGCGCCGTTTTGTTTCGGGCGCATAAAGCCTGTTTCCTCGTCGAAAAGATTTTCAAACGAGCGCGAACGCAATAAGTATTTCTCGGCGTCGCTCAAATATTTTTGAGATTTTTCGAGCGCCTGTTTATCTTTGGAATCGACATTTTCCAACGATAAATCCAAAGCCATCATCGCGATACAATAATCGTCGTAGGCGTATTCGAGCGTTTTGGAAACCGATTCGTTTTCGTCCTCCATCGAGATGTAGCCGCGTCGTTTGTAGGCTTCCAGGCCGAAATGATTCAACTCCGCCGAATGCTTTGCCGCTTCAAACGCCTTTTCGTAATCGAAACCTTTGATACGCTTCATCATCGCGTCGGCGATAACCGGAACGGCGTGATAGCCGATCATGCAATCGGTTTCGTTGGCGGCGAGTTCCCAGACGGGAAGACGCCCGCCCTGCTCGTATTGTTTGATAAAAGTATTGATAAAATCGACGGTCCGCCGCTGGTCGATAATCGTGTAAAGAGGATGAGCGGCGCGAAACGTATCCCAGAGAGAGAAAACCGTGTAGTTGGTAAATCCTTCAGCCGTGTGAATTTTTTTGTCCAAGCCGAGGTAGCCTTTATCCGCGTCTTGAAAAACATTCGGCGCGATCATCGTGTGGTAGAGCGCGGTGTAAAAATTGGTCATTTGCGCGTCCGTCCCGCTGGAAACCTCGATTTTGGAAAGCTCCTTATTCCACGCGTTTTTGGCGTCGGCGCGCGTCTTTTCAAAATTCCAGTGCGGCAGTTCCAGCAGCAGATTCTTTCTCGCTCCTGAAATGCCCGTCGGCGAAAGGGCGACTTTGACCATTAAAGGTTTATCGGTGGCGAATCGGAAAAAGGCTTTGATGTTTTTGCCTTTTGATTTATCGATTTTCTCCGGCGTTTTGTCGTCAACAGTGATGCCGTAATCAGTAAAGGGAGCGGAAAATTCGGCGACGAAATAAACAATCTGGTCTTTGGCCCATGACGAAGAGCGGCGAAAGCCCTCGATGCGATTCGGGCCGACGATTCTTAGTTCCGAGTCCAGAACCCGGTCGCGGTGTTTCAAATCCAAAATCAAATTTGCCTCGCTGCCCGCGGGAAAAGTGTATCGGTGAAATCCGACGCGAGGCGTGGCGGTCATTTCCGCCAAAATATTGCCTTCGTCGAGTTTGACCGAATAGAAGCCTGCTTCGGCTTTTTCGTTTTGGTGTGAAAACGTTGATGCGTAGCCGTTTTCGCTTAAATCGCCTTTTTTGGCGAAAAATTCCGGTTCGCCGACGGTCGGCGCAAACAAAATGTCGCAGTAATCGGGAATCCCCGTTCCGCTCAGGTGCGTGTGCGAAAAGCCGTAGATGACGTTATCCGAATAATGATAGCCGGAGGAGCCGTCCCAATCGTCCATTCGCGTATCGGGCGAAAGCTGAACCATCCCGAAAGGCGTGGTCGCGCCCGGAAATGTGTGCCCGTGACCGCCCGTTCCGACCAGAGGGTTAACATAGCGCGTAAAATCTTTCGTCTGGGCAAAGACGGTTGAAAAAAGCATTGCCGACAAAAGGCACGCGAAAATTTTATTCATAGAATTAAACCTTCGGATAAGCGAGCTCAGCTACCTGAACGCCGCGCAATGTCTGTCCCTTGATGCCCCAGCGCAATCCTAAAGCCCATTTGCCCTGACCTTTAAAGTATTTCAAGGCAAACCGATGATAGCCTTGTTTAAGGGGAACAAATCCGTTTCGGCGATCTGTTTTATCTTTCACGCCGTCATTATCAACGACTTTCTCGTCGTCGATCAACAAAACCGCACCGTCGTCGGCATCAAGCTCGAATTCATAAATCTCGTCTTTCGCGACATAAATATAACCGTCATAAACCACGGCAAATGGCGAGTTTTCGTTGATTTTTTCCTTAAACTGCATTAGCCCGAGAGATTTTGTTTGCCCCGTATTGCTCGGAGTCGCTTTCTCTATTTCCGTGACGCTCGCAAAATTTTGCTCGTAGGCGCGGAAGTTGACTCCCTGTTCCGTATTTTTTAAATCAACTGCAGGAGCTAAATTACGCCGCCAGACGGTCGCGCCGTAAACGACGCTTTTTCTGCCCTTTTCATTGATGACGATTGTTTTTAAGTCGATTTTTTCGTCCGGTTTCAGCGTCATCTTAAACGGTTTCTCGTAACGGGAAGAATTTTCGGTGGGTTCGCTCCCGTCAGTCGTATAAAAGATTTTTCCGCCCTGCAGGAGAGTATTTAAGTTAATTTCCGCCGTTTCCTGATCGGCGGTTAACAGAATATTTTGTAAACCATTGGGGTTGGGAATGCGATAACTGACGTTTTGCTTATCGAGCCGCGCAAATTGATAAGCGAGGCGTTTTTGAAAATCGTCAAAATTCTTGTTTTCGGGCGCGGTCCAGACAACTTCCGAGAGAGCCAGTATTCGTGGAAAAGCCATATACTCGACCTTATCCGGCGTTTTCATGTATTCGGTCCAGATGTTTCCCTGAGCGCCCAGAATATATTTCGACTCCTCCTCGGTGAGTTCTTTCGGAACCGGGTCGAAACTATAAACTTTTTGTAAACTCACATAACCGCCGATGTGGATCGGTTCCGTTTTGGGGTCGCCCTGCCCGTAATCGAGATAGGCGTAATCGGTCGGCGTCATAATGACATCATGTTTTGCTTTGGCGGCTTCGATTCCCCCTTTCATGCCGCGCCAGCTCATGACGGTCGCGTTTGGCGCCAGCCCGCCTTCGAGAATTTCGTCCCAGCCGATGATGCGTTTACCTTTTGAGTTGATAAATTTTTCGATTCGGCGGACGAAATAGCTCTGCACTTCGTGTTCGTCCTTTAAGTTTTCCTTCTGCTTTAATTCCTGCACGAAAGCAGATTCTTTCCAAAGGTCTTTTAAGACCTCGTCGCCGCCGATGTGGATGTAGGGCGAATCCGGAAATAAATCGATAACTTCCGATAAAACGTCTTCAAAGAACTGAAAGGTTTCTTCTTTCGGGCAAAACACTTCCTTGAAAATTCCCCAGGTCGTCTGGACTTTGTATTCGTAATTTTCCTTGCAGCCGAGATTCGGATAAGCGGCGAGCGCGGCTGAGCTGTGTCCGGGAAGTTCGATTTCGGGAATGACGGTGATGTAACGCGCTTTGGCATAATTGATGACATCTCGGATCTCTTCCTGCGTGTAAAATCCTTCGACCGGAATCCCGTCGCCGACATAAGGCTGCAAAGTCCGTCCTTTGACTGTTTCTTTTCGCTTTGAGCCGATTTCCGTCAAGCGCGGATATTTTTTGATTTCGATGCGCCAGCCCTGATCGTCGGTCAGGTGCCAGTGAAAGTAATTAAACTTATACTGCGCCATCAAGTCGATGTATTTTTTGACGAATTCGACCGGAAAGAAATGCCGCGCGACATCCAGATGCATCCCACGATAGCGAAAACGCGGCTGGTCAGTAATATCAACAGCGGGGAGTTTGGTTTCGCCTTTGAAATTTACAGGCAAAAGCTGCATCAGCGTTTGCAAGGCGTAAAACTGCCCGATTTCATTCCCGATAATCATCACGCCCTGCGGTATAATATTAAGCCCGTAAGCATCATTCGGCATCTTGCCGACCGCCCACGACGCGGGCAAAAATTTAATCGCGTTCTTTTTCGGGGATTTGCTGACTATTTCGAGCTTAAAGTTGTAATTCGCCATCAGTAAATCATTGAGCAAAGCCGCTGATTTGCGGCTTGGTTCATCGTCGGCGACGATTTTTGTCTTAGCATTAAGCTTAAAATTACCATTCAAGACTTTGACGGATTGAGGTTTTGGAACGACATTCACCAAATCATTTTGCGCCAAGGCAAAAGAACAAGCAGCGAAGCAGAAAACGACGAGCAAAATTAAAATTTTCATATCGATAGAAGAAAGTTTTTTGTAAAAATTCGAGAGATGCTTTTTATGAATTTTCAATCAGTTGGAGAAGTTCTGTCAATGCGGTCGGTAGCGGCGCGACAAAACTCATCCATTCTCCGCTGGCGGGATGCGTGAAAGATAATTTTTCGGCGTGCAGGAAAAAGCGGTTCAAACTGTTGATGGCCTGGCGAATATTTATATTTTTCACCGTTTTATCGCGCCCCGCATTGTAAGTCTCATCGCCGACGACCGGATGATTAACGTAGGCCAGATGGACGCGTATCTGATGCGTCCGGCCGGTTTTGATTTCGACCGCCAGCAGAGTAAATTTTTCAAATCTTTTCTTGACTTTCCAAAGCGATAAGGCATATCGCCCGTGAGCGCGGACGGACATTTTGGTCCGGTTGTGTTTTTCGCGCGCGATCGGCGCTTCAATCTTCCCCGTATTCTCTTCAATTTCGCCGTGAACTAAAGCGACATAGCTTTTGAAGACCTCTCTGGCGCGAAACTGCTCGCTCAATTTTTCGTGAACTTCTTCCGTTTTAGCGACGACGATCAATCCGGAGGTATCCTTGTCGAGACGATGAACAATGCCTACTCGATTTGGGGTTTGGGATTTGGGATTTGGGATTTGCTCTTTTTCAACTCCGCAATCCGCATTCCCAAATCCGAAATGCCAAGCAATGGCGTTGGCGAGCGTTCCCGAACTGACTCCGGCTCCCGGATGAACGACCATTCCGGCGGGTTTATTGATGACGGCTAAAAAATCGTCTTCAAAAACGATTTCGAGCGGAATATCTTCCGGCTCGAAGTTTTCGGCGGGAAGTTCGGTTAATTCAACTTCGATTTCATCACGGTCGCGGATTTTGTAGGAAGATTTTACCTGGTTTTGATTAACTAAGGCATCGCCGTCTTCAATCAATCTTTGCAGCCGCGAGCGCGACCAGTTTTCGATTTTTTCGGCGAGAAAGGCGTCAAATCGTTTCCCCGCGTCCTCAACAGACGCTTGAAAATTTAAAATTGTGTTTTCTTCTAGCAAAGCAAACTGTTTCAATTACGAATTACGAATTACGAATTATAAGAAAGAGATTTTTCAATTCGTAATTCGTAATTCGTAATTCGTAATTGTTTATCCCCGGTTTTATTCGACAACGGCGGTTTTATCGACCCGTCTCAGCCGGATTATCATAAAAATGACGGCGCCCGCGGCGACCAGCAGACTAATCATTTGCGATGTGGAAAGACCGGTCAAACTCGTCAATCCGAACAAATCGCCGCGCGGGTCGTCGCGTAAAAATTCAATCGTAAAACGGACGATGCCGTAAATTATGCCGTAGGCGATTAAAACCTGACCGTCAAATCGTTTGCGGCGATGCAGGTAAACCAGAATGCCGAAAACGATGAGCATCGCGATTGATTCGTAAAGCTGGGTCGGATGCAGATACAAATCGCTTCCGCCGGCGCGATAGATCGGAACGCCGGTATATTCGTGCGCGTGTTCGGTAAAATGGACTCCGAAAGCGGAATCGGTCGGCTTTCCCCAGCAGCAGCCCGCCGCGAAACACCCCTCTCGCCCGATTGCCTGCCCGAGCGCAAGGCCCGGCACGAAGGCATCGGCCACTTTCCAAAAATTCAATTTATAATAACGGACTAAAAAAACGACCGTCGCCAGCCCGCCCAAAAATCCGCCGTAATAGACGCCCCCGGAACGAAGAAAATCGAGAGAGAAAATCTGCACGTTGTCTTCGGTAAAAAACATTAAAATCTTTGACCCGAGCAAAGCGCCGATCAGCGTCCAGAGTCCGAGATCGTAAATTCTTTCGCGCGGCAAGCCGTCACGCGCCGCCAGGCGCGAAGCGACAAAAAGCGCGAGAAGCATTCCCAGGGCGAGAAGCACGCCGTAAGTATTGATAGGGAAATTACCGATGCGAAAAAGTTCCGGATACATTGTTTATTAGTGGTCGGTTGCCGGTTGTTCGGTGCCGGCTTCTTTTTTCTTGCGGCTGAAAAACATGTCGATGATCAGCAAACCGGCTCCGATGCAAATTGCCATATCCGCCACATTAAATGTCGGGTAATGCCACGAGCCGAACTGAACGTCGATAAAATCGACGACGAAGCCGAGCCGCATCCGGTCAACGACATTTCCCAAAATCCCCGCCAAAAGCAAAGCCAGGGAGCCGAGAATCCGATCATCCGAGCGCGGAGTTCTCCAGAAATAATATAAAACCAGAATCGCCGCGATGATGGCGACCGCCGATAGCCCCCACCGTCCGGTGTCGCCGTGGCTGTCAAAAAAACTAAAAGCCACGCCCGGATTTTGCGCGTAAGCAAAATTCAGAAACCCCGGTATGATTTCCTTAGCATCTCCGAAACGAAGACGACGAACCGCCCAGGCTTTCGTCGTCTGGTCAATCATAAAGACGGCGCCGGTGGCGAGCAGATAACCTAATTTCCAGAAAATATCTTTTTTATTCAAAACAAACCCTCAATCTTCCAACCTATCTTTGGCATTAATGACTGCCTTGTGCAATTCAAGAAATTTCCCGCGCACAAATTCGTTTAATTTATCAGCAAAATCAGCATCCAAATCTTTGATTTTGATTAACTCCTGAACATCCGCCAAATCTTTCAATCTGTCTGTCGCCGAGATGCCGGAAGTTAGTTTTAGTTCAATCAGTTTCTCTAATGACATGGTTTTAACGCCGTCAATTTCAATTGAAAACTCCTTTGGATGCGGAAATTGAACGGGCTTTGGCAAACCGTCTCCGGGAAATTCTCCGGCTGTGATAATTTCGACAGGAACGTTTTCCTCAGTGGTTCGAAATTTCTTCTTCGCGCCTGAAAATGCGGGGCGATAACCTCGACCGACGAGCTTTTCTCGAAAACTCTCTAATCCTTCTTTTGTTAAAAGCAAATCAATATCTTCGGTAAAACGCCGGTAACCGTGTTGATTAAGCGCAATCGCATCGATCACGACATAATCGATTCCAGTGCGCTCCAAATCTGCGGCCAAACGTCTTAGCGCATTATTTAACATTCCTTTCCCCTGGAAGAAATTTAGCCCTTCGGCGTATGCCGCCGACGGTGAAGAGATAATTGTTTGAAAATCAACCGTCATTTTATTCGGTATAAGGGAAAATCGCTTTCGGCGCTTTGTAATCTTTCCACCAGGTCGCATAACAGACGTCGGTGCAGCCAATGGCGTAAGTGACAACCTTCCAACTGGCGCCCGTTTTTTTCAAAAGGGCGAAAAAATTGTTGTCAAACGCGCCGGCATCAATCGCCGCCTGATACTTTGTCCCTTTGTAATTCGGCTTGCCGCCCGAGGCGTTTTGCGGCTCGCCGCCTAAAAATGCCCAATTACCCTGAACTTTGAAATTTTCGGCATTGAAAACAATTTTTTGTTTCAAATCTCTTTCCACCGGCGTGCGCAGAGCGCTCAGAATCGCTTTTCTCTCGGCGGAATCTTTCGCCGGCGTGTATGCGCTTTGGGCGAAAGCGAGCGAGGCAAAAACTATTATGAAAAATGATGAGAATAATGATTTTTTCAACATAAGTTTATTTAAGAAGCATTTTAACGATTCGCCGCCGGGAAACTCGCGAATGCAGCATATAAAATTTAGAATTGATGACTTTTTTATTCTAAATTTTCAAGCCGATGCGCCTCTGTCGATCTGCCCCAAAGCAGCGACGCATCTCTCACAAACGGTCGGATATTTTTCGGATTCTCCGACTCTGACTGAATAATTCCAGCAGCGCTCGCATTTTGCGCCGTCGGCTTTGAGGACTTCGACCTTTAGCGCCTCGTCCTCATGAACTTCCACCTGCGAAACGATAAAGATGTAGCGCAGGTCTTCATAATACGGAAGCAGGAACCGGGTTGTTTCTTTATCGGCGGTTAAAATCACTTTCGCTTCCAGAGAAGAGCCGATCAATTTTTCGTTTCTCGCTTCTTCCAGGCGTTTCAAGACCTCGTCACGGATGGAGAAAATCCTCTCCCAGTCGGAAAGCAGCTGCGAATTATCTGCGCCGGAGACTTTCGGAAAAACGGCCAGATGAACCGATTTCAACTGCTGATGGGGCAGATTTTCAAACGCCTCGTCAGCCGTAAAGGCGAGCAGCGGGGCGAGCAGACGGCAGAGTTTATCGGCTATTTCGTAAATCGCCGTCTGCGCCGAGCGGCGCTCCACGCTTTTCGGCGCGTAGATATAAAGCCGGTCTTTGATGATGTCGAAATATCGTGCCGAAAGCGTCACCGTGACAAAGTTGTAAAGCGTTTGATAGGCGACCTGGAAATTGTAGCTTTCATATCCGTTGACGACCTTTTCGATAACTTTATCGAGAGATGCCAAAGCCCAGCGGTCGAGTTCGAGCATTTCCTGATAAGAAACTTTGTCGGTCTCGGGATTAAAGCCGTCTAAGGTTCCGAGCGCGTACCGCAAAGTATTTCTGAATTTGCGGTAAGCATCGGTGATCCGCTGCAAAATTTCGTCAGAACAGCGAACATCTTCCGTCACGTCGGCTGCCGCCGCCCAGAGACGCAATATTTCAGCGCCGGATTTGTTGACGACCTCGTTTGGCGAAACGGCGTTGCCGCCGGATTTGTGCATCTGTTTGCCTTCGCCGTCGACGACCCAGCCGTAGGTGACGATTTGTTTGTAGGGCGATTCGTCGTGCGCCGCCAAGCCGCACATCAGAGACGAGTTAAACCAGCCGCGAAACTGATCACCGCCTTCGTAATAGACGTCGGCCGGAAACCGCAGATTATCGCGCGTTTCCAAAACCGCGACGCAAGACGAGCCGGAATCGAACCAGACATCAAGAATATCGGTTTCTTTGGTAAATTCCGTGCCTTCGCATTGCGAGCACTTAAAGCCGTCGGGCAGCAAATCCCGCGTCTCGCGGTTATACCAGGCGTCAGCCGTTTCTTCGCGGAAAATGTCCGCAACGTGATTGATGATTTCCGTATCGGCGACCGCTTCATTGCAGCCCGCGCAATAAAAAACCGGAATCGGCACGCCCCACAGGCGCTGCCGCGAAACGCACCAATCGGGCCGGCCTTTGACCATATTTCCCATCCGGATTTCGCCCCAATTGGGGTGCCATCTGATCTTCTTGATCTCGCGCAGAGCGTTTTCGCGCAAAGAGTTGCCCTCGCCGCTAGCGGCTTTCGCGTCCATCGAGATAAACCACTGCGGCGTGGTGCGGAAAATTACCGGATTTTTGCAGCGCCAGCAATGCGGGTAACGGTGATTGTAGTTTTCCGCGCTTAACAAAACGCCTCGTTCGCGCAGGAATTCGACGATTTTCGGGTTGGCGTTAAAAATGTTTTCGCCGCCGAAATATTCGATGTCGGGCGTAAAGCGCCCGGCGTTATCCACCGGACAATAGATTTCCAAACCGTATTGTGTCCCGATCACAAAGTCATCATGACCGTGTCCGGGCGCGGTGTGAACCAGACCCGTTCCGGCTTTCGCCGTTTGCGATTTGTCGCGGGCCTCACGGACATCGAGCTCGCTTTCCGCATCGGCTTCGCCGCCCAGAGTGACGTGAGTGCCGCACATGACGAGCGATGTGCGGTCAAGCCAGGCGTGACGGCACTGGAGATTTTCGAGCGCCGCACCTTTGACTCGCGCCAGCTCTTTCGTCTCACCCAAATTGCAGACTTCCGCCACCGATGGGACGAGTTCCGAGGCAATCACGTAAACCTCGCCGTTTTCCGCCTCGATTGCCGAGTAATCAAAATCCGGATGAACAGCGATTCCCAGATTCGCGGGCAGCGTCCAGGGCGTTGTTGTCCAGATAACGAAAAAGACGTTTCGGCCCTCGAGCTTTTCGTCTATCTCGCGCGCGTCGGAGATGAGCGGGAATTTGACGTAAATCGAAGGCGATGTATGTTCTTTATATTCGACTTCCGCTTCAGCCAAAGCCGTCTGGTCGTGAATGCACCAGTAGACGGGGCGCAAGCCTTTATAAACGTAGCCGCGCTCTAAAAATTTGCCGAAAAGACGCGCCGTTTCCGCTTCGTATTCGGGCGACATCGTCAGATAAGGCGTCTGCCACTCGCCGAGGATTCCCAAACGAGAAAAATCACGCGTCTGCCCGTTCATCGCATTTGAAGCGTGTTCGCGGCACAGACGGCGAAATGTATTGGCGGGCAGATCCGCTTTGTTTTTACCTTTTTCCGCCAGTTTTTTTTCGACGTATGTTTCAATCGGCAGCCCGTGGCAATCATAGCCCGGCACATACGGCGCGTCGTAGCCCATCATCGAGCGCGATTTGACGACAAAATCTTTCAGGATTTTATTCAGCGCGGTTCCCAGGTGAATATCCGAATTGGCATACGGCGGTCCGTCGTGGAGAATAAATTTTTCGGCGTCTTTGCGCGCTTCCGCAATCATTTCATAAAGCCGCATCTCGTTCCATTTTTTCAGACGGGCGGGTTCGCTCTGCGCCAAATTCGCTTTTTGCGCAAAATTAGTTTTCGGTAAATTAACGGTTTTCTTTAATTCTAAAGCTTCAGTCATAAATTAGTGCTCAAGTGGTCGGCAGTCAGCAATCAGTTGTCAGTAACTTTTCGCGACTGTTTCAAAAATACAAATCTTATCATTTATTCGGCAAAAAATCCCAAATCCGTGCATCCCAAATCCCAAATCGAAAAGTCCCAAGCCTTTGGTTGAAGACTTGGGACTTTTCAAGCAGATGCTGATCTATCGGCTCTAGCTCTCTTATGGAGCAAAGTCCCGTTCGGTAATAATAATTATATTGAAAAGCAAATCTCGCTTCATAAATAATCTCAACCGGATAATAACATAAAGACGATTTTTTGCTCAACAGTTTACTCGCGGCGCACTAGTATCCTGATTTTGCGATGATATAATTATGTGGTCGCAAAAAGGGTCGTTTTTGCGACCCTTCTAATCTCTGGCTATGTCCGATAAATCAAAAATATTAACAATAATCTTTTTAATTATCTTTTCTCAATTATCTTGTGGCTTATGGGGCTATCCTACTCAGGAAGAAATTGATCAAAAAATGAACCAGTTTAACCTACTCAAAAATACATCTGAAAAAGCTGCTTTATTGAAAAATCTGCTAAATGACATGAGAAACCCTGAGAGTAAAACTGACCAGGACTTACTCCACACATTACTTTCCAAATTAGCTGCTGATTATCGCAGAGAGAAGGATGAAGCAATTTTAATAGCCGTGGATTCAACAAAAATCGATGGAGGATTTGCAAATGAAATTTGTTCATTTTATGACCATTTAATATCAGAACAAGGCTTCATAGATAGATATTCTAAAAATGAAAATCGTCCAGCAATTGAAAGGTGTGGAGTTTTACTTTCAAACGAAGGATCAAAATAACATTTTCAGTTTTGAAAATGTTACATAGTCGCTTATGAGCGAGTTTTGGATGAAATAAGTAAATAGGTTCAAATAAGAAACTGTCTCAAAACCGTCTTTATAGATGAGACAAAACAAAATGCTTAAAAGCCTCCGGGAAATTCCAAGACGGAATCCAGTTAAATCCGGAGTTTTAGGAATCGTGAAGCAGGTGCGCGAAAAGCGTAGTTTTCGCACGCCATAATTTTCTGCCGGCGGGAACCGTTAATACTTTATTTCCGTACATTTTATTATTGATTCGTCGATGAATTTAACTATGAGAGATTTCGTTTCCGGTCTTGTTCTTAATAAATCATTTTATCAGGAAATCATTCGCGATTTGCTGGTCAATCACTTCCCGCAGATAAATTACTCAGCCGGTTTGATCGGATACGGCTCGGATGTGCTCGGCTATGACACGTCCGTTTCAGTTGACCATGAATGGGGACCGAGAATGTTGTTGTTTCTTTCAAAGCGGGATTATCAGGAACACGCAGATGAGATCGATCAAATGTTCAGAAACAATCTGCCTTCGTCTTTTCAGGGATACTCGACCAACTTTTCCGCAAAATCCGGCGGCGTTCAACGGCAGGAATCGACAGACAGTAAAGAAATCAATCACAAAATCTGGATTCAGACGACGGAAAGTTTTCTAAAATACTCATTGGCGGTCGAATCTTTGAATGAGTTGGAACCGAAAGACTGGCTGACATTCCCTGAACAGCGCTTACTGGAAATAACGAGCGGAGAAGTTTTTTTCGATGGATTGAATGAACTTCATAAAATCAGGCAGCTCCTCGCTTATTATCCGAAAGATGTCTGGCTCTCGATGATGGGAGCGATGTGGTCGGCGATTTCACAGGAAGAAGCTTTCGTCGGCAGATGCGGAGACGTGGGAGACGAAATCGGCTCACGATTGGCGGCGGCGCGCCAAGTTCAAAGATTGATGCGTTTATGTTTCTTAATCGAAAGAAAATACGCTCCTTATACTAAATGGTTCGGTACGGCTTTTAAACGACTAGATTGCGCACCGGCGCTCAATCCGATTTTGCAAAACGTTCTCGATGCGCACGATTGGAGAACCAGAGAATCGGCATTACTGAAGGCATATCGATTCGTCGCGGCAATGCACAACAATCTTCGCATCACCGAAACGCTTTCGACCGATTCGAGCGATTATTACGGACGACCGTATCAAGTCATTTTCACCGACCGAATTGCCGCCGCCATTCACAAAGAAATCTCGAATGCTCAAATTAAAAGTCTGCCGCCGAATTTGGGATCAATCAATGAAATCGTTAATAGTATAGATGTTTTATGCAGAGCAGAGATCTCGCGTAAGATATTAAACTACGATGAACTGATGCGAGAAAAGCCTGATGTATCCATACAAAAATTGTAGTTTTCGCACACTCTCCATAATTTGCTCGATAAATGCATAAATTTCGGCGTCCCAAAATAGTTTGTGAAGTTTTGGGAGGGTTCTCCAAAAAAAATTAAGCTATCTCAAAATCGCCCCTTTATGGCACAGGTCTTAGCCCTTTGAATTATCCTTGACAGAATAACTTAAACCGTCTCACAACTAAAATTCCAAGAACGTACGGCTTTTGAGACGCTTTTTAGGAGACTTTAACTCGATAATTTTTCGTCGCCACAGAATTAGAACACTGCCCTCGGTGGCATTCTGCAACCTCTCGTCGCGCACCCGAATCAAACAGCTAAATTACGGCTGGTTTTGCTTTTCTTTCAAACAAGCATTTATGAACACAAATCTCGCGAAGAAAGTTTTCTTTATCCTCTCGTTATACCTCTTTGCCGTTTCCGCTTTTGCTCAGGAGCAGCAGCCGACGCCGCGACCGACGCCTCCCCCGGAAGAACCGATAAAAATTTTTACCGAAGAAGTTCACCTTAACGTCACGGCGCAAGCCCCGGACGGGAAATTTATTTCCACGCTCACGCCCGATGATTTATTGATTGTCGAAAGCGGCGTGCCGCAAAAGATTGAAAGTATGAAAAAAGTTCCGGCGAGCGTTCTTTTTCTTCTCGATACGGGCGGCAACTTAAACTTTGCCAAAACGGTCGGCAAGACGCGTCTGACGGCTAAACTTCTGGTGGAAAAGCTGGCGGACGATAATTCGATAGCCGTCATTCAGTCTTACGATAAAATCGAGACGATTTCCGATTGGACAAATAATCAGGAAGCGATTCAAAGCGATCTGGACAAAAAACTCTTCAGCGGCAATCGCTCGCGTTTTGCGGACGCGGTCGCCGCCGCCATCGAAATGTTCAAATCGCGTTCGCTGGAAAATCGACATCTGGTGTTTATCGGCGACGGGTTAGACAGCGTCGCAGGCGAGAATGAACGGCAAAAGGCAATGCGGGATTTACTCGCGGCAAACATTACCGTTCACATTATTGCCTACAACAAAATGGAAGAAAAAGCAGCCAAACCGATGACCCGCCGCTTTCAAATTGGCGAGGAACTGGAAGCGCCGCGGATTCCGGAGATGGTGCTCGAAAGGATTATCGAAGGGCTGCCGGTAGGGATGAAGGACGAATTTAGAAGAGTCGCCAAGTCGGAACGCTTACTCGTTCTGCGGCTCGACAACCAGGCGCTCAAACTCGCCAAACAAAAACTGGATGCGTGGGTCAAAAGCGAAATCGAGCTGCAAAATATTGCCGAAGATACCGGCGGGATGTTTCAAGCGGCAGAATCCACGGAATCAATGTGGCAGTTTGCCGCAGAAATCGCCCAGGCGATTGATTCGCAGTATGTGGTAACTTACATTCCGACAAAATCTTTTGCCGATTCCGAAAACGAGGAGGCGAGAAAAATTCGCGTTAGCACTCACCGCAGCGGCGTCATCATCCGCTCCAGACAAAAGGTCGTCGCCTACAAGCGAAGCGTCAAGTAAACGGCTATTTAAAATAAAAACAGCATACTTTTTCGAGTATGCTGTCTGTTTTTTATTGTTTTCGGGTGCGACCTATTAATTGCCGGTCGCCCCGTTGGTATTATCATTTATCATATAATATCACCCCCAGGACTTGCTTGGATGCCTGTCTCGCGGAAAAGTTGCTAGAAATTTTTTAACCGATCAAATAATTTACACGGCTTTTGAGCGTTCTCAGACAAAGAGGATAAATCAACGCCGGTATAACTCTGCTTCGATGCACTGGGCAGTTGTTGGATTTCTACGTTCTGTTGTCGTAGGTCCATCCAAGTTTCATATCCGGAAAATCATGCAGTAAAATGCCGGCGGCGTGTTTTCTCAAACTGAGAATAGTGCCGTCGGGGCGGGCGATACAAGCCTTTGAAAATGAATGTCGAGCCGATGAAGCAGAGCTTGAAATCCACATCTGATTGTCTGCCGCGCGCGTTCGCAGTTGAGCTGAACATAATTCCTGAAGAGTTGGCTGAGGTTTTCTTGAAACATTATGCGAGGAATGGAAAATTAATCGGACGCCTTTTTTTCGGTACGCTTCAAACAAGTCGGGAAAACACAATTCATAACAAATCAAAAATCCGCACTTAAGGCCATTGATAGTGACAACCGGAAACCCGTCTCTGGGCGCATACCAGGCGTCTTCCGCCGGCGTCAGCTTTCGCTTGTCATATGTGGCGATAATCCGCCCTGTGTCGGAAATAACGTGAAGACAATTTGCCGGTTTTTCACTATCTGCAACTCGCCGGCAAGAGCCTAGGACAACCCATAAACCGAGCTTTCGAGCCAGATTGACGATCTCTTCCGTATGCTCTTCAAGACGCTGCCAATTGTCACGGTTTGAAGGCGTAAAATCCGTGCGCTCGTAGCCTGATAAGGCGGTTTCCGGAAAATGCACCACGTGAGCTTTTGCTTCAGCCGCTTTCTTCATAAACCGGCGGATAAAATTCGCATTGCCTGCCGTTTTACAAGAGACAGGAAATTGGCAGATGGCGATTCGAAGTTTTCCGGTCATGCCGATTGATTTGAAATCTAACGCTGATTTGTACCGAATTTTTACTAAAAACTAATCATTGTCCCGGCTGATAAAATAATTTACACAGCTTTCGACCGTCGTCTGAATCTCTCGCAAATTCTCTTCGGAATCGGCTTCAAAGCGCAGAACTAAAATCGCCTGTGTATTTGAAGCCCGCACAAGCCCCCAACCTTTTTCGAATAAAATCCTGGCGCCGTCGATAGTAATAACTTTGTTCGTGCGGGAAAATTCTTCCGCAATGCGCCGAACGACGACGAGTTTTTTTTCTTCAGGGCAAGCCAGGCGAATCTCCGGCGTGGAAAAGATTTGCGGTAAATCCGAGAGAAGCGCGGATAAATTCAAATCGGTTTTTGATAAAATCTCCAAAATTCGCGCTCCGGCGTAAGCGGCATCGTCAAAGCCGTAGAAACGGTCGGCGAAAAAGATATGCCCGCTCATTTCTCCCGCCAGGACAGCGCCGGTTTCCTTCATTTTCGCTTTGATCAGAGAATGCCCGGCTTTCCACATCAGGGCGCGCCCGCCGCGCGATTCGATGTCGTCGAATAAAGTTTGCGAACATTTTACCTCGGCGATAATCGTCGCGCTCGGGTTTTCTTTCAAAACTTCGCGGGCGAGCAAAACCATTAACTCATCACCCCAGATAATTCTCCCAGTTTCATCAACGATGCCGATACGGTCGCCGTCGCCGTCAAAGGCGACTCCTAAATCCGCTTGTGTTTCTTTAACCGCCTTGATCACATCCTGCAGATTTTCGACGACCGTCGGGTCCGGGTGATGATGCGGAAAGCGCGAATCAGGCTCGGTAAACAATTCGATTAATTCCACCCCTAGCTTTTTATAAATCGGCACAGCCGTGACGCCGCCCATCCCGTTTCCGGAGTCGAGAACGATTTTTAATTTTCTTTGGCCCAAGATTATTTTCGATAAAATATCTCTCTCGTAGGTTTCCAGAACGTCAATTGTTTCCTGAAACCCCTCGCCTTTCGTAAATTCGCCGGAAAACGCGATTTCCCTGATTTCCTGAATTTGCGCTCCGAAAAGAGCATCTTTCCCGAGACAAACCTTAAAGCCGTTGTGATTTGGAGGATTATGAGAGCCGGTAATCATCACGCCGCCGTCGACCTCTCGCGTAAAAAGCGTGTGATAGAGAACCGGAGTGGGAACACGTCCGATTAAAATCGAATCGCACCCGGTTTTATTTAACTCTTCACTTAAGATCTCGCAAAATCGCGGCGAGCTTTCCCGCGCATCAAACCCGACGGCGATTCGTTTTGCCTTGTTAATGGTAAAAAATGTGCCGATGGCGCGGGCTAAAACCGAAACCGTTTCTTCGGTCAGATCGCGTTCAACGATGCCGCGGATGTCGTATTCTCTGAAAATGTCGGGATTCATCAAGTAATAAAGTAAAAAGTAAAAAGGCAAAAGGCAAAAGAAGATAAGAAATTAATATAATACGATAATCACTTTAGGAGTTAGGCAGTAGAAAAACAAAAAAGAGAATTGACAGGGATAACAAGATAAATTGGATAGATCAAAAGCAATCATCAAATAATCTCTTATCCCCCGTTTATCCTGCTATCCCTGTCATTTTCTTTTTCCAACCGCGAAACTCCTACACATTTTCACTTTTGCACATTTTCACTTTTTCATTTTTTACTTTTTACTTGAAAACTCTGCTATACTGCCGATTTAACTTTGGGCAACAAACGGTTGCCTTACAGCATCGAAATCCACGTTAGGTTCTTGAATCTTCGGCACAATCTGTTATGAAAAACTTGTTTCGTCTTTTTTATTTTATAGGAATTATTTTTGTCTCCGTCTTAGCGGTTTCAGCGCAGACGCCTAAAACCAGCCCGACACCGCCCGCGGAAGATACCGGCGCGGTGAAAACTTTCGAAGTCCGTCTGCCGGTCACCGTGACGGGGAAAAAGGATGCCTTGGTTTCCGGTTTAACGAGAAATGATTTTGCCGTTTTTGAAGACGGTATTCAACAGGAAGTGACGTTCTTTACGGATGAAAAGACGAATCCGCCGGTTTACGTCGGCGTTCTGATGGATACCTCCGAATCGACCAAAGGCAAAATGCAGTTTTCAAAAGAGGCGGCGCGAAATTTTATTTATACCGTTACGCGGCTGCGCAAGGATAAAGCCGCATTTATGACGTTCGACAATGAGATAAACCTCAGACAGGATTTTACGGATAAACTCGATTTGCTGGACAAGGCGGTCGAGAAAGTAAAAAAGACGGGTTCGCAAACCGCGCTCTACGACGCCGTTTGGCAGTTTTCCGATGAAAAATTGCGAAACGCTCCCGGACGACGCGTCATCGTCATCATCACCGACGGCGACGATACCTTTAGCCGCGCCGATTTAAGAGACGCCATCGATATTGCCCAGAGAACGGAAACGACGATTTTTGCTATTTCGACGAAAGAAGGATTTCTGGGAACCGTTCCGGGCGTTGAAGCCGGAACGGTGAAAGACAAAGGCGATAAATATCTGACGCAGTTGTGCGAAGACACGGGCGGCGAAGCGTTTTTCACGGGAGATATGCTCGAGCTGGAAAGAGCTTTTAAGAAGATTTCCGAAGAGCTGCGCTCGCAATACATCATTACCTATCGTCCGGCAAATCAGAATTACGACGGCAAGGAACGAAAAGTCGAAGTTCGGTTTACCGACAAGGAAAAAACGAGTAAATACGAGATTCGCACAAAGAAAAGCTATCGGGCGATTAAAGATAGTTTGAAGTAAGTTTTAGGAGTTAAATATGAATTGGAAAGGTAAATTTTTAGTTTTAACGGTTGCCTTGTTGTTTGCCGGCGCGGCGCTTTTCGGCTTTGATTATTCAAACGCCCAGCAGATGCCGCCGAATCCGGCAAATCAAAAAAGCGCCTCACCGAGCGCTACCGTGACACCGACTCCCGAAACTATAGAAGATGACGAGCCGATTAAAATCGATACGGAAGTCGTCAACGTGCTTTTTTCAGCGCAGGATAAAAACCGTCGGTTATTGACGGATTTGAAACAGGAAGACGTCCGCCTTTTGGAAAATGGACAGCCGCAGCAAATCGCTTACTTTACCAGACAAGTCGATTTGCCGATGAGCCTGGCGATTTTGATCGATACGAGCGCATCGCAGGAACGAACTCTGCCGGAAGAAAAAGCGGCGGCGATTTCCTTTTTGGATTCGGTTATCCGTCCTAATAAAGATGAAGTTTCCGTCGTTTCATTTACGGGCGAAGCCACGCTGGAGCAGGGAATGACCAATAATATGACGCGTCTTCGCCGGGCCATCGAGCGCGTCGAATTCGTTCCGCCTTCGGGCTATATCGGCGGCGGCGTCACGACCGGAGGAACTCCGCCGATTTCCGGAAGAAATCAGATGACGCAAGGCTCGACCGCCATCTGGGACGCGATTTGGGTCACCTCGGCGGAAGTTTTAGGGCCGGCTCCGGAAAAAACGCGCCGCGCGATTATTATCTTAACCGACGGCGTCAACACTTTCGGGCAGAAAAAATTAGATGATGCCGTGCAGGCGGCGTTAAAGAGCGAAGCGGTGATTTACGCCATCGGCATCGGCGATAATTATTACGGCGGAATCGATAAAGCCGTCTTGAATAAGATATCTGACCGCACGGGCGGCCGCGCATTTTTCCCGCAGGACGAAGGGGAGCTTCGGAAAGCTTTTGACCAAATTCAGATCGAAATGCGTTCGCAATACCTGATCGCTTACGAACCGAGTAATCAAAAGCGCGACGGCTCTTACCGCACAATAGAAATTCAACTTCAAAATCCTGAAATGCAAAAACAAAAGATTTCGCTGACACACCGGAAAGGCTATTTTGCCAAAACCGATAAAAAGTAATACGTGATACGTAATTCGTCATACGCGACGCTTGCATTTGATTTGCAAAAGGCGTATCACGTATTACGTATGTCGTACTACGAATTTGTCACCGTTTGGCGTTTTGATGCGCCGCTCGATAAAGTTTGGGAAGAAATCAAACATTCCGAAAATTGGAGCGAGTGGTGGCGAGGTGTGATTAAGGTGGAAGAACTCAAAGCCGGCGACGCCGACGGCATCGGAAGCATTCGTCGTTCGACATGGAAAAGCGCTCTGCCCTACACCCTGGAATTTGATTCCGAGATTTTGCGCATCGAACCGATGAAGTTAATCGAAGCCCGCGCTTTCGGCGAACTCGAAGGCACCGGGCTGTGGCAGTTTGAAGCCGTCATTTCGGCAACGGGTAGAGACGCGACTAGTTTTACCCAAGTCCGTTACGACTGGCGCGTGAAAACCACAAAATCCTGGATGAATTTTCTCGCGCCGATTGCCAAGCCTTTTTTTAAATGGAATCACGACACGATCATGCGCTGGGGCGGCGAGGGTCTGGCGAAGAAATTAAACTGCCATCTCCTTTAAACACAGCTTGGCACAAAAATTAAAAAAAATGCATTTTCGCCGTCCAGTGATTTTGCATTTCAATTGATTTTTGTACCAAGCCCTCTAACCCTTAAATTATTGGTCGCCGCGATCTCCCTGTCCCTTTTTGACCTTTGTTTTCGCGTGTTTTTTTACATCTTGACTTAAAGAGCGCCCGACATCGTCGCTTTCTTTGAACTGTCCCTTTTCATCACGCCGCACATATCGTTTATCACTGCCCGTATCGATCAACTCACGATCGCTCGAATGTTTTTTGTCTGCCATAAAATATAATCCTCCCTTTATTTATCTTATTTTGCTTTCTTAGATTTTCCTTTAAGCCTTTCAAGGGCTTCTTCCAAACTCTGTTTATCGGTTAAAACCTCTTTGAAGAGATCGCCTTTTTGCTCGATTCGCGCGAGCATATTTTCAATTGTAAAGTCTCGTATGGAAATCTTTTTTTTCTCGACCTCATCCCAATCAAGCGGAGCAGAGACGGTGGCGCCCGGTTTTGGTCTGACCGAGTAAGGCGCGACCACCGATTTGCCGTAAGCATTCTGTAAATGATCCACATAGATTTGATTCTTTTGGCGTTTTTGACGGCTTCGTTCGACGGTCGCTGCGCTCGGATTTTCGCGGGCGACCATTTTGGCTATCCGCTCGGCTAAATCCGCGACTTGTTCGTAAGAGTATTCCGCCTTAATCGGAACGTAAACGTGAATCCCGCGAGAGCCGGAAGTCTTGGCGTAAGACCTCAGCCCGAGACTATCGATAATTTCCTTTGTGCTCGCGGCTATTTCGCAAATTGTTTCAAACTCGACTTCTTCGCCCGGGTCTAAATCAAAAACGAACCAATCAGGCCTCTCCAGGCGGTCAATTCTGGAATGCCACGGATGCCTTTCTATCGCTCCCAGATTAGCCAGATACAAATGCGTCGGCAGATTATCGCAGACGGCGTAATCAACCGGATGGAGGCCCTTGTCTTCGGCTTCCAGAGTAACCGTCCGGACAAATTCCGGCGCTTCATCGACATCGTGTTGATGAAAAGACTGACCTCTAATTCCGTTTGGATAACGCTTCATAATCAGCGGGCGGTTTTCGAGATAAGGCAGGATATAGTCGGAGATTCGGTAATAATAGCGGATTAAATCCGCTTTCGTGTAACCTTCGTCTTCCCAATAAATCCGGTCGAGACTGGTTAAATCCAGAAAGTAATCGCCGATTTTGACCCTTTCGTCGCGCTTCGGATTTTTCGCTTTCAGCGCGCTTTCGATAGTCGGGAGTTTCTCGCCTTTTTTCGCCTTTGCCGCCAGCTTGACGACTCCGGCGTTTTCCAGAGGCCTTCCGGACACTTTGTGAATTTTCCGATGAGATGATCTCGTCTCTTCTTCGATAAATTTATGCCCTTCTTCGTCCGGCACGAGAAGCTCCAGTTTCCAGTCATCTCTGGCATATTCATCCTTGCTTTTAACCAAAAGCCACTGGTTTTGCCGTCCGAGCCGGAAAAAATTAAAAATTCCTTTTAGTTTATCGCCTCGAAGCTCGAATTTAAGTTTTCCTTTTTCGAATTGTTCTTCCGCTGGGGCGTCGTCCAAAAGATGAAAGGTGCCGGAATCCCAAATCATATGCTCGCCCGCGCCGTAATTTCCTTCAGGAATGTGACCTTGAAATTTGAGATATTCGACCGGATGATCCTCCGTCGGAACAGCCAGCCGACGAATCTGCGGGTTCATCGAAGGACCCTTTCGCAGCGACCAGGATTTGAGAACGCCGCCGATTTCCAAACGGAAATCGAAATGCAGGCTCGAAGCGTGATGTTCCTGACAAACAAAGCGATGTTTGTTCGCTTTAGAAATTTTGCCCTTTGGCTCGGGCGTGCGCCGGAAATCTCTTTTTTGATGATAAATTTCCAATCCCATCTGTATCGTTTCAGTTCAATCAAAGCTCCTTTCAACGTTTCGATTTTAGACAAAGCAAAGCTAGTGCCGTAAAATTTTTTACTCTTGTCTTGAGAGTTTTTCCGTTTCCTCGCGCAAAAGCATAAAATCTTCGTTGACCTTTTCTCCCAAATCCTCTCGATGAAAACGCACCGCCGGGTGATGATAACCGACGAGATATTTTCGCCCGTCTTTTTCAATCACTTTTCGGCGCGCCTCTCCGATTGTTTTAGTTCCCAGAACGGCTTTTGCCGCGACCGAGCCGAATAGAAAGAAACGGATTTCGCTCTTCCAGAGCTAGTCAGTATTTAACATTTGATTCAGCTATGTGAGGTGAGAAGTTTTAGAACTTGCAGGAATTGACAACAGGGTAGGAAAAATAATCAATCAGCAAAAAAAATCGGTTTTGATAATTTCATCTCGGAAAACCGATGCGCCGCACCAAATCCTGAAAACGCGAATCATCGCGCACGCTGTCAAACATCGGTTCGACATTCAAAAACGGCAAAAAACCCGAACGCTCTTTAAAAGCCTGCTCAAACCATTCGAAAGCTTTGTCCAAATCATTCAAGCCCAGATAAATCAGCGCAAAATTGTATGCCGGAACATAACGCTCGCGGTCGATTTCCTGTAAGCTTGAAAACACTTCTTTGGCTTCTTTATGTTTGCCGGCGGCGGCGTAAGCAAAACCCAGATACGATTCAAAGGCCAACCCTCCGCTCGAAAATTTAACGGCACTGGTTAAAGCCGAAACTGCTTCATCAAATTTTCCCTGCTGGAGATAAGCCAGGCCGAGATTGCGATAAGCAAAGGTCGAGTGTTTGTCCATCTCCAGCGCTTTTCTGCATTCCTCAATCGCTTTTTCGAAGTCACGCGCAAAATAGTAGGCATAACCCAGACTGACGTGAGCGAAAGGCGAAAGCGGATCGAGCTGCTGAACCTGTTTGCATTTACTAATCGCCTCGTCGTGTCGTCCGACGGCTTTGAGATAAAACCCCAGCCCGTCATGCGCGTTCGGATAATTCGGAGTAAGCTGGATGGCTTTTTGAAATTGGCGTTCGGCTTCCGCAAAATCCCAGTCGTAAAGCAGATAGGAAAACCCCAGCGAGCAATGCGCTTCGCCGAGCGCATCGTCGAGTTCGAGAGCCTTCAGCGCGGCGGCTTTCGCTTTCGGATAGGCTTTGCGCGGCAGCCAGCCGCCGGTCGAAGAGGCGAGAAAGCCGTAAGCCTCGGCAATACCCGAATAGGCTAAAGCGTAATTCGGGTCAAGGTCAATCGCCTTTTTAAAATACTCGATGCCCTTTTTGATCCATTCTTCGGTGCGTTTGGCGGTGACAAAGTAGCGCCCTTTGAGATAAAACTGGTAGGCTTCGGTATTTTCCGTATAACGTTTGGCTAATTGCTTTTTTTCCTCGCCCGTCAATTTCAGACGCAATTGTTCGCTGATGTCTTCGGAAATTTCTTCAAGCAGAGTAAAAATATCGGTCATCGTGCGCCGATATTGATCGCCCCAGATCTGCGCTTCGTTCGCCACGTCAACCAACTCGGTTTTAACGATGATCGAATCGCCTAGTTGAACGATGCGCCCGGCGAAAATCGCTCTCACGCCAAGCTCATTCCCGATTTCCTGCAAATCCGTTTCCTGTCCTTTATATCGAAAAACGGTGCTCCGCGGAACGACGCGGAGCTTCGGCAATTTCGACAGGGAATTGATGATGCACTCGGTAATTCCGTCGGAAAGATACTCGGTTTCGCGGTCACCGCTGTCATTGACCAGCGGCAGAACGGCGAGCGAGTCAATCGCTTTGCGAACACGCGTTTTGCGCGGCGATGATAGATTTTGCGGCAAAATTTGCGTCGCGCGCCCGGCGAGCGAAACTTTTCCGCTGAGACGCGAAGTCGCTCCCGAATCGCTGATGCGCTTTAGTTCGGTTTCAAAATCGAGGCGCTGTTGAAGACGTTTCAAATCGTCGGAAAGCGCTTTCATCTTTTGATAACGCTGTTCGCGATTTTTCCGGAGCGCCTTAATAATTATTCTTTCAAGTTCGGCGGGAGCGTTTTTCACCAATGCGGAAAGCGGTTGCGGTTCGTTTTGCAGGATCGCCGCAATGACGTCGCTCGCCGTCGGACCGGAAAATGGTAATGCGCCGGTAATCATTTCATAAATTACCGCTCCGAGACTGAAAATATCGCTGCGCGTATCGACCTCCAATCCGCGCGCCTGTTCCGGCGACATATAAAACGGAGTGCCGAGAATCATACCGGGAATGGTCGCGGCCTGAATCAACGTCGCCGCGTCAGCGTCAATTAGTTTATTTGCTCCGCTCGCCGTAGACGGTTCTGATAGCTTGGCAATTCCAAAATCGAGAACTTTCACATACCCGTCCGCGCGAATCATGATGTTTTCGGGTTTGATGTCGCGGTGAATGATTCCCGCATCGTGAGCGGCGATTAACGCGTTTGAAATCTGAATCGCCACGTCAAGCGCTTCCGCCAGATTCAACGAATTATTTTGTATTTTCTGGCGAAGCGTCTCTCCTTCGACAAACTCGGTCACGATGAAATGAACACGGTCTTGCTCGCCGATGTCGTAAATCGTCAAAATATTCGGATGATTAAGCGCGGAAGCGGCATGAGCCTCGCGCATAAAACGCTCGACGGCGGACGCGTCGCGCATCAGATTTTCGGGCAGGATTTTGATGGCGACATCGCGCCGCAAGCGTGTATCGCCTGCTCGGTAAATCTCGCCCATACCGCCCGCGCCGATGGCCGATTTGACTTTATAATGCCCGAATTTTTCGCCGATTCTTAGCACGATTAGGTTTATAATTATAACATTTATTTCATCTGTGAAACAGTTTTATGAGATGATTTCTCAAGCCGTTTAAGTTCTCCCGTCAAAGGCGCAGAAGACGGATTCTTTAACGAAAATCTTCATTGCCGACGAACCGATTCATCGAGCGAGACCAACAAGGCGCGAGTCCCGCAACCGAGCGCGTTCAGCCCCGGCTCCATCATCAGATAAACCGTTATCATCCGCCGGATTCATAGATGCTTACTCAAGCAAAGGCGAAGGCCTGACGATCTTTGTCTCCGACTCAGGTATAAAAAACTGCGATATTGAATGGCTAACGGGATATTTAATCGAATATTTGAAGATAGTTTATGATTTTTTCGTATTTTGAACAATTAAAGAAATGAGCAGAATCTCAAAATAATTTCGCCGAGAGAAAAAATCGTCCGGCGGCAAGTCTTAAAAAGAGACAGACTTTTTTGTTCTAGAGCATTGCTCAGCCTGATGCGAGACAATAGGAAAGTAAAACAGGATAGACAGGATAGAACAGGATATTTTCAAACAATTATTGTTATCCTGAGTATCCTGTTTTACTTTTCCGCACGCGTTTTATTTCAAGATCGGCTCTAAAATATCAAACTAGATCAACGCCAATTCGATTTACTTTTTATTGACAACCAAAAGAGTCAGATATAGAGTATGATGAAACCGTATTTAACCGTTTACAAATAAGGAGATATAATTATGCCTAACGAACAAGAGCCGAATACCAGAACCGAACAGGAACCGAATACTCCAAATACTCAGGAACCCAATACCGGGGTGACGGAGGAAGATGACACAGAAGAGGAGTCTTCCGGCGGCGGATCGCAAGAGCCGAACACAAAATAACGCTTGCGGCTGAAAACTCGATGTCCAAAAACAGGCGAGATTTAAATCAAAGGTCGGAATAACTTCATACTTCAAATCCAATCTTCTTTAAGAGGGGGAGCCATCTCGAATCTTGCTGGAGAGGGCGGAAACGCGGGTTGACCCTGGTATGAGTTATTCCGGGATCGCGTTGTTCGAAAGCACTCTCCAGCCACTTAAACGCCAAATCTATCTCCCCGCGCATGGAGTGCATTTCAGCAATCTGGAAAGAATTGCCCTCTGAGTGATGCTCGAGTAGTTTTCCAAGCGCTTCGTCTGACTCTGAAATAAGCCCTGCCGTATAGTGAAGGATGACCAGCGACCAGAGTTTCCAAAATTCATCGCTTTCATTCATCGCCTCCGCCATGGCGTCATCGGTTCGCCCCTGATCCATCAGGACAAGCGCCAGCAGTGCACTGGAAACGAATCTATGAGGGACAAGTTCCAAAGCTCTGCGAAATGCCTCCTCGGATTCCTCGAGAAGATCTGCCGCATGGCAGGTTAATCCGAGATTATGCCAGAAAGCAGCGCTTAACGGATCTTGCGCCAGCACACGCCGACTGAGCTCCAGAGCCTCCGGAAAGCGTCCCAGTTTATAGGCGAGGATACTGGCGCCATCCAAAACCGAGGAACTTCCCGGAGCCAGGTTCATCGCCTGGCGGAACGACGATTCCGCTGCGTGAAAATCCCAGTCGTGCGTTATTTGTATTCTTCCCAGTTGAGCGTGCCCTTCAGCCAAATTCGGCTCCATTAGTAGTGCGCGTTCGGTTGCTTCTCGAGAACGCTTAAAACCCTGCTCCACATTAACCCAGGCGCGACCCGCTTCAATCGAGTAGGCGCGACCCAGCTCAGCCCAGCACAGGGCAAAGCCGGGATCGAGTTTGAGCGCCTGCTGAAAATACACGATAGCCTTGGCGGTGTCCTCACGCGTGGTTCGATCAAGAAAGTGCCGTCCCATCAGCATCAGACGCTGCGCCTCCGGGTTTTCGGCGCGCCCTTTGACGGCGCGGGCAACTTCGGAAATGATCTTTTTGTTCATGCTCGAAGGGACATCTTCACCGAGAAGCCTTGACCGCAATTCCTCCACTACTGATTGAGCGATGTCATCCTGGACGGCGAAAATGTCGTCCATTGTTCGGTCGTATGTCTCCGACCACAAATGATAACCATCCGCGACATTGACGAGCTGCACGGCGATGCGAACTCGATTGCCGGCCATCCGAATGCTTCCTTCCAGCACCGATGCGACATTCAATGTCTTTCCGATTTCGGCTATTGTCGTCCGCTTGCCTTTGAATGAAAATGCCGAAGTTCGCGCTGCGACTCTCAGACCGCTAATCTTCGATAAAACATTTAACAGCTCTTCGGCCAACCCGTCTGAAAAATAATCGCCGTCTTCGTTAGGACTCATATTTACGAACGGGAGCACGGCAATCGTATTGGCCGGGGCGATCTCCTGCCTATTTGAATTAAATATCATGACCGTATTGTCGTAAATATTATGCAGGGACGGTGCGCGTTCGAGTTCAGCTTCAAATTCGAAGCGCTTTTTTATTGCTTTAAGATCGGTTATTAGTTCTGCGGCGTTTTGGTAGCGGTGAGCCGTATCTTTGGCCAGCGCGCGCAATACGATTTTTTCCAGTTCCAGAGGTATTCGGGAAATGATGGAAGACATCGGCGGCGGCTCTTTTTCCAGGATGGCGACGATCGTGTGGCTGATAGTTTCTCCGATAAATGGCTGCCGGTGTGTCAAAAGCTCATATAAAATAACCCCCAGGCTGAATATGTCGGTTCGAATATCGACCGTTTTGCCGCGAGCCTGCTCCGGCGACATATACGCAACTGTTCCCAGCAATACGCCCGGAGTAGTTGTGACTAATGAGTGTATCTCCCCGTTTACCAAGCCTTTATCCGACCGTTTTTTCTCAATGAGCTTTGCCAGACCGAAATCCAGAACTTTGACGTAACCGTCTTTCCGAATCATGACGTTTTCCGGTTTGATGTCGCGGTGAATAATTCCCGCATCGTGAGCGGCGGCGAGGGCTTCTGCTATCTGAATGCCGATTTTCAGGATTGTCTCCAACGAAATCGGTTCTTTTGCCACCAGATGATCGCGCAAAGTCCGGCCCTCGATTAATTCGGTGGCAATATAATGTTTACGGTCAATCTCGCCAATTTCATAGACTGTCAGGATATTTGGATGATTTAAGGCAGACGCGGCTTTCGCCTCTTGAATAAAACGCTTCAATTTATTGGCATCGCGGCTCAAATCTTCGTTCAAAAACTTGAGGGCGATACGGCGGTCGAGTTTTGTGTCGAGGGCGAGATAAACCTGGCCCATTCCTCCCGCACCGAGGACGGATATAATTTTATAATGACCGAATTGTTCGTTGATTTTTGGCACGACTAGGTTTGCTAATTATAACATTTATTTCATCTGTGAAGCAGTTTTCCCGGATGATTATGCGGGGGCGTTGATCAGCGTCAAAACGAAGACGAAAACGGATGAGTTGAGGAGGGAAAAGTTGCTTTTCAAGCGTTATCGAGAAAGCGCTGCTCAGCGTCTGGTTAAAACTTCATTCAAACAATTAGAATCGATGGAATGCGGTATGGTTCAAGAGCATCTCTTTGTTAATTTGTCGATGGCATTTTTTGCGTTACCGGAGACGGTTGGATCCAGGCGGCGAATAATCCGATATTATTGCTTCCGTATTCCACCCAGGCGAAACCGCTTTCGCCCCATTCTTTGCCCCACGAATTTTTGATCAGCCACGCTTTGCGCTCGTCGTCCCAGCCGATCAGGACGACCATGTGGTTGACCGATCTATTGTTCCGCCCGTTGAAAACTCCGCTTTTGTAAACGTTAAAACAATAGTCAGCCCAGATCATGACGACCAGCGGGCCGTGTTCGATGAGCGCTGCCTTCAATTGTTCGACCGAAGGCATTTGGTCAAACTGTTCGTTGACATAATCCCACGCCAACGCCCGGTCGGCGGCTGTCACCCACATATCGGAGTTTGGCATTAACCTCGGGGTGGCGTCCGGCCCCCCCACCGGGATGACCGGAATTCCGCCGCGCTTTACTTGACGATTCTTTAAAGGGTCGGTACAGATTGATTTTCTGCCGGTATATTCTTCCACCGCCGCCGTTTCCGGCTTGTCCCACACCAGTTGATCCGGGATATGCGGGACGTGGCTATTGACCATATAAGCAAAGACGCTGCCATGCCATCCGCCGGAACAACTGCCTTTTGTTTTGCTGATGCAGTTGAGTATTTGCTGAACGGAAGGAATTCTTTTAAAGGATGCATATTCGGGAACGATCCATTCCAAAACCTTTTTGCCCAAGCGCATCTCTTCCAGATTCAAACTGCTTTGATACGCCGAAACGGAAGCAAATGCCCAGCAACTCCCGCAATAGCCCTGTTGCATCACCTCGCCGACGTCGAGCCCGCGTTCACGCCAATCGAATTTCGGCAGCAGAGGCCAAGTGGAACTGTTTTGCAAGTCCAGATATTGATGATAAGCACGAATGGCCTTGGCCATATTATTGGTGATTTTTTCGGGCGGCAATCGTGAAAGGCCCCGCCGCCGGCTATAATTCTGCCATTCTTGCTCGATCAGCTTTTTCCGATCATTTCTGGCTTTCTCTAATCGTCTTCGCAGATTGGCAACTTCGACGGATTTGGAATCGTCGGCGTTGGGAATCTCAACCTCGCCCTTTAATTCGGTGAATTTCACCCACTCGGTCGTGCCGGAACCGGCCCCACCCCCGATAGTCCTTCGGGTTAAAGCTTTCACCGGCGTCACCAGAGGCTTGAGTCCGCCATATTGATTACCGCCGAGTTGATACGTCGGCTTCACATTGCTGGACTTTTGCTCGCACAAACACATTTCCAAATCGGTCGGTTTTCCCCCTTGATCATCTACTTTTTCGGGGTCGCAGTTCTCGGCTTGCTGTGAAGTGACAGAGCCCGGTTCGGTAAACACCGACATCAAACCGACCGCAACGATAATCAATAATGTTTTGATTTTCATACAGCCTCTTATCTAAAACAGTTGTTCGGGGCGAGTGAGTTAATCGTTGAGGCACTCTGCCGATAGCGGACGTTTTTAAATTTGGGCGCTAAATGTAATTCAAGCCGTTATCGTAGCATCTCCGAATTCTCCTCCCAGGCTAAGGCTTAACGTCATCGCCGAGACCGCTGATAGTGCATGCGGCTTCTTTATCAATACAGGTGTCGCCGCACGGCTTCTGCCCCGGTCCGCAGCTGCCTCCGCCATTTGGCTTAAGCTTATTGATGACCCTTCTGACGCATTTTGTGGTCGAGGCAATTTTAGCTGCCTGAGCGACGGCGCCTTTGCCGCTGATCCATCCTTCGAGCGTGACGACGCGGGTTTTGACGCTGACGTTGATATGACGCATTTGCTTTTTGAAGTCGGGGATGGCAGCTAGTTTTTCCCGAATCGCTTTAACTAATTCTTCATCGGTCGTCTGGGAGCAAGTGGTTTGGGCAGCGGTTGTTTCTTCCGCGCCTTTCATTTTTTTCAGGTCATTTGCCGCCTCTCCCTCAAAAGTGGATGCCAATGTAAACATAAACAGCATCGCGACGAGCCGGACAGTGATTTTTTTTAACATTTGCTTCTCCTTATTTATTTGAAATTAGTAACTATCGAAAGCAGGTTGTATCTGGTTTGTTTTCCGAAATAAATGATTCGGTTATCGGGCGACCACGACAAATTGGAAAAATAAAGTTTCGGATCGTTATTCGAAGTCAGCCTGCGCGGCCCGCCTCCCGTCAAAGGCATGATCCAAACGTTATCTTTGCCGTCTTTTTTCGCGACGTAAGCCAGTAATTTTTTGTCCGCCGACAAATAGATATTGTAGAGATAAGCCGAATCAAGTTTAGCCAATTCTCGCTCCCCGCCGGTTTCTGTATTAATTTGAATGATACTTACTTCGGTTGGCGTTCCCCTCGCATCTTTTTCCTTTGTGGCGGCGAGAATTAATTCTTTGTTCGCGGCCGTCCACCCGATTAATTTTTGAAAGTTTTCGGATTGAATGACCGTTTTTGTATTTTTTGTTTGCAGATCAACGACATAAACTGCATAGAATCTTTTATTATCGGCCAGAGGCTTATCCGATTTGGCGGCGTAAGCGATTTGTTCGCCGTCACTTGACCAGAGCGGGCAATAAAGAAATAAATTCGCATCGGTGTTCTCCGTCAATTGGGCGTTGCCCGAACCGTTTGCCTCAACCAGCCAGACATTTCGCTGTCCGCTTGCGGCTGAAATATAAGCGATTTTTTTACCGTCCGGCGACCATCCGATATAACTCACATACTTTCGGTTATAAGGCAAAACGCTGAACTCGACGGAGGGAAGCCCGCCGGTCGTCAATTGTTTTTCTTGCCCGCCGCTGGCGCTGACCGCCCAGAGATTGTACGTCTCGCCCGCGACGCGCACAAAAGCCAATTGTTTACCGTCGGGCGACCAGGTTGGGAGAAAACCGTTAGCGACGAGTTGGAAAGGTTGAGCGTCGGAATTAACCTGTTTAGTCAAAATTGCGCCGCTGAATATCTTGTCGCCCTGGCTCAGATTTTTTATTGATTGAAACGCGATTGTTTTGCCGTCGGGCGCCGCCGCCGCCCACAACTCGGAGTCGATGTCGGAAGCGACGGGAAATTCTTCTTCCTTTTCGACGTTTACGCCCCACACGTCCGCTTCCTCTTTTGATGAGCCGTAGAGAATTTTCGCGCCGTCGACGGAAACGCCGAGAGCGAAAGCATCTCTGTCGCCGAAGGTGATTTGCGTTTGATTACCGTTTCCGCTCGTCTCGGCCGCAAATATTTGAAAAATACCGCCGACCATTGCGCTGTAAAGAAGACGCTTATTGTCAGGGTGCCAAACGACGTTTCGCACTTCATCAGCCAGATTAAGGACTGGCCTAATCGAGCCGCCCCTGACCGCCATCGTCGAAACGACGTATTTTTCGTTTTCAACAGTCAAAAAGGCGATTTGCTCTTCGTCGGGCGAGATAATGATGCTGTTGGGTTTTGCTTTGGCCGAGTCGAAATTAGTCAGTTGAGACGATTGGCCTGATTTTATATCGAGGGCGAAAAGATTTTCCTTGGCTTCATAATAAATAACATTTTTTTTAGACCAGCTTTGCAAAATCATACTGTCGTCTTCGACGGGTTTGATAAACGTCGGAGAGCCGCCGAAAGAAGGCACCCGCCAAATGCCGGCGCGGCCCCCTCTGATGGAAAAAAAGGCAATTTCGCTGCCGTCAGGCGACCAAATCGGATATTGATTGATGAAATCATCTTTCGTAATCTGGATGGGTTCGCCGCCGGAAAGCTGTTTGACCCAGACATTTTTAGCTCCGGTTTGCGTCGAGACAAAAGCGATCATGCGGCCGTCGGGAGACAGCGAGGCGCTGTTGTAGATTTCGCCGGGCGAGCTTTTCCAGCTCGCCGCCTCAAGCGTGTTCGGAGAAAACTTTTGAACCGCCAGGTTGGCGAAATTATCTTTCACGATGAGCCACCAGATGACGCCGATTGTCAAACCCGAAATAAGAAGGATAAAAAGCGCGAGAGCGAGAGGGGATTGAGGACGTCCTGCCGAGCTGGTGACGTGAATGCTTTGTTCTTCGGTGAGGCGGGTTTCGCCACCGGCGGTGGCTGGTTTGGAGAGAGCCGGAAATTCAATTTCTCTTTCGAGGCTTTTGATATCGAGCAGCAGGTCTTTGGTCGTCTGATATCTTTCGTCTTTATTTTTCTTCAGAGTCTTGCCGACGATTCGCTGAAGCTCAGCGGGCGCGTCCGGTCTGTTTTGGGTGACGGGCGGAGGGTGTTCGGTGAGAATGGCGGCAATCACATCGCTCGAGGTAGGTTTATCAAACGGCTCGATGCCGGTGAGCATTTCATAGAGACACACGCCCAGGCTGAAAATGTCGGAACGAGCATCGAGCGCCTGTCCCCGAACCTGCTCCGGCGACATATAACGAAGCGTTCCCATGATCGTTCCCGGTTTCGTTTGAGTCATTATTTTCGCCAGCGTATCGGCTTCCGTATCGACCCAGCCGCCCGTCGGCGTGCCGAGCTTGGCAATGCCGAAATCCAGAACTTTGACGATGCCATCGCGCCGGATCATAATATTTTCCGGCTTGATGTCGCGATGAACGATCCTGGCGGCGTGCGCCGCCGACAAAGCAAAAGCGGTTTGCCCGGCGATGCCGAGCGCGTCCGGCAAAGATAGCCGTCCGCCCTTGATTTTTTCTCTCAGCGTTTCGCCTTCAACAAATTCCGCCGCTAGAAAATGCGTTTTCTCTTCGACGCCAAACTCATAAATCGTCAGGATATTCGGATGATTCAAGGCGGAAGCGGCGAATGCTTCCTGCTCGAAACGTTGGAGTCGGTTTTCATCAGAAGCAATGTTTTCGGGCAGAATTTTGAGAGCCACTTTGCGATGCAGCTTGGTATCTTCGGCTAAATAAACTTCGCCCATCCCTCCCGCACCAATGGGGGATTGAATCCGGTAACGTCCGAATTGCCGATTGGATTCGAGCATAAAAGACGAGCGCATTATAACACCAATTTTGGAGTTTTAGACAAGAAAAATGCGCCGCTATGACGATTTGGGATGTGGGATTTGGGATTGCGGATTTGCCGTTTAACTTATGAGCAATCCGCAATCCCAAATCCCACATCCCAAATCCAAATGGTTAGTTTATCTTCTTTCCTTTGACCTCTCTTCCGCTCGGAATAATGACCGTCACGTTGACGACTTTGCCGCTCGCGTCGCGCTCAAACGTCACGTTAACGCTCGCCGTTTGCGCGGCAAATTTATCTTTCGCGCTGGAGTCGGGAAAAAGTTCGATGCGTTCGCCGCCGGCCAGCCCGATCAATTTTTCGCCTTCCTGGCTAAAAGTTATGATGCCCATCGGCGTCTCAAACTGTCCCAGAAAAGCGGCAAATTTGCCGTTCGTGACAATCGCAACGGTTTCCGTCTTTGGCTGCGGCGATAAAGGAAATGCCGAGCCGGGAAGCTGCAAGGTGGAAGGCTCAAACGCAAGGGATGAAGCGGTTTTTTCGACCTTTCCGGGATGAACCGGAAAAATGGGGCGTTTCGGTTGTTTGACCGGATTTTTGGCGATTTGTGCTATCCCGACTTCGATTGCTTTCAAAAGCTGCGCATCACGACCCGCCATCAAATCCTGCGGCGTGATTTCCACTTCGACGTCAGGCGCGACTCCGATGTTTTCGATTCCCCAACTCGTTCCGTCGGGATTATAAGCCGCGCGATTCGGTAATTGAACGCTGCCGTTATCAACCAGACGCGGCGTAAAGAAATACGGTCCGATGCCTCCGCCATAGGTTCTTTTTCCGACAATTGTCCCGACTTTTCCTAATTTGAACATAAACGCGCCCGTTTCTGCTGCCGAACCGTTCCATTCATTAATCAGCATAACTTTCACGGGCGGGGCGGGGTTAACCGGCGTGGCGATGTCGTCGCCTCCGCGAAACATATAATAATAAAGCGGTTTGCGCTGCATCCATTCGATCAGATAGTCGGGCGTGATGCCGCCGCCGTTGAAACGCTGGTCGACGATGATTCCGGCTTTATCACTGTAGCCGGTCAGACCGCGCATCGCGTTCAGGATGCTCGACGGATCATAATTTTCGATAAAAATATAGCCCAGTTTGCCGCCCGAGAGTTTTTCAACCATCTGGCGATTGTTTTCCGCCCAGTTTGCTCGCCGCAGACGGTTTTCGCCGGGAGCCGGATAAACCGTAAAAGTGCGCGGATTGGTGCCGCTCGCGTCCGAGCTGACGACGATTTTTGTCGGCTTTCCGATAGTATTATCAAACAAGCTGAACAAATTCTTGCCGATTTCGACTTTATTACCATTAACTTCCAGCAGATAATCGCCTTCGCGAACGTCGATGCCTGATTGGTCGAGCGGGGCGTTAAAACTGCCGTTTGCCGAAAAATAAGGAGTCGAGCGGTAGATTTTTTTGATGCGCACGCGATTGTTTTCGACTGTATAATCGGCGCCTAAGAGTCCCGTCCGATTGCCTGCGCCGCCTGCCGGGGAGGTGTCGCCGCCTCCGACTCCCAGGTGACTAACGGAAACAGAGCCAAGCATCTGCCGCACGAGCGCGTTTAAGTCGCCGCGTCTGGTGATGGTCGGCAGATATGCCGCATATTCGCGTTCGAGCGTGGCTAAGTTTTGCCCGTGATAATTCGGGTCGTAAAACCAATCGCGCATGATGCGCATCGATTCATGAAAAATCTGCCGCCATTCTTCCGGCGGGTTGCTGCTGATTTCCATTTTCGATAAATTCAGTTTTCCTTCATCCGCCTTCGGCTCTTCTTCCGAGTCAACTAAAAACCAATCGCGCCCTTTACCGTAGAGAAGTTTCGAACCTTTTTGCGCGACGTCAAAGCCATTGACGTTTTCGACGATTTTTTTCATTTCGCCAGCTTTCGCCACGTCGAAAAGATAAACCGCTGTCGTTTGCCCCTGCGAGTTGAAATCGCCAGGCGTTTTGCCCCATTCGCCGACGCCGAGAAATAATTTTCCGGCTTTTCCGGTCGAAAGACGCGAATAATCGCGCGGCGGAAGAGGCAAATTGATAAAACGCTTTTCGAGATTTTCAAAATCAATTCTGGTTTGTGGCGCGGCATCAGACGGTTTCGCTTCCGCGTTCGGTTGCCCGTTGGGCAAAAAAGGCGATGCCTGATCTTTTGCCAGAACGAGCGCGTGAACTCTTCTGACAAGCAGTGGACTAGCCAACTCACCGTTAAGAACGCCCCAGTCAAATTCGCTCGTCCCGGCATTCAGGCTGGAAATGAAATAGAGATATTTTCCGTTCGCGTCGAACACGGGCGATTGAGCGTGCGTTATGCCATCGGTGATTTGGAAGGATTTTTTCTGCGCTAAGTCATAAATAAAAACCGTCCCGGCGCGATTTTTCAAGCGTTTGGCGTAAGTCAAAAAGCGCGAATCGGGCGAGAAATTCGCCGACCAATCGCTTTGCGATGAGTAATTGGACGTATCGACTTTGGCCGCCGTCCCGCTGGTTAAGTCAGCCACCCACAAATCCAAATTTTTCCCCGTAAAAGAAAGTTTCTTTGAATCAGGCGACCAGATTAAATTCCAGTAGAAGGAAGGTCTGGTTTCGACCCGGATTTTTTTGACGGAGTTGTTTTCGAGCGAACGAACGTGAAGCTCGTATTCGCCTGACTCGTCCGAGAAATAAGCAACCGATTTATTGTCCGGCGAAATTGTCGGATAGCGCTCGGCCGCGCCCGATGTATTGGTCAGATTTTTATAATCGCCTTGATCGCGGTCAAAAATTAAAACTTCGCCGCGCGCGCCGAGAGCCAGTTTTTCGCCGTCCGAAGAGGGCAAAATCTGTTCGAGAAAACGCAGCGCGTTGACCTTTTTCGGTCTTAATTCCGCCGTGTCCGGCGAGACCGAGACATTAATGATTTTGTCTTGACCGGTCGCCGGGTCAAAAAGATGAAGCCGTCCGTTTTGCACGAAAACAATCGCATTGGCGGTGGCTCCGGCGGTGCGAATGCCCTGCGCATCGAATTTTGTCAACTGCTTTGCCTGTTTCGTTTTCAGGTCATAGACAAACAGATTAAAAATCCCCGTGCGATCTGACAGGAAATAAATTTTATCGCCGACCCACATCGCGTTTCGGTCGTTAAAATTCTGATTCGGCAATTTTTCGAGCGCCCCTGTTTTCAGATCGGCCAGATAAATCGGCGCGGTGCTCCCGCCGCGATAGTAACGCCACTCGCCGAAACCGAGGCGCGGGTTATAAGCGATGCGTTTCCCGTCCGGCGAAAAACTGCCCTGAAAAGCCTGCGGCAAAGGCAAAGCCTCATCCAAAGTGCTTGTTCCATCGGCGTTGACCTTAAAAAGCCTCGTCAAGTTTTCTTCGTCTCTCGTCGATTCGAAGATGATTTCACGTCCGTCCGGCGACCAGGCGACGGCTAAATCGTCTTCCGCTTGAAAAGTCAGGCGTTTCGCTTCGCCCTTGCCGTCGGCGGGCGCGACATAAATATCAAAATCGCTTCCATTCCAACGAGAAAAAGCGAGACGGTTTCCGTCGGGCGAGAAAACCGGATTGTTGTCTGTCGTCGCCGCATCGAAAGCGTGCGCCGCGCCGCCAGCCCGGTCCGTGAGCCAGATTTTCCCGGCATAGGCAAAGGCGATTTGATTTTGGTTAATCGAGACGCGCCCGATGAGCAATGGCGCGTTGGACGGGTTTTGCGCGAAAATAGAAACCACAAAAAAAGCCAAGACGGCGATAGCCGGTGAAAGTTTGAACATAACTATATCCTTTTTGTTTGAATTTTGATTTTCAATCAATCGTTAATTTCATTAATGGAATAGCGACGAGGCTGTTCCGCATCATTTTATCTTGCGGGCAAAAACATCATAACTTCTTTTAACATGGATGTTCCCGGTGGTCTTGAATCGGATAAACATTCTTGTATCAGCCGAACATTCTCAACATCTTCCCTGATAATTCTAAAAATTCCGAAATCCATATTTTTTCAGTTCAAAATATGTGACAGCCAGTGCATGATATTAAGGGCAAACTGCTTATTGTCATTATTCGGATAGTTCATGCCGAAGGCCCTCCCCTCGGAGTCGATTTGAGCGGTCAGCAGACCGGCTTCGCCGAGCACGACGACACGACCTTTGCCGAATTTTATCGTCAAACCTTGCGTTCGCCCGGCAGCTGAAACGCTCGTCTGGCTTTGCGGAAAAGTGTCTACCGCCGTATCCGGCAAAATCAAAAGCGGCTGACTCTTCGCGTCGCCTTTGAGCGATTGCCCGGTAAAAGTAATCACCCGCGAAACTCGCTCTTCGGCATTTCGACCGCGCGTAATGGGCGATGTGGCGAGCAGCTTGTTTTCCAGCGAGAATAAAATGTCGCCTAAAACTTTATTCATGCTCGAGGCGTCGTCCGTGTAAGCCTTGCTCATTTCCACGCCGAAACGTTTTGCCAGGATTTCAGCCGCCGCACCCATCGGGGCGTGATCGGCGATAAAAAGAAGCGAGCCTCCCGCAGACACCCAATCACGAACCGCGTCGCATTCTTCGTCGGTAAACGCCGGATTGGCGCGTTGTCCGCGCGGCCCCGCCGCGTTAACAATAATCAGAACGTCGTAACCGGCAAGCGTGCTTGCTTGAAACTTTTCTTTGTTGGGAACGACCGTGTAGCCGTCGTTGGTGATTAAATCGGCAAAGGGTTTATAAAGACCGGAAGCCGTATGAATGTTATTGTGGGCTTCGTCAAATAACACTTTCGAGTGTTTTTTCGTGTAAGCCGGGCGTGTGATTCGCACGTCAAAACTTAAATCGGCTTGCTGCGCCGGAATCGGTTGAGCGTTGAAGGCGCCCTTCCATACTCCGCCAAAATTTGATGGATTGTTTTCCGCCCGAGATAAATTCCAGGTTCCGGTAGCTGCTTTCTTATCCTTTTCGATAACTTCGAGTGTACCGGCCAGTTTGTTGTCCGAAAATTTTCCGCTGAAGCGAAGCTCTGCGCCCATCATTTCGGTAGAAAAGGATAAATTATCGCCTGCCACTTGAAGATTTTTCACCGGGTTTGAAATTTTGTTTCCTTCCATTTCCAGATTTATCGAGGCTTGCCAGATGGAATCTTTTTGTTCAAGCGTTAATTCCATTCGGACGCTTGGTATTTGGGCAAAATTTACCGCTGCGAAAATCGTCATCAACGATAAAGTTGCGAGATGGAAGCTTGTCAAGGTGCGTAAAAATTTATTCATCATAATTCCTCATTAATTTTTATTTTTTTAATCCTTTCATTTCGCGAATAAAATAAGCGAATGATAAGCAAACAAGCGCGCCGACCGCCAGACTGAGAATAAATAACAAAGTGATTGACGAAAGCAGGTTGAAAGTCTCTGTGAAAATCTCGCCGAGCAACAAACGGGTTTCGACCTGCACATAAATGATCGCCGCAAAGGCAAACCCGACTGACCCGATTTGCGCCCAGACGATTGGCTGAACGGCGCGTTTCGCGGCGGATTGTTTTTTAACGAGCCGCGATTTGAACAGGAGAAATCCGGGCGTCGGCAGAGTTTGCGGCTGTGGAGTTTGAGCCTTAAACTTCTGCATCCAGTCGTGCACCTTCTGTGATTCCCGGCATTCCGGGCAGCCGGTCATATGAGTCTCAAGATTTTTGTTTTCGGCAGCGACACCCTGACGAATTTTTTGTTCGTATTGACAACCCGTTAGTTTTTTCATTTCTTTTCACCCTCCAGAAGTTGAGCGAGTTTTCGTCGCGCGCGGAAAAGCAGAACACGGACGCTCATCGAATTTAATTTCAAAATCCCGGCTATTTCGCGATGATCGTAGCCTTCGACATACGCGAGCCACAAAAGGGCGCGTTCCTGCTGTTTCAATTCCGAAAAAAACTGCATCATCTCTGCTTCGCCCGCCAAAGTGTTCGTCGCCGCCTGATTTGCGGCAGAGAGGAGATTTTCCGACTCGTTTTGGCGTTTCATCCGGCGAAAACGGTCGCGCGCGAGATTCGTCGCGATTTTATACAAATACGGCTTCACCTCCCGCAGGTCATTTCGTCTTGGCGGGGAACACAAAAAGCGCAAATACGTCTCCTGAATGATGTCATCAGCGGCGGTCGCACTGCCCGAAAGGCGCGCCACATAAGCCCACAGCGGACGAGCCGTGATCTCGTAGATTTCTTCAAATATCTTGTCGTCCATCGTGTGCGCGGGCTTGTCTTCCTCAAAAATGCGCGAAAACAACACATTGTTTCACTGTCTGAAAAACTGCTTGTCGTTTGTTTCAACTTTCTCTTTGGCCGGCAATAACCCCCATGATTTGGAAAGCCAGAAAGAAATTGCCACGGAGATGAGAAGCCCGATTCCGACCATCAGCCCGACAGTGCCCGAAACGGTCAGAACGATATATAAATCTCCACCGAGCGAGCCTCCGAAAATATTGCCCTGCGTCAGCAGACCGACGCCCAGCATGGTGAAAATAACTCCCGCCTGAATCGAGCCGAGAATCTTTTTCGCCGGGGCATTGCTTTGCGTCACATTTTCTTCGATAAACGCGCGTCCCTCTTCGCTTTGCAAAAAGGAGATGAATTCCGGCGCGGTGCCGAATTTGTCGATCATCCGGTTGTAAATCTCGGTTTTCGTTTGCAGATTGGCTCTCTGTTTTAGTGCCTGGACGATGTTGACGACGACCCAGGCGATGCTGATGATCATCGTGACGCCCAGGAGAAGCGGGGTTAAATTGCTGAAAATTTCGTGAATAATCATTTCGTTCATATTTTAATTGACGATCTTATGGTTAATTGCAGGCGATTTGTCTCGCGCTCGAGCTTTGATTTTTCGCTTTACACACGGCTATAACGCCCGAAGGGTAAATCAGGTTAACAAAGCACAGCGAAAAATTTTAAGTTTTATTCGAGATTTTGGTTTTGTCCGGTTAGCGCAGCAAAAGATGGTCGGCTGATTTAGATGATGGCGCAGCTATTGACCCGGTAAAAATCTTATCGCTGATAAGACTGGCGAGACACTTTCCGATATTCTGAAGGAGTAAAGCCGTAAATATTTTTAAATGTTTTGTTCAGATGACTCTGGTCGGAAAATCCGGCTGCCTGAGCAATTTCGCTAAGCGGCGAATCGGTTTTTGAAATTTGCTGAGAAGCAAATTCGACGCGCAGCCGCCGCACATATTCTCCAATCGTGCAGCCGAAGCTTTGACGAAAGACGCGGTTTAGGTGAACCGGATGAATGCCGACCGCCTGAGCAATATTTTCCAGTAAAATTGATTCGGAAAAATGCGCGTGCAGGTAATCTTTCGCCTCTTCGAGCCAGCGCGGTGACTTCTTTTCCTTCCGACAAAACTTGCTGCGCGACGCTTCGGCTAAAATCTCTAAAACAAGCCCTTCGAGCGCCAGCGCCGAGGCGCAGTCCATGCGCCCGAATTCCTGATGAATTTTTCTGCCTAACCAATTGATCGTCTCCGTCCGGCAAACGGCCGGCGAATCTAAAATAACCGAATGCTCGCGGATGCCCGCCAGCCGTTTGAAATCGAATTGAACATTTAAAATCCGCACCGTCTCATTTTTGAAATCGACCGAGTGAGATTCCTGCGGCGGGTGAAAAATTAAGGTTGACGGCGTGCGCTCGTGCGCTCGTTTTTCGTAATTTTCCACATAGCCGCCCGCCAAAACAAAGCTGAATGAAGCAAATTCGTGTGTGTGTCGCGGCTGTTTGAGGCGCGCCGGATAGCGCGCTTCAGAAATCAACAAGCCCTTTAATTCCTGCTTTTTGACAACGTGATTTTCGAGGATTTTAGATGACCTTCGCTGCATAATAAAATTTATAACGAGAAAACGGCGTGAAAAGTTGAGACTTCTTTGCCGCTTGTTGCATCAAAAATTTAAACGGTTTCCGGTAATGGCGTTTCATCGAAAGTGCTATTCTTAAAATAACACGAAAGCTTTATGTTCAGAAATTTTACTCAACCTCGTCGCGTAGTCATCACAGGTTTCGGTTGCGTTACGCCGATCGGTATCGGGCGCGAATCTTTTTGGGAGTCTCTCAAACAGGGCAAAAGCGGCATCAGCCGCATCGAAAGTTTTGACGTTTCCGACTCGAAGGTAAAAATTGCGGCTGAGATTAAAAATTTTGATTGGGAAGCCCAGTTAAATCCGAAAGATAAAAAACACGTCCCGCGCACCGTCCCGCTGGCTTTGGCGGCGGGACGTGAAGCAATTCGCGATGCTGGAATTAAAAGCGAACGATTAACTCTTGACGAGAGACAAAACTTCGGCGTCGTTTTGGGAACGGGCGGCGGCGGGCTCTCCTTTACTGAACAACAGTATCGCTATTGGTTTACCGGCGCGGAAAATAAAGCGAGCATTTACACCATTCCGGCGTCGACGCATGGCGGGCTTTCATCGGAATTATCGATGGTCTTCGGTCTTCACGGATTGTCTCATATCATTTCAACAGGCTGCACCAGCTCGACGGATGCGCTCGGCTACGCGGCGCAGCATATCGCGCTTGGAAAACAGGACATGATGCTCGCCGGCGGAGTTGACGCGCCGCTGGCGCGCGGTATTTTAGAGGGTTTTAATCTGATGACCGTCTTAACCAAGGATTGGATAGATGACCCGCAGCGCGCTTCTCGCCCGTTTGATAAAAATCGCTCCGGCATCGTGTTAGGTGAAGGCGCCTGGATTTTCGTCCTGGAAAGCGTGGAAAATGCTTTGGCGCGAGACGCGAAAATTTACGCCGAGATTTCCGGCTACGGCGCAACTTGCGACGCCTATCATCGCGTTCGTCTGGAAGAAAACGGAGTCGAACCGGCGCGAGCCATGCGCTTAGCCATGCAGGATGCGGGCATTTCACCCGAAGAGGTCGATTATGTCAATCTGCACGGAACCTCGACGCAGCTCAACGACCGCATCGAAACGCAGGCGGTCAAAAACGCTTTCGGCATGAAGCAGGCTTATAAAATTCCGATGTCCGCGACAAAATCTCAACTCGGTCATCCACAGGGCGCTTCAGGAGCCGCCGGAATCGGTGCAGCGCTTCTCGCTTTGAATGAAAGCATCATTGCTCCGACGATAAATCTGGATACCCCGGACGAAAATTGCGATTTGGATTACGTGCCGAACGTCGCGCGTCGGCAAGAAATAAAAACCGCGCTCTGCAACTGCATCGGATTTGGCTCAAAAAATTCGGCTTTGATTTTGGAAAAATTCAAGGTCTAACGCCGGAGCTAAGCAGCGCGCGCCGAGAGAGAAAACCTCATCTTGAGAAAGCCGCCTAACTAACGCGTCCGCTTGAGCGATGTGTTAGACTCGCCGCTTCGGGCCGTTTACTTTATCTGCGTCCACTGTTTGCCATTCCATTCCCAGATGTCTGCTAACGGGCCGGTTTCGTTCCATCCTCCAAACAAAACCGTTTTCTTGCGGTCGGTGTTGTATGCCATGCTGGGAATGCCTCCGCGAGCCGAGGGCCCGGTTGTTTTAATTTCAACCCATTGTTTTCCATCCCATTCCCAGGTATCTCCCATAAATTGTCGTCCGATGGCGCCGCCGAAAATGACTACCCGGCCGCGCTCGATGTCATAGCTCATACCATGATGATCCCGTTTAGGCGGTCCCGAATCGGTAATTTTCGCCCATTGCTTGCCGTCCCATTCCCAGGTATCCCCCAAAAGCCCCGCTTCATAAGGCGGAGCCAGTGCCTGATTTCCGCCAAAGAGCACAATCTTTCCTCTGGCTGAGTCGTTAACCATCGAGTAATTGAGTCTGGCAGGAGGTCCCGAAGTACTTACCTTACTCCACTTACTTCCATCCCATTCCCAGGTATCACCTAGCATTTTTCGATTGACCTCATCAAACCCGCCGAACAAAACTACCTTTTTTCGGCGGGTATCGTAAGCCATCTGCGGACCGGAGCGAGCAGACGGACCCGAAGCAGCGACCTGTTTCCAGCTTTTTCCATCCCACTCCCAGGTATCGTTGAGAAACACATCCTTACTGCCGGACGATCCGCCGAATAAAACGACTCTCTTTCGCCGGCTGTCATAAGTCATTCCCATCGCCCCTCGCTGAGAAGGACCTGATGTAAAAGCCTGCTTCCATTTGCTTCCATCCCATTGCCAGGTATCATCTTTAATTCCTTCGCCGCGCTTACCAAATCCGCCGAAGAGCACGAACGTTTTTCTAGCGGAATCATAGACAAAACCCGGCTTGTTGCGCCCGCCTGGATTGGCCGTCACTCCGGTTTGAGCGGATATGTCGCTCAGACAGAGCAATAAAACCAGCGCAAGTGTAAATAGTGTTTTCATAAATCTCCCTCTTTCTTTGGTCTTACGGGAAGTTATATCAAAAGTTTTTATCAGCCTTCTATGGGAGATGGTTTTTCGCCTAACGCCCGAATTAACCGGGCGGCAATCAACTGGATTATAAATCAAGCCTCGCGCAAGAAAGCAATGCTACTGGCGCGCAGGTTGAGCGGAATTGTTAGGCGCTCTCGGATTGATATGCCTTACTGGTCAATCCAGACCGCGCCGGCTCCCCGACGGCCAGTCGTGCGAAAATAGCTGCCGCCGTAGAAGTACCAGGGCAAATGCGCCAGTAGTTCGGGCGCTTGCTCTGGCTTGAGTGATTCGATCATCTCCGGCTCGACCAGCCCGCGATACCACCGCCCGGATTCCGAAAAAGACGGGTATTCGACAAAATAACGAAGCCATTTTTTTCCGCACGCTTTACACGTCTCAATAGTCACCTCGCCGCCCCGCCAGTTCGTTTCATCGATTCCGAGTAACTGAGAGTCGAAATCATTGAAATAGAATGGCGGAGTCATACAACGACACTCGGACATATCTTTGCCTCCGATGCCTGACGCCCGAATTGACCGGGCGGAAAGCCTCTGACCAAATATCCAATCTTGCAAATGAAAAACAAGCTGATTCCGCCTCGATTTTGGGATTTGTTAGGTGCTTCCCGCTTTCGTTAGCACGCGCCATGCCTTATGATATTTTTCCAACTGCTCTAAATCCTTTGGTGTCATCCGACTGATTCGTTAGGCGTAGGGCGGCTCAACACTGTAGCCGGTTTTGTCCGTTCAATGCTCCAAAGTTTAAGCCAAGGTCGCAGCCGTTTCGCACTCTCACCGTCGAAAATCAGATGTCCCTCGCGCATGATACGGCCATCCTGTGCAGCCGCGGATTTAGATAACCACTCCTTGAAACGCTCGTAACTGCTTCCGAATTCTCCATTCTCCTGTGTGATGTTACTGGTCTCCGACCGGTAGATTCGGCCGCCTCGAACAAAGTAGACCTCCACCTGCGTGCGCTTCCCGACCCCGAGCAGGTCATAAAAATCATTCTTCTCCATCATTTCGACAGTCACGCGCTCGCCGGCGACCTGTTTAATCCTGTAGGACCATAGGGTATTCATTTCGCGCTCAAAGTCTCGCATCTCCCTCATGAACTCTCGATCCAACGTCCTTTCTGAGCCGTTAGGGCTACGCAGAATAACCTCTTCAGCCCAATACTGATTCATCCGGTCATGGTTAAGTGACTTCAAAGCTTTCAAGTAGGATGAGATTACACGCTTGGGGTTATTCTGAGCTACAACATTTTGTTGGTGAGCGAGCAGTTGAGCTATAAAGCAGGCAAAAAAGAGTACCGAAATTTTCACATACTTTCTCATAACATCCGACTTCGCTCCATTGATTTGTTCGGCATTCCGTTATCTTTAGGACGCTTTTTGAGCAAATTTATTAACAACCCGGATAATGCTTAAAAGGTGTCCTGACTTCCATAACTTTCTTGCCATTGACAAATTTTCGCAATGTTCCTTCTAAAGTTACGCCATATCCCTTTTTCAGAAACTCACCTTCAAAGTCGTAATTTACGCCGCTAACTTTCGCAGTTGTAAATTTTAGATATTTCTCGGTTACGGAAACAGACGTGAATTTATACCAAGCCTGAACGCCTCTGATTTCACCCCGAGCGACAAATTTGCCTTTCTTTTGTCTGACCCGTAAATCAAATTGTATAAATTGCTCTGACTCATCAGACGGACGATTTAAAGGATGATAATCACCAGAAGGACTAAAAACTTCAGATTCTTCATTATTGAGGAGTTGATTTGGGTGAGCCTCAACTTCGTCAAAATTTTGCTCGACTAAAGTTTTTTCCGCCAACGGAAGGTCAACTTGAGCAGAAAAATTTTGCTGAGTATTTGGAAAATCAAGCGAAGAAAAAAATCCGCTTACCCAGACGCTAACAATGCCAATAATAAAGGCGAGAATTGTTGCAACGAATTTCAATTTCGGATTTTTCATAATTACCTCAAAACGAATATACTACGGCAAGCGTAGATGCCGAACTTTGTATTATCCTGAATTAAAGTTTTCTTATCTCGAAATTTTATACGCCGCTTTATTTGCTAAAGTCAATAAAGATTTGATTTTTTCGGCGGGCTGGTTGATCTTTTCGGTGAAAACCTTATAGGGCTTAAAATCTTACACTGAATTATAAATAATATGCCAAAGCTCCTCGACCGCGTTCGCGCCCTAATGCAGCAGCTGCATTAGGGCGATGAAGCCGAGAAAAGATATATTTATTGGATTTGCACTTACATCGGCTTGGGGTAAAAAGTCCGGTTGACGTTTAATCTCCAGTTTTCAAATCAAACCGTTTCGCCGCGGCGGATTTTCTCATTGCGATGAACCTTATCCAGATAGTTATGCGCCGCTTCGGATTGGAAAAGCTCGCGCGTTTCGATTTCGTCGTCCGTTACCGGTTCTAACGCCAAATCCATATACTCCATGCGGCTCGGGTCGCGTTTGACCTTTTGGCACAACAGCCACGTGCGGCAAAAAAGCGAAATCCAACGCATCTGTTTCCAAAGCAGCTGAACGTAATATTTCGGATAAAAGAAGAGAGGAGATTCGAGCGGGAGATCCGACCGGCGGTCGCGGCGGTATTTCATGCGGAACAGGCCTCCTTCCAGAGGATGAATGCCTTCGATGAAGACACCGCCCCTGAACCACATCAGATAAAACAGGATTTTTGAGGAATCGACGCCGCTCGCTACCGCCCGTCTCTTTCCAGCACATTGGGATCCTAAGCTTAGAATTCCACGTGGACAAGTTGTCGCG